>OLXV01000099.1_pt1 | contig 41517 bp, 43 predicted proteins | sample 1673481 | NCBI WGS metagenome assembly OLXV01 (sample SAMEA103958113, study PRJEB25191) | human gut metagenome
CTCAATCCGACACCCATAAGTGCAATACCAATGGTTCCACAAGTACCAAAGGATGTGCCGGTGAAAAGAGAGAATGCCAAGCAGATAAAAAAAGATAAAACCATGAAGTATTTCGGGTCAATTACAGACAAGCAGAGTCTTGTGACGCCGGCTACTGTTCCACTGGCATTCCAAATGCCAACCATAGCGCCAACGCTCAAAACGATACACATTGGAGTGAGAGAACGTGCGATATAGTCATGCATTCCCTGTTGCAGTTCTTTATATGAGAAGCCCAAGCGCATGCACAGCGGGATGGCAATCAACCAGGAAATCAGAAAAAGCGGCTGTGTCTTTGCGCCAAGAAAAACAGCCGGAATCATAATGACGCCGAAGCAGAGGACAACAACCAAAAGTGCATAGCCGAAACTCGGTATTTTCTTGTTTTTTTCCATTACAGGAGCCTCCATCTCTCTTTTTTTACTTAGCAGAAAATTCTTGCGGCATCGGGTATTTGTTTTCGGAGACGATCTCGCGGTATCTTTCGGGGTCGGTGTCGCCCTCGGTGCTGAAGCAGAGCACAACGGAATTTTCGTCCAATCCGAGCTTTTCCTTCAGCGCGGCATATTCCGGCAGGCGCGCCGCCGCGTTGACAAGTCCCACCGTCACGGCGCCGCTCTCGCCGGAGATCACCTTCGGATCACCGTTTTCCGGCGATGCCAGCAGGCGCATGCCGTAGGCGGTGATGTAATCCGGGCACATGATGTACCAGTCGGCAAAATCCCGCAGCACCGGCCAGGTAAGCGTACAGGGCTCGCCGCAGTTCAGCCCGGCCATGATCGTCGGCTTCTGGTCGACCGCCCCGTGCGCCGCGCCGTCACCGGCTTTGGCCGAAGCATAAATGCAGGCAATGGCCTCCGGCTCCACGACGCCGAACTTCGGGCGGCAGCCCTCCAGCGCATTGGCAAGATAGCCGACCACACCGCCCGCCATGGCGCCAACGCCCGCCTGCACAAAGACGTGCGTTGGCAAAAGACCCGCTTCGCGCATCTGCTCGCAGGCCTCCATCGCCATGGTCGTGTAGCCCTGGACGATCCAGCGGGGAATGTCTTCATAGCCGTCCCAGCTCGTATCCTGCACAAGCGTCCAGCCGTGCTCTTCCGCCTGCGCGGCAGCGTAAGCAACCGCGGCGTCATAGCCGATGTCCATGATCCGGACATCCGCCTTCGGGTTAACGTCCCGGATCGCCTGTGCGCGGATTTCCGAGGAGCCGACCGGCATGAAAATGTGAACCTCGCAGCCGAGCTGTCCCGCCGCCCAGGCGACGCCCCGGCCGTGGTTGCCGTCCGTCGCGGTGACAAAGACCATGCGGCCGATCTCGTCCGCGTATTCCGCCTTTTTCAGATCGGAAAAGCTGACGGTCTCCGCATCCAGCCCCAGTCGCTGGCAGACAATGCGCGTCAAGGCGTAGAGCCCGCCCAGCGCCTTGAAGGCGTTCAGGCCAAACCGCTTGGATTCGTCCTTCACAAGCACGGCGCGCACTCCGAGCTTCTTTGCCATGCCGTCCAGCCGGACGAGCGGGGTATAACGGTAGTCCGGCATTTTCTGGTGGATCCGGTGCGCCGCGGCGGTGGCCTCCGCCGACAGGAACGCCGGTCCCTTTTCGGGCGATTTGTTCTCGTTCTCTATGACCGAAATCGCACCGATTTTACTTTCTTTCATACCATCCCTCCGGGATCTCGATATCCAATATATTGGTTATGTTTGCATTGTAGCACAGTTTTAGAAATATGCAATATATCGGTTGAAGAATCAGCAGTTTGTGTAAGTCTTTCGTGTTCGTTTTGGTGAATTTGTCTTTTTTTCGCGCAGGAAGGGCTTGTTTTTGCCGCTGAGTTTCAGTATAATGCAGCTTGTATGTAATATATTGCATTCCGAAGGAGAACTGTTATGCCTATCCCTGCCGAACAAAAGCCGATGGTACGCACTACCGCCCGCGAACGGGTATACAAAACCTTGCAGCAATGGATCATCAACGGCACGCTTCTGCCGGAGGAGCGTCTGAACGACGTGGAGCTCGCGCAGTACTTCTCCGTTTCGCGCACGCCCGTGCGCGAGGCGCTGCAAATGCTTGCCGAGCAGAAGCTGGTGACGACCGTTCCATCCAGCGGCACATTTGTTGCGCCGATCGATACGAAGGATCTGACGTATGTATATGAGCTTCTGAATGGACTGCAATGCTACGCCATTGATCTGGGGATCGGCCGGATGACCGAAGATATTGCAAAGGACATGCACCGCATCAACGACACGTTTCTCCAGTACGCATCCAAGGGTGAAGCGGGAGAGGCGATCACCGCGGACTGGAACCTTCACCACCGGATCGCCGAGCTTTCGGAGAATCCGTATCTCATCTCTTACACCGAGCAGCTGATGCTGCAGGCACACCGCAATGAGATTCACTTTTTCAAAACCCGTGTCGACCCACGCCACAGCTTTGATGCCCATAACCGCATCATTTCCGCGCTCGAACGCGGCGACGCCGCGGCAGCCAAAGCCGCGGTATGCGAAAACTGGCGGGTTTCGATACGATAACTTCCGCTTTTTCAATTATAACAAAAGGGCATGCGCCGTTTCCAGCGCATGCCCTTTTGCTGTCTTATGCCTTTTTTATTGCCAATCCTTCCACACGTCCGGGCAGTACCCGGCGGTGGCCTGTTTTCCGTTGCGGACAACGGGCGTTTTCAAAAGCGTGGGGTCTTCCAAAATGCGCTCGAACTTATCGTCCGCGCGGGCGAGATAGCGCAGCAGCGCCGCGTCCGGGTGCTTTTCGTCGATGAGATCCTCAAGCCCCACGGCGTTTTTCACGCTTTGCAGCTCGCCGCGGCTGATGCCGTAGCGGTTGAGATCGATGTACTGGTATTTGATGCGGCGCTCCTTAAAGTACCGCTCCGCCTTTTTCGTGTCAAAGCACTTGCTTTTGCCGAAAATCTGTATGTTCACAGCGCTTCCCCCAGGAACCGGTGGAGGTTGTGGAAGAAGATATCCTGCACGAGCGCTTCGCTGAAGCGGTGCGCGAGCATCTGCTCATACAGCTCTTCCATGCTCTCCACGCCGGTGATGCCCTCCGGCAGCGACTCGATGCCGTCAAAATCGGTGCCGAGACAGAGATTTTCGCGCGCGTCCATGCAGAGGAAATGGTCGATGTGCGCGAGCACGGCGTCCATATTCCGCCCGAGACCGAGAAAGCCGGGGCAGAGATTCAGCCCGATGACGCCCTCGTTGTGGACGATGGCGCTGATCTGCGCGTCGGTCAGATTGCGCGGATGGTCGCACACGGACTTCGCGTTCGAGTGGCTGCACAGCACCGGGCGCTTCGCAATGCGCATCACGTCCCAGAACGTTTTTTCCGAGGCGTGGGAGAGATCGACCGCGACGCCTTTTTCCCAGCAGGTGTTCACGAAGCGGACGCCGTCGGCGGTCAGGCCCGCGCCGGTATCCATCGCCGAGCCGCACAGGCGGTTATCCTTGTTCCAGCAGAGCGTCACCATGCGCACGCCGCGGCGGTAGCCGTCGAGCAGACCCGCGACGCTGCACCGGAGGAGATTGGCACCCTCGACCGAGAGGAACACGGCGACCATGTCGTCCTTCGCGGCGGCGTCGGCCTCCGCAACGCTCGTGCAGAGCGCGGCGAGATCGCGGTTTTCCTTCAGCTCGCGCTCAACGGTGAGCATGATGCGGCGGAACGCCGTGGGGCCGTCAAAGCCCGGCGGTGCCCAGATCGCCATGACCTGCGCGGCGGGGGCGTAGTGGTGCAGACGCAGAAGATCGATGTGGTTCCGGCTGCTCTGACGCAGGGAATTGAACTTCGTCAGAGTGTCGCAGTGAGCGTCGAAATACGGGATGCAGTACGGCAGAGCCATGGCGATAGTCTCCTTTTTCTATATTTTCAAGGGGATAACCTCTCAGTCACGGCTTGCGCCGTGACAGCTCCCCTGTTAGGGGAGCCAAGTGGGTTTGCGAAAAACGGTCTTGCCTCCCCTAACAAGGGAGGTGGCAAAAACGAAGTTTTTGACGGAGGGGGTTTCCTCGTTTAGACTTCCATGATGATCGGCAAAATCATCGGGCTGCGGCGGGTCTTTTTGAAGAGATAACCGGAAAGGCCGGACTTCACGCGGCTTTTGATGCTTGCCCAGTCGGTGATGCCGTTATCCTCGCAGTAGGCGATGCTCTCCATCGCCACGCGGCGCAGCTCGTCGATGAGCTTGTCGTTTTCCTTTTCATAGACAAAGCCGCGGCTGATGATGTCCGGGCCGGAGATGAGCTGTGCGTTCTCCGCCGAAAGCGTCATAACGACGACGACCATGCCCTCGTCGGCAAGGAGCTTGCGGTCGCGCAGCACCACGGTGCCGACGTCGCCGACGCCCATGCCGTCCACGAGCACGCGGCCGGACGGGACGGTCGCGCCGAGCTTGGCGGATTTGGCGGTCAGCTCAATGACTCTGCCGTTCTCGCCGATGATGATGTTCCGGCGGTCGTGACCCATACCCACGATCATATCGCCGCTCTTGTGGAGCATGCGGCGCTCGCCGTGCACGGGGATGAAGAACTTCGGCTTTACGAGCGCGTACATCATTTTGAGCTCTTCCTGGCAGGCGTGGCCCGATACGTGCAGATCGGTGCCGCGCTCGTAGATGACCTCCGCGCCCTTGGCGAAGAGCTCGTCAATAACGCGCGAGATCGTCGTCTCGTTGCCGGGAATGGCGCTCGCGGAGATGATGACGCGGTCGCCCGAACCGATGTCCACCTGCTTATGCTCGGAAAACGCCATGCGGTAGAGCGCGGACATGCTCTCGCCCTGGCTGCCGGTGGAAAGGATGACGAGCTTGTTGCGCGGCACGGAGCCGATGCGCTTCATGTCCACAAGAATGCCGTCCGGCACCTTCATATAGCCGAGCTCCACACAGAGCTTCACCACGTTTTCCATGCTCCGCCCCGTGATGCCGACCTTGCGCTTGTACTTGACGGCGAGATCGATGATCTGCCGGATGCGGTCCACGTTCGAGGCGAACGTCGTTACGATGATGCGCTTGTCGCAGTCCTTGAAGAGCTGGTCGAAGCGGTCGTGCACCTTGCTTTCGGAGAGCGAGTGGCCGGGGCGTTCCACGTTCGTGGAGTCCATGAGCAGCGCGAGCACGCCCTCGCGCCCCAGCTCGCCGAAGCGCGTGAGATCGGTCATCTCGCCATGCAGGGGCGTGACGTCGATCTTGAAGTCGCCGGTCTGGACAACGGTGCCGATCGGCGTTTTGATCGCAAACGCCACGGAATCGGCAATCGAGTGGTTCACGTGGATGAACTCCACCTTGAAGCACCCGGCGGAGATCGTCTCGCCCGCCTCAACGGTGACGATCTTCGTTTTATCGAGCAGGCCGCGCTCCTGCAGCTTGAGCTGCACGAGCCCCGCGGTCAGGCGCGTCGTATAGATGGGCGGGTTGATCCGGTCCATCACATACGGCAGCGCGCCGATGTGGTCCTCGTGGCCGTGCGTGAGAAACACACCGCGGATGCGGCTCTTGTTCTTCACAAGATAGCTCACGTCGGGAATGACAACATCCACGCCGTACATATCGTCGTCCGGGAAGCCCATGCCGCAGTCCACGACTATGATGTCCCGGCCGTACTCGTACGCCGTGAGGTTCTTGCCGATCTCGTTGAGACCGCCAAGGGGAATGATCTTCAGTTTTTGTGCCATAAAATAATAGTTACTCCTGTTAGATAGATTTAGATATGTATCCGGACGGGCCGCGCCCTTACCGGATTATGTTCGCAGTTGGGGAGGTTTATACCTCCGTTACATTTCGCGGCGGCCTTCGAGCGCTTTGAGCATGGTGGCGTCGTCCGCGTATTCGAGATTTGATCCGACCGGCACGCCGAAGCCGAGGCGCGTGATGCGGATGCCGAAGGGCTTCAAAAGGCGCGAGAGGTACATCGCCGTGGCGTCGCCTTCGGTGTCGGGGTTCGTGGCGAGGATGACCTCCTCCACCCCGCCCTGCGCCACGCGCTCGAGAAGCTCGCGGATGCGCAGATCGTCCGGCCCGACGCGGTTCATCGGCGAGAGAGCGCCGTGGAGCACATGGTATACGCCGTGGTATTCCCGGCTGCGCTCGATGCTGAGCACATCGCGCGGCTCGGATACGACGCAGATCGTCGTTTTGTCCCGGCTGTCGGACGCGCACACCGGGCAGAGCTCGCCGTCCGTCAGGTTCTGGCACACCGGGCAGGTGTGGACGCTCTTCTTCGCTTCGAGCACAGCGTTGGCAAAGCGGTCCGCTTCCTCCTGCGGGAGCGAGAGCACATGAAACGCCAGCCGCTGCGCGCTTTTGCGCCCGATGCCGGGGAGCGAGGCGAAGCCGTCGATGAGATTTTCCATAGCCGCCGGAAAGAACGATGCCATAATACTATATTACACTCCTTGAAAAATCAGGCGTTTCGGATCGAAGAGACGGCCGCGGCGCGGTCCGCCCTGCCGAAAACGGCGCTGCCCGCCACGAGCACATCGCACCCCGCCGCCTTCACGAGCGGCGCGGTGTTCGCGTCGATGCCGCCGTCGCACTCGAGCGCGCAGGAAAGGCCGCGCTCCGTGATCCATGCGCGGATCGTTTCGATCTTCGGCAGCATATCCGCCATGAACTTCTGCCCGCCGAAGCCCGGTTCGACCGTCATTACGAGCACCATGTCGAGCGTATCGAGCCACGGGAGCACCGCCTCCGCCGCCGTTGCGGGCTTGAGCGCCACGGCCGCCATTTTCCCTGCGGCCTTGATCTCGGCAATGGCCGCCGTGATATTCTCCGGCGTGTCGGCTTCCGCGTGTACCGTTACAAGATCGGCCCCCGCGTCGCAGAAGCGTCTGGCGTAGCGCACGGGCTTTTCGATCATAAGGTGGACATCGAGGAACATATCGGTCGCCTTCCGCACCGAGGCGAGCACGGGAAGGCCGATGGAGATGTTCGGGACAAAGACGCCGTCCATCACGTCATAGTGGATCCAGTCCGCGCCGCCTTGCCGGACGGATTCGATCTCCTCGCCCAGACGGGCGAAATCGGCGGACAGGATGGACGAGGCGATCTTCAGCATGGCGGTATTCCTCCGGTATGTGTCGCGGGGTCGTCCCCCGGCATAAGTATGGTTGCGGGCAGAGGCTCGAGCACTGTCTTTTTCGATACGGGGGACACCGGCCGTCCGGTGTCTCCCGGCTGTGCGCCTACAGAGCCAACTTGTATTATATACCAAACCGCCTCATAATTCAAGTGAACAGATATACAACTGTGCTTGACGGAAAAGGCGAATCCATGTAGAATGTAGTGTGATTCTCGAAGGAGGCGGTTTTATGCGGAGAAAGCGTCGCCGCGGCATCGGGCCGGTCGGCACGATCGTTCTTATATGGGTATTTTTTGCGTTCATTCTTCCGGTCCTCCGGCTGTCCGGCGGGCTGATCGCCGCCGGTCTCGCCATTATGGCGTCCGTGTGGGCGGCCAACGCGCTGCGCCGGAAGGCGGAAAAGAGGAAGGACGAGCAGGCAGCGATCCCCGTGCAGTACACGGAAGTAACGCCCGAACCGGAAAAGCCCGCCGCGCAGGAAGCACCCGCCGCCGAGCCGAGTCCCTACTCGCCCGAGGTGCAGGCCGTCATTCAGGAGGGCCGCACGGCGCTCAAGGAGATGGGCCGGCTGTACGCCTCCATCCCCAACCCGGAGATCCGCAGCCGGATCAACGAGCTGATGAGCGTTTCCGACAAGATCATCCGCGACGCTATCGACGATCCCGCCGATGTGCCGCAGATCCGGAAGTTTCTCGACTTCTATCTCCCCACAACGATCCGCCTGCTCAACGCCTACGACCGCATGAGCGCGCAGGAGTTCGGCGGAGAGAACATCACCGGCTCGATGCAGCGCATTGAGGAAATGCTCGATACGACGATCGCGGCCTACAAAAAGCAGCTCGACGCGCTCTTTGCCAATCAGGCCGCCGATATCCAGATGGACATCGACACCATGAACACCATGCTCGCTCGTGAAGGGCTCGGCGGCAAGGGGTATCTCGATATCAAGGATTTCATGAAGCAGTACGAACAGCAGCAGAGCGCAGCCGAGGCCGCGCCCGCTCCCGCATCCGATACAAGCTCCGAACAAACGATGAAAGGAAGCACCTCCCATGGATGAAAAAACTTACGTTCCTTCCCTGACGCTCAATCCCACGCAGGCCGCCGCGCAGGAAGCCCCCGCCGCTCCGCAGCTCGTTGTTGAAGAGGAAAAGCCCGCCGTAGAGCCGGAAAAGCTCGACATTGATCGTCTCTCCCCCGAGGAGCAGGCCGCCGTGCGCGAGTTTGCCAAGCAGATCGACGTGACCGATACGAATCTTGTTCTTTCCTACGGCGCCGCCGCGCAGAAGAACATTGCCGATTTCTCCGGCGCTGCGCTCGGCAAGGTGCGCACGAAGGACATGGGCGAGGTCGGCGACATGCTCACGAGCCTCGTCGTGGAGCTGAAGGATCTTGACTACGACGAAGCCGAGCAGAAGAAGGGTCTCCGCGGTCTCTTCAAAAAGGCCTCCCGCTCCATGGAGGAGACGAAGGCGAAGTTCGACAAGGCCGAGATCAACGTGGACAAGATCACCCAGCAGCTGCAGAACCACCAGGTCGTCCTCGCGAAGGACATCGCCTCGCTCGACCGCATGTTCGAGCTCAATCAGGCGTATTTCAAGGAGCTCACGATGTACATCATCGCGGGCAAGCTCCGCGTGCAGGAGCTGCGCGAAAAGGATCTCGCCGAGCTGCGCGCGAAAGCGGTGAAGTCCGGTCTGCCCGAGGACGCGCAGGCCGTGAACGATTTCACGAACCTCATCGGCCGCTTTGAGAAGAAGCTGCACGATCTGGAGCTGACCCGCACGATCTCCCTGCAGATGTCCCCGCAGATCCGCATGATCCAGAATAACGACCTTCTCATGACCGAGAAGATCCAGACCGCCATCGTGAACACCATCCCCCTCTGGAAGAGCCAGATGGTGCTGGGGCTGAGCATGTACCACTCCAAGCAGGCGATGGAAGCCTCCCGCGCCGTTTCCGATGTGACGAACCGGCTCCTGCTGAGCAACGCCGAGGCGCTGCACACCGGCTCGGTCGAGGTCGCGAAGGAGTCCGAGCGCGGCATCGTTGATCTGGAGACGCTCAAGAAGACGAACGAGCACCTCATCGCCACGCTTGAGGAAGTCCGCCAGATCCAGGACGACGGCCGCACCCGCCGCGCCCAGGCCGAGGAAGAGCTTGGCCGCATCGAGGGCGAACTCAAGCAGAAGCTCATGGATATGAAGGGCTAACGCCCTCAAAGGGGAGTCCCGCTGCGCGGGACTCCCCTTTGATATTAACCTCTCTTTGCGCCCGCGGGCGCATGCTCTGCGAGGCTTTTATTGCATACGAAAGAGGCGGCTCCGAGAGCCGCCTCTTTTGGTATTCGATTGGAGAATTACTCGGCGTCGGCGAGGGCCTTGGCTTCCTCGATGACCTTCTGCTGGACGTTGCCGGGGGCTTCTTCGTAGCGCACGAACTTGCAGGTGAAGGAGCCGCGGCCCTGCGTCATGGAGCGCAGGTCGATCGTGTAGGAGCTCATCTCGGCCATGGGGACTTCGGCCTCAACGATCTGCATGCCGTCCTCGGCGGTCATGCCGAGCACCGTGCCGCGGCGCTTGGAGGAGATATCGGACATGATATCGCCGAGGTTCGCGTCGGGAATGGTGACCTTCAGCAGGCCGATGGGCTCGAGAATGGTCGGCTTCGCGCGGGGGATGCCGTCCTTGTAGGCGAGCTGCGCCGCCGTCTTGAACGCCATTTCGTTGGAGTCAACGGGGTGATAGGAGCCGTCGTACAGCGTGGCCTTGAGGTTGACGAGCGGATAGCCGGCGAGGACACCCTTCTGCACGGCGTCGCGCAGGCCCTTTTCGACCGCGGGGAAGAAGTTCTTGGGAACGCTGCCGCCGAACACTTCCTCGGCGAAGATCATTTCCTCAGACTCCTCCTGGGGCTCGAAGCGGATCCAGACATCGCCGAACTGACCGCTGCCGCCGGTCTGCTTCTTGTGGCGGCCGTGGGCTTCGACCTTCGCCTTGATCTTCTCGCGGTAAGGCACGCGGGCGGGCTTGAGCTCGCTCTCGACACCGAAGCGGCTCTTCAGCTTGTCGCAGAGGACGTCGAGCTGGATATCGCCGGCGCCGGAGAGGACCATCTGGTGGGTCTCGGCGTTGTTGACGACCGTGAAGGAGATGTCCTCCTCGTTCAGACGGGCGAGACCGTTGGCGATCTTATCGTCCTGGCCCTTCGTCTTGGGGGAGATGCACATGGAGTAGCAGGGCTCCGCGATCTCGATGGCGGGAAGCTCGATCTCGGCCTTCGGGTCGCACACGGTGTCGCCGGTCTTCCAGTCCATCTTGCCGATGGCGACGATGTCGCCGCAGCAGGCGTCCTTGACCTCGGTGGTCTTCTTGCCGCACATGGTGTACAGACGGCCGAGCTTATCGGTGTTGCCGGTGCGCGAATTGCGCAGAGACATATCGGCGGTCAGCTTGCCGCTGACGAGCTTGATGAAGTTGTACTTGCCGAACTGGTCGGACACGGTCTTGAACACGAGACCGGCGGTCGGGCCGTTGGGATCGATGCCCTCGACCTCGTCGGGCGCGGGGACATAGTCCAGAATGGCCTGCAGCAGAGCCTGCGTGCCGACGCCGGTCGTACCGACGCCGCAGAACACGGGAACGACGCTGCGATCCTTCAGACCGGCCTTGATGCCGGTGACAAGCTCTTCCTCGGAGAGGGTCATTTCCTCGAAATACTTCTCCATGAGCTCCTCGGTAGCGCCCGCGGCGGTCTCCATAAGAGCCTCGCGCAGCTCCTCGGCCTTGCCGGCGTCGGCGGCGGGGACGGCGACCTTCGCGGTCTTGTTGCCGTTGGTCTCATACGCGATGTTGTGCACGAGATCGATGACGCCGGTACCGTCGGAGGCGGGGATCGTCACGGGGCAGACGATGCTGCCGTACTTGGCCTGCAGCGCTTCGAGCACGCCGAAGTAATCACCGTGCTCCTCATCGAGCTTGGAGACGTAGAAGGCGACCGGCTTGCCGGCGGCCTTGAGCAGCTTCCAGTTGCGCTCCGCGCCGACGGAAAGGCCGTCCTTCGCGGTGCAGAAGATGATGCCCGCCTCGACCGCGCGCAGCGCGGCGGCGACTTCACCGGCGAAGTCCTGGAAGCCCGGGCAGTCGATCACGTTGATCTTCTTGCCGCCGAAGGAAATGGGAGCGATAGCCGCGGAGATCGTTACCTGACGCTTGATCTCTTCCGCGTCATAGTCGCAGACGGTGTTGCCGTCGTTGACCTTGCCCTGACGGTCGATGGCACCGGTCATGTAGAGCATGTTCTCGGTAAGGGTGGTCTTGCCGCTGCCGCCGTGACCGAGCAGGCAGACATTGCGGATGTCCTTGGTTGTGTAGCTCATGGGTTGTCCTCTCCTTATAATTATCTTAAAAAACTTCAATTCATTGTCTTGTGAATCGGCCTTGTCATTCTTCCGAAAAAACAGGGGAGCGCCACGAGGATAAATTATACACTATGACAGTTTTTTTGGCAATAATTATTTTTGCAGCAGCGTCCGCAGCGCCAGCGGCACGATGATCCACGCGAGCATATAGAGCAGCACACGCCCCGCGCCGATCGCCGTCCACAGTCCCTGCCACGCCGGGACCACCGCAAGGATCGCGCCGAGCGCGGCGCAGATGACGCAGCACCACGCGCACGCGCGGCCGTAGGAATGGAGCTTCGTGCCGCATTCGGCAAAGTCCACGAGCGTGTCGAGACCGTCCTGCGCCATCATACCGGCGGCAGGGCTGCCCGCCGAGGCGGGGATGCCGGAAATGCGGTACCGCTCGGCGGAGGACGGGAACTGGAAGCCCTCGGCGGATACGCCGAACGTTTTCTGCAGAAGAAGAGGGTCAAGATTAAAGTCGCGCACGGCGAAGATCGGCTTGCGATGCTCGCGGCGCAGAGCGGCCAAGGCGCGCTGCACGCTCGCCATCGGGCGGTAGCGCAGCGGGAACACCGCCGCCAGCTCGCCGGATACGGCGGTATAGAGCGCGTTTTCCTCCTTGATCTTGTCGGGGATCTTCACGCCGCTCAGATGCATATACGCGAGCGTGCCGATGCGGACTTCCTCGCCCTGCACCATGCCCTTCGCGCCGCCCTCGCCGACGGAGAAATCCTCCACGGTCTGCATGGCGGCGTTTTTCCGGCGCATCAGCTCGGCAAAGGGCGCGGCAAGACCCGTCCCTGCCGCATCGAGCATGCTGCCGGTGATGCCGAGCACCTGCGCGGCGCGGCTCTTGTCCATAAAGCGCACGCCCGTGATCTCGATGGCGTCCTCGGGGAAAATGTCGGTATCAGTGAGCACGAGCCGGCGCGACCGGCCGACATCGCGCGCGCCGGACCATCCGGCCAGAGCGCTGCCGCGCATCATGAGATGGCGCGCCGTGCGGGAGAAGAGGATCGGGAACGAGAGCGTCCAGTTGAACGAAACGCAAAGCGCCGTCATAAGCGAGAAGAGATGGAAAAACGCCTTCATATCCTGCGCGCCGAGCGACAGAGCCAGCGCCAGCGCGAGCGAGCCGACGGCCATCGGCACAAACGCCTCCATGGCGAGCGCTTCCGCGCCGCTCGGCTCCTCGCTGCGGCGGACAAGACCGTCCGACGAGCGGCGAGACTTAATGAGGATGCGCTCCTTCTTCCCCGGCAGCACCTCGGAGGTGACGGCATAGGCGTCCTTGGCGTGATGCAGGACAAGGAAGGAATCGGCGTACGCCCGGCAGCTGTACCACGCGCCGCGCAGCGCGAACATGACCGCCGCCGCGGGGATCACCGCGAAGGTGACGCCGTGCGAGCCGTCGCCGCTCGCGGCGATATAGATCACGTCCGCCGCCGCGGCGATCGCGGCGAGAACGATCATGGATTCCGCCCCGGCGCGGCCGCGGATGAGACCCATGACGCCCGCCGTTACAACGTCCAGCCCGATGAGCATCACCGAGAGCATCCCGATGAGACACACGAGCGACGTCGCTCTCGCGTTCGTGCCGAGACTGCCGGGCAGCGGCAGGCCGAAGTCATACGAAAGAGTGATCCACGCGAGCAGCACGCAGACTGCCGCCGCCGCAAAGAAGCGCAGGCGCAGACTCGGCATCTGCGCGGCATAATGCTTCGCCGCGCGCTGCGGCGGCATTTCAAGCGTTACGTCCTCCGGCTCCGGGTCGGGCTGGGAGAGATCGTTCGCCCGGCGGATCGACGCCGCGGCGAGAAGCCCCACGAGCTTGCCCCAAGGCCCCGGCGCGCGGCCCCGCCCGCGGCGGGATACGCTGCCAAGGCTCTTTTTCTTTCTGCTTTTTTTCTCCGGCTCGTCCGGCTCTTCGCCTTCTTCCGAGGCTTCCGGCTCGTCCGGCGCTTCAAGGGGCGGGGCATAAAAGTCCGCGTCGTCCTCAAAGCCCTCGTCGTATATTTCGCCCTCGGCGGCCTCTTCCGGCTCCGGCGCGTCCTCATAGTACCGCCCGTCCGGTTCCCCGGTCTCCTCCGGCTCGTCCGGCGCGGTGTCCGGCTCGGTCTCATACTCCGGCTCGCCGGTATCAAATTCTTCGTATTCGGGGTATTCCGCTTCTTCGTCCGGATATTCGGCCTCGTACTCCGTCTCTGCCGGGTAATCCGCCTGCTCGGAGGAATAGCCCTCCGTCTCCGGCCGGTATTCCGTTTCCGCCGTTTCCGGCGCGGCGGTCTCCTCCGGCGCCTTGTCCCGGCACTCCTCAAGAATGCTCTCGAGCGAGAAGCCCGGCACGCCGAAGTTCCGGGGAACGCCGCCTGTATCGCGTTTTGCCATAGCTCCCTCCGTCTCAGGAATCTCTGCGCTGGCGGACGACCTCATACATAAGGATCGCCGCCGCCGCGGAGGCGTTGAGCGATGTGATCTTGCCGAGCAGGGGGATGCCCACGGTGAAGTCGCACTGCTCCGAAACGAGGCGGCCCATGCCGAAGCCCTCCGACCCGATGACGAGCGCCGCGGGGCCCGTCATTTTCGTCTGCCACAGATCGGCGGGAGCGTCCGCCGCCGTGCCATAGACCCAGAGGCCCTTTTTCTTCAGCTCACCGAGCGCCGCGGGGATGTTCGTCACGCGCGAGACGAGCATATGCTCCGCCGCGCCCGCGCTCGCCTTGTCCACCACGGCGGTGAGCCCGGCGGCGCGCCGCTTGGGGATGATGACGCCGTGGACGCCCGCGCACTCGGCGGTGCGCAAAATCGCGCCGAGATTGTGCGGATCGGCGATCTCGTCGCACACGACGATGAACGGATCCTCTCCCCGCTCGGCGGCACGCTCCAGAATATCCTCGATGGAGGCGTACTCGCGCATTGCCGCCTGCGCGATGATGCCCTGGTGCGCGCCCGTGGCGCTGAGAGAATCGAGCTTGCGCCGGTCGCACTCGGTGACAACGATGCCGTTTTCCCGCGCCTTGGCGAGAATGCGCGCAAGGGTGCGGTCGGTGTCGCCGCGGGCAACGAAAATTTTATCGATCGTCCGCCCGGCGCGGATCGCCTCGGCAACGGCGTTGCGCCCCTCGATCAGGTCTTCCCTGTCCTGACGGATCTCCTGTTCACGGTTTTCCATATCGTTAAATTCCTTCTTTATATTTTCATATTAACAATGCGCATAGCTATAGATAATATATTTTACCACACGATCCCGCCATCTGCAACGGAAAGCGCCACTTTTGCTTTTTCTTTTTTCTGCCGTCTTGACCTTTCCGTCCGGAATCGGTATGCTGAAGGAAAGATCAAGCGAAAGGCGGTGAGCGCATGCTCTGGGACTCCATCCCCGTGCCGAAGGGTACGGACGCCGATTTTGCCGTTGCGGTCACGGACGATTCGCTCGCGCCGTGGATCAAAAAGGGCGGCACGGCATATCTCCGGCGGCGCACCGAGCTTTACGACGGCGACGTCGGGCTTTTTGAAACGGACGGAGGGATCGTCTTCCGGCAGTTTTGCGCCGACAGCCGCGGCACGGTGTATCTCTTCGCCGTGAACCGCGCCCACGCCGAAGACGACCGCATGATCCCGCCGGACAAAGCGGCAGAGCTCGTCTGCTACGGCCGTCTGGAGCTAAAAAAGCCCATCCCGCTCCCGATGGATTGAAATTTCGTCCGGATGTGGTATAATTAAGTATTCCGTTACAGTTTTCCTCTGGAAAGGAGTTTTGATTTGAAAGCATTCATGCGTTGGGTCGAGCGCTACTGCGTCCGCCATCCGCGTTTCGGCGTGGAAAATCTCATGCGCTATCTCATCATCGGCAACGCCGTCGTCTGGCTGCTGACGCTGATGGACCGCACCGGCACGGTGCGCTATTTTCTCGCGCTCAATCCGCAGATGATCCTGCGCGGGCAGATCTGGCGGCTGGCGACCTTCGTGCTCATCCCGGACACCGGCGGCATCTGGGGGCTGCTGTTCCTCTATTTCTATTACTTCATCGGCACCTCGATGGAGCGCGAGTGGGGACAGGCCAAGTTCAATATGTACTTCCTCGCCGGTATGGTGTTCACGATCCTGTACGCCTTCCTTGTCTATCTGTTCGGCGGCATCACGATGAGCATCGGCGCGGAGTTCATTTATCTTTCGATGTTCTTCTCGTTCGCAACGTACTATCCCGACCAGCGGGTGCTGTTCATGTACATCATCCCGATCAAGATCAAGTGGCTCGCCGTGGCGAACGCGGCGTACTTCGTCTATGAGATCTTCGCGCTCCGCTTCCCGCTCAATCTTCTGCCGGTCGTGGCGACGCTCAACTATCTGCTCTTCTGCGGGGATATGCTCTTCGGCTCCGTACACTTCCGGCGGCCCGGGCAGATCCGCAAGACCGTGAACTTCAAGCGCGAGGCGCAGCGCATCCGCCGCGAGCAGCAGAGCGCCCCGTACCGCTACAAATGCGCCGTGTGCGGCCGCACCGACGCGGACCATCCGGAGCTGGAGTTCCGTTACTGCTCGCGCTGCGCGGGGTATCACTGCTTCTGTCAGGATCACATCAACAACCACATCCATTTCACCGAATAACACGGGAGATACGCCATGCAACACCGTCCTTCCCGCCGGGTATCCGTTCCGGCGCTGATCGTTTTCTGTCTGCTCGCGCTCGCGCTCGTTGTGCTCGTTGCCGTGCGCGCCGTTTCGGTAAACAACGCGGAGAGCGCCGAAACGCTTGCGCCGGCGGCGAGCGAAACGCCCGTGCCGCCGACCTCCGGCCCCGAGCTCACGCCCGAACCGTCGGCTGCGCCCACCGCGGAGCCTACCGCGACGCCCGAACCGACGCCGGAGCCGAGCCCCGAATACTTCACCGTTTCCATGGTGGGCGACTGCACGCTCGCCGAGGCAAAGACCCGCCGCGGGTGGGGCACGGCGCTGCAGACCGTCGTCGGGAAAAACTACGGCTATCCCTTCGCCAAAACCGTGCAGTACTTTGAAAAAGACTATCTCACAATCGCCAATCTTGAGTGCAACCTCTCGGACAAGTATTACGATTCCATTGAGCAGTTCGTGTTTCTCGCCCCGGCGGATTACGCGAACATCCTCACCGCGGGCAGCGTGGAGTTCGTGACGCTGGCAAACAACCACACGATGGACTTCGGCCAGAGCGCCTATGACGACACGGCCGCCGCGCTCGACGCCGTGGGCGTTGCCTACGCGGGCGAGGACGAGACGTATATCTACGAAAAGGACGGCGGCGCGAAGGTCGGCATTTACTGCCTTTATAACCAGCTCACCTACAACGCCATGAGCATTCTCTCCGCGCAGGCGCAGGAAAAGCTCGTCGCGGCGTCGCGCGACAAGATCGCCGCGGGGCTCAAATCGCTTGAGGAGGCGGGCGCGGACTTCACCATCGCGTGCCTGCACATGGGCCGCGAGGGATACTATGAACCCACCGACGTGCAGACCGAGCTCTGCCGCTACACTGTGGACGCCGGCTTCAACGCCGTGTACTGCACGCACGCCCACCGGCTGCAGCCGGCGGAGGATTATAACGGCGGCGTTATCTTCTACGGTCTCGGCAACTTTATTTTCGGCGGCCACACCAACCCCGGCAACGGCACCGACCCCGGCGCTTACGACACCGGCATCGCGCAGCTCACGCTCAAGCGCGTCGGCGGCGAGGTAACGCTCGACAGCTATTCCTTCATCCCCTGCTCGCTGAGCAGCACCGTCGGCCCCGACAGCACCGTGCTCGGGCCGAACACGCTGAACAATTACCAGCCCCAGCCCTACACCGAGGGCGGCGACGCCTGGAACCGCGCCATGTCCATGCTCAACGGCACCTACGAGGGCGCGAACTATCAGGTGGACTACGGCAACGTCCTCACCGCAATGAACGGGTAAACGGGTGAAAATTTCCCGTATACTCTATATTAATTTAATGAAATCACTTGCAATCGCGCGCGGAGGGTGGTATAATCCCCTCGTACGAACGTAAGAAACAGGAAGAGTGGGCAAAACCCACTCTTTTTGTTGATTTAAAAGAATTTGTCAGAAACTGGAAATTGAGGATTTTTTATGAGTAAAGTCACCGAGACCGTGACCGCGCTGGCCGCGCCCGTCGCCGAAACGCTGGGTCTGGAGCTTTGGGATGTGGAATACATCCGCGAGGCCGGACAGTGGTTTCTGCGCGTGTACATCGACAAGGACGGCGGCGTTTCCATCAACGACTGCGAGGCGCTCTCCCGCGCGCTCGATCCCGTGCTGGACGAGGCAGACCCCATTCCGGACAGCTACGTTTTCGAGGTCAGCTCCGCCGGCGCCGAGCGCGAGCTCAAGCGCCCCGGCGACTTTGCGCGCTTTATGGGCAGCGGCGCGGAGGTGCGGCTCTATAAGCCGGTGAACGGCAGCAAGTCCTTTGTCGGAACGCTCTCCGGATACCGCGACGGCGACGTTACCCTGACGATCGCCGGAAAAGAGACCACCTTTGAAAAGGCCCAGATCGCGCAGGTACGGCTGCGCGTGCTGTAAAAAATCACAACGTGATATAACGTAAGGAGCAAAAATAGATGAGTGCAATGAACGCCGAATTTTTTGACGCCATCGAGCAGATCGAAAAGGAAAAGGGCATCCCCCGCGGATACATGCAGGAGAAGATCCAGCAGGCCCTGCTGACCGCCTTCAAGCGCGACAACCCCGACTGCGAGGATAATGTCGAGGTCATCATGGACGAGAATAAAAAGACCATCAGCATGTTCGTTCTCAAGACCATCGTGGAGGAGAGCGAGTATGTGAACGACGCCACGCAGATCCTGCTCGACGAGGCGCATCACTATGATAAGAAGGCCGGCATCGGCGACACCGTCCGCATCCCGGTCGAAACGAAGAAATTCGGCCGCATCGCGGCGCAGGCGGCAAAGCAGGTCATCATCCAGGGCATCCGCGAGGCGGAACGCGGCATCATCTATGACGAGTTCACCTCCAAGGAGCATGAGATCCTCACCGGTGTCGTCACGCGCATCGATCCGCGCACCGGCGCCGTGTCCATCAAGATCAGCTCCAACAGCGAATTCACCGAGGCCATGCTCTCCGCCACCGAGCGCATCAAGGGCGAAGAGCTCACCGAGGGCGACCGCATCAAGGTCTATGTCGTCGAGGTGCGCAAGTCCACCCGCGGCCCGCAGGTGCTCATCTCCCGCACGCACCCCGGTCTCGTCAAGCGGCTCTTTGAGCTGGAAGTGCCCGAAATCTTTGACGGCACGGTGGAGATCCGCTCCATCGCCCGCGAAGCCGGCAGCCGCACGAAGATGGCCGTCTACTCCGCCGATCCCGAGATCGATCCGATCGGCGCGTGCGTCGGCCCCCGCGGCGGGCGTGTGGCAAGCATCGTCAACGAGCTCGGCGGCGAGAAGATCGATATCATCAAATACAGCGAGGATCCCGAGCAGTACATCGCCTCGGCGCTCTCCCCGGCGGAGGTCCTCTCCGTTGAGGTGCTCGAGGAAGGCCACAGCTGCCGCGTGATCGTGCCGGACAGCCAGCTCTCTCTCGCCATCGGCAAGGAGGGCCAGAACGCCCGTCTCGCCGCGCGTCTCACCGGTTATAAAATCGATATCAAGCCGGAGAGCGCCGCGAACGAATAACCCACCCATCAAACAACCCCCGCCAGTCCACATACATTTCAGGAGGAGCGCTTTTGCCGAAAACCGTACCGCTCAGGCAGTGCATCGGCTGCCGTGAACAAAAACCGAAAACCGAACTGATCCGCGTCGTCCGCTCGCCGGAGGGGGAGCTCTCCATCGATCTGCGCGGCAGGGTGCCGGGACGCGGCGCCTATCTCTGCCGCAGCAGCGACTGTCTGAAGCGCGCGGTCAAATCGCGCGCGCTCGAGCGCGCTCTGTCCGTCCCCGTGCCGGAGGACGTTTGGGCGCGGCTCACGGCGGAACTGGAGGCGGGCGATGGATAAGGCAGCGCAGTATCTCGGTCTCGCCCGGAAGGGCGGGATGCTCGCCGTCGGCGAGGAAGGAAGCGGCACGGCGATCGCCGCCGGAAAGGGTCGGCTTTTGATGCTCGCCGCCGACGCTTCCCCCAACGCGCAGAAACGCGCCGCGGGTTTTCTGTACGGTCACCGCGCACCGCTGCAGACGCTGCCCTGGACGAAGGCGGAGCTTTCCGCTATGCTGGGCAAGCGCGGATGCAGCATGCTCTGCTTCACCGATCTGCCCCTCGCCGCGCGGTTTGCCGCCGCGCTTGCCGAGGAGCTTCCCGGCTGGAAGGAAACAGCCGAACTTCTCGCCCAGCGCGAGGATAAGCTCAAGCGGCGGAAGGCCGCGCCCCGTAAGCACACCGAGAGCGGAAAAAGGAGGAAATAAGTATGGCGCTTGATTTTAAATACCGCATTCACGAGGTTGCCAAGGATTTTGGCATGACCTCCAAGGATATTTCCCAGATCCTCACCGACTATGCCACGACGCCGAAGAACCACATGCAGGTTCTCGAGGACGCCGAGCTGGATCTCATTTTCGAGTATCTGACGCAGCATCACCAGGTCGGCAGCATTGCCGAGATCTTCGCCCCCGAACCGGAGGAGAAGAAGGCCCCCGCCAAGGCGCCGGAAGAGAAGAAGCCCGACGCTCCCGCGCAGGAAAAGACCGCCGGCAGCGTGCCGGCGCCCGCAGCAGCCGCTGCCGCGCCCGTACAGCAGCCGCAGAAGCCGAAGCCGGAGAAGCCCGCCCAGCCGAAGCAGGTCGTGGAAAAGCGCGTCGTCGATACCCGCGGCTCCGCCGGAGCGAATCTCTCGAAATACGACGAGCGCTTCGACAAGATCGCCGGTAACGCCGGCAACGCCGGGAAGGACAAGGACATCCGCCGCGGCGGCAAGGAGAAGATCCAGAACAAGAACAAGCAGCGCCAGCAGCAGGTCGCAAGCGCCAAGCGCCGCCAGGAAGAGCGCGACAAGATGCAGCGCCTGCAGTTTGAGGTCGCGAAGAAGCAGCAGCTCAAGGTCAGCATCCCCGACGAGATCAACGTCGGCGAGCTCGCCTCCCGCATGAAGAAAACGGCGGTCGAGGTCATCAAGCAGCTCATCAAGCTCGGCGTGATGGCGTCCGTGTCCGATGTGATCGATTACGATACCGCCGCGCTCGTCGCCATGGAGCTCGGCTGCAAGGTGGAGCACGAGGTCGTTGTGACGGTCGAGGACCGTCTTATTGACGATCACGTCGATACCGAGGACGAACTCGTCCCCCGCGCGCCGGTCGTCGTTGTCATGGGCCACGTCGACCACGGCAAGACCTCCCTGCTCGACCGCATCCGCAGCGCGAACGTCGTTGCGGGCGAGGCGGGCGGCATTACGCAGCACATCGGCGCGTACCGAGTGATGGTCAACGGCAGCCCCGTCACCTTCCTCGATACGCCGGGCCACGAGGCCTTTACCACCATGCGCGCCCGCGGCGCGATGGTGACCGATATCGCCATTCTCGTCGTCGCGGCCGATGACGGCATCATGCCGCAGACGATCGAATCCATCAACCACGCCAAGGCCGCCGGTACGCCGATCGTCGTGGCGATCAACAAGATGGATCTCCCCGGCGCGAACCCCGACCGCATCAAGCAGGATCTCACCAAATACGATCTCGTCCCCGAAGAGTGGGGCGGCGACACGATCGTCTGCCCGATCTCCGCGAAGACCGGAGCGGGCGTCAAGGAGCTTCTGGAAAATCTCGTGCTGCAGGCCGAGATCATGGAGCTCAAGGCCAACCCGAACCGTCCGGCGCGCGGCACGGTCGTGGAAGCGCGTCTCGACAAGGGCCGCGGCCCGATCATGACCGTTCTCGTGCAGAACGGCACGCTCCACACCGGCGACATCATCATTGCTGGTACCGCCGTCGGCCGTGTGCGCGTGATGACGAACGACCGCGGCGAGCGCATCACCGATGCCGGCCCCTCCGTCCCGGTGGAGATCGCCGGTATGTCCGAAGTGCCGTCCGCGGGCGACGTGTTCAACGCCGTCGCCGACGAGCGCATGGCGCGCGCTCTCGCCGAGGAGCGCCTTGCCGCGCAGCGCAGCGCCGCTGCCGCGGGCGCGGGCAAGAAGGTCTCGCTCGAGGATCTGTTCGCCCGCATCCAGGAGGGCGATCTCAAGGACTTCAACATCATCGTCAAGGCGGACGTGCAGGGCAGCGCCGAGGCCGTCAAGACCTCGCTCGAAAAGCTCTCCAACGAGGAAGTGCGCGTGCGCGTCATCCATTCCGGCGTCGGCGCGATCAACGAGTCGGACGTCATGCTCGCCTCGACGAGCAACGCCGTCATCGTCGGCTTCAACGTCCGTCCGGACAACGCCGCGCGCGACAGCGCCGAGCGCTCCAAGGTCGAGCTGCGCATGTACCGCGTCATTTATGACTGCATCAACGACGTCGAGGCCGCCATGAAGGGTATGCTCGCGCCGAAGTTCCACGAAGTCATCATCGGCCACGCCGAGGTACGCCAGACGTTCCGCGTGTCCAAGGTCGGCACCGTGTGCGGCTGCTATGTGCAGGACGGCAAGATCCAGCGCAACTGCAGCGTGCGCGTCAACCGCGACAACATCGTCATTTTCGAGGGCGAGCTTGCTTCGCTGCGCCGCTTCAAGGACGACGTTAAGGAAGTCTCCGCCGGTTACGAATGCGGCATGCAGGTCGAAAAGTTCAACGACATCAAGGAAGGCGACGTCATCGAGTGCTTCGTCAACGAGCAGCTGTAAAGAAAGGAAGGGTAAATTATGCCGTCCAATCACATCCAGCGCATTAACGACGATATCCGGCGCACGCTCGCCTCGCTCCTGCGCGAGGTGAAGGATCCGCGCGTGCAGCAGGGCGATCTGCTGAGCATCGTCCGCACCGAAACGACGGGCGATCTGCGCTACTGCACCGTGTATCTGAGCGTGCTCGGCGACGTGAACGAAAAAGAGCTCAAAAAGGGTCTCAAATCGTGCAGCGGCTGGCTGCGGCACGAGCTGGGCACCTCGCTCTCGCTGCGGTATACGCCGGAGCTGATCTTTGAGCTCGACCACTCCATCGAGCACGGCGCTCACATCAACGACATCATCCGCCATCTGGACGACGCTTCGCCCAGAGACGGGGAAAACGGGTAACCATGGAACTTCTGGAATGCGCCGCGTATCTTCGCGCGCACGACAATTATCTTCTGGTGACGCATCAGAGGCCGGACGGGGACACTCTCGGAAGCGCCTCTGCGCTGTGCCACGCACTGCGCCGTTTGGGAAAAACGGCGCATCTTTATAAAAACCCCGAGATCACGGAGATGTTCGTCCCCTTCGTTTCGCCGTACTATGTGCCGGAGGGGTTCGTCCCCGAGACGTGCGTGAGCGTGGATGTGGCGGAGAACAAACTCCTTGCCCTCGGGTTTGAAGGGAAGATCTCCCTCAAGCTCGACCACCATGTCCCCCGCGGCGAGCAGCCGGAGAACGCCGTCATCTGGACGCACAGCGCCGCCTGCGGCGAGCTTGTTCTCGCGCTCATCGATGCGCTGGTCGGCGGGCCGGACAAAACGGAGGCCGACCTTCTCTATATCGCCGTCTCCACCGACACGGGCTGCTTCTGCTACGCGAACACCAACAGCGCCACGTGCCGCCGCGCGCCTTTGCGACGCCGGGGCGGATCTGCCGCTGCTCAACAAGATCTTTTTCCGCACCAAGTCCCCGGCGCGGCTCGCGCTCGAGGGCATGGTGTGCTCCTCGCTCCGCTCCTACCGCGATCACGCGATCAATATTGCCGTCATCACGCTTGACATGCTGCGCCGCGCCGGTGTTACCGAGGACGATTGCAGCGATCTCGCCTCGCTCGCCGGACAGGTCCGGGGCAACCGTGTGGCCATAACGGTGCGCGAGCTCTCCGTTGACCCGCCGCGCAGCAAGGTATCCCTGCGCACGGACGGCGGCGTGGATGCCTCGCAGGTCTGCGCCCGGTTCGGCGGCGGCGGACACAAAATGGCGTCCGGGTGCGAGCTGGATCTCCCGCCGGACGAAACGGCGGACGCGGTGCGCCGCGCCGTGGAGGAAGTATGGGCGTAAACGGTATTCTGCTTCTCGATAAGGACGAGGGCTGGACAAGCCAGGACTGCGTTTCCAAGCTCCGGGGCATTCTGGGCGAGCGTCGCATCGGCCACGCCGGTACGCTCGACCCGCTGGCTACGGGGCTTCTTGTCGTGCTCGTCGGCCGCGCCACGCGCGCGGCGGCGTTTGCCGAGGCGGAAACGAAGGAATATATCGCTGCGTTCCGGCCCGGCATCGTTACCGATACCCAGGATATTACAGGCAACCTTCTGCGCTCGTCGGACGTCTTACCCTCGGAAGAGGATGTCCGCGCCGCTCTTCCCCGGTTCACCGGCGAGATCGAGCAGATCCCGCCGATGTACAGCGCCATTAAAATTAACGGCCGGAAGCTCTACGACATCGCCCGCCGCGGCGGGGAGGTGGAGCGTGAGGCAAGGCGCATAACCATTCATTCCATCGACTATCTCGGGCAGGAAAACGGCGATCACATGCTCCGTATCCGCTGCTCGAAGGGCACCTACATCCGCACGCTCTGCCACGATCTCGGCGAGTATCTCGGCTGCGGCGGGTGCATGGCGGCGCTGCGGCGCACGCGCTCCGGGAGCTTTTCCGTGGAAAATGCCCGGCGCATCGGCGAGCTCACGCGCGCCGACCGCGATACGCTTCTCCCGGCGGACACGCTCTTTTCCGCGGCGGCGTCTCTGACGCTCACCGCCGCGCAGGAAAAGCGCTGCCGCTGCGGAAATCCGTTCCGGACCGACGCGCCGGACGGAGAGACGCGCTTTTATTCCGAAAACGGCGAATTTCTCGCCATCGGGCGCGTCGCGAACGGCGAGGCCGTTACGGTAAAAAGTTTTTTTGAGGTTTGATCATTCATGGCAGAGAGAAAATGCGTTCTCGCTCTTGGATTTTTTGACGGCGTACACCGCGGCCACGCGGCGCTTTTGAACCGCACGATCGAGCGCGCCGAAGCGCTCGGCGTCGAAGGTGCCGTTATGACCTTCGACACGCACCCTGACACGCTCGTGCAGGGCACGCCCGTGCCTCTCATCAACAGCGCGCCTGACCGCGCGAATCTCATCCGGCGGCTGTTCGGCATCGACCGCGTGGAGTTTTTCCGCTTCACGGAGGAGACGATGCATATGCCGTGGGAGGAGTTTCTGCGCAGCATCCAGGCAGAGCTCGGCGTCGTCGGCTTTGTCGTCGGCTACGATTTCCGCTTCGGCTGGCGCGGTGAGGGAAATACCGGGCGCCTGCGCGATTACTGCGCGGCAAACGGCCTTACATGCGATGTGGTCGATAAGGTCGAGATTGACGGCATCACCGTCAGCTCCACCTACATCCGCTCGCTTCTGCGTGAGGGGGACATGCTTCGCGCCGAGTATTTCATGGGGCATCCGCATTTCCTCACGGACGTCGTCCGCCACGGCCACCGGCTCGGCCATCATCTCGGCGCGCCGACGGTCAACATGCAGTTCGCGCCCGGCGTGCTCGTTCCGCCGCACGGCGTTTATGCCGCGCGCGCCCTTTTGCCGGAGGGCGAGTTTCCCGCCGTTACGAACATCGGCGTTCGCCCCACCGTGAGCAGCGAGCCGGTCGTCACCGTGGAGAGCCATCTGCTCGGGTTTGACGGGAATCTCTATGGCCGCACGCTTGCGCTTGAGTTCTTTGATTTTCTGCGTCCGGAGCGGCGTTTTGCCGATCTCGACGAGCTTGGCGCGCAGATCGCCCGCGACGGCGAGCGCGCCCGGCAGATCGTGGAGGCGCGCCGATGAATTTTGCCGATATCCGAAAGAAATTTTCCGGCGGGGATCGCGCCGCGAGTGCCGACCCCAGCCGCGCCTTCGGCTCGGAGGCGGAAATGATGCAGGCGCTGCGAAAGCAGGAATTCACCCCGCCGAAGCCCCGCCCCACGGCGGCGGAGGTCATGGGCAGCATCCGGCAGCGCTTTGCCCGCCCCGCGGAAGAGATGCAGGACCGCATCCCCCGCGACGAGGCCGCCGCGCGTACATACGCTCCCGAGGCCATGGCGCAGCCGGAATGGGAAAACCCGTTCACCGCGCCCGAAAAGCCGAAGAAGCCGCCGCGGGATGTGCCGGTATACGAAACGGTCGGCGGCGATATGCCGTTTGAGCGCCGCAGCGCTCCGGCGTATATACCGCAGAGCTACGCGCCGCAGCAGGGCTATGACCCCTACGGCGGCTATGCAGCGCCCTATCCCCCGTCCGGGTACGATCCTTACGCCGCCGCGCCCTATCCGCCGCAGGGCTACGCGGCGCCCGCCTACGGCGCGCCGTACTACGATCCTTACGCTGTTCCGGCGTACGATCCGCGGTATAGCGCCCCCTATCCCCCGAACGCATATTACGCGCCGCAGCCCGTCTATCCGCCCTACACGCCGCAGGGCTCCGCCCCCGCGCCGGAGGCACCCTATGCCCCGCCGCAGCCAGAGATGCCGCGCGCCCCGCAGCCGGAATATGAGGCCGCTTTTTACGGAAGCGGCATTCCCGCGCCGGAGGGCTATCCCGCGCCGCCGTACGCCGCAGCGCCGCAGCGCCCCGCCGCGCCGGTGAGACCGAAGCGCAAGCCGCTGGAGGGCGCCGATCTTCGGTATGTTCTCTGGTCCGGCTCGATCGTCTCCGGCGTGCTGCTCACGCTCGTTGCGTTCGTATATGCCTGCACGCTCTAAAGAATCCATAATATGAAATGCGCCCCGCTCGGGGCGCATTTCGCATATTTGCTTAAATATTTCTTTTTTCTGTTAATGACCGGGTGTCGATCCATAGTATATGGGTGAAGGCGAAAGGAGGTGACAGCCCATGACCGACGAGGAAATCATCCGCCTGTTTTTTGAGCGCTCGGAGCAGGCGATCGCAGAGCTTGCCAAAGCGCACGGCAGCGCCGCGGCGCGCGTGGCCCGGAACATTCTCGGCAGCGAAAGGGACGCGGAGGAGTGCCTCAACGACACCTATCTCGCCGTTTGGAATGCCATCCCGCCGCAGAAGCCCGATCCGCTGCGGACGTTCGTATGCAAGATCGCGCGCAATCTTGCCGCGGCGAAGTACCACGCCAACACCGCGAAAAAGCGAAACAGCCGCTACGACGCCGCGCTCGATGAGCTGGAAGGCTGTCTCGCCGCCGGCGGCAGCGTGGAGGAGGCGTACGATGCGAAGGAACTCTCCGAGGCGATCAATGCATTTCTCTCGTCGCTGAGCTATACCGACCGGTTCCTTTTCGTGCGCCGGTACTGGTACTCCGATTCGATGCAGGATATCGCCGCCATGACCGGCTCCACCGCCAACAGCGTGGCTGTCCGCCTTTACCGCCTACGGGAAAAACTCCGACACTACCTTATCAGGGAGGGATTGCTTGTATGAAACGGGAAACCATCACTCAGGCGCTGGGCGGTCTGGACGACCGGTTTGTCAGTGAAGCCGCGGTCTATGCTCCCGGGACGATGCAGGAAGGCCCGGAAAGGATCGTACGCATGAAAAAGAAACGTTTTCTCAGCATCGTGCTCGCCGCGGCGCTGATCCTTGCGCTGGGGATCACGGCTTACGCGGCATGGAGCACGCACGCCGCCCGGCAGGAGGAGATCAAGGCCGATCTGAAGATTGAAGAAAACAACGTGAGCAGCTATGCCGAATACCCCGTCCCGGAGGCAGCCAACAGCACGGTCTCCGACGTTCCGGAAGAGGAAGGGTCGGAAAGTGAGCTTGTCCTGCTCTCCGCCGTAAACGCCGGAGAATTTCAGCGCGTCTATGTGAATATCTCGCCGGTAAGCGAGAAATGCATCGCCGATTACCCCGGGTATCCGGGAGCGCTGAACTTTTCCTGGAGCATCGACGGCACCGATCTCGGCGGCTATGCCTCGCCCCGCACCCCGTCCGGCATCACGCTGCACGGACAGGAAGCGATCCGCGACGCCGTGCTGCAATACGCCTACGACAGAGAGACGCAGACGCTGACGCTTGAGTGCATCGTTGAGAACATGTTCCTTGAAAAGGCCGCGGCGGCGCTCGGCACGGGCAGCTTCCCGCTTCTCGTGCATATGTCCGACAAGGATATCGAGATGCAGACCTTCGGGCCGGTGTCCTTTACGCCGGTGGACGAGCAGACCCGGTATTTTGACTTTGGACACGCCGTCTACACCGACGCGGCGTCGGGCAAGTCGATCGAGATTTCCGGGCTCGAGCTGACGCCGTTCGGCGCGGTGTGGAAGGTGCGCTACGAGGAAGCCGAGGCCATCCATTCCCCGAACGGCGATCCGGCGGACGCGGAAGTCTGGTCCACGCTGGAGGACAAGGTATGCATCGAATCGCAGCTCTTCTTCTCCGACGGCTCGGCCTTCTCCACCGGCGGCGCGCTGACCGCCCCGTATACGAACGGCGCAGTGGAGCTCCATTGCGAATGGGGCAGCGCGATCAACATAGACGGTATTCAGAAGATCGTTCTGGGGGATCTAGTCCTTTGGAAAAACGACCCTTAACGAGAAATTTCAAGCCATTGCTGGCAAAGAGCCGGTATCCCCTTTTCCGGGATACCGGCTCTTTGCGTCTGCATCTGTGATTTTATGTTTATGTTACGGTAAAGGACGCATCCTTCAGCACAAGATATTGAAAGCCGTTCTCTTCCTTTATTAAGTCAAACTCACCGCTCACGGTGATATCCGTCCCCGGCTCGGGAAAATCGTCCGGATAGGCAAGCGCGTCGGCCGGAAGAAATTCCAGCCCCTGCGCGCAGCATCCGGCGGCATCGGCAATGTAGCAGGCATAATAGCTTTTCCCGCTCTTCTCATCCACATAAGCGGAAAACTGCCCTTTGACGCGGATCGTCCGGCCAAGATAGTCATCCGGCTGCTTCATCATATTATAGATCATCGTATAGAGCATGGTGCCGCTCATGCCTGTCAGATCCAGTTCGCCGGTTTCGGTCTCCGAAAGCGGCTGCGGTGTAGGCTCCGCCGTCGGGAGAGGCGTCGGTTCTCTTGTCGGCAGCGGCGTTTCCGCCGGGAGCGCAGGCGGCGTCTGCTCCGATGCAGACACAGCCGCCGCGCCGCAGGCCGCAAGAGAGCAGAGTGTTATGACGATCAGCAATACGCAGAGTTGTTTTTTCATTTTCTCACACCTCCAACGACCGTGCCGGCCAACCAGGACAGAGCAAAAGCAATGATCTGAACCGCGACAATGGTCGAACCTACCGGCGTACCGGCAAGGATCGATACCAAAATACCTGTCAGCGAACAGACGACCGACAGGATCGCCGCGCAGATCGTCACACCGCGGAAGCTCTTGAATACGCGCATAGCGGACAGCGCGGGAAAAATCACCAACGCGGAGATCAGCAGCGAGCCGACAAGATTCATCGCCAGCACAATGATGACAGCCGTAACAACAGCGATCAGCAGATTGTAAAGTCCTGCTTTCGTGCCGGCCGCTCTGGCAAAGTTTTCATCAAAGGTCACCGCGAAGATCTTGTTATAAAACAGGATAAACACTGCCGTCACCGATATCGACATCCCTGCGCAAAGCCACACCTCCGTCAGCGACAGAGTGAGGATGGAGGTGGAGCCGAACAGCGTACTGCACACATCGCCCGAGAGGTTGGACGAGGTGGAAAAGATGTTCATCAGCAGATATCCGACAGCCAGCGCCCCTACCGAGATCATGGCGATGGCGGCGTCGCCCTTGATCTTCGTGTTCTGCCCGGTACGGAGAAGCAGCACGGCGCTGAGGACCGTAATGGCCATCACCAGCGGCATTTCGTTGGTGAGCTGCAGTACGGCGGCGATGGCCATTGCGCCGAACGCCACATGGGAAAGCCCGTCGCCGATGAAGGAAAAGCGCTTCAGCACCAGCGTCACGCCCAGGAGCGACGAGCACAGGGCGATCAGCACGCCGACAACAAACGCATACCGGACAAACGGGTATGCCCAATAGCTGGCCAGTTTTTCCATAATAGCGGTCATTGTCTGTCGCCGCCTTTCTCCGTGGCAAACAGCCGTCCCTGCGGGCTTTGGAGATACTCCGTCTTTGTTCCGAAGAAAACGGCGTCGCCGATATGCAGAATGTGACTGGCGTATTTGACTGCTGCGGCAATGTCGTGGGAGATCATAATCACGGTGATTCCGTCCTCCCGGTTGAGCTTTTCGATAAGCGCATACATCTCCGCCGTGACTTTTGGATCAAGCCCGGAGACAGGCTCGTCCAGAAGCAGCATTTTCCGTGTGGCGCACAGCGCACGGGCAAGCAGCACCCGCTGCTGCTGCCCGCCGGAAAGCTCCCGGTAGCACCGCTTTGCAAGCTGCGCGATCTGCATCTTTTCCATCGCATCCGCCGCAAACTGCTTTTCTTCTTTGTTGTAAAAGGGGCGGCTGCCGCAGCGTCCCTGACACCCGGAGAGAACGATCTCTCTCACGGATGCCGGGAAGTCTTTTTGCACCTGCGTTTGCTGCGGCAGATAACCGATCTCATTTTTTCTCAGCCCGTCGAGCGTCAAAATCCTGCCGCGGACAGGCTGCTGCAAGCCGAGGATCGTTTTCATAAGGGTGCTCTTGCCGGAGCCGTTTTCTCCTACGATACAGAGGTAATCGCCGGAAAAGACCGCAAAACTGAGGTCTTGCAGAACAGCCTTTCCATCGTAGCCGACGCAGAGATCTTGACAAATGAGCTGAGCCATTATCCTGCCTCCTTAACCCAGTGCTTCCTTCAGCACGGAAAGGTTCCGCTCCATAACGGAGAGGTAGGTCGTACCGTTTGCCGCATCTTTGGAAGTGGTGGACTGCATGGAATCCATCGTCAGCACCTTTTGATTTTTCGCAGCCGTGTTCCGGACAATGGTTTCGGCAATCTTGTGCTGTACGCCCTCAATGGTCAGCACGCAGGGCAGGTTCAGCTCGTCCACCTTCCCGGCAAGGAACGAAATGGTCTCAAAGCTGGCTTCACTCTCGGCGGAGCAGCCCACAAAGGCAGCGTAGTAGCGCAAGCCGTAATCCTCCGCCAGATAGCGGAACGGGAAACGGTCGCCGAACAGGACGGTCTTACTGGCCGCAGCATCCACGGCAGCCTGATAGTCCGCGTCAAGAGCGGACAGCTTTTTGATATAAGCGGAAGCATTCGCAGCATAGGTATCCTTATTGTCGGGGTCAATCTGCTGCAGCACGGCGGAAATCGCGCTGCAAAGCGTTTGGGCGTTTTTCAGAGAGAGCCAGACATGCTCGTCGTACTCCGCTTCTTCCTCATGGTCGTGTTCTTTTGCATCGCCATGCTCATCGGTATCTTCGCGGTCGTGGTCGTGATCGTGGTCCTCTTCCTGCATGCCCTCGACCACTTCTTCGGTTTTAACGCGCTCGCCAAGAGCTTCCAGCAGGTTGATGACCTTCATGTTCTTGTTGGCGGCATTTTTCAGAGCATCGTCCACCCAGTCATCCGACTCGCCGCCAACATAGATGAACAGGTCGCACTCGGAGATTTTGACGATATCATCCGCGGTGGGCTGATAGCTGTGCAGGTCAACGCCATTATCCAGCAGCATGGTCACTTCGGCGTTATCCGCCTTGTCACCGAGAATTTCTCTGACCCAATCGTATTCGGGGAAAATCGTGGTGACGACGCGAAGTCTCGTTTCATCCGAAGCCGTCTGCTCATTCTGCTTGCCGCAGCCTGCCAGCAGGCCAACGGTCATTATCAACGCAAGGCACAGGGGAATTATTCTTTTCATGGGTAAATAGACCTCCAGATCATAATAAGAACGTAAAAATGGGCGCAAAAATACAAGGGTAACGGCAGCGCCGCAAAAGCCTATCGAAAACAGATAGACTCCACCCTTGTAAAAATTCTTATATTTTAATCCGAAAGTTTGACCTTGAGCGATACCAGCGTAAAGGCGCGGGCAGCCTCCGTGCAGGAGGAAAGGATCCGGCACAGAATATATCGGATCGCCGCTGCGGCAGCTGCGGCGAAGCCGGCAAGTCCAATGCTCTTAAGCAGGTTTTCGCAGACATGGATCTGATGACAGATGGCGCAGTCTGCGCCGGTACAGTCATGGCCGGCTTCCGCTGCGATAAAGGCAACAGAGGACAGCATAACAAATGCCAGCACTACGGCCAGCAAGCCCGTCATAAAACGAAATTTCTTTGTCATGGTCTGCCCTCCTTTGCGATTTTATAATTTTTTATACCTTCTCCTTACCGTTTTGTCAAGGCATTACTTCATCGAGAGCGCGAGCAGACGCGCCGCGGCGCTCTCCTCGGCGCGGCACTCCGCGGCAAAGCGGCGCGCCGTTTCCGGCGCGAGCGGCAGGGCGTTTTCCTTCGCGCTCTCATAGAGCCGCACCCGCGCGCGAGCCAAAAGCACGATCTGCCGCAGCGCTGATAGAACACCCGGCGCGGTGCCGGAGCGAAGCTGCGGCGCCCGCTCCACTTCGCGGAGGAAAAACTCGGCGTGCAGCGCCCGCCGCCGCGTCTCACAGCGGCGCAGCGCTTCGCCGAAAGCATTCTGACATGCGCGGCTCGTGCGCATAAGATAGCGCAGCCGTGCCGCGGCCTCCGCCTCCAACCGAATGGCCTCGCGCAGCGCATCCGGTGGTTTTTTCTCCTCTGCCGGCGCAGCGGGCCCATATACGCGCTCCAATACGCGCTTCATGCGCTCGGTATCCATACGACCGCCTCCCCGGTACAGTCTATTCCGCCGCCGCGCTTCGGTTCCCGTCTTGCAATCCGCGCCAAACTATGCCATAATAAGAAATAAAGTTATGTGTGGGAGGATGTGCTCATGCCGAGATTCTTTCTCTCCGGCGGAAGCTCGATCGCCGGGGGCACGGCGTTTATTCTGGGAGAAGACGCCGCGCACGCCAAGGTACTGCGCCTTCGCGTCGGCGACACGATGATCGTGTGCGACGGCGGCAAAGACCACCACTGCACCGTTACGAAGATCACGCCCAACGAGGTCGAGGCCGAGATCTTTGAGGTCGTCCCCTGTCAGGGCGAGCCGAGCGTGCACACCGTCATTCTCGCGGGCCTTCCCAAGGGCAGCGACAAGACCGACTACATTCTCCAGAAATGCACCGAGGCGGGCGCATCGGAGATCTATTTCTTTGCCTCCAGCCGGTGCGTGGCGCGCATCCAGGGCGACGCGGACAAAAAGATCGCCCGCTGGCAGCGCATCGCCGAGGAGGCCGCCAAGCAGTCCGGCCGCGGCGTGATCCCCACCGTCGGATTCCTGCCCGATCTCGCAGAGGCCTTCAACAAGGCGAATGCCACCGCGCTGCCCCTCTTTATGTACGAAACCGGCGAGCGCGAAACGCTGCGCGAGGCTGTGGAGAGCGCCGGAAATATCGCCTCCGCTGCCATTCTCACCGGTCCGGAGGGCGGCTTTGAGCCGTTCGAGGCAGAGCTTGCCCGCATTATGAAGCTGCACATCTGCTCGATGGGCCCGCGCATCTTCCGCTGCGAGACCGCGCCGGTCGCCGCGCTCTCGGCGCTTATGTACGCCACCGGCAATATGTAAAAAACTCCTTTCATTTTTCTGTATATTTCATCGAATCGCCCGCGAAAAAGCATTGCTTTTTCGCGGGCGTTCTGTTACAATACGTTCCATCAAGAACATTTGTTGTTAACTCAAGGACATTTGACCAATCAGAGAAAGAAGGCGATGCCGTGAAAGTTGCGGTTTTGGGATACGGTACGGTCGGCGCGGGCGTTTATTCGATGCTGTCGGACGCCCCCGGCATGGAGGCAGGGCCGGTGCTCGTGCGCCCCGGAAAGGCGGTCGAGAGCTTCATGGTGAGCGACGCCGCGCTCATTTTCGGCGATCCGACGGTCGACGCCGTAGTGGAAACGCTTGGCGGGCTCGACCCGGCATATTCCTACGGTATGCGCGCGCTTGAGGCCGGGAAGCACTTCATCACCGCAAACAAGGCGATGGTCGCGGCGCACGGTCTGGAGCTTGCGGCGCTCGCGCAGGAAAAGGGCGCGGCGTTTCTCTTCAGCGCGACGTGCGGCGGCGGCGTGCCGTTTCTCCACAATCTCGCGCTCTCGGCGGAGAACGACCGCATTGAGGCCGTTTCCGGCATTTTGAACGGCACAACGAACTATATGCTCGACGCCATGCAGCGCCGCGGTCTTTCCTACGGCGACGCGCTCCGGGAAGCGCAGTCTCTCGGCTATGCCGAGTCTGACCCGACGGCGGACGTCTCCGGGCTGGACGCGCTGCGGAAAATGCAGCTCGCGTGCGCGGTCGCCTTCGGGGTGCTGCCGCAAAGCGGCATGCTCTGCGAGGGCATGGAGCACTTCACCGCCGCGGACGTGGAGGATATCCAAAGCCGCGGTCTCGTCTGCCGTCTTTTGGCGCGCGGCAGCCGCGCCGGGGAGAGCGTTTCGGCGTATGTGGAGCCGGTGCTCTTCCCCCGTGCCGCGCCGGAGAGCTCGGTTTTCACGAATAACAACATGGCGCGCTATACCGGCAAACGCTGCGGCTCCATCGTGCTGATGGGGCAGGGCGCAGGCCGCTTCCCCACCGCTTCGGCGGTGCTGCGCGATCTTGCCGCGGCGCAGCAGGGCGCGCGTGCTATGTTCCCGGAAAACTGCCGCGCCGCGGAAGCCGATAACCGCGAAGCGGTGCATTCCTACTACATTCGCACCGGCGGCTTTGCCGCTGTCCGGCTTCCGCTCCGGTCGGTGCTCGCGCAGGGCGAAGTTGTCCGCGCCGTGACCGAGCCGATGAGCGCGGAGAAAATGCACGCGCTCGCGCAGAACATCCGCAAGGACGGAAACGATCTGTTCTTCGCGGCGCTGGAGGAAGAACTATGCTGAAAGTATGCAAATTCGGCGGCTCGTCCGTCGCAGGGGCGGAGCAGTTCCGCAAGGTGCGCGACATTGTCCTTTCGGACGATTCGCGCCGCGTCGTCGTCATCTCGGCCGCCGGAAAGCGCACGAGCGACGATCACAAGCTCACCGACCTTCTCTATCTCTGCCACGCGCATCTGACCTACGGCGTCTCGTGCGCCGACATTCTCGCCGCGATCCGCTCCCGGTTCGTCTCCATCCGCGACGAGCTGGGTCTTTCCTACCGCGTGGAGGACGAATTCGACGCTTACGCCGCGACGCTCTCGCGTGACACGAGCGTGGACGAGCTCGTCTCCCGCGGCGAATACTTCACCGCGCGGCTCATGGCCGAAACGCTCGGCTACGCCTTCGTGGACGCCGCCGACTGCGTGTTCTTCGGCTTTGACGGCCAGTTTGACCGCGCCCGCACCGACGCCGCCATCGCCGACGCGCTCGAAAAGAACGGGAAGATCGTCCTCCCCGGCTTCTACGGCCGCGTGCCGACCGGGAAGATCAAGGTGATGACGCGCGGCGGCAGCGACATCACCGGCGCGCTCGCCGCAGCCGCGGTGAACGCGGACGTATACGAAAACTGGACGGACGTTTCCGGCATATTGATGGCCGATCCGCGCATTGTGGAGAATCCCCGGCCCATTCCCCGCATCACCTACGCCGAGCTGCGCGAGATGGCGTTCATGGGCGCTTCGGTGCTGCACGAGGAATCCATTCTGCCGGTCAAGGAAAAAGGCATTTCCCTGAACATCCGCAACACGAACCGGCCGGACGAACCCGGCACGTTCATCGTGGAGCACATCGAAAGCGAAAGCGAGCTTGAGCGCCCGATCACCGGCATTGCCGGGCGGCGCAACTTCACGATCCTCACGGTACTCAAGCGCAACATGAACGCCTCCACGACGCTCTGCAACGCGCTGGAGATCCTCGACCGCTACCACGCAAGCGTGGAGCACATCACGCTCGGGCTGGACAGCTTCGCGCTCGTCGTTTCGTCCGCTGCGCTGGAAAATACGCTCTATGATGTCATCGCCGACATTCAGAAGACCTGCCGCCCGGACGATGTGCGCGTGCAGGACGGCATCGCGCTCGTCGCCGCCGTGGGCCGCAAAATGCCCTCCCGGCCCGGCACGTCCGGCAAGCTCTTCCAGGCGCTCGGCGAGCACGGGCTGAACATCCGCACCATCGCCCAGGGCGCGGACGAGCTTTCGATCATCGTGGGCGTGGAAAACTGTGATTTTGAAAAGGCGATCCGCGTATTGTATGACGGGTTCACCGGCTGACAGAAAGGAGATCCTCTTATGAAAAACTGCAATATCGCCATTCTCGGCGCGACCGGCGCGGTCGGCCGCGAGATGCTCAACGTACTGGAAGAATACGATATTCCCGTTTCGCGTCTCAAGCTCCTCTCGAGCGCGCGCAGCGCGGGGAGCAAAATTTCCTTCCGCGGGGAGGACCTCACCGTGGAAGAAGCGACGGACGTCTCGTTCGAGGGCATGGACTTTGTCCTCGGCGCGGTAAAGAGCGGCATGTCCCGCGCGTTTGCCCCGGCTATCGTGAAAAGCGGCGCGGTATACATCGACAACAGCTCCGCCTTCCGCATGGATCCGGCCATCCCGCTCGTCGTGCCGGAGATCAACGGCGAGGACGCGAAGAGCAATTCCGGCATCATTGCCAATCCCAACTGTTCCACGATCATCACCGCGATGGCCGTCGGCGCGCTCAACCGCCTCTCGCCGATCGAGAGCATGGTCGCGTGCACGTATCAGGCCGTATCCGGCGCCGGACAGGGCGGACTCGAGGAACTCGAGCGCCAGATGGACGCGCTCGCCCGCGGCGAAAAGTGCGAGGCGAAGGTATTCCCCACGCAGATCGCGCTCAACGTCATCCCGTTCATCGGCAGCATGCTCGATAATCTCTATACCGACGAAGAAATGAAAATGCAGAACGAGGGGCGCAAGATCCTGCATCTCCCCGAACTGCGCGTCACCTGCACCTGCGTGCGCGTTCCCGTTATGCGCTCGCACTCCATCGCCGTCACGGTGCGGACAAAGGAGAAGATCACCGTTGCCGAGGCCAAGGAAGCCATCCGCGCCTTCCCCGGCTGCCGTCTGATCGAGGACTACGAGGGCCGGTGCTACCCCACCCCGCTCGATACAAGCGGGCAGGACCTCGTCTGGGTCGGCCGCGTGCGCGAGGATCTCACACAGGAAAACGCTCTCACGCTCTGGTGCTGCGGCGATCAGATCCGCAAGGGCGCGGCGAGCAACGCCGTGCAGATCCTGAAATACCTTCTGTAATTCTTTCATTTATATGCAGCCATCCGGCAGTCTTCCCTTGGGAAGGCTGCCGGATATTTTTTCGCTCGTTGCATGCAAATATGCACAAAGCGTTTGGATAATATTCCGTATTCGCCGTATATTATTTATAATAACGTAAATATTCCGAATTTTTTCTCATTCTTGTGTTGACTCGCGTGGATAAGTATGCTAATATTCGCACCATCTTAAATAAAAATCCATCTCGCATTGGAGGCACACAACAATGAAACAGAAAACATTTGCAAAGGTACTTTCCCTCGCTCTTGCTGCACTGATGCTCTTCGCGCTCTGCGCCTGCGGCGCGGCGGAGACTCCCGCCGCGGAGCCCACGGCAGCCCCTGCCGCCGACGCTCCCGCATCCGAAGCCCCCGCCGAGACCGAAGCTCCCGCCGAATCGCAGGGCGTGCTCAATCAGATCAAGGCCGACGGCGTTCTTTACGTCACCCTCTCCCCCGACTTTGCCCCGATGGAGTTTGTCGATTCCTCCAAGGACGGGCAGGAGCAGTACGTCGGCTTTGACGTGACGCTCGCCAAGTACATCGCCGACTACATCGGCGTGGATCTTGTCATTGAGCCGATGAGCTTTGACGCCTGCCAGACCGCCGTTTACACCGGCTCCGTGCCGATGTCCATTTCCGGCTACTCCTGGACGGAGGAGCGCGGCGAGAACTACGAGATCTCCGATTACTACTACGCCGGCGATAACGAGACCGAGCAGGTCATCCTCATCAAAAAGACCGACGCCGACAAGTACACCTCCGCCGAGGACTTCTCCGGCGTGGATGTCGGCGCGCAGAACGCTTCGCTCCAGATGAATCTTCTCACCTCGCAGCTGCCCGACGCAAACCCTGTCACCATCGGCGATCTCGGCGTGGGCGTGCTGGAACTGCAGAACGGCAGCATCGAGGCGCTGGCCGTTGCGAAGGGCAACGCTGAAATGATCCTTGATTCCAACCCCGATCTTATGATCTGCTCCTGGGAATTTGAAGTCGCCGCCGAGTACGAAGCGAACGTCATTCTCATCACCAAGGGCGAGACCGCGCTGCTGAACACCGTCAACGAAGCTCTCGCCAAGGCCTATGCCGACGGACTGTACGGCACATGGTACGAAGACGCTGTCGCGCTTGCCAAGTCGGAGAACGCCGCCGAAGTAAGCGTCGAAGACTGATTGCAAATAACAAACCGCCCGCCGGGGGGATCTCTCCGGCGGGCGGAGGGGAAGGATCCGTCCATGAGTTTCATAAAGTTTGAAAACATCGTCAAGCTGTTCACCAAATACTGGGAAAAGTTTCTGGTGACCGGCGTATCGTATACGCTGCTGCTCGCCGCGATCACGGTGGCGTTCGGCGCAGTGATCGCCTGCCTGCTCGCGGGAATGAAGCTTTCCAAGATCGCGCCGCTGCGGTGGCTTTCCACAGCTTACATCGAGATCATCCGCGGCACGCCGATGCTCCTGCAGCTCTATTTCTTTTACTTTGCCCTGCCCGCGCTCATCACGGCGCTCAATAAGCAAAAATTTCTCTGCATCGCCATCGCGCTCGTCTGCAACAGCGCCGCCTACGTCTCCGAGGTCATCCGCTCGGGCATTCAGTCGGTAGACGCCGGGCAGAGCGAGGCGGCCATGAGTCTCGGCATGAATTCGTTCCAGCGCACCTGGTACATTCTCGTGCCGCAGGCGCTCAAAACGATCCTTCCCGCGCTCGGCAACGAGTTTATCATGATCGTGAAGGACACCTCGCTCGCGTCCACGTTCTTTATCGGCGATCTCATGACGCAGTATCTCATCGTGCGCGGCGCAAGCTATCTGCCTCTGGAGCCGCTCGTGATCGTCGGCGTCATTTATTTTATTCTGACGTTCCTGCTCAGCAAACTGTTCGGATTCTTTGAAAGGAGGATGAGCCGTGCAGACCGGTGAAACGCTCATTGAGGTCAAAGACCTCTGCAAACACTTCCGCGACGGTACGGTCAAAGCGCTCGACGGTGTGAGTCTCACGATCCGCAAGGGCGACGTGATCGTCATTATCGGGCCCTCCGGCAGCGGCAAGTCTACGTTCCTGCGCTCGCTCAATCTGCTCGAAACGCCGACCTCCGGCAGCGTGATCGTCGAAGGAACGGATATCACGAAGAAGAAAAACGCGCAGGGAAAGAAGATCGATCTCGACGCTCACCGCCGGAAGATGGGCATGGTGTTCCAGCACTTCAATCTTTTCCCGCACAAAACGGTGCTCGAAAATCTGACCATCTCCCCCACTCTTGTAAAAAAAGCGGACAAGGCCGCGGCAAAGGCGAAGGCCGTGGAGCTTTTGGAGCGCGTCGGGCTTGCCGACCGCGCCGACGCTTACCCCTCGCAGCTTTCCGGCGGGCAGAAGCAGCGCGTCGCCATCGTGCGCGCGCTCGCCATGGAGCCGGACGTGATGCTCTTTGACGAACCGACGAGCGCGCTTGACCCCGAAATGGTCGGCGAGGTGCTCGACGTTATGAAGCAGCTCGCCCGCGACGGCATGACGATGGTCGTCGTAACACACGAAATGGGCTTTGCCCGCGAGGTCGGCAACCGCGTCGTATTCATGGACGAGGGGCGCATCGTGGAGCAGGGTACGCCGGAAGACATTTTCCAGCACCCGCAAAGCGCCCGTTTGCAGGATTTTCTTTCCAAGGTGTTGTGATATGAACGAAATCAAAAAAACCGCGCTGCATACGATCGACGCGCACGCAAATACTTTCACCGCGATCTCCGACGCGATCTGGGACGAGCCGGAGCTTTCGCTCAAGGAATTCAAGGCCGCCGCACTCTATACGGACGCGCTGGAAAAGCTGGGCTTCACGGTGCAGAAGAACCTCTGCGGCATTGAAACGGCGTTTTCCGGCTCCTACGGCTCCGGCCATCCGGTGATCGGCATCCTCGGCGAGTTTGACGCGCTCTCCGGCCTCTCGCAGCAAAGCGGCGTTGCCGAAGCGCAGAGCGTAACCCCCGGCGGAAACGGCCACGGCTGCGGCCACAATCTGCTCGGCGCCGGTTCGCTCGCCGCCGCCGCGGCGGTAAAGGAGTATCTCGCCGCGAGCGGAAAGCCCGGCACCGTTGTTTTCTTCGGCTGCCCCGGCGAGGAGGGCGGCGCGGCCAAGGCATATATGGCGCGCGAGGGGCTCTGGTACGGGCTCGACGCCGCGCTCACCTGGCACCCGTCCGACACGAACGAGATATCCACCGGCACGAACAACTCGTGCATTCAGGTGCTCTATAAATTTCACGGCGTTGCCGCGCACGCTGCCGGAGACCCGCACAACGGGCGCAGCGCGCTCGACGCCGTGGAGCTTATGAACATCGGCGTGCAGTTCCTGCGCGAGCACATGACCGACGACTGCCGCATCCACTACGCCATCACGGACGCGGGCGGCGTGTCGCCGAACGTCGTGCAGGCGAACGCTTCGGTGCTCTACATGGTCCGCGCCAACAAGGTCGCCGATTCCGTAAAGCTCCAAAAGCGCGTGGACGCCATCGCCGAGGGCGCGGCGCTTATGACCGGGACAAGCTACGAGCGCGTATTCATCGACGGCACGGCGGAAACGCTGCCGAACTTCACGCTCGAAGCGCTGCTGCACGCCTCGTTCGCCGAAACCGGCGTGCCGCAGTATACGGCGGAGGAGCTTGCCTTTGCCTCGTCGCTCTGCCGGACGTTTCCGCCGCAGACGCGCGCTCCCGGCATCGGCGCAAGGTATGACGGCGAAATCGCCAAAGAATCCCGTGCGCTTTCAGAGAATATGACCAAGCCCATGAATGACTTCCTCCTCCCTCTCTACTCCGGCGAGGGCTTTCTCCCCGGCAGCACGGACGTCGGCGACGTGAGCTGGCAGACGCCGACGGCGCAGGCGCTTATCGCCGCGTGGCCGGCGGGCGTGCCGGGCCATTCGTGGCAGGTCGTTGCCTGCGGGAAATCGTCCCTTGCACACAAGGCGATCCTCTGCGCCGGAAAAACTCTGGCAACCGCCGCCATCGCGCTCATCGACGATCCCGCGCTGCTGCAAAGGGCCCGCGAGGAATACGCCGGACGAGCCGGATCCGGCTACGTCTGCCCCATCGAGCCGGACGCCGTGCCGATCGCGATCTGATATCCCAAAGCATTTCCCGACAAATGTCCGCCGGTTCTCTGTCCGCCGGACATTTTTTATTCATTGTCAAAATCCACAGTATATTCATTTTTATTCGTGTTTCCCCGTTCACGATTCATAAATTTCATAAATAGCTGAATTTTATTCGTAAACAGGCTTGACTTTGCGAGCAGTCGGTGTTAATATCCGTCCATACTAAATAATAATTCATTTGGAGGAAGAAACAATGAATACCGTTCCCAAGTACATGTCCACCGCCGTCACCGCCATTCAGTGCGCAACGATCGTTGCCCTGATCGCGATCTTCGCCCCGCTGTTCATGTAAAAAACACAACTCCCGGATCTTCCGGCGAGAGACGAAAACCCCGGCGCAGCCTATGCGCCGGGGTTTTCGTATCAGAAAGGAAAAAGCTGTACGAACTTTCGTTCGCACAGCTTTTTCTTCAGGTTGTCAAATATGCCTCGCAGAGTTTGCGCCCGCAGGCGCAAATAAAGTTTTAATCATTTTCTCCGGCGACATGTGCGTCGGAGAAAATACTTTACGGCCCGCAAACGTGCGAGTTGTGCGCCTTTGGCGCACAGCGAGTGCGCTGCGGCGAGCCGCAGCCCCTTCAAACGAGAGCCCAACGAAGTGGGTCTC
>OLXV01000100.1_pt1 | contig 41301 bp, 30 predicted proteins | sample 1673481 | NCBI WGS metagenome assembly OLXV01 (sample SAMEA103958113, study PRJEB25191) | human gut metagenome
ACCGAGATCTACACTCTTTCCCTACACGACGCTCTTCCGATCTTTCGAATGTCCGTCCAGTCGGGATTGTCCGAAAGCCAGTCGCCCGAGTCCAGCTCCCAAATGCCGTGGGCTTCAATGTCCGCCTCATCCAGCACATAGAGGCCGTAGCGGTCGCAAAGCTGCAAAAAGCGCGAATCGTTGGGGTAATGGGAGGTGCGCACGGCGTTGACGTTGTGCTGCTTCATCAGGAAAATATCAGCCTGCATTGTCTCCGGCGTGCAGGCATACCCGCGATAGGGGTCGAAGTCGTGCCGGTTTACGCCCTTCAGCTTTACGGCGCGGCCGTTCACCTTGAAAATGCCGTCCTCAATCGAGACGCTGCGGATGCCGACCTGCTCGGGAATGTACTCCCCCGCCGCCTCCACCATCAGGGTGTAGAGAGAGGGCGACTCGGCACTCCAGAGGATCGGAGATTCCACCGTAATTTCGGCGAGGCCGTCGGCGTCGGGACGCGCCGTGCCGACCTCCTCCCCTGTCGGGCTTGTGAGGGTGAGCCGCGCCTCATCCGGGTTCAGCATATCCAGCGCTACCCGCACCTTGGCACTGCGCAGGTCGGGCGCCGGCTCAGTCGTTACCGAAATGTCGCGCAGATGCCCCTTCGGCCGGGCAAGAAGATACACGCTGCGGAAAATGCCCGACAGCCGCCATTTATCCTGACACTCCATATAGCTGCCGTCCGACCACTTCATTACCAGGACGACAATGCGGTTGGTGCCGCCCGTCAGGTACTGGGATATTTCAAACTCGCTGGTCATGTGCGCCACCTGGCTGTAGCCGACCTGCCGCCCGTTGATGTAGAGATAAAAGGCGGAGTCCACCCCCTCGAACACCAGGTATTTCTGCAAGCCGTCCCACTCCTGCGTCAGGGTGAAGTTCCGGGCATAGACGCCGACCGGCGTATCGTCCGGCACGAAGGGCGGATCTATTGGGAAGGGATAGCGGGTGTTGAGATACTGCGGGCGGTCATACCCGTGCAGCTGCCAGTTGGAGGGCACCGGAATCCGATCCCACGCGCCGATGTTGGCCTCCGGCTTCAGCACAGAGTCGGGGATGTCCGCAAGGCTGCCGTAGTAGGAAAAAGCCCACTCCCCGTCCAGCAGGCGGAGGCGGTCGGATTTCTCCCGCTCCATCGCGGCGGCCGTGCCGGGCAGCCCGTAGGGGATGTAATAGCTCCGCGGCGGTTCGCAGCCGATGTGCAGGCTGGTTTGATCCTGATGATGCAGCTTCATTTTCATATGCGTTCCTCTTTTCTCCTGTTGAATATTGAAATTTCTTCTGTTAAAATCTGTGCAAAATCCGATTTTTTATATTGAACCTCGGACAAGGTGATCCAGAACACTCTCCACCTCGCCGTTTTGCATATAGATACGCGGCACGCGATACCCGATGTCGCAGACAACCTCATAGTTAATCGTGCCGGTCAGGGCGGCAATCTCCTCCACCGGGACGGCGTTTTCCCCCTCCCGGCCGATCAGGGTCACGCGGTCCCCCTCCTCCACGCCGGGGATGGCGGAAACATCCACAACGAACTGATCCATGCAGACCCGGCCGATGACCGATGCAAATTTCCCCCGGATCAGCACCCTTCCTTTATTGGAGAGAGCGCGCGGATAGCCGTCGGCATATCCGGCCGACACCGTGGCGACCGTCATCTCCCGCTCGGCGGTAAAGGTGCGGCCATAGCTGACCGACTCCCCCGCGCGGATGGTTTTGACCATGGACACGGTCGAGTAAAGGGAGAGCACCGGGCGAAAGTCCTTTATAAACTCCAGCCCCGGGCTGGGCGTCAGGCCGTACAGGATAATCCCGGCGCGCACGCCGTCTCCCGGTTTTTCGGTTTGCAGCATGGTTCCGGCCGAGTTGCAGCAATGCACAAAGGGCAGCCGGACGCCGGCGGCGCGGATTCCCTCCACCGCTTCGAAAAAGCGGGCACGCTGCCCGGCCGTAAATACGCCATCCGGATCGCTGTCCCGATCGGCCGCCGCAAAATGCGTAAAGGCCCCGTCACAGAGGAGGCCGGGCAGCCGCGCCGCCTCCGCCGCGAGGCGCACCGTTTCCGGCAGCGCCGTCTCACTCCGGCAGTCGAAGCCGATTCGTCCCATGCCGCTGTCCAGCTTGAGGCTGATTTTGACCTCCACCCCGGCGCGCAGCGCGGCCGCCGACAGCTTCTTTGCATAGGCCATGTCCAGCAGCGCCTGAATCGCGTCGCATTTGTGGAGGGCAGCCGCCTCCTCCGCCGGGGTATAGCCGAGGATGAGGATCGGCTGGCGCAGTCCGGCGCGGCGCAGCTCGGCCGCCTCCTCTATATTCGAGACGGCGAACCGCTCCACGCCCAAAGCGTCATACAGCCGCGCCATGCGCGCCGCCCCGTGGCCGTAGGCGTCCGCCTTGACAACCGCGACGACTGCCCGCTCTCCCGCGGCACGGCGTATTACAGAAAAATTATGGGCAGCGGCATCCAGGTCGATTTCCGCCCAGGTCCGCTTTATAAAATGCGTCATAAAAACATCTCCATCCCAAGGCCGCAGACGGCCGGGAAACATTGGGTGATTTTGCGGCGGTTTTATCCGGATTTGCGCCAAACCGCAGCGGATTGGCAGCGCGCCTTTGGCAACGGTCGACGCCCTCTGGACAAAAGCCGGAAAAGCAACGCATTTATTATAGTAGAAATCCGGGCGCAAAGTCAACCGGCCGACTGCAACTTTCTCACGCATTTGCCGCAATTGCGAAATTTGCAGAACAAAACCGCAGGCAGAAAAGAACATTGTGCCAACCTCTCCCGCGCCGTTTACCGCAAAGGGAGGGAGCCCTCCTCTCCCGGCGGGCAGAGTGGGGTTACAAAAAGCGCCGACGCGCGGCTTGCGGCAGCAAAAAAACCCGTACGCCAAAAATATGTCGTATGCCAAAAATATATCTTGATTTTTGGATATGGGTTGTTGTATAATACCTTTGCTGTCTGTAGATAGGCCGGTGTGATGGAATTGGCAGACGTGCTGGACTCAAAATCCAGTGGTGGCGACACCGTGCGGGTTCGACCCCCGCCACCGGCACCATAATGCCATCGTAATTTTGATAGAATTACGGTGGCATTTTCTATGCCCGAAAACCGATTGGAATTAAAGCGCACATAAGGACACTTTCAAAAAAGGCCGATTGAGAGCCAAAGCAGCCCTCGTAAAGATGTTGTTCTTTGCGAGGGCTGCTTTTTGAATGTATCCTCTGTACACTTTAAACAGGGTGTGATGCGGTATTATTCCCTGTTTTATGCCGCCCTCGCCGGCTGCTCCGATGCCGCCGCGGTTGCAGCACGCCACAGCTCGGCAGTGCCATATCCGTCCTTAAAAACGCGCTAAGTACCTATGCCTTTGCGCTGTCTGCCTTCTGGCACTCCTTCATTTTCCGCCAGCTTAAAAATCCATAGATGTCATTGACGAGGAATGCGGCAAAGCAGACGACAGCCGAAATATAGCGTGCGTCCGCAACGCTGGCAAGAACCCATAAAACGATCAGGACAACATCATTTGCGGCGTATCCGAGCGCAAAGAACGGGCTTCTCCGGAAAGTCAGGTAAACGGAGACAAAACTCGTCGTGACCGAGATTGTACTCGGCACGATATTTGCTGTATTGAAGGCGTCCAGAACGAAATAAAATGCGACGGTTACTATGGCAGCCACCACCCACATGAACACGATTTCCTTTTTGCCGAGGCTGCCCACCTTCACCTCCGCTTTGTTGCCGTTGTGCGGATTTCTGAGCCATGAGATAAGCGCAAATACCGCCATGGGCATCGTCGTTCCGAGATAGGTGAGCATTTCGCCGTAGTAAGAGAAGGTGAACGAAATAATTCCGTACAGCAGGCTGAATATCACCATCAGAAATTGCCCGAACGGATTCCCCTTCGCATTGAAGATGAGTGAGATGACGCCGACAAGGGACGCCGCCAGGGTCAGGAAATTCTCCCGGACGAACACGCAGAACGATACCACGATAAGAATCACAGACGAGCACCAAAGCAGGAGCTCGCCTTTTGAGAAATAGTCGATCAACCTTTTTACACTTTTCATTTGAAAACCTCCAAAAAAAATTAAAGCACCCGCATACACATCTTCTAAGACCTGTCGATGTGTAAACGAATGCTTTGCATCCTACTACCCGGTGGCAGTAATAACCATATTAAATTATGTCCGGATTTCTTGTTCCGGGCAAGGAGTGTGTGTCAGTATACGCTGTTCGGGCCGTTTTGTCAAGAGGTTTTTATAATAATCCGAATTTCCAGCCATCAAGCCGTGCCGCATTACGAGGATATATCCAAGTAATACAGCTCTGTTGATATAGTTATTCAAGGGGACTTCTCCCGCGCCTCTTTGCCGCTGAAGCACCCGATTTTAAGAACAATGCTACAGATACTTTCCCGTTATGCTGCTTTCGTTTTTCTTTATTTCGTCGGGCGCTCCGCTCGCCACGATCTGTCCGCCTGCGTTTCCGCCGCCCGGACCCATGTCGACGATGTAGTCGGCATTGCGAATGACATCGAGATCGTGTTCGATCACGACAACCGTAGCGCCATTGTCAAGAAGTGCCTGAAAGACACCGAGCAGCACCTGAACATCGAGCGGGTGCAGCCCGATAGACGGTTCGTCGAATACGAACACCGAATCCTCCTGCGTTTTGCCGATCTCGCTTGCCAGCTTGAGCCGCTGCGCCTCACCGCCCGAAAGCCCCGGCGTTTCTTCGCCGAGCGTGAGATAGCCGAGACCGAGCTGTTTCAGAACATGCAGCCTTTGGCTGACGGTTTTCATATCCTTGCAGAAATCAATAGCGGAATTTACATCCATATCCATCAGCTCCGGCAAAGACACGCATTTGCCTGCCTTGTTTGTGAGCTTTACATCATAAGCGGCTCTTGCATAGCGCGAGCCGCGGCAGTCGGGACACGGAATATCCACATCCGGCAAAAACTGCACGTCAAGGCTCACGACGCCCGTGCCGTCACAGCCGGGGCAGCGCAGAGAGCCTGTATTGTAGGAAAAATCGCCGGCCCCATAGCCCTTTTCCTTTGCACCGGGCGACCTGGCGTAGAGCTTTCGCAGCTCGTCATGCACGCCCGCGTAGGTGGCAACGGTAGAGCGGACATTGATTCCGATGGGGGTTGCGTCGATCAGCTTGACATGGGAGATGCCGTCGGCATGGATTTCCCGGATGTGTGCAGGAAGTGCTGTGCCTGCAACACTTGCTTCCAGCGCGGGAACAAGGCTTTCCAGAACCATGGTTGTTTTGCCCGACCCCGATACGCCGGTGACAACGGTCAGCCGCCCTTTCGGAATGTCTACCTCCAGCGGCTTGACGGTATGGATTTGAGAAGTGGAAAGGCGGATTCTGCCATTTTCAAAAATCCTGTCCTGTTCGGCGCGTTGCCGCATGATCGTTTCGGCCTTGCCGGACAGGAACGGCCCGATCTGGGACGCGGAGTTTTCTTCGATCGTGGGGATTGTCCCTTCGGCAATGACACGCCCGCCTCCCGCACCCGCTTCGGGACCCATTTCGATGACCCAGTCGGCTTCTTTCAAAATCTGCGTATCGTGATCGACCAGAATCACGGAGTTACCGTCGGCCACCAGATCGTGCATCACTCCGGTCAGCCCCACAATATTGGACGGATGCAGCCCGATAGACGGCTCGTCCAGCACATAGAGAACGCCCGTTGTGCGGTTGCGAACAGCGCGGGCAAGTTGCATCCGCTGGCGTTCGCCGGTGGAAAGCGTCGCGGCGGAACGGTCAAGGGTCAGATAGCCGAGTCCCAGATTCATCAGCCGCTTTGCCGTATTTTGGAATGCCTCACAGATACTTGCCGCCATCGGGCGCATCTCCTCCGGCAGGCTGTCCGGCACGCCCCGCACCCATTCCACAAGACCGGACAGCGTCATAGCGCAGGCTTCAGCCAGAGAAATGCCGCGCAGCTTCGGTGCGCGTGCCGCATCGGACAATCGCGTACCATGACAGTCGGGGCAAACCTCCTCTTTCAGAAATTTCTCCACACGCTTCATGCCCTTTTCGTCCTTGACCTTAGAAAGGGCGTTTTCCACGGTGTAAACGGCGTTAAAGTAGGTAAAATCCAGTTCACCTGCCTGGTTCGAACCCTTCGCATGATAAAATATATGCTTTTTCTCGGCAGGACCGTGATAGACGATTTCTTGTTCCTCTGCGGTCAGATCGCGGAAAGGCACGTCGGTGCGCACCCCCATCTCCCGGCAGACGTCGGTCATCAGCGACCACATCAGGCTGTTCCACGGGGCGACTGCGCCCTCGTCAATGGTCAGCGAATCGTCGGGAACAAGAGAATCCATATCGACCGTGCGGACGGTTCCGGTACCGCCGCAGGTTTTGCACGCCCCTTGGGAATTGAAGGCCAGCTCTTCGGCGGACGGCGCGTAAAAACGCACGCCGCACTCCGGGCAGACCAGTTCTTTCCCGGCGGCAACGAGCAGCGACGGCGCGAGATAATGCCCGTTCGGGCAACGGTGTTCGGCAAGGCGGGAATACATCAGCCGCAGACTGTTGAGCAGCTCCGTTCCCGTGCCGAAGGTACTGCGAATACCCGGCACTCCGGGGCGCTGGTGCATCGCAAGTGCGGCGGGAACATACAAAACCTCGTCAACGGCAGCCTTGGGCGCCTGCGTCATTCTGCGGCGGGTATAGGTGGAAAGCGCTTCAAGATAGCGGCGCGAACCCTCGGCATAAAGTACTCCCAATGCGAGCGATGACTTTCCCGAGCCGGACACCCCTGCGATCCCCACGATTTTTCCGAGCGGGATATCGACATCTATCTTTTTGAGATTGTGGACCCTTGCTCCACGAATAAGCATTTTATCAATCATTGTTTCAACTCCATAGATTCGTCCATCTTCACATGGCGATGCCGTTCATATTTACCGCTCCTGCACTTCCTTGCCGCTGAGGTGTTCAATCTTGATTTCAAACATCTGTGCCGCTTTGCCCGCGCGGGCAATCTCCGCATCGGCAAGCCGCTCCTCGGGATAATATTTCATGGCAAGCTTCTTTAACAGTGCGGTGGCTCTTTCGCCCGGTTCAACCAACCGGCACCTGCCGAAAACGACAACGCTCTGCAAAAAGGGCGCCCACACCTCTTCCTTGACGGTTTCATTTCCGTAAGCCGTAAAGCACACCTTATCGAAAGCGCGCAGGGAATCGACCTTATGGCCCGCTTTTGCACCGTGGAAATAGATTTTATAGCTTTCCTTATCAAAACAGAAGTTGATCGGGACGGCATAGGGATACCCCTCCGCGCCGCTCATTGCCAAAACGCCTCGACGGCATTGCAGCAAAAGTTGCTCCGCGGCTTCTACGCCGATATCGTTTTTCTTTTTTCGGATCGGTCTGAACATCGCTTCTTCCTCCTGCTTATGCGATTCTGCAATGTCTTTCTTTACCATCGGTTGACGAGGGCAGACACGGTTTTGACGGGCAGAAATGCAAAGCACCTGCCAACGTTTGAATTTGCCGCTCTTAACCACTTCAAACTATACCACTTCTTTGGAAATTTTTCTACTGCTTCGATTATACTCGCGGCTTGATAACTTCCCGAACACTTTCCGAAAAAGGAAAACCGCCATCAAGCAGACGGCAGCTCTCTTTCGGGCAGTACTTTTAAGAATAAACAACGGGTCAGGCAAAACAAGGCAGTTTTCAAGACGGCGCAGGAATCTCACCTTCCCCTCAATCCGCAAAACGGCGGTTTGCCCAACGCTCTTGACTTTTTTCGAAACTCTATACTATAGTTATATTCAGGGAATGAAGTTCTCCCCGGCACATGCCGAAACCGCTGATTTAAAAGGCTGATGACTTCTGCATTTACTATGCAGGGGGCATCGGCTTTTCTGCGTTTATTAGGAGGAATTTTCATGTTAACGTCCCTGTCGCTTATTTTTCTTGTCGGACTGTCGCTCGCGGCAATCTGTGAAAAAATACGTCTGCCGCGAATCGTCGGCATGATCGTCACCGGTATTCTGCTCGGACCATATCTGCTCGATCTGCTCGACCCGCAGATTCTCGGTATCTCCCCGGAGCTGCGTCAGATGGCGCTGATTATCATTCTGATCAAAGCCGGGCTGTCGCTTGATTTATCCGACCTTAAAAAAGTCGGGCGGCCGGCTGTGCTGATGTCCTTTGTTCCGGCAAGCTTTGAAATCCTCGGATATGTGCTGTTTGCGCCGCTGCTTTTGAATATTTCCCGTATCGAGGCGGCAGTAATGGGCGCGGTGCTCGGCGCTGTTTCGCCCGGCGTTGTTATCCCCCGTATACTGCGGCTGATGGAGGAAAAGCGCGGAACCGAAAAAGGCATTCCGCAGCGCATCCCGGCAGGTGCATCCTGCGACGATATTTTCGTTATTGTACTGTTTACCACCTTTGTCGGTATGGCACAGGGCGGGAAAGCAAAGCTGCTTGATTTTGTCAACATCCCGGTTTCCATCCTCCTCGGCGTTGTAATCGGTGCGGCATTCGGACTTCTTTTGGCGCTGTTTTTTGAAAAGGCATATGCGCGCGGGCATCACATCCGTAATAGCGTAAAGGTAATTATCATCCTTGGGGTATCATTCCTTTTCATCGCGATCGAAGCATGGGTAAAACGGTGGGTCGCCGTTTCGGGGCTGCTTGCTGTGGTCAGTATGGCCTGCGTGTTGAAGATCAGGAGCGCCGACTGCGTGACAAAGCGCCTGTCGGAAAAGTTTGGAAAGCTGTGGCTTGCCGCCGAAGTGATATTATTTGTGCTGGTCGGTGCGGCGGTGGACATCCGCTATACGCCGAGCGCCGGGATTGCGGCTGTCGGCATGATATTTATTGCACTTGCATTCCGCGCTGTCGGCGTGGCACTCTGCCTCACCAAAACGCCGCTGAATATAAAGGAACGGCTTTTCTGCATTATTGCGTATCTTCCGAAAGCGACTGTGCAGGCTGCGATCGGCTCTGTACCGTTAAGTCTCGGGCTTTCCTGCGGGAGCATTATTCTTTCGGTTGCCGTGCTCGGCATACTGATAACCGCCCCGCTCGGCGCGCTGGGAATGGATTTGAGCTATAAAATGCTGCTTTAAGTGAAGCGAGATAAATTCCCTTTATCAAAATTATGAATCTTTGCCAAACTTCAAACACCCTCCCGGCATTGCCGGGGGTCTCTTGACAAATCAAGCGCCGAGTCCAGAGGCAGACCGGACTCGGCGCGATTTACAGGCTATGCGTTTTTTCGGCAAGCGGCATTCTTTCCCGCAGGCAGGCCATCTGCCGGACACCTCCCGGCGAAAGAATCGCCGCAGTCCGAAGCCGCAGCAAACTAAGTCTGCGAAACTGCTATGTTTGCAGCTTCGGCATCCGACAGGGCGCGGAACTGGCTGGGCGTGATGTGATAATACCTTTTAAAAACCCGGTTGAAGGTACGCAGCGTCCCAAATCCGCAGGCAAAGGCAATCTGCGTAATCGACCGGTCGGTATTGCGCATCATATCCTGCGCATAATTCAGCCGCACGCTGTTCAGATACTGGTTAAACCCGACCTTCAGCTGCCGGGAAAAAGCGGCCGAGAGATGGTTCCTGGTCGCGCCGACCGCCTTGGCCACCGCCGACAGCGAGAGCTGCGGCTGATCAAAATTCTGCATAATATAATTGACCGACCGCTGTATCAGCGTGTGCGCCTTCAAAGTGTTTGGCGCAAGTCGGAGATAGGGAATCCCCAAAGCCAGAATAATCTGCAGATACGATTTGATCAGAACCGAGCGATAGGCCGCCTCACTCCGGTCGTCCGCAGGCTCACGGCTGATTTCATACAGCTGAAGCAGGGCGTGCACAGCCTCTTCAGGGACCTGCTCGGCGGACAGAAAGGAATTTTCGGGAGTGTAATGGAGTATGGTATTGCTGAAATCTCCGGCCATTTCCGGCTTCACGGCCACGACAGTGATGGTGAGCGCCGCACTGCCCAACGAAGTTTCTCTGCTGTGTATACAATTGGGGAAAACAATCGCAAGGTCGCCTTTTTTCATCAGCCAGGTCTGCTGATTGACGGTGATTTCACACTCCCCCTCCCGGATATAAAACATCTCAAGCTGGATATGCATATGCGGCGGAAAATGCGGGTTGCTGCAGGTGTGCCCGAAGATTTTTTCCGACCGCATCTGATAAAACGGAAGCATACAGGGACCTCCCGGGTTTGCCGTCCATTAAAGGCGGCTGTTTTTTCGAATTTACTCTACCACAATCCATCCAAAAGCGCAAGAAGGCGGACGCTCCGGCACAAGGCTTATCCCCGGCCGCGTCGCTTTGCCGGATGGCGGCATTTTGCCAAAGGAGAAAAGCACCTTCGGTCGTTCAAGTCTGCCTTTTGGCCGAACCGGGCGTTTTCCGTCCTCAAAAGCCTTACCGCCGCCCGTCCGGCGATCCGAATGTACAGCAGCAAAAAAAGAACGGCTCCCCGCCAAACGGAAGCCGGTCTTTTTTTGCCGACCCGGCAGTTTTTATTCCGCCGCAATTACGGCGATCACTTCATCCAACGTGCTGAGCAAGATATAGCTCTGCCCCTCGCGCTCGTATTCAATATAGAACATCGCCGCGCGCATCCGGTTTTCCGCCACGTTCTTCAGCCGGAATCCATAGGACGTGTAGACATCGACATCCTCCCCCTGTGCAAAAACGACCTGCCGAATCTGATCGGCCGACGCATTTTTATAGTCGATCAGCACATCCGCGTTTGTTCCGTAGTACACGCCATAGTTCTTGAACTGCACACCGGCCGCGTTGATGTCCGGGACCGTAAGCCCTTCATCCAGTAAAATCCGGGCGTTCCAGGTAATATCGTACTTGCCCTCAGCCGCGGCGGTCACCATACCCGTGCTGATGGTAAGCTCCATCCCGGTCGATTTCAAAACCAGACCGGCCAGCGCTTCCGAAAGGGCGGAAACATAACCGTCGACAATCTCCTGCTGCGACGCGCGCAGCGTCATGTCCGGCGCAAAGCTTGCATAAAACGCCTGAAAAGCCTCGGCCGAGGCGGCGGTGTAAGCGGAAAAATCCTCCGGCACGGCGGCCATCAGCTCTTTCAGCCTGGTATAATCGGCCATTCCTTCCTCAACCGTAATCCGAATGGAGGCTGTGAGATTTTCCGGATTTTCAATTCCCTCGGTCAGCTTCAGCGTACCGGTAAGCGCCTGCACACCCGGGGCCGTTTTGTCATAGCCGGAGACGTCCCAGCTTACCTCAAGCTCCACCGAGGAATCGTCGCTCAGTGTAACCGAAACCGTCCCGGGTAAATCCAAATCCTCCGCCGCCGTGCCGTAGGCGACCGAGAGGCCGGCCGGCTCTGCCACCGATACGATCTGCAGCGCCGTGTCCGGAACCTGCCACGAAAGCACCGGGAAGCCGTCGTTTATATTTTTGGTGTCCGCAACATAGCGGATCTGATCACTCGACGCGGCGATGTCGAGCATGGCGGCAATCAGCTCTTCTTTATCCAGAGCGGTCGCGCCGTTCGCCTCACTCGCCGAGTCGGTCAGGTAATAGCAGTTTGTAGGCGTGCTGCCGGAACCGATGATCGACTGACTCTTCCCATTATTGCTGACCGTTCCCGCATTGTAGCAATAAGACATCTGGCTGCCGCCGTAAGTATTCTTTACGCCGACAATGCCCGCCGTGTTCGGCAGCTTGGGAGGCGTCGTATTGCAGGTAAGCGCGCCGACATTATAGCAGTAAATAATATGGCTTGCCCGGCTGAAGCCGGCGATTCCGCCCAAATTGTCGCACTGAGAGGCGGTGATCGTCGCTTTGTTGTAGCAGTACCGGATATAGCTGTTCTTCCCCTGCCCCGAGCGGGTGTAAACGCTGGAACCTGCGATGCCGCCGATCCGTGCCTTTAACAAGGTGAGGGTGATGCTGCCCTCATTCCAGCAGTATTCAATAATCCCGTTATAGTCGTTCATGCCGGCGATTCCGCCGATACAGGGGTCTACCGACAGCGTGTTTCCTTCGTCGGTGCAGACCGCCGCCGTATAGCAATTGGAGACCAGCCCGCCGTAGTTGAAGCCGACAATACTCCCCACTGCGGTAAGGTCGCGCGTGAGCGCCGACAGATCAATCACAGAGGTTTCGTCAACGCCGACATTCCGAATGGTTCCCTTACTGAAAGCGAAAAGACCATAACCCATATCGCTGCCGATGTCAATTTTCAGCCCGATAATCCTGTGTCCCTGACCGTCGAAGCTGCCCGCGAACGGAACGCCTGTCACGGCGGCGTTATTGTTGATGCCGGTAACCTGGCCGATCGGCGTCCAGCTTTGTCCGGCAAGGTCGATGTCCCGATCCAGGAATACCGTCTGTCCGGAAAAATCATTGCCGTCATTCACCAACGCGGCAAGGCCGGCAAGCTGCGCCGGGGCGGAGATATGAAACTCCGTGTCCGCGGCGTTCCACCAGCTTGTATCGGCGGACTGCCCGTCCCATTTTTCTGCGCCCTCCGCCGGGGTGAAGGTACGGAGATATTCCTGCGCCGCAGATGCCTCTGCAGCGGCGGAATCGGAGACGCCGGACGCGCAGCCTTCTGCGGCGGCTCCGGCTGCCGACAGGCAGGAGCAAAGGATGCAAAATGCCAAAAATAAGCCAATCCATCTTCTTTGTTTCATACCATTTACCTCCTCTTACTAAAAACAGGATGTCAATGTCGTGGCCGGGCGCTTCCGGCGCTGCCGCGCCCGGAGCGTCCGACGGCAAAGCCGCCTGCCCTGCCCGGAACACCGGCGGCAAAAATGTCCGCCGGTGTTCCGTATCGGCAAAGGCCGGACAGCGCCGGCGTTTTTCAGCTGCCTTTCACGATCAGCCGGCGCAGTTCTACCACGTCTGAGACCGAAAGCCCCTCGTCGCCGTCGAGGTTTCCCGCTTCAAACTGTTTTTGCGTATACTCTCCCGCAACGATCAGCCGGCGCAGCTCCACCACGTCTGAGACCGTAATCTTGCCGTCGTCGTCCACATCTCCCAAAAGGACCCCAGGCGTCGGCGTTTCTTCCTCGTCCGCATGGCCGTAAATATAGATTTCATACAGCGAGGCAGCGGTGGTCTTGTTGTTTGCATACTCGCTGTTGCCGGTCACGTCTATGCGTACATACCGCGCTGTTATCTCGCCCAGAGAATCGCTGATTGCTCCTACTTCGGTGTTGGCACTGCGATCTACAACCTTCACATAACCGTCATCGGGAGAATCGCTGACCGACACGGTGTAATAATAATTCCGGCTTTTGCTGCCGCCGGTAAACCAGTCTATGTCAATGCGACTGAGGGAATAGGCCTTCCCCAGATCGACGGTCACCGACTGAGGATATTCGGTGATTCCCGAGGCAGTGTACCCCGCCGCCCAGCGGGTAGAGGTGTCTCCGTCGTTGGCGTTGGCGATCGGAAAAACGCCGTCCTCTTTATTCTGATAGCTGCTTGCGGTTATCACCTTACCCTTTGCGATATTTTCGTTCAGTATGGAATAAACCGCGGTATTGGAGCCGTCCTCGGAAGTAACGATCAGCACCATGCCTGCCGAAACCGGGCCGGAGGTGACCTCGGTTTTGCCGTCGGCCTCATACAGCTTAAAAGCTGCATTTGAGGCAGAAACGATAAGCCCGAGGAATTCCTCGGCGGTGTATTTGCCGTTCAATTCGATGGCCTTGCGGCGGCTATCGACAACCAGCGTGTCCGACTTGATATCCGTTCCGGTTCCCACAACCTTTTCCCAGATAACCGAATCGGTGTAGGTGCTGCCGTTCTTAACCGCTTTTACTGCAACGGTGTTTTCACCGGTTGCAAGCGGGACATCTTCAAAAATGAATACCGTCCTCTGCGCCAGATCGTCCTGCGTCAGCCGGCTGATCACCTTGCCGTTTACCGAAAGCTCCACGCTTTCGCAGTTGGAATACACCTTGATCTGATTCAATGCGTTTTTGCGCACATCATTTCTGCGGCCGGCAATATACGCCACCGGCTCGGACGACCAGTTGGCCTTATAGAGATAGAAGGCGTCCTTTTTCACCGTTCTGTCGCGGGAGACCAGCCCCTTGGTATTTATCCCTTGCAGGCCGCCCTCACTCCGCCAGTCGCAGGAGAAGTCGAACATGTTCCAGACATAGGTCGCCCAAAGGTAGGGGCGCTCGTTGATCTGCCGGATGATGCTTTCGTGGCAGAGGCTCTGATACTCCTCCGCCTGGAATTTGCCGATGTTTTTATCCGCGTCGGTAGCAACGTCCACATGATGCTCTATGTTCGCACCGGCGCCATATTCCGAAACGGCGATGGGGCGGGAATCGGCGGCGTGCTTGCCGTCAAAGTAGCTTCCCATATCGTCCTTGGTGCCGAAGTACCAGCCGGGATAGCTGTTCCAGGCGAGCAGGTCGGTTTCCCATCCGTTTGCCGCGTCCTTATCGGTGGCCTGGGTAGTGAGTCGGGTGGGATCCTCCGCGTGCGCCAGGGCATTCAGCTCGGACATGAATTCCGGCATGCACTCTTCAAAAGCCAGCACCTCGTTCTGCAGGCCCCAGAAGCAGATGGACGGACGGTTATACTGCTGACGGATCAGCTCGGTCAGCTGCTGTTTCGTGGTTTCAAAGAAGGCCTTGCGGTTCGCGTCCGGATTCTCATAGCTGCCGGAGCCGCCCACAATATTTACGAACGGTATCTCCGCCCAGGCGACAATTCCGTACTTATCGCACAGCTCATAGAAATAGGGCGCCTGCGGATAGTGGGCAAGGCGCACCGAATTGGCGCCGATTTCATAAATCAGGGCAAAGTCCTCACTGTGCTCCTTTTCGGTCAGGGCGCTGCCCATATTCTCCCTGTCCTGATGCCGGCTGACCCCGCGGAGAGGGTAGGACTCTCCATTGAGGAAGAAGCCCTTGTCGTAATCGACCGCATAATACCGGAATCCGACGTACTGGGTCAAAGTATCGAGGGTCTTCCCCTCCCCGGTCACGGTCAGATCCACCTGATACCGGTAGGGATCCTCCTTGCCGTTCCACAGCCGGGGGTTCTGCACGGTCAGATCTTTCGAAAACACCACGCTGCCTCCGGCCGGAATGGTAATGGTTTCTTCGGTCTCCATCCTGAAGCTTCCGCCGTACATGGTCGAAACGTCAAAGAGCGGCGTAATGCCTTCCACCTCTTCAAAGGCGTCGGGGTCCTTGAGCGAGGCTTTGACGGTAACCGTCTTTTCCGCGTCCGAGTCGTTGACGATGGTGGATTTGATATTCAGATCGGCCGATTTCTCCGACACGTTCGTGGGGGTCAGCTTGAGTCCGGACGAACCGTAATCCAAGGTGTCCGCATGAACCGGGTCGGTAACGACAAGGGACACGCCGCGGTAAATGCCGCCGAACAGTGTAAAGTCAAACATCGGGCCGCCGCCCAGCACCGGAGCGATCTCCTGCGCGTTGGCGTTGTTTACCTTGACCGCCAGCACATTATCCTGCCCGGGAACCAGCGCGTCTGTGATGTCGAAGCGGAAGGCGGTATAAGCGCCTTTGTGCGTGCCGACCGAGCTTCCGTTCACATACATTTCCGCCTGCGAGCCGGCGCCGAGAAATTCGATATAAATCCGCTTGTTCTCATAAGCCGCGTCCCACGCCAGAGTCTTGCGGTACCAGCCCTCTCCGCGGTAATAATTGTTTCCGCCGTCCTGCCCGTCCAGCGCGTTCCAGGTATGCGGAATAGAGACGCCCTCCCACCGGCTGTCGTCAAAATCCTTTTGACTCGCGGCGGAAATGCTGCCTTTTTTAAATTTCCAGTCGCTGCAGATGTTGTAGGTCTGCCGTCCGGCCAGATATTCGCCGTTTTTCGTGACGGTCACCGTCAGAGATGCGTACAGTCCGTCCGGATTGATCACCTTTGTCTCCTCCTCTATAACAGGGACACCTTTAAATTCATATTCGCCGGGAACGGACGGGTCGTATTCCTCGCAGCTCCATTCCAGCGAAAACTCGGCCGTTTCTCCGCTGTCCAGCGTGGCTGTCGCCTTCTTTGGCAGTTCGATGTCGGCAATCGCCGTCCCGACCGGCACATACCGGTTGGTAAATCCGGATACTTTGGTTATAACCGAAGGCTCCGCCTCTCCAATCTGCACGCCGTAGGCTTCGATTTCCCAGATGACCGCCGCCGTGCCGGAGGATACTCCGGTTACCTTTATGGTAAGATACCTTCCCTCCGACCCGTCCGGCAGCCGATATTCACTGGCTTTGGAGCCGGACTGTCCTGCACTCCCGTCTCCCGAGCCGGTTCCGGTCTGCTTCTCCAAAACGGGCGTGAAACCCGACTCGATCGACTGGGAAACGACGATCGGTTTGTCGCTAAGATAGGCGTCAAAAGTAAACGAGCGGCCGTTCCCGAACCAGTAGATCACCAGCCGGGAAAGCGTGCATTTGGCGCCCAGATCAATCTGGATCGCCTGCGGCAGCCCGGGGCCGCCATAGCTTGACCAGCGGCTGGAAAGATCCCCGTCCACCGCGTTTGAAGCGTATGCGTTGTAGCTGTCGTCTCCGGTGCCGATCTGCTCAAAGGTGGCTACCGCCGGCTTGTTCAGCGCGAGGTTGGTGACCGCCTCTGCGCCGGAGAAGCTCGGAGATAGCGCCGAAAAGATCAGCGCCAGAACGCAAATCCATGAAAGATACAACCGGACAGATTTTTTCATAGTGTCCTCCTCATTTCCTGCAATTTTTCGGAATGTACGGCGGTGCAGCACATTTCTCCTTATATAAAAAGGCTGCGCGCCGACGGCAAATACACAAAGTTCGCCGATTTCTATTGGTCATTATAGCAAGAAATATTACACAATACTCGACAAAAGATGAAGAGTGTATGGACAAAATCTACGATTTTTCCTTTCTCTTAGGACAAAAAGGCCGTGCTCCGCTTTTCTCCCTTCGCAACCAAAGAGTGAAAGGCGCCAAAAGCACAACCGCGCTTTAACAGCAAAAAAGCCTGCCGATACGATACCGGCAGGCCTTATTTTACCCATATTTATTTTTGGCGCGCGGCAGAAAATTCCCGCCGCCCGTGTCGCCCGTGCTATCTATCGGCCGAACAGCCTCCGTCCCCCGTAGGAGAGGAAGAAGATTGCCGCCGCGATCATAACAATCGTCGCACCCGACGACGCGCCGATATACCAGGAGAGAGCCAGTCCTCCAACCCCCGAGACGACGCCGAACAGCACCGACAGCAGGTGGTACTGCCGCACGCTGCGGGCAATGTTCCGCGCGGCGGCAGCCGGAAGAATCAGCAGAGAGTTGATCAGCAGAATGCCGACCCATTTGATCGACAGCATCACGACCACCGCAATCACGATGGAGAAGAGGTTTTCATAAAAAACCACATGTACCCCGCGCGACGCGGCGAGAGACCGGTTGACCGAGATCAGCAACAGCTTGTTGTAGACCAGGCACCAGACGATCAGCACCACCACCAGCGCGATGAAAAGCAGAACAACCTCCTGCGCCGTGACCGAAAGGATGTCCCCGACCAGGTAGGCGGAGTACTGCGCCGCGCTGCGGTTTTTGGAGATCAGCAGAAGCCCCAGCGCCAGCGCGGTCGAGGAGAAAACGCTGATGACCGTGTCGGTCGAGGCGGCCGCGCCGGAATTCAGCTTTGTGATAAGCAGCGCCATCAAAATACCGAAGGCCAGCAGGCAGACCGTCTCATTCCCGGCGCCGAGCAGGACGCCGAGCGCGATGCCGGTCATGGCCGAGTGCCCCAGCGCGTCGGAGAAAAAGGCCATCCGGTTATCCACTGCAAGCGTGCCGATCAGCCCAAAGAGGATGGTGCTGCACAGCACGGCCAGCAGCGCGTTTTTCATAAAAGTATTCTGCAAAAAGTCGAAGGGCAGCCGGTCAAGCAGGGCGTAAATCATCTCCATCACCGGTCACCTCCGTTTGCCGGAAGTCCCGCGCCGCCGAAGGTTTTGCGAAACGCCTCGGTGGCATAGACCTCCTCCGGCCGGCCGTAGGCCAGCACTCCGCCGCCCATGAGAACCACCCGGTCGGCATATTTTTCCACCAGCGGCAGATCGTGAGAAATCAGGACGATCGCCATGTGATAGTTGTGGCGCAAGCCGGACACTGTGCTGTAAAACTGCTCCAGCCCGCCGGCGTCCACGCCCGAAACCGGCTCGTCCAGAATCAGCAGGTCGGGCACCGGGTCGAGCGCCAGCGCCAGCAAAATCCGCTGCAGCTCGCCGCCCGACAGCTCTCCCAGCCGGCGATCGGCCAGCTTCTCACACCCGGCGGCGGCAAGGCAGGCAGCCGTGCGCTCCCGCCTTGCCTTTCCGGCGCCGAAAAAGGCCGGCCGCCGGCTGCCCACGGATGCGAAAAGGTCGGTGACGCTCACCGGAGAGGAAAGGTCGAAATGCAGCTGCTGGGGCACATAGCCGATCTTGATACCGCTGACCTCGTTGCCGTTGTGGTCGTTGAAGCGAACCCGGCCGGTGTGCGGAACATCTCCGAGAATGGCGCGGATCAGGGTCGTTTTTCCCGCGCCGTTCGCCCCGATGATGGCCGTAATCTCCCCACAGTGCAGCTCGAGGCTGACATCCTCGATCAACCTGCGGCGTCCCTTTTTCACGCCGACCTTTTCAAGCGAGACGCAGCGCAGTCCGCATTCGTGTATCTGTGCCATCAGCTGTTCTTGAACAGGGTCCAGTTGTCGGAGTAGAGCTTGTTGGCCGCCTCATCCAGAGAAAGGATGAAGCCGGCGTCCTTGAATTCCTCCGAAATAAACAGGGCCGGATTGCTCTTGTACGCGTCCGAGAGATAGGCCTCGGCCGCCTTGTTGCAGCAGAGGTAGAGGATCTGCTCGCTGACGTCGGCGCCGACCTCCGGCTGGAGGAGGTAGTCCAGCAGCCGATAGGTGTTGTCGGCGTGGGGCGCCTGCTTCGACACGGCGAGGCAGTCGATGCCGAAGCCCAGCCCCTCCGACGGATAGACGATTTTGAATTCCTTATCGCTGTCGGACAGCAGCGCGGCAGAGGCGCTGAACATAAAGCCGACCGACGCATCGCCGCTGACCAGCGACTGCTCGGGATAGTTGGAGGTAAAGACCTTCACGTTCGGCTTTAAGGCCTTGAGCTTCTCCAGCGCGGCCGAGAGGATCTCCGGGTCGGTTTCGTTCATACCGTAGCCCATCGAAAGAAGGGTGATGCCGGTGACCACCCGCATATCGTCGATCATCACGATCGAGTCGAGAAGCGACGCATCCCACAAATCGGCGTAGGAGGTAATGTTCAGCGAAACCTTCTCCGGATCATAGACGATCAGCGGACGCCCTGCAGAGTAGGGAATCGTATACTCGTCCGCAGGATCATAATACTGCCCCATGTAGTCGGGATTCAGGTTCCCGAAATTCTGCAGCTTCGACTTGTCGAGGGAGAGCAGCATATCCTCCGCAATCATAGTGTCGAGCATATAGTCGCTGGCGATCACCAGATCGTAAAGATCGGGCGAGCTTTTGAGCTTTTCGTACAGCTCCTCGTTGGAGGAGATGGGGGTCAGATTGATTTTGATCCCGGTTTCCTTCGTAAAGGCGGCTGCGACCGAGTCGGGGATGTACCCCTCATAGGTCAGGAGGTTGATGACCTGATTTTTCTCCGTCCCCTGGCAGCCGGCGAAGCAGCAGAGCAGAAGACTCAGGCAGAGCAGCAGTGCGATTGTTTTTTTCATTTTGCATTCCTTCTTTCTAAAAAAATCCTACAGTGGTGAAAAAGTCCGACGGAGAAGCGCCCTTTCCCGTTTTGGTTTAACGCAAAAATCCGCGGCCTATTCCACAATATCCAGCTTGGCAAAGTTGGACATCAGTTTTTTGACGCCCACCGTGTCAAAGCGGATTTCCAGCAGGGTGTCGCTGCCCATCGGGGTGGTTTTTTCTACCGTCCCCTCGCCGAAGGCCTTATGCCGCACCCGCGCGCCGACCGGCGGCGCGGCAGAGGCCGTCGCGCCCCCCGCGTTCGAAAGGGCGGCGCCGCCCCTGTGGCTTCGGTGCGCGGATGCGCCGGCCGAGGCTGCGAAGCCTGCCCGCCCGGCAGAGCGGTCTCGGCCAGCGCCGGAGGAAGCCCTGCCGCCAAAGTCGGAAAAGCCGCCTCCACCCCGGCGGAAGGCCGGCATCTCCTGCCCGGCGCGCCCGCTGGCGTAATCCTGCACAAAGGCCGTGCCGCGGCGCTCGAGCAGCCCCTCCGGAATCTCGCTGAGAAAGCGGGAGGGGCGGTTGCGCGTGGTCGAGCCGTAAAGCATCCGGGCGACCGTATTGGTCAGCACCAGCCGCTTTTTCGCCCGTGTAATCCCAACATAAGCCAGGCGGCGCTCTTCCTCAATCTCCTCCGGGCCGCCGTAAATCGACTGATTCCCCGGGAAGATGCCTTCCTCCATCCCGGTGATAAAGACGTTGTCAAACTCCAGCCCCTTGGCCGAGTGGAGGGTCATCATCACGCAGTAGTCGGCCTCGTTCTCCATCGCGTCGATGTCGCTGATCAGCGCGACCTCCTCCAAAAAGCCGCTGAGGGTCGGTTCTTCATTCTCCTCCTCATACAGTAAGACGTTGGAGGAGAGCTCACTGACGTTGTCGATCCGGTCGGCCGCCTTCTCATCCTTGCCGCCGACCGCCGCCTGCAGCGCGGCCATGTACCCGCTTTTGTCGAGGGTGTACTCCAGCACCTCGTGCAGCGAGGCCGTCTCGGCAAAGGTGCGGATATCCTCCACCATGGCGGCGAAGGCCTGCAGCTTGGCGGCCGAGCGGGAGAGGGCGGGATAATCCTCGGCGTGTGCCGCCGCCTCCAGCATGGTGATTCCGAGATTTTCGGCAATCTCCCCCAGCGCGGCAACCGTTGTGTCGCCGATGCCGCGCTTCGGCTCGTTGATGATCCGGCGCAGCCGCACCGCATCGGCCGGGTTGTTCACAACCTGCAAATAGGCCATAACGTCCCGGATTTCCTTCCGGTCATAGAAGCGCGTGCCCCCGATCACCTTATAGGATATGCCGCTTCGGGCGAAAACATTTTCCAGCGCGTTGGACTGGGCGTTGGTGCGGTAGAGAATCGCGTGGTCGGAAAATTTGCCTCCCTGGCGGAGATTTTCCAGAATCGTATCGGCGATAAACCGCGCCTCCGACTGCTCGTCCGGGGCGGTGTAGAGCAGAATCTTCTCCCCCTCCCCGTTCTCGGTCCAGAGGGTTTTACCCTTGCGGGCGGTGTTGCCCTTGATCACCTCGTTGGCGGCGTTCAGGATGTTGCCGGTCGAGCGGTAATTCTGCTCCAGCCGGATGACAACCGCCTCCCGATACTCCTTTTCAAAATTCAGGATATTCTCGATCGTAGCACCGCGGAAACGATAAATGCTCTGATCGTCGTCGCCGACCACGCAGATGTTGCGATACTTTCCCGCCAGCAGCTTTACAAAAACATACTGGGCATGGTTGGTGTCCTGATACTCATCCAACATGATGTAGCGGAACTTGTCGCTGTAGTAGTCGAGAATGTCTGCATTCTCCCGCAAAAGGCGAACCGCGTTCCAGAGCAGGTCGTCGAAGTCCATGGCGTCGGCCTCCTGCAGCAGCTTCTGATACAAAGCGTATGCGCGGGAGACCTGCTTATTCAGAAAATCGCCGTTCGCGCCGCCAAGCTCGGTCGGGGAGATCAGCTGATCCTTCGCCCGGCTGATCCCGGAAAGCACCGTCTTTATGGGGAGGGTTTTATCATCCAGCCCAAGCTGCTTGTAAACCTCCTTCATCACCCGCTTCTGGTCATCGGTATCATAGATGGTGAAGTGAGAGGTATAGCCCAGCCGGTCGCCGTAACGGCGCAGCATTTTGGCACAGGTCGAGTGAAATGTCCCGGCCCAGATGTCCCGGGCGGGAGGGCCAAGCCGCTTTTCGATCCGCTCGCACAGCTCTCCGGCCGCCTTGTTGGTAAAGGTGATGGCCAAAATATTCCACGGTCGAACGGGGGAAACACGCAAAACCTCCGGCGGCGTCCCTTCGAGCGAGGTGAGGTAGGCCTCCGCTTCGTCCAGCGCAGCGGCGGAAGGGGTTCCCACCTCCTCCGACAGATAGGCGTCGCCGTATTTTACCATGTTGGCGATGCGATTAACCAGCACGGTGGTTTTGCCGCTGCCGGCGCCGGCCAGAATCAGCACCGGGCCGTTGATGCGAGTCACCGCCTGCATCTGCATGGGGTTCATGCGGGCAAAATCCTTATCAATGGCCTGTTTTCTGAGTGAGATGATTTGTTTTTGATAATCGGGCATGATATTCTCCTTAAGGAATTTTATGTAAACCTGACGAGGACAGCACTCCATAACCTCCGAACCTTTGTCGGTCGGATCGGTATTTTTTAAAAGGAGGCTTGTCCGCGCCGCAGCCCTGTCCTGTTACAAAAAGGAACTGCTTTAAAATTTCCCATTTATTTTAGCAGAAAAGGAAGGGAAAAGCAATTCCGTTTTTGCGGCGGCAAAGATTTAGCCGCCGAATTTTTATATGAAAAACCGGAGGGCGTATCCCAAAAGGGCAAAAAGCACTCCCGGCCCCGGGAGGAGTTCCGGGGCCGGGAGGCGGGCCGCTGCGGCTTATCTCCTGCCGCAATGGTCAAGGATAATTTTGATGATGAGCAGCAGCGCAAGAACGGACGCGGACACGATGACAGCCGGCAGGGCTGCGAGAATCGACTCCGCGGCCAGCGCGCCGACAATCAGGCCGAGCACAGCGGCCAGAAGGCCGATCAGCAAGGCATAAACAATCGCCGAGCAGCGTCTGCGCCGACAGCAGGTATCGCTGCGCCGCTCCTCCTGCCGTCCGCAGGCGGTATCATAGGGCATCGTCATATCTTTTACACTTCCCTTTTTTCATTCAGGGCGAAAGCGTCCGCAAGGCGGCGGGGCGTTCGGTGCCGCGCCCTGCGGTGCGCCCGCCTCAGTTTCAGTATATGAAAGAAGATGCGGAAAGGTGTGCCTTAAAATGCTTGACAGCGCGGGAATTTGTTGTCATAATGTAGAAAATGAAATCAGGAGGTTTTTTTATGGCGGTTTGTCCGAAATGCAGCCGGGAAAACCCGGAAAATGCCGTATTTTGCGAGGCCTGCGGAAGTCTGATGAGCGGCGCCTATGCCGATACGGCTCCGGTAGAGCCGGCGGCGGTCACCCGGATACGGAAAATCGGCGGCTCCGGCGCGATGCTTTTTCTGGCGATTCTGCAAACGCTGACCATGGTGTTTTCCATCCCGAAGGTCACGGCCTATTCAACCTATGGCGGTATGCAGCTGAGGTTCGGCTTCAATTTTCCGCTGGCGGCCATTTTGACCTTTGTCGCTTTCTGGATGCTGTACTACACCTGTAAAAAGCCGGCCGGTCAGCTGCTCTCCACCGGGGGGATCACTATTCTCCGCGTACTGCAGATGCTTTCCATGATCCTGTACGCGCTGGCCTTTGTGATCGTTCTGGCGGTGTTGGGCGTGCTGATGGTTGCCGGATCGTTCTATTATTACAGCAGCGACGTCTATATTCCCATATATCTGGCCGGCGCGTTTTTGTCGATCGTTGTTGTCGGCCTTCTGCTCGCCTTTTTGCACAGGCTGTTTGCCTACCGTTTTCTCGGCAGCGTGAAGCAGACCGCGACAAGCGGCTTTTCCGCCTGCCGTTCGGCCGCTCCGCTGGCGGTGTTCAGCATCCTCTCGGGCCTCATTTCCCTGGCCTCGTCGGTGCTGACCTTCATTTTCAGCGAAGAAATCAACGCTCTGCTCTCCCAGTTTGTTTATGCGGTGGAGGACCTTCTGGCCGAAAGCGGGCAGGATATTATCTTCAACTCCCGTCTGACGGATCAGATTACGGTCGGCGGGCTGACCTCTCTGCTGGCCGTCGCGGCCGGCCTTTGCGGGGCGATCGGCGCAATCCTGATCGGCGTGCTGGCAGTGCGCTACCGCGCCGCCATGCGGAAGGCGGATTAGGCCCCTCGCCCGCCGCTTTACGCTTTCAAAGAAAAACAGCAAAAAAAACCGCAGCCTCCCTGCAGGGTACGCCCTGACCGGAGGCTGCGGTTTTTCTATAGCTATAACGAAAACGCATCGGCGCGGTGCACAAAAAGGTGCGCGGCGCAGCGGGTTTTGAGGCTCCGGTACCGGAGGCTCTTATTCCTCCTGCTGCTCCTTTTTATGCGTATGCGGGCCGCAGATCACACGGTTCTCGGCCTCAATATCCTCCGGCGTCAGCGAGTGCCAGAGGTGAATCTTCCCGTCCTTTTGCAGCGCCGTGACCACAATAAGCACCAGCGGGAAGCCCAGCATGCCGAAAAAGCCGAACAGCCTCAGCCCGACATACATGGAGAGCAGCGTAACCAGAGGGAACAGCCCGATCTGGGTAGAGATGACCTTCGGCTCGAGCACCTGCCGGATGATGGTGATGACCACATACATAATCACCAGCCCGATCGCCCGGAAGAAGTCGCCCGAGATACAGCTGAGCGCCGCCCAAGGCAGCAGCACGGTTCCGACGCCCAGCACCGGGAGGATGTCCACCACCGCAATCAGCGCCGCAATCGGTATTGCAAAATTCACACGCAGAATCAGCAGGCCGACCGACAACTCCACAAAGGTGATGCCTATCAAAATCAGGTAGCCCTTCCCCACCTTCAGCAGGTTGTTGGAGAAAAGGCGTTTGATATCGCCGCAAATTTCGACATATTTTGCGGGAATCTGCTTTTTGATAAAGGCTTTAATCAGAATATAATCCTTGGCCACATAGCAGGTCACAATGATGGTCACCACAAAGGTGATGATGCTCGCCGGCGCGGCAGAGGCCATATCGGTCGCAAAGCCGGTCACCCAGTTGGTCAGCTTTCCGGTCAGGCTGTCGATGATGGTGGCCGGCGCGTTGGAGAGGCTGTCGATGATCGACTGCGGCACATTTTCAAACAGCGGCAGAGAGGCCAGATCCTGCCTTGAGAAAAAGGCGGTCAGCGCCGGAATGTTGGAAATCAGGTAGTTGATCAGGTTTTGAATCTGCAAATAAAACTGATACCCCAGAAAGACGACCAGCAAAATCACGGCGGAGAAGGACACCAGCACCAGAAATACCGCCCAGATCGACTGCGGAATGCGGGTCTTTTTAAACAGAAAATTGATCGGGCGCTGAATCAGTGCGGCGATAATCGCGCCGATCACCAGAGGCAGCAGATACCCGGATAAAAATTTCAGGCAGAAAAAGGCGATTCCGGCCACGACTGCCGCGAAAACAACATTGATCAGAAATCGCTTTTTTGAATCATAGGTCATGCCGACCCTCCCCATTCCGATGGCATAATTTTCTTCGTTGAATTTATATTATCCTATTTGGCCGCTTCTATCAAGCGTTTCGCCATAAATATTTTGTGAACATCTCCTTAACATTTTCTTAAAATCCGGCGGCGGCCGCCTTCCACCTCCTCTGCCGCCGCCTTCGCCATCAGATACCACAAAGTTATTCCGCACGTTTTATAAATCTTTATCGCTTTTATCACCTTGCGAACCACCGGATAATATGATAGAATGTACCAAACGCAAAAACACTTGTATGTAGGTGGTGGACATCTTGCCCAGACCCAACCTGTTGCTGATTCAGCCGTCGGTTCTCCCGCCCGTGTTTGAAAAGGTGGTGGAGGCCAAGCAGCTTCTCGCCTCCGGCGCGGCCAAAACCGCGAGCGAGGCGGCGCGCATGTCCGGCATATCCCGCAGCGCTTTCTACAAATACCGCGACTGCGTTTTTGCCTACAATCCGGCGGAGGATGGGCGCATTATCACAATTCACACCGTTTTGCGGGACTCGCCCGGCGTGCTGTCCACGCTGATCGGGCGGCTGGCGGAAAACGGGGCCAACATTCTGACCGTCAACCAGAACATTCCGATTGACGGCGCGGCTTCGGTCAGCCTTTCCATCCGCACCAACCTCCTCCGCTCGAATCTGGAGGAGCTGATTGACGCGCTGCGCACCATCGACGGCGTCGTCAGCCTGGAGCAGATTCTGGGGGAATAAGCGCCGCGGATTTATCCAAAGGCCTCCGGCTTTCGGAGGCGGCTGCGGTTTACATTCTTACTTGTACTGCAAAGCAGCAAAGTTTGTTCAAATGAAAGGAAGAGGATTTTGAAAAAAATAGATATTGCCGTCATGGGGCACGGCGTAGTCGGCTCCGGCGTGGTGGAGGTGCTCCTCAAAAACCACGACATGATCGAGCAAAAATGCAAGCACGATATATTTATCAAATATATTCTCGACCTGCGGGAGTTTCCCGAGCTGCCCTACTCGGACAAATTCATCCGGGACTTTGACGTAATCGAGAAGGATCCCGACGTCCGCGTCGTGGTGGAGGTTATGGGCGGCGTGCACCCGGCTTATGAGTTTGTCAGCCGTCTGCTGAAGGCGGGCAAGAGCGTCTGCACCTCCAACAAGGAGCTGGTGGCCGAAAAGGGCTGCGAGCTGCTGCAGATTGCAGAGGCGCACAATGTCAACTTCCTGTTTGAGGCAAGCGTCGGCGGCGGCATTCCGGTTCTCCGCCCGATGAGTCAGTGCCTCTGCGCCAATCATATCGAGGAGGTTGTGGGCATCCTAAACGGAACCACAAACTTCATTTTAACCAAAATGATCCGGGAGGGGATGTCCTTCTCCGCCGCGCTGGCCATGGCACAGAAGCTGGGCTACGCCGAGCGAGACCCCTCGGCGGATGTGGACGGCCACGACGCCTGCCGCAAGATCTGCATTCTGGCCTCTCTGGCGTTCGGCCATCACGTTTATCCCGAGCAGGTGTATACCGAAGGCATCTCTCAGATCACGCTGGAGGATGTCGCCTACGCCGCCGATTACAACTCGGTCATCAAGCTGATCGGCCGCACCCGCGCGATCGGCGGAGGGCGGATTGTGGCGACCGTCTACCCTGCCCTTGTCAGCCGGGAGAGCCAGCTGGCCACGGTTGACGATGTGTTCAACGCCATCCTCGTCCGCGGAGATGAGGTGGGCGACGTCATGTTCTACGGCAGAGGGGCCGGCAAGCTGCCGACCGCCAGCGCCGTTGTGGCCGACGTTGTCGACTGCGTCAAGCATTTGCAGGCGCGCAAGTACCTCTCCTGGGCGGAGGGGCAAAGCGGCTACGTCGCCGATCACCGTGAGGATACCGTCAGCCTTTATGTATACGGCGAGGCCGACTCGAGGGCGGCCGCCCTGTCCGAGCTTGCCACTGTTTTCCCCGACGCCCGCGTCCTCACCCGCGCGGGAGAAGGGGCGCACGAGCTGGCCTTTATCACCCCCGCCGGACGGGAGAAGGAGCTGACGGCCGCTTTGGGCGACCTGATGAACCTGAAGGTGAAAAAGACCCTTCGGACGCTGAAATAATACGCCGATTTTTCAGCTCTCCAGCATTCCGGCTCTCCGGCAGACCAAAGCGGCTGCGAGGCGGCCGCAGCAAAAAAGAGGGGGATTTCTTCCCCTTACGCGAAAGAAACTTTTTGCGAGGCAAAACCGGAATCCGCCGCCGGAATCTGCCACTTTCGAAAAATACCCAAACCGGCATTGGGCTTCATTCCCCAACGCCCGCTTCTTAAGGATGTGAACGCATTTGCTGAAAATACAGGTACCCGCCACCAGCGCCAACCTCGGTTCGGGCTTCGACTCTCTGGGGCTGGCACTGACCATGTACAACACCGTGTATATGGAAGAAAGCGACCGGTGCGACATCGCCTCTCTGGACGAGATTTCGGTTCCCACCGACCAAAGCAACCTGATCTATGACAGCGCCCGGCGGCTGTACGACATCTGCGGAAAGCCGTTCCACGGACTTCTGCTGCGGCAGAGCAACGTGATCCCGATGTCCCGCGGTCTCGGAAGCTCGTCGGCCTGCCTGGTCTCCGGCCTGCTGGGCGCCAACCGGCTGCTCGGCGACCCGCTTGAAAAATCCGAGCTGCTGAACCTCGCCGCCGCGTTGGAGGGGCACCCCGACAATGTCGCGCCCGCCATCCTCGGCGGGCTGGTCACCAGCGCGATGGAGGCCGGCCGGGTCTACTCGGTCAGCGTGCCGGTCAGCGACAACTTCCGCTTTGTCGCACTGATTCCGCAGCGCCCCCTCCCTACCGCGCACGCCCGGTCGGTGCTGCCCGACAGCGTATCGCGAACCGACGCGGTTTATAACCTCTCGCGGGCGGCGCTGATGACGGCGGCACTGTTCTCCGGCAATTTTGAAAATTTGAAGATTGCGACCGGTGACCGGCTGCACCAGCCCTATCGCCTCGGCCTGATTCAGGGGGGCGAGGCCGCCTTCCGCATCGCGCGGGAGCTTGGTGCCTACGGCGTGTATATCAGCGGGGCCGGATCGACCATCATGGCCATTATTGATAAAGACAACCACACCTTCACGGCCGACGCGCTCACCCGGCTCAAGCTGGCCGGCATCTTCGATTGGGAGGATGCCCTCCTCTCGGTAGACGAGGTCGGCGCGGTGGTGGAGACGGTCTCCGAAATTCCGCAGGCCGCGGCGGCCGCGCCGGCAGAAAACCGCATTTGACTGCATATTTGATTGGAAGTATTGGGAAAGGAAGGATCTTTTTTCTATGAGTTTGATTGTAAAGAAGTTCGGCGGCACGTCGGTAAAGGACGCCGACCGCATCCGCAATGTCGCCGGAATCATCACCGACGACTACAAAAAGGGCAACGATGTGATCGTCGTTGTCTCGGCCCAGGGGGACACCACCGACGACCTGATCGCCAAGGCGGCCGAGATCAATCCCGACGGCCCCTCCAAGCGGGAGATGGATATGCTTCTCGCCGCCGGGGAGGAGATTTCGATTGCTTTGCTGGCCATGGCGATTGAGAAGATGGGCTTCCCTGTTATCTCCCTTCTCGGGTGGCAGGCCGGCTTCAACACCGACTCCAACCACTCGGCCGCACGGATCAAGCACCTCAACACCGACCGGCTGGAGGCTGAGCTGGCACGAAAGAACATCATCATTGTCGCCGGATTTCAGGGCATCAACAAATACGATGACCTCACCACCCTCGGCCGGGGCGGCTCGGACACCAGCGCGGTAGCCATTGCCGCCGCGGTCAAGGCTGACGTCTGCCAGATCTACACCGATGTGGACGGCGTGTACACTGCCGACCCGCGCAAGGTAAGCGGCACTTTGAAGATGGACGAAATCACCTATGATGAAATGCTGGAGCTGGCCACACTCGGCGCGCAGGTGCTGAACAATCGCTCGGTGGAAATGGCCAAGAAGTATAATGTAGAGCTGGAAGTGCTCTCCAGCCTGGAACGCAAGCCGGGCACGATTGTGAAGGAGGTCGTCAAGATGGAAAAAATGTTAATCAGAGGAGTTGCCAAGGACAGCAATGTAGCGCGTATTTCGGTGATCGGTGTGCCCGACAGCCCCGGCATCGCGTTTAAGCTTTTCTCCAAACTCGGACAGAAGCGGATCAACGTCGACATCATCCTGCAGTCGGTCGGCCGCGGCGGCACCAAGGACATCACCTTTACCGTGCCGAAGGATCAGGGGAAAGAGGCCCTGACCGTGACCGAGGAGTTCCTGACCGCGAGCGGCGGAGAAAGCTGCTTCTACGACGACTCGGTTTGCAAGGTTTCGGTCGTCGGTGCCGGAATGGAAACCCACCCGGGCGTGGCCTCCAAAATGTTTGAGGCGCTGTACAACGCCGGAATCAACATCCAGATGATCTCGACCAGCGAGATCAAAATTTCGGTTCTGATTGACACTGGCGATGCCGACCGCGCGGTTCAGGCGGTGCATGACGCTTTCTTCAAAAAATAAGCAGCCATTTTCCCATAAAACGAACAGAGTATTTTAAAAAAGAGAAGGCGTTTCTTTTCCGAAACGTCTTCTCTTTTTAAACCTGTACTGTACAAAACCGAAGGGCATCATTTTTACAAGGCGGTTTGAGACGGCCTGCCTTGCGCTCCGTTCATCAACCGGAAAAAGGGGATTTTTATGAAAATTATGCGCGCCGAAAGCGGCCGGGACATGTCCCGCAAGGCCGCTAACCTGATCTCCGCACAGATAATCATAAAACCGAATTGTGTACTCGGCCTCGCTACGGGTGGCACTCCCGTCGGCACTTACGCCCAACTGGTCGAGTGGTATAATAAAGCGACCTTGACTTTTCAGAGGTCACCACGGTCAATCTTGACGAGTACTGCGGCCTGCCCAAAGAACATCCGCAAAGCTACTACAGCTTTATGCACCGCAACCTGTTTGACAGGGTGAACATCAATCCTGCCCGAACCCATCTCCCCGACGGCACAAATCCCGATACCGAGAAGGCCTGCGCCGAATATAACGCCGTGATTCACAATATAGGCGGCATTGATCTGCAGCTGCTGGGCATCGGCTCCAATGGACACATCGGCTTCAACGAGCCGGGAGACGCTTTTGAGCTTGAGACCCACTGCGTCAACCTGAAGCCCGAAACGATAGAAGCCAACAAACGATTCTTTGACGGTGATCTATCCCTTGTTCCAAAGCAGGCGCTTACGATAGGTATTAAGACCATTATGCAGGCTCGAAAGATCCTGATCCTCGCCAGCGGCAAAAATAAGGCCGAGGCGGTTAAAGCCATTCTGACCGGCTCTGTCACGCCGCTGTGTCCCGGCTCTATTTTGCAGATGCATCCCGATTGTACCCTCATCGTGGATGAGGACGCCGCGGGTTTGATATAAAACAAATCGGATGAACGCTTCGTCCGGTATATAAGGAGGTGCGCCCATGCGTACAGAGCTCGATGGCGGAAGACCCTTCGATTGGGGCAAAGCCGCGGCGGACTATGCAAAATACCGGGACATCTATCCGCAGATGTTTTACGATAAAATCCTTGACCGGGGACTTTGCCGGGACGGTCAGAGCGTCCTCGACCTCGGCACGGGCAGCGGCGTTCTGCCGCGGAATCTCTATCGCTATGGCGCAAGGTGGATCGGCATCGACCCCTCCGAGGCGCAGATCGCCTGGGCCAGGCGGCTGTCATCCGGCACGGACATCCGCTACCTTGTATCGGCGGCGGAGGATGTCAATTTTCCGAAGGCCTCCTTCGATGTCGTCACCGCCTGCCAGTGCTTCTGGTACTTCGATCACGAGCGGCTGCTCCCCCGCCTTCTGCATATGCTGAGGCCGCTGGGAAGCCTCCTCATCCTGTACATGGCCTGGCTGCCGTTTGAGGATCCGATCGCGGCGCAGAGCGAACGCCTTATCTTAAAATACAGCCCGCAGTGGAGCGGCGCGGGTGAAAGTCTGCGCCCCATCCCGATTCCCGACTGCTACGACCGGGATTTTGCCTGCATTTATCATGAGGAGTATCCCCTGAAGGTGCATTTCAGCCGGGAAAGCTGGCACGGCCGCGTAAAGGCCAGCCGGGGGATTTCCGCCTCCCTTTCGGAGGAGGCGCTTCGCTCCTGGGAGCGGGAGCACCGCGCGCTGCTTGCCGCCGTGCCGGAGAAATTTGACATCCTGCACTATGCCGCGGCGGCCGAGCTGAAACGCAGGAAGTAGGCTGAAGCCGCCCTCTCCCCCGCTCCGAACAGCGGAGGTCTGCCTCTTCGAGCGGCGAGGGTGCCGCCTGCCCCAAGCGGAAAGGTGCCGGCCTTTTAGAGCGATGGAGTACCCCTCAAGCGGCAGGAAGCCGCCTAGCGCCGTGCCTTTTCGAGCGGAGAGGCTCCCCTTCCCTTTTTCAAAATGCCCACAAAAAAGCACCCTGCCGAAGGCTTCCAGAAAGCCTTTGGCAGGGTGCAATTTTTAAGTTTTTACAAGCTGTTCAATCGGTGTCTGTCAAAGAGGCAGATCCTACTCCCCGATCGAGTCGGTGCGATAGATGAACTTCACCGAGCCGGAGGTAGCCTCCGCCTTGCCGGCAAAGCTCTGATAGGATTTGGAGACGTCGACGGTCGCACGCAGCCGGGCCACCAGCCCGCCGAGGTCGCCGTCCATCGCGTCTACCAGCTTCTGCACGCCCTGCTGGTGGAAGGCCTTCATCCCATCGGAAAGCTGCATCGCGCCGTTTTGCAGCTGGCTTACCCCGTCGACCAGCGCGGCCGACCCGGACTTCAGTGAGCCGATACCGTCATAGAGGCTGCCCGCTCCGTCGGCCAGCTGTGCCGCGCCGCCGGCCAGCTGCCCCGCACCGGAGGAAAGCTGTCCCGCACCGGCATAGGCATCGGCCGCACCGGCGGTATAAGCCTGCACGCCGGCGTAAAACTCGGCATAGCTGTCAAGCTGCGTGAGCAGCGCTTTTATGCTGGCCGCGCCCGCCTGCGCCTTCGCTATGGCGGCCGAAATCTGCGCCTGCACGTCGTCGCTTTGCATCTGCGCGTTAATCAGCTCCTGTATTTTGGCCTCGGTCATGGAGGAAACCTGCGCCTTCATTTCGGCCGTTTCCATCTGTGCGTTGACCGCAGCCTCTACCTGTGCCTGCGTCGCCTCCGGGATCGCGCCGGCCGAAACCGCCGCGGCATATTCCTCAGCCGTCATCGGCTGTCCCACCGCTTCGAGGACACCCTCCAATACCTTGGCGCGAACCCCCTCGGTCACGGCGGCGCGAACGGTCTCCTCCTGTTTACGGACGGCGGCCGTTACCTTCTCCAGTGCGGTGTTGTAGGCCAGCGCCGAAACCTTCTCCTGATCGAGCGACTGCAGCACGCCGGACAAAACCGTCTGATAATTCTCAATCGTCAGCTTCGGCACAGTGAGGCCGGCCGCCGCCAACTGGCTGTCTGCCAGCGACAAAAGGGAGTCAAAAACCTGCTTCGCCCCGGCATTCAGATTGTCGTTGTTCGAGGTCAGGGTCTTCAGTCCTGCATGAAGCTTGGTCAGTCCGGCATCCAGCTCGGCCGAGCCGCTCTGCAGCGTGCCCGCGCCCTCCTTCAGCTGCTGCGCGCCGGCATAAAGCTGGTCAATTCCGGCAATCAGCGCGCCCGATTTATCCAGCAGCGTGGACAGCCCGGTGTACAGCGTCGAAGAGCCGTCCACCAGCTTGTTGGAGGCGTTCGTCAGCTCCTCCAAAGAGGCGGAGAGATCGTCCAGCGTCTTTACATTATCCAGATTCAGGTTGTTGAACAGGTCGTTGGTCGCAACCGTCAGGGTGGTCATTAGGGAGAAGTTCTGCACATCGGCGGTCACCTCCACATAAGACGGAAGTTCAAACTCCGCCTTATCTATCCCGAGGTTCTCCTGCATGCCGGGCAGCGCGAAGCCCATCACGGCGCAGCGGTCGCCGTCGTTGAGAATTTTGCCGTTTGTGACCTCCACATTGGTGAAGGTGTCGTTATCCAGCAGCATTCCGGTCAACATCACGAAGGGAACGTAGATGGTCTCCTTCCGGCCGTCGACCGTGACGACCTGACTTTGATTGTTCTGATAGTCAAAGCGCATGCTCACCTTGCCGCTCTTTCCGGCCAGATCTTCGGCAGAGATCGCCTTGCCATCCAGCTTGTAGCTGATTTTCAGCTCAACCGGCAGGCGCTTGTCGATCGTCCCCTGGTAATAGATATCCTCGCCGTTCGCATCCCAGACCCGCATGTTGTCGGGGTTCATGACATACCCGGCGTCGCTCTTCACATTCTCCGCGTTCTGCAGCTCGGTCTCATCATTCAAAGAGGCCGCGCCGGCGGTATTTTTCAGCCAGTCGCTGACAATGATCTTCTTGGCCGAGCCGTCCGCTCCGGCCAGGACGTAGACGGTCTCTTCCTTGCCGACCGTACGATCGGTATCCACCGCGGTAGAAAGCTCCTTCGTCATCTTGGTTTTTGTATCGCTGTCACTGTTTGCGCCGGCGGCATAGGCAACCGCGCCGACCGTGCCGGTAATCAGGATCGCCGCCATGGCGAGGGAAATCACCTTCGCCGCGGATTTCTTCACTTGAATCTTCATTTTTGCAAAACCTCCTGCTTCGAAGCCTGTTTCGGTTTAAAGCCCGCGCTGGTCGCGCAGACCACTTTGTCCAGCAACATCAACATGGACGGCAGAATAAGGATAACCGACAGCATGCTGACAATCGCACCTCTCGCCATCAGATTACACAGCGAGCTGATGATATCCACATCGGAGTAGACCGCCACGCCAAAGGTAGCCGCGAAAAATCCAAGTGCGCTGACCACAACGGAAGGAATCGACGCCGCCAGCGCCGTCGTGATGGAGGTACGCTTATCCTGTCCCAGCGAACGCTCCCTCTTGTACCGCGTGGTCATCAGAATGGCATAGTCCACCGTCGCACCCAGCTGAATGGTGCTGATACAGATCGGCGCAATAAAGGGAAGCGACGTTCCGGTGTAGTACGGCAAACCGAGGTTGATGAAGATGGCAAACTCAATCACCGCAACCAGAATCACCGGCAGCGAGCCGCTCCGGAAGACGATCGCGATAATCAGGAAAATTGCTGCAATCGACAGCCAGTTGACCACCTGGAAATCGTGATCGGTCACTTCAATCAAATCCTTGGTGCAGGGACCCTCGCCGATCAGCATGCCGGTGTCATCATACCGTTTAAGAATTTCGTTAATCTGTGTAATCTGTGCATTGACTTCATCGCTCGCGGTTTTATATTCAGAGCTGACCATCAGCAGCTCATAGCGGTCTCCCTTGAGGATTCCGGTAATCGACTCGGGCAGAATCTCCTCCGGGACGAGGGAACCGACGACGCTGGATAAGCCCAGCGTTTCCTTCACGCCGTCGACCGCGTCGATCTCGGCCATCATGGCCTTCATATCCTTCTGCGACATGGAGGAGTCGGCCAGAATCATATGGGTGCTGCCCATATCAAATTCCTCCTGTAGCTTGCTGTTGGCAATGACATAATCCATGTCCTCCGGCAGCGCCTCTCCCAAATCGTAGTAAACGTTGGTGTTGAAATAGCCGAAGAGCGCCGGAATCAGGATAACCACAAACGCAATCGCAAACACCCAGGAGTGCTTCGTAACCCACCGGGACAAGCCGTCCATCTTGGGAAGAAGCTGACGGTGCCGCGTCTTTTCAATCGGCTTATCGAAAATCAGGATCATGGCCGGCAGCGTGGTTACGCAGCCGATCACGCCGAGCACAACGCCCTTCGCCATCACGATGCCGAGGTCGCGACCCAGCGTAAAGCTCATAAAGCAGAGCGCCAGGAATCCGGCCACCGTCGTCACCGAGCTGCCCACAACCGAGGTCACGGTATGCGCAATCGCGTGGGCCATCGCGCGGTTTTTATCTCCCGCGAAGCGCTGCTTCTGCTCGGAGTAGCTGTGCCACAGGAAGATGGAGTAGTCCATCGTCACAGCCAGCTGCAAGACGGCCGCCAGAGCCTTGGTTATGTAGGAAACCTCTCCCAAAAAGAAGTTGCTGCCGAGGTTCCAGACAATCGCCATACCGATGCTGGCCAGGAACACAAAAGGAATCAGGAAGGAATCCATAAACAGCATCATCACCAGAGTGGCCAGCAGCACCGCAATCGCGACATACACCGGCTCCTCCCGCTCGCAGAGATCTTTAAGGTCGGTTACCAGCGCCGACATACCGGTGACGAAGCAATTCTCCCTGGCGATGGCGCGCACATCCCGGATGGCGTCCATAGTCTCATCCGCGGAGGTGGCGGTGTCGAAGAAGACGGCCATCAGCGTAGCGTCCCCGCTGTTGAAGGCCTGCACATACTTGTCGGGCAGCAGCTCCATCGGCACCGAGATATCCATCAGGCTGTCATACCAGATGACCGACTCAACATGCTCCACCTGCTCGATCTGCGTTTTGAGGGCGGAGACCTCCTTCGGCTCCATCCCCTCCACAATCACCATAGAGAAGGCGCCTTTTCCAAAATCCTCCAGCAATATGTTCTGCCCGATGACGGTGTCCATATCCTCCGGCAGATAGTCGAGCATATCATAGTTGATACGCGTGTTCAGAATGCCAAAGACGGACGGAATCAGCAGCAGCACCGCAATTACCAAAATCGGGATCCGGTATTTCACGACGCCCTTTCCGAATTTTATCATTTGCGAGGCTCCTCCTCTTCTGTATCGATTTCGATGTAGGTTTCAGGCCCCTGTTTGGAATCGCGCACCGCCCGAACCGTATAGGCCGCGACAATCAGGTTCTGTATCCCGTCCACGGCAAGCGTAACGCCGAGCAGAATCATCAGAGCCTCCGCCCCGGTGAAGGGGTCGATGATCAGGAAGAGGCCGCAAAAGCCGGTCAGCAGCGCCAGCAGCAGTATACCCCACCAGCGGCTGAGGCCGAACCGTCTCGCATCGAAGGCGGTCTGCAGCTTAAACACGCCGTCCATCAGGATAAACACACCTATAATAACCGGCGTCATAGCGGCCACACCGGCCGGATGAATCAGGATCAGAATGCCGGCAACCAACGCAAAGATTCCAAGTGCGAAATCAAACTGAAACGCCAGCCGGAACAGATCCTTTGAAAAATAACCGACCAGCTTGACAACGCCGAAAACGGTCAAAAACGCGCCGAGAATATAACAGACGGTCAGCAGCGACGTCTCCGGGAAGATGGCCAGCAGTACGCCCAGCAGGATCATAACACAGGAGGTTATGATATAGGCCCGCTTGGCCCTTTTGATGAATTCCACGATGAACACTCCTTTCTCTTTTTACCGCTGTACATTGTAGGCCATAGGGGCAAAGACTGCAACGGACAGAAAAACCCCGGTGCATAAAATTCATGCACCGGGGTTTGAATTGCCCAAATTTCAGACAAACGGAAGAAAATGCCCAAAACACAAGGAGACGCGCTTTTCCCTAACGCGGCGCGCTCTTCACGTTCGAAAAACACGCAGGGCTTTTGCAAAGATCGGGAGCGTATACTTCAGCGCGCAGCCTTCTCCCGGCTGACCCGCTCAAAAATCGTGCGGATGTTGCCGTCAAGCAGCTTGCCCAGGCGGTGGATCACCGGCTCAGGCTCCTCCTTCATGCCGTTTTGCAGCCACTCCTGCACGATGCCCAAAACGGCATGCTTATAAAACAGGGTCACCAGCCGGACATCCTCCTCCGACACCGAGAGGCCCTCCGCCTGCTGCCGGACAAATCGGATCATCATATCCTCCGTCACCCGGTAGAGATAGCGCTCCAGCGCTTCCCGATTGAGCGAGTTATAGATATGATAGATGGCGCGCTTGTTCTCCAGCGCAAACCGGGTGGAGTGAATCAGCCCCTCCTGCCAGCTGCTGTAGGTCAGGTTGGCGTCGATGATGTCGGCGGCCTCGGCTTCAAAAACATCCTCCAAAAGAGCGTAAATATCCCGGTAATAATAATAAAAGGTGTTCCGGTTTACGCCGCAGTCCTCGACGATATCCTTCACCGCGATTTTATCAAACGGCCGTTCGTTCAACAGCTTTACAAAAGAGGCGACAATCGCCTTTTTGGTAAATTGAGACATGCAGCCCCACCTTTCCCGGTTGCCCGTAAAGCACTTTTCCTATCCATATGGCAGGGCGATCCAAAACATGCCCCACCCATTCAAAACGCAAAGATTCCACTTCCCGCACAAGCGGAAGAAGCAGTCTCGCCAAAGCCTAATCGGCCCGATACGCCTCCATCAGGCGGGAGACCAGCGCCATCGACTGCTCCGCGTAGACGGCAGCCTTGGCGTCCCCCTCCAGCGCGTTGCCATCGTACCCCCGCACGCAGAGGTACCAGGCCGTCGGCAGCACACTGCCATAGCGGCTTTGCACAGCCGCCTCCAGCGGCGTCCCGTGCAGAGAGAGCGCCCGCCCCTCCTTCGCGTCGAAGCCGTCCACCCTGTCGAACAGTCCCATGGCATCCAGGTTGGTAAAAGAAGCCTCATCCAAAATAAACAGCACCGTCTCCGGCATGGTGAGGCGCGCCTGCAGCTTGCCGAGCTGGTTGATCCGCACATTGTCGTTGCTGCCATAGGTGCAGTTGATCATCTCAATTGTAACGGCGCCGTCCCCGTTCAAATCCTCGCCGAAGCGCGCCAGCTCACCGGCCAGAAGATCGGCCGTCGGCTCCTCCACAACGGTGGCCATATTCAAAACGATGGCATAATCATACGATTCCTTCGCGGCGCACTGAGAAAAAAGCACAGCCAAAATCGCGATCACAATCACCGCCACAATGGTATGTACCTTATAATAATACCAGAAATTGCCGAGCCTCTGGCGGATTTTCTGCACAGGCCTTGCGCTCCTTCTCTCACAGCATAAATCCCCGGGTCATACAAACGCCCCTAAGCACCTATACCTTATCACATCCGACCGTATTTTTCAACCCGCCCGACAGAAAGTTTGCAAAAAGGCGGGTTTTGTTAAAATTTCTTCTTGCAAAGCGCAAAGAGGTGTGCTATAATTTTTTAGCTATCGTGGGAAACTACGGTAAGTATTACACACGCTCCGCGATTAACGGGCAGGTGCCGGCCTTTCTTTTCTGGCCGGTGACCCGCTGAGATGACCGGGGCGGCGGAAAAACCGGAGGAGAAAAACATGTCAGTCGTATCCATGAAACAACTGCTGGAAGCCGGCGTCCACTTCGGACACCAGACCCGCCGTTGGAACCCCAAAATGGCCGAGTATATTTTTACCGAGCGTAACGGTATCTATATCATCGACCTGCAGAAAACCGTAAAGAAGCTTGAGGAGGCTTATCTCTTCGCGCGCGAGATCAGCGCCGAGGGGAAGGACATCCTCTTTGTCGGCACCAAGAAGCAGGCGCAGGAGTCCATCAAGGACGAGGCGAACAACTGCTCCATGCCGTATGTCAACGCCCGTTGGCTGGGCGGTATGATGACCAACTTCCGCACCATTCGGAAGCGTATCGACCGTCTGAATCAGCTCCGCAAGATGGAGGAGGACGGCACCTTTGATCTTCTGCCGAAGAAAGAGGTTATCAAGCTCCGCCTCGAGATTGAGAAACTGGAGAAATTCCTGGGCGGCATTCAGAATATGAAGAAGCTGCCGGGCGCCCTCTTCATCGTCGACCCGCGGAAGGAAAAGATCGCCGTGTCGGAGGCCAAGAAGCTCGGCATTCCGATCATCGCTATCGTGGACACCAACTGCGATCCGGATGAGATCGACTATGTCATCCCGGGCAACGACGACGCCATCCGCGCTGTCAAGCTGATCGCGCAGACCATGGCCAATGCCGTGATCGAGGGTCGTCAGGGTCAGCAGGACGCCGCTGAGGCCGAGACTGCCGAAGCCGCTCCGGCCGACGCAGAATAAGCAGAATCCGGTAAAAAACGCAACAATGCCCGCCCGGGCAGCTTCCCGGCGGGCATTTTCCAAAAAGCTCTATTTAAAAATAATCGGGAGGTAGAAATATTATGGCATTTACTGCAAAGGATGTCCAGGCCCTCCGGGAGAAGACCGGCTGCGGCATGATGGACTGCAAAAAAGCGCTGGTAGAGTGCGACGGCAACATGGACGCCGCTGTTGATTTCCTGAGAGAGAAGGGCCTGGCTCAGGCTGCGAAAAAGGCAACCCGCGTCGCTGCGGAAGGCATGGTTTACGCTGCGGAAATCGACGGCGTCGGTGTCGTTGTCGAAATCAATGCCGAGACCGACTTTGTCGCAGGCAGCGACGGATTCAAGGCTCTGACCAAGAAGGTAGCCGGCGTCATCGCCCGGCAGAACCCGGCTGATGTCGACGCTCTGCTCGAGTGCAAGGAGGATGGCCAGACGGTCTCCGAAATGGTGCAGGAGCTGTTCCTCTCGGTGCGGGAGAACATCAAAATTCGCCGGTTCGAGCGGTACGAGGGCGTGGTTTCCACCTACACCCACGGCGGCGGACGGATTGGCGTTATGGTAAAGTTTGACACCACCGACGAGATTGCCGCGGCCGACGCCTTTAAAGAGGCGGCCAAGGATGTCGCCATGCAGATTGCGGCGATCAACCCCTCTTATCTGGATGAGGCTTCCGTCCCGGCCGACGTGCTGGAGAAGGAGAAGGCTATCCTCACCCAGCAGGTCATCGACGAGGGCAAGCCTGAGGCCATCGCGCAGAAGATCGTTATGGGCAAGATCGGCAAGTTCTATAAGGAAAACTGCCTGATGGATCAGGTGTTCGTCAAGGACGGCGACTACACCGTTTCAAAGTACCTTGCCAAGGTCGCCGGCGAGCTCGGCGGCGAGATCAAGGTTGTTTCCTTTGTCCGGTTTGAAAAGGGCGAGGGCATCCAGAAGCGTGAGGACAACTTTGCTGACGAAGTCGCCAGCATGGTGAAATAAGCAGCGTTAAAAAAGATAAACGCCCGGCTGTCAAGAAAAACAGGACAGCCGGGCGTTTTGCATAGCCGGAAAAACCGAAACCGGCCTTTGCGAATTTTTCCGCAAAGGCCGGTTTTTCAATTCACATTGCGTTTTACATGATGAAAGAGAAAAGAGCTCCGCCCTCCCCTTCTCACCGCAGCGGGAGGACATACAGCAAAATCATAAAGAAATGCAGGATACTCCCCGCCAGCACAAACAGGTGAAAAACCGAGTGCATGTAGCGGCGCTTCTTCCCCAATCCATAGAGAATCGCGCCGAGGGTGTAACAAATCCCGCCGGCAAAAAGCAGCACCGTCCCGGGGAGCGTCAGCGCCTCTGCCGTCATGCGGAAGGCGAAGATGATGCACCATCCCATTCCGAGGTAGCAGATCATCGAAAAAATTTTGAATCCCGCAAGGTCGATGGCGTTGAACACGATGCCGATCGCCGCGCAGCCCCAAACGATTCCGAAAATCGTCCAGGCCGCCGCAGGATGTACCGGCCGCAGCGCTACCAGTGTGATCGGCGTATAGGTTCCCGCAATCAGCAGAAAAACCGAGCAGTGATCAATCACCTGAAACACCTTTTTGGCCATGACCGGCCGCAAACCGTGATAGATGCTCGACATTGTATACAGCACAATCATCGTGCCCCCGTACACCGCGCCGGAGACAATGCCCCAGTGATTTCCGCGCATCGCCGCCATAATGACGCAGAGGACCAGCGCCGCCACAGCAAACGCGCCCCCGACAATATGAGAAACCATGTTGAAAATTTCTTCTCCCCGGGTATAGTCCGGCAGCCTGCGATCCGCAAGACGGGTTCGTTTCATGACATATTCCTCCCAAACCATGTGATATATCCTATGTACCGCCAACCGGCGCGTATGCCTTTTTTCAGAAGGGAACACGCCGGACAAGGCGCAGGTCATTCCGAAAAAAGCAGCTTTTACAAAGTGCAATAGGATTCACGCTTATAAAAACCGTATCGCGCATTGTTTTTAACGATACTAC
>OLXV01000110.1_pt1 | contig 39299 bp, 33 predicted proteins | sample 1673481 | NCBI WGS metagenome assembly OLXV01 (sample SAMEA103958113, study PRJEB25191) | human gut metagenome
GAGTGCAAAAAACAGGCCTTGGCGTACAGATTTCTGTTCGCGAAAGCCTGATTACAATGCTTCCATCCTTCTGGAAATTTTAAGACAACCGGGCAACCGAAAAATCACAAAACCTCAGGAAACCTTGGCCTTGTTCAGTTTCACGGTCAGAGCAGACTTCTTTCTGGCGGCCGTGTTCTTGTGCAGAATGCCCTTCGCAGCAGCCTTGTCAATGCTCTTGATGGCGGCGGTAACATTCGCGTCCATGTCGGAAGCTTTGGCGTCGATCGCAGCGTCAGCCTTCTTAATCGAAGTTCTCAGCGCAGAGCGGATGCTCCGGTTGCGGAGATTGGCCTTCTCGGTCAGGATCACGCGCTTTTTCGCGGACTTAATGTTAGGCATAGTTCCACCTCCTTGATTTTGACAGTACTCATATAATACCATTCCTTGCCCCGGAATGCAAGTGTTTTTTCGCGGTTTTCAAATATTTTTCTGCATAGAAGCCCGGCCGCGGCAAAAGATAAAATGGAAAGCTTGAAAAAAAGAAGGTGACAGGATGCAGATACGAACCGACCTCGCGCTGGAGCAGCGGGAGCTTTCCCCCGACCTGCCGAAGGGGGTTCGCTCCGAAGCGTTCGACGAAGGAAACGCGCACATCAGCCGGATCACAGTGGAGGACGCAGACGGCGCAGCCGCCCTCGGCAAGCCGGAGGGGCGCTACATCACGGTTGAGATTCCACCCCTGTCGGACGACAACGACATGGACGAATCCATCGTACAATCCTTGAAACGGGAGCTTGGCGCGCTGCTGCCGGCCGAAGGAACCGTGCTGGTCGCCGGCCTCGGCAACACGGCCATCACCCCCGACGCGCTCGGGCCAAAAGCGGCCGACGCCGTTCTGGCCACACGGCACATCACGGGAGAGCTGGCTCGTTCGGCCGGGCTGGAGAATCTGCGCGGAGTAGCGGTACTCTCCCCCGGCGTGCTGGGCAGCACCGGGATCGAAACCTCCGAAATCCTGGAGGGTGTAGTCCAGAAAATCCGGCCGTCCGCCGTGCTGGCGATCGACGCGCTGGCTTCCCGCCGGCTGGCGCGGCTCGGCTGCACCATCCAGATTTCGGACAGCGGCATCTCTCCCGGATCGGGGGTCGGCAACCGCCGGAAGGAAATCAGCGCCGCCACCCTCGGCCTGCCGGTCATCGCGGTCGGCATCCCGACCGTGGTGGACGCCCGGACGCTGGCCGCCGACCTTGTGGGAGAGGGCTGCGCCGAGCAGGTCAACCCCCGCGGCGAGCAGATGATCGTCACCCCGCGGGAGATCGACCTCATCATACAAAGGGCATCGTCGCTGCTTGGTCATGCGATCAACTGCGCCCTGCAGCCGGCCTTTGACCCCGCATTTCTCCTTGCCATCGCAAAATAAGGCAGGTGCCCTGCAGCCGGCATAATCCGGCCGCCTTTTCGCATAGGATAGATAAAAGGGAGGCGAGCTGGATGAAGAAGCTGTTTTTTGCGGCGCTTTCTGCCTTTCTGGCTGTATTCTGCCTCCTGCTGGCCGGGCAGGCGGCCGACGACGCCCTCATCGGCAAGGCCGGAAAGGCCGCGGCACTCTCGGCCATGGTGGGAAATCTGAAGGGCGGGACAGCCTCCCCTGCCGGGGCGCTGCCGGAAACCCCCGCCGAGCCGGAGGCCGATGAAGCCGGAGAGAATACCGAAAGTCAGGCGGCCGCCCCCTCCTCCGGCGCAGTGACAGCGGCTGCCGACCCGGGAGAGGCACTGGGCAAAATCACCTCCAAATTCATCTCTCCCTACACGGCGGGGCAGTCGTTCGGCAACATCTATCTGAAAAACAGCACCTCCAAAACGGTCGATATTTCCGAAGAACTGCAAAGCCCGGTCGGCTTTCGTATGGAATTTTCCAGCGAGCCGGAGGTGCTGATCATGCATACTCACGCCACCGAAAGCTATATGCTGGAGGAACGGGATTACTTCACTGCGGCTGACGCCACCCGAAGCACAAGCGACGCAGTCAACATGAATCATATCGGGGAAAAGGTGGCCGAGGTTCTGCGCGCCAACGGAATCGCGGTGGTACACGACATGACACAGCACGACGCGGAGGCCTATACCGGCAGCTATGACCGATCGGCGGCGACCGTTTCGGCCAACCTGAAGAAATACCCCTCGATCAAGGTGGTGCTTGACCTCCACCGCGATTCGGTCGGAACAGAGGCCGAAAAAATCAAGGCTGTGCAAAAAATCGGGGACAAAAATGCCGCCCAGATCATGCTGGTGATGGGGTGCGAGGACGGCAGCATTCAAAATCACCCCAACTGGCGGCAGAACCTCCGGCTGGCCATGCGGTTCCAGCAGGCGGCCGAGCTGAAATATCCCGGGCTGGCCCGCTCCATCATGCTGGTGCCCCGCTGCTATAACCAGAATCTGACCACCGGATCGATGCTGATCGAAATCGGGACCGAGGCCAACACTCTGGCCGAGGCGGAATACTCGGCCGAGCTGATCGGCGACATTCTCTCCCGCGTGCTGAAGGGATTGCAGTAAGGCTTACATAGTCCTCCACACCCCCAAGGATTTTTCAAGAAACGGACATTCGTCAAGCGGACACTTGTCCGGCGGAGATGTAAATATGACAAAGACAAAGGTGAAAACAAAAAGGAAATGGCGGCGGCCGTTTTTTCGCGCTTTCTGGATCACGCTGATTTTGCTCGGGGGACTGGCGACCCTTTTCCTCGGCAGCGCGCGTGCGTATGAGGCGGTGCGGCAAAACGGTTTTGGAGAAAAGACCCGCGCCCTCCATCTGCAGCAGGAGGAGGACGGCCTGCACGTCCGTCTGTTCGATTTCGAGTGGCGGGTGATCTGGCCATTTTAACCGCCGCGCCGGGACATACAATATACGCCCCGGTCACAAGGGGCAGGCGCTTTTCAGTATGCCTTTGCAGCATATGAAAGCGCGGCGGCCTCCCCGCCGGCAGAGCGGCATTGTGCGAAAAACGAACCCAACGAAGGAGGGCGCAGCGGCCGGGACACCGCCGCACTTGAACCCGGCGCCGCTTGATACTCTCCTCAGCCTTTATCAGTATAAAAACAAAACGCTCCGGGAAGGCGCCTTTGCCAAAGGAAGGGAAACCTTTTTTGGCAAATGCCTCCGGAGCGTTTTTCAATCTGTTTTATTTTAAAATTCCGTGTGTCCCTCGCAGGTCTCGCAGTGCTCGCACTCGCAGGCCGGGCCGACAAACGGCGTCGGGTCGATTCCCTGCCGGGTGTAGTAGTCGGCGATGGCCGCCTTGACCGCCTGCTCAGCCAGAACCGAGCAGTGGATCTTATGTGCCGGAAGGCCGCCGAGCGCCTCCACCACGGCTTTGTTGGACAGCTCCAGCGCTTTGGAAACCGGCTGTCCCTTGATCATCTCGGTCGCGATGGAAGAGGTCGCAATGGCCGAACCGCAGCCATAGGTTTTGAACTTGACATCCTTGATGATACCGTCCTCAATCTTCAGGTACATCTTCATAATATCGCCGCATTTGGCGTTGCCGACCTCCCCCACGCCGTTGGCGTCAGGCAGCTCGCCCACATTCCGCGGATTGTTGAAATGGTCCATAACCTTTTCGGTGTAAATCATTTGTTTTCACTCTCCTTTACAATCTTCTCCCACAGCGGAGACATCGCGCGCAGCCGCTCAATAATCGGCGGCAGCACCGAAAGAATATAGTCGGCATCCTTCATCGTGTCGTCATCGCTGAAGGAGAGACGCAGGCTGCCGTGTGCAACCTCATGTTTCAGTCCGATGGCCAGCAGCACATGACTCGGGTCGAGCGAGCCGGAGGTGCAGGCCGAGCCGGAGGAGGCGCAAACCCCCTTGGCGTCCAGCATCAGCAGAAGGGATTCCCCCTCCACCCCTTCAAAGCAGAGGCTGACGTTGCCTGGCAGACGCTTTTTGGGATCGCCATTGAGCCGGCTGCGCGGAATCTGCAGCCCACCGGCGATCACATGGTCGCGGATGGCGGTAAGCTTTTCGGCACGCTCGTCGATGGTGGCGACGGCGCGGGTAATCGCCTCTCCCAATCCGACAATACCGGGCGTGTTCTCGGTTCCGGCGCGGCGGCCGCGCTCCTGTGCGCCGCCGTGAATGAGGTTGTCGGCCAGGATTCCCTTGCGCATATACAAAGCGCCAATCCCCTTCGGCCCGTGGAATTTGTGGCCGGAGAGGGAGAGCATGTCGATATTCTGCGCCTTGACATCGATATGCACATTGCCGACCGCCTGCACCGCGTCGGTGTGGAAGAGGACGCCCCGCTCATGACAGATGCGGCCAAGCTCCTCCACCGGCTGGATGGTGCCGATCTCATTATTCGCATACATGATCGTGACCAGGCCGGTTTCCTCTTTTATCGCGGCGGCCAGCTCCTCCGGCCGGACAAGGCCGTCGGAATGCACGTCGAGCAGCGTAACCTCAAACCCCTGTTTTTCCAGGAATTCCAGCGTGTGCAGCACCGCGTGATGCTCAAAGGCGGAGGAGATAATGTGGGTCTTGCCCTTCTGCCGCAGTCGGTTCATCACGCCCTTGATCGCCCAGTTGTCCGCCTCGCTCCCGCCGGAGGTAAAATAAATCTCCCCCGCGTCGGCGCCGAGTGCGGCCGCGACCTGCCCCCTCGCCCGGTCGACGGCGGCGTGCGCCTCACTCCCGAAGGCGTAGAGGCTCGACGGGTTGCCGTACTGCTCGGTCAGGTAGGGCATCATGCACTCCAGCACCTCGGGCGACAGCCGGGTGGTCGCCGCGTTGTCGGCGTATATCAAACGTTCCATACAGAACCACTCCCTTTTTTCCGGGTAAAGCCCGGTTAGAAAAACTTTAAAAAATCGCAGAACGCCTGTCTGCGTCATTATTGTATACCGAAAAGGTATACTTTTCAATAGTCTGTCCGAAAAATGCCGGAAAATTCGCTATTTTCTGCATTTTTACTAAAAGCGGGACGACTCGGCCACGGCCAGACGGTCACAACGCTCATTTTCCGGATGGCCGGCGTGCCCCTTGACCCAGACCACCGTAACCTTGTGATACCCGGTAAGCTCCAGCAGCCGTTCCCACAAATCGGCGTTCAGCGCCGGAGACTTATCCGCCTTGCGCCAGCCGTTGCGCTTCCAGCCGGCGGCCCACCCTTTGGAGAGGCCGTTGGCCACATATTGTGAATCGGTGTAGAGGGTGACCTCGCACGGCTCTTTGAGAATGGCCAGCCCCTCAATCACGGCCGACAGCTCCATCCGGTTGTTGGTGGTCGGATTTTCGCCGCCGGACAGTTCCTTCTCCTGCTCCTTGTAGCGCAGAATCGCGCCCCAGCCGCCCGGTCCGGGATTTCCGGAGCAGGCGCCGTCGGTATAGAGATCGACATGCTTCATAGCCGCAGTTTCCTTTCTGCCGAAAATGCAATCAAAAAAGCTGCCGGCGAACAAAAAAGCAACAGGATAAACCTTCGGCAGCGGATATTTTGCCGCTTGTGCGCTTACCGCACGCGTATAGTGGCAAAGGCGGCAGGGCAGCAAAACAGCCTCATTATTGTAACACAAGGTTTAAAAAATAACAAGATATTTGGCGCCGGGCAAAAACCGCCGCAAAACTGCAAGAGACCTCCGCCCTAATGACGGAGGCCTCTTGCGTTTCAGGAAGGAATATGAAAATGTGGGGATAGCAATGTTGGTGCTCAGCCAAGCTCGGCCGAGAGGTTGAGGGTACAATACACGCCGCCCGCCACGACCGAGATGGGCGTATCGCCGGTGTATACGCTGAGTTTTCCGACGAAATCCGATTCTCCGGCCGGCATGCCGGTAAAAATGTGTACCGCGTGGAACTCCTTCGCGGCAGCCGCGACGCTTTTCACCGCGTTGTCGCTGTAGCGCACCGAAATTTCAATGCCCGTGCGCTGCGCCAGACTGCACAGAAGCTTCATATCTTTCGAGCGTTTGCCCGCAGCCGCTTTTTTCGGCTGTATTGTGACGACCGTAACCTTTGTACCCATCCTGCCCGCCAGTTCCTTGGCAGCCTCGATAATCCGCTCGCACCCAGCCTGCGGCGTAATGCAGGCCACAACAGAGTTTTCTGCGGTGTACATGGTGTCACTTCCTTTTCAGATTGCCGATCCGGGGATGTTTTCCCTTTCGGCAATTTTAGGATACTATACTTCAAAGAAAAATTTGCAACCTTTTTATGTTGAAACTGTAAATAAATTAAGAACAAGAAAAATGGACAAAATCCGACATTTCCGTTTTTTAATAAGACCGGCGCCGCACCGCTTCAAAGCAGGCTGCCGCCCGTTTTGGGAGAGGTATTTTTCTTCAGATGTCATGATTTTATAATATTTTAAGGACAAATGCGAAAAAATCTTTGCAATTTAAGGGGACGCATGTTATAATGAGAGAAAATCAGGCCAAAAGCATATAAAGCTTTAAAAGACGCGATTTGGATATTTCATGATCAAGGGTGGGCGGTATATGGTATACGATCTGTATGATAAAAAGCTGCTGGCCGACTCGGGCTATTACCCTGTTATCCAGTCCTATTATTATAATGAATGGAACACCTATGACATGCCGCAGCATTTCCACAGCCGGATCGAGATCATGTATATCATCAAGGGCGACTGCACCGTCCGGTCGAGGAAAGAAAAAATCCGCATGTTTTCGGGTGATTTTATCCTGATTAACGCCGGCACGCCGCATGCTCTGTCGATCAACAATCCGCGCGGCTGCATGGTGCTGAATATCGAGTTTACTTTTGAAAAGCAGGACAACGCCGCGCCGGATTTTTACACCCTCTACCGCAACAGCGAGGAGCTGCGCACCTTTCTGGCGCAGGGGGCGGAGTATTTCCGCATCAAGGACGACGGGGAGGTTTACCGCATCCTCTTCTCCGCATTGGAGAATGTGGATATTACAAAGCCCAACCGCTTCTCTCTCGACCTGTGGCTGGCGCTGCTTCTCCTCTCCTCGGCGAGGTTGGCCTGCGCCGATTTCAACAACAACTCAGACGATTACATACAGTGTGCAAAGAATTTTATCTCCCGCAACTATTTCCGGGAGATTCACATCAGCGACATTGCCGAATATATCCATATTCACCCCGCCTATCTCCAGCGGCTGTTCAAGAAGGAGTGCGGTATTTCGGTGATCGACTACATGACCAACTACCGGATGGAGAAGGCGTACTACCTCCTGTCCCGCACCAACATGTCGATCATCGACATCGCCAACAGCGTCGGTATCAACTCACAGCAGTATTTCACCCGCCTGTTTAAAAAGACGATGAACATCACCCCCAAAGCGCTGCGTGACAGCAAGGCGTCGGACAACCCGCTTGCTGACCCGATGGAAAATGATGTGGAGTGGACTTGGCGTCCCGGCCTCAAAAATACCGAGACCATCTGTGATAACGACCTCGACTGGCTGAACATTATCTCAAGCGGGAAGCTGCCGGGCGACGCCAAAGGCTATAAGAAACCGCCCGACGCGTAAAGCGGAAAAAGCGCCGTTTGCGCCCGGTATTCTGTCAAAAAAAACATCCGCCGTTTTGGAAAATTTCCTTCCAAAACGGCGGATGTTTTTTACAGTATTTTTGAAAGCCCACGGACGACAGAGGGCAAGTGGCGGAGAGCGAACGACAACCTCTCGGAATGCTTTCCCGCCGCACAGGAGGAGGCAGCCACCCCTTTCCTTTACACATACCTGCTGAGCTGCCGCTCGACCGCGGCCGGCGGCACCTCAGTCCGGAACAGGATATAACTGTCCCCGCGAAAGGTCAGCCGCCCGGTCATGTGCGGCATGCAGCGGTCAAACTCCCTTTGCGGCATGAGCAGCCATCGGGTGGTGCCGTCGGTAAACCGAAAGGTCACGCCGAAGTTTTCGCGCCGGTTCACGATGTGTTTTTTGATTTGTGCTTATGCTGGAAATATAAGATCGCCGATCGAGCACCCGCACCCATTCGGTTCACTTGAGGTAAACGAGATTCATCAGCCGGTCGCATTTCCAAACCAGCAAAATCAATAAACCTGCAGTTATGGCGAGCAAAATCCAGAAAAGCTTCATTTTACCTCTTTCTCCGCCGCACGGTCGTGGCGCTCGGCAAAGAAGGCCTCTTCAAACTCGGCGCGTTCTTCCCTGCGCACCTCCGTCTGCCGCGCTGCCATATCGGCCTCCAGCTGCAGGCGGCGTGCCTCTCCCTTTTTGTACCCCTTGCGGTAGAAAAGCAGCATCAGCCCTCCGTGGAGGAGGAGCATCGGCAGCGCGGCCAGAACCGGGTTGGGAATCAGAAAGTCCAGCAGTCCAAACGGGCTGAGCAGCGAACCAAGCCGCCAGCTGAGCAAACTCTCTCCCACGGCGGACGGCAGCAGAAGCAACAGAATCCAGGCATGCAAAATCCCGATCCTTCGATAAATCCGCTTCGGCTCGACATAAGTTACCGGGTCGAGCGCCGCCCGGTAGAGAAGAAGAGGATTCAGCACACAGCAGAGAATGGTGGGCAGAACCGCCAAAACGCTGGCCATCGCCCGCGCGTCTGTCTCCAGGTTCAAAATCTGAAAATCGCTGAGCTGCGGATAGACAATCAAATTCAGCACGCCCTTTGAAACAAGCACACCAATATAGGAAATCAAAAAGGTCAGTGCCAGCATTTTCGGTACTGTGCAGTATTTCATAATTATGCCTCTCTCATACATTCGGTCACAAAATAAAGGAAAAAAGGGAGAGCCGCCTCACCCCTTTCGCAGGGACAAAAGCAGCCGGGCGCCTTTTCTCATCGTCCGAGAGAGAGCCCCATGGCAGAAAGCCAAACGGGCAAAAACCCGAAAGGCCGATAAACCGCGCCCGCCCTTCCCCGGCGGTCGCCCGGCCCGCAGAAAAGAACCTGAGGGCCGGTTTTTGCAAAATCTCTTTCAAAGCTTCGCGGAGACAGAAGACCTCCCGCGCCGCAAAAGCAGAGGCCTTCTCCCGGCCGTCCGAGTGTCCGATTGTTCGACCGGGCGGCTATCCGGCTATCCGGCCGTACCGCGTTAGACCTCCTCCGCCGGGCAGGAGGCCGGCGCTACGGACACTGCCGGCTCCTCCGTCTTTTTGCCGAGATATTTCGGCAGCTCCATTCCCGCCATGTTGAAAAGGTCGCTCATCGGCGGAACCGATTTGAACATCCCCGACAGGAAGTTGGCGGTGGCCGGCGTGCCGTCCTTGCCGCCCATCCCGTCCCAGACGGTTACCTTGTCGATCTTCAGCTTGCCGATCGCCTCCACCTGCGTCTTGACCAGGTTCTCCAGCTTGTCGGCAATCATCAGCTTCATCGCGTCGTCGGCGCTGCCGCCCACGGCGTCGATAATTTTCTGGAAGCCCTCGGCCTGCTTGGTGAGGATTTCCTGCACGCCGCGCGCCTCGGCCTCCATTTTGGCGAAGATGGCGTCGGCCTCACCCTGCGCCTTACGGCGGATCTGCTCGGCCTCGGCCTCGGCTGCCAGCTCCTTCTGGCGTTTTTCAATCTCAGCCTTGACGATGATGTCGGCTTCGAGGGTCGCCTTCTCACGGGTCGAACGGGCAGCCTCGGCCTCCTGCTCGGCGGCATAAGCCTCCTGCAGGGCGCGCGCTGCCTGAATCTTCTCGGCGGCGGTGGCGCGGCGGAGGGCGTCGGCCTGCTTCTCTTTCAGGGTTGCATCCGACTCGGCCACCTGCGCTCTGGCCTCGTTTTCACCCTTGATGGCCTCGGAATCGGCCAGAGAGACCTGAATCCTCTGCTCTCTTTTGGCGTTGGCCTCACCGATGTCACCGGCGCGGTCGGCCTCCGCCACCGAGATTTTGGCATCGTTGATGGCCTTGGCCGCCGCCTCCTTACCCAGAGCGGCGATGTAGCCCGACTCATCCGTAATATCTGTGACGTTGACGTTGATCAGCCGGAGGCCGATCTTCTTCAGCTCGCTCTCCACGTTGTTGGAGACGGCCGCCAGAAACTTGTCGCGGTCGGTATTGATCTCCTCAATATCCATGGTCGCGATGACCAGACGCAGCTGACCGAAAATGATGTCCTTGGCCAGCTCCTGAATCTCGGTCAGCTTGAGGCCGAGCAGCCGCTCGGCCGCGTTCTGCATCACACCGTTCTCGACCGAGATACCGACCGTAAACCGGGACGGCACGTCGATTCGGATGTTCTGCTTGGAGAGCGCGTTTTTCAGGTCGACCGAGATGGACATCGGGGTCAGGTCAAGATACTCATAGGACTGCAGCACCGGCACGATGAACGCCGCGCCGCCGTGGATACACTTTGCACTGCGCGCCGAGCCGTCGCGGTTGTGCCCGATCTTACCATACACAACCAGGATTTTGTCCGACGGACATTTCCGGTACCTCGACAAAAGCACGATCAAGCTGGAAAAGACCAGCAGCGCGATCACCGCAAGCAGAATAATTACTCCAGGTTCCATTTCGATATTCCTCCTCTTATATTCTTTTCATGATCGGGATGCAGCCGTTTGACCACAACCGTTTCCGAATCGCACAGGGAGAGAACGACCACCGACTCTCCCGTGGGGATGGCGGCCTCCTCCTCGCAGATCGCCTCGATTTCGCAAAGGCGGTTCTGCAGGGTGAGATTGATCTTTCCGCGGCCCTCTCCCCGCGGCGGCACCGGGATATAAACCCGGCCGGTTTTGCCCACCGCACCCGAAAGCTCGATATTGCCGCTGTCCTGCAGTTTCATCGCATTCCTGAAAAGCAGCGCCACCCCGAGGAAGGCCGCCGCGCCAGCCGCAAGAGAAATCGCGACCGAAGCCGCAAGCGGCAGCCGGTAGCAGTTGGACACCAGACCGGCCCAGCCTCCCACTGAGAAAAAGGCGACCAGCGCCCGCAGGCTGAACATGGAAAAGCCGGCGTCTCCCACATCGTCGGGGATACCGTCCCCGTCAATATCCGTGTCGGCTCCAACCCCGAAAAAGAGCAGCAGCGTCTGAATCAGCATGATCGCCGTCGCGGGAATCGCCACGGCCGAAAAAATCTTACTGACCTCGCTTAAAGAATTCCACCACGCAAGCATTTTCATTCCTCCTTCCAATAAAGCCGTTACTTCCCAATCTCATACCGCCGAACCAGGCGGTCGGCGCGCACCTTGACCAGCGCGGAGGCGTAGTAGATCAGAATAATCTTCATCCCCCGCATCAGCTTCTCCCGCGCGCCAGGGAACGGCTCGACATAATCGACAATGGTTTCGGCGATTTTTCGGTCGAGCGCCGCCTCATCAAACACCGTTTCATAGTCGATCGCGTCCAGCAGGTCACAGGTATATATATACAGCTTCGCCTCCGGAATAATGTCATCGTCGGTGCAGTTGGCCGTGCCGTTGATATATTCCAGGATGTTGGCGATATTCTCGAGGCTCGTCACCTCCCGCAGCATGTTGATAAGCATGATCCGGGTCAGATGGTTGACCGAGTACCGCTTTTCGACCGGGCGGCCGACCCAGCCGCGGTTGATCCAGTTCTGAATCACCGGCGTCTCCAGCCCGGTGATTTCCCGCACCTGCTGCAGCATGATGCCGCGGGTCGCAAAAAACAGGCCGGAGAGAAACTCCTCCGCTGTGCGCCCCCTCCTCTCAAGAACGGTACCGGGGAACATCGGCTCCATTCCGATCACCCACCTTTCTTTGTCACTTGTTGGTATTATATTATCATACATTCGGATGAATGTCAATAGTGTTTTATAGAATGCCTAACACATTTTCAGGATGCTTTCAAAAAGAGGCAAAAGCCGCCTCCCACAAACGGAAAAAACTCCGGGTCGCTGCATTTTCGCAGGATCCGGAGTTTTTCCGTTTTCTGAAAAGAAGTAGGTATGAGAAAAGTCAAAGATGTAAGCGAAATCGTAAAGAGGCCTTTTTAGCCGGCCACGATCATCTGACGCAGCTCTACTACATCGGCAACCGTCAAAAGCTTATCCTTATTCAGGTCGCCGGCAGCCATCTGCTTATCCGTATGGCTTCCGCTGACAATGATCTTGCGCAGCTCCACAACGTCGGAGACGGTGACAGAGCGGTCGTCGTCCACATCGCCGAGGCGAACCTCCTCCTCAGGCGCCTTCTCCCCCTTGACCAGGGTGATCACGCTGATCGAGTAGCCCTCGGTTGCAATCACGATACCGCCGTCGCTCATGACAAACTCGGAAGTCTGTGCCTCCTGCGGCACGATATTCTCGGGTTTATCCGACGTGTTGGTATCCTTCAGGCCGGCCGTATAGGTCTGCGCCGTGCGGCTGACGTTATAACCGGCAAATTCCGGAATCGCAAGGCCGAGGTTCTTCGCCTCTCCCGTGCGGTTGATAATCTTGACGCAGACGGTGTTTCCGTCCTCCGACCCGGTGAGGGTCACGTCGAACTTATCGGTGTTGACAAACTCGAGGCCGTCCGCCTTCAGCAGGTTGGGCTGATGTGCGCCTCCGAAAAGAATGTCCACATAAGCCGGCGCCTGATACCAGGCACTGTCGTTGTCCATAAAGATGAGGCCCTGATCCCAGCCGTTGTCATTGTGTCCGTCCACCTGCAGGGCGTTGGCCGAGCAGACGATCGGAATGATATCGCTGATACGCTCCGCATTGTTGATTGCAAACGCGTTGCAGAGTGCCCGCTCAAAGTCGTGGGTCGCCGCGTTCAGCTCAAATACCGGGAAGGCGAAATCCGCGTCGGGGCAGATGGACTTCAGCGCCTTGTGCGCACTGATGGCCACCTGAATGAAATTGTAAGGCTCAGTGCCGCGCTCCGACCAGAAGTGGATGTCGAACCAAACCGGCATATTGTGCGCCACCGCGTTGTCCAGAATGGTCTTGTGGTTGGCGAAGGTGGTGATACCCGAAGCCGAACCGGTGAAGTTATAGGGATCGGTGATGATCTCCTTATAATCAAAGTCGCCGGCTACCAGCGTAATATCCGTATCCAATGCCCAGATGGCGTTGGCAATCGCGTTGAACCGCTCGGCAAAGGCCGCGTCGATCCGATCCTCATTACCGATCTGAATATAGGGCAGGTCGTACGGCTTCTCCCGACCCATCGAGATACGAAGCTGCACCCACTCGTTCGAGGTATCGGTGCCGGTCGCGAACTGGATGAAATCGGCCATATCCTGGGGAGACTCATAGCTGCTGAAATCCGGCACAGCCGCTACGCCCAGCGCGTCACAGAGATCCAGGAAGTCGATGATGCCGAAGCCGTAGGAGGAGTAGGTGTACCACCAGCCTCTATAAGTGCGGCGGTTTTCGGGCGCACCGACCATATCCTTCCATCTGTACTCGTTCGCGTTGGCCATACAGCCGCCAAAGCGCAGAACCGTGATGCCCTGATTCTCCAGCAGCTCGCCGACGTCCTTCCGTACCGGCAGGCCCTTATAGCGACCCCACTCGCCCGGCTGGAGGAACACATAGCCGAGGTCGAGAGTCCCGGGCTGTGCAATCTCAATGATAAACTGACCGGCAGTCTCACCGCCGTCGGGCGTCAGGGTGAAGCTGTATTTCTTCCACTCGCCCGAGACTGCAACCGTCTCTTTCGCATAAGTGGTTGCGCCGGCCGCGCTGACGAAGGAGACAATCGCGTTGATCTCCTCGTCGGCCTTGGCGTAGAAGTAGCCTTCATACTCCTTGCCGCTTACAATATTCATTCCCTTGCGGTTGAGGGACATGTTGCTGATGCCGATGGTTCCTTCCCCGCCGGTCATGGTGATCCGCTGGCTCTGTCCGTCCTTGAAAGCATTCTCCGAGAAGAGGTCGAGCGACCCTTCGGCCGAGCCGGTGATCACACTCCGCCACATGCCGGAAACCTTCAAATCGGCGCGATAGGTCGGAATCTCCACCGTCTTGGTCTCGCCGCCGTCGGCGGTATACTGAATGTTCTTGAACTTGGCGGTCGCGTTCCAGGAGCGCAGACCCAAAAGGCCGGTGCGCAAAGGATCCTGCTCGGTGCAGGAGGCAGCCTGAACCCCGTCGACATAGACGGTAATGCTGTTCTCGGTCATATCGACCTTCAGGTTGATCCAGCGATTGGCCGCCACCGAGTTGCAGGAGGTATCGCTAATTTTGTTGTAGTTGTACTGATGCCGGGCGAGGCGCACCGCGCCTTCACTGAGCAGCGAAATCTCATATCCGTTGAAGCTGTCGGCGCCGGCCTTCGCGTCGCTGGTTTTGATGATGAAGCCGGCGGCCTCCCCATCGAACCAGACATCGGCCGAAAAGCTGCCGCTGGTGCATTCGGAATCGTTGATGGTCAGCTTGGGACCTTCCGACTCCCGATTGATATAGACCATTTTCTCCGCGCCGGAGACATCGGTCATCCACTGACCGCCCGCGACCGTGAAGGCCGAATCAAAATCCACAAGGTTGGGCTCGGCAAAGCTCTCGCCGAAAATCATCTGGGTCCAGATGCCGCCGTACAGCTCGTGGTTTACATCCTCCATACAAGCGCCGTAAAGCAGGTCGGAGATTTCTCCGGCCTTTTCGTTTGCCGAAACCTCCAGCGCATAGTCCACGCCATACTGGGCGCTTACCTCGGCCGATACGGCATTGTCCTTTGTATCCCGCACCACGGCGGTATACAGATAGTCTTTCTCCTCACCGAGCACGTCTTCAACCTCCCAAATATTCTGCTCGGTCGGCCGGACCACCTCAAACGTATCCACAAGCGCGCCGCTCAGGTCGCGTTTTTCGACCACGAGAACCAGCGGTGCATCATCGCTGCACAGCATCCGGGCTACCGCCTTTTCTCCTTTTTCGGAGTAGGTCAGGTCAACCGTCGCAGCATACTCCGGCAAAAAGAGATTTGCCGCCGGAACCAGCGTTTTGGCCATGCCGTCCGTCTGCCAGTAGAGCGAGAGCGCGCCGCCGCCGTATCCATTATAATACTCGATCTTGAGATCATAGAAACGGCCGGCTTCCATCTCGAACCTGCCGGTCGCGTCGGTCGGCCTGTGCGGCCCCGGATCGCTGATGATCTGCTTGCCGCCAATATACACCTTGACCCCGTCGTCGGCGCTGGTCGTAAACATGTAGAGCCCGCTTGTCGGAGCCTGAATGCGGCCGGTCCACCGAATGGAATAATGCTCGGCCGGAACACCCGCTGCCGGCGCGCCGCTCCATTCAAAATTGATCTGCTCGGACACGTCGCCGCTCACATAGGTTTCAAACCCTGTGCCGCTGTAATACTCTGTCCAGAGGCCGGTATCGGCCGCCTCTGCCGCCGAGGCGGGAATCCACAGCCCAAGCAAAAGCAAAGACACAATCCCCAGAGACAAAATGCGGAACAAAATACTCTTTTTCAGCATGCAATCCATCCTCCCGGAAGTTGCGGTCACAAAACTCCGCAAAACGTTAACGTTAACATTAACGTTAATTGCACTATACCATTCCCGCCTCCAATTGTCAATAGGAAAATGAGGAATTTTTACTTTCCGATGCAAATTAAGCCGGGAGGGTGCAGATTATCCGCCTCTCCCGGCTCTTGCTTTCCTTCCGACGTTTGTGCCTTGTCCGCCGACGATGCCTATATATATCGGAAAGGCTCCGCCTCATCCTCCGGGAGGGGGCGGTCGATAGCCTCGTCCCTTCCTTTTAAATACAGATAGAACATCTTCAGCATGAGGTCGCTCATATCGTCTTTTTTATGAATCTCCAAATCGTAATAAAACCAGCGGTACAGATCGCCCTTTTCATCCAGAATGACGCTGCGGAAATATTCTCCCAGCGTAAAGTGATAAAAAACCAGCTCTTCATAATGGCATTTTTCCAGGTCGCGGACAACCGCTTTGGGCAGGATTTTCTCCAACCGGCGGGATACAGACTCCCAGAGTGAAAAAGACGACATACCTTCCACCTCCGGATTTATTATAGGTCAATAATACCATATTTTCAATAGGTCATTATGACATAATCAAGTCCGAGGTGAGTCAAATGAACCGATTAAAGCAATTGCGGAAAGAGAAAGGCTACACACAGATCAAAATGCAGTTCCTGACCGGGATTGATCAAAGCGACTATTCGAAAATCGAGAGTAAAAAGCGATTCATGACCTTTGAGCAATGCAAGCGCATCGCCATCGCGCTGAACACCAGCATGGATTACCTCGCCGGGCTGACCGACGTGAAGGAGGCCTATCCCCGCACGGGAAATGAATAGGTCTGTTATACCATATTTTCTTCAGTGCGTCTCGACATAATAATGACGGTGATGAAAATGAATAGATTAAAAATTCTCCGAAAAAAGCAGAGGCTTTCACAAATTCAAATGCAGTTTTTGACCGGAATTGACCAAAGCGATTATTCCAAGATAGAAAACGGCCGGCGGTTCATGACCTTTGAACAATGCAAACGCATCGCCGTTGCGCTGAACACCAGTATGGATTATCTCGCCGGGCTGACCGACACGCCGCAGCCCTATCCCCGAAGTCGGCGCTGAGCGGGGCGCACCGGCCTAAAGCCGGCGGGAGTCGGACCTTGCCGCCCGTCAGCTTTAAGCTTTCGCGTTTTACCCTTTCCCACAAAAGGATGCCGCCCCGCCCAGCGCGGCCGGGTTACCTTCTTCGGTCCGATAGATCCAGAACCCCACCGACAGCCACAGACAAAACCGCGCTGCGCAGCGCAAGATTCAGCAGAAGATTGGCAGTTTCCCCCGCCTCATAAGACGGGACGCATATGTAAAGGAGCAGCCCGGCCAGTGCGGACAGCAAGCAAAAACATCCGCCGAAGGTGAGGGTCTTTGCCGCCCGCGCCGAAACGGCCGGACAAGCCGATTCCGGAATTTTTTGCATTGTATACCACCTGCTTTCCATGCTATAATTACTCTGTAAAACGAAACGCAAACGCGGCCGGAGTCAGAGTCCTGCCTTTCTGCCGCCTTGCAAAGCGGCAGAGAGGCAGCTTCGCAGCTTCAGTGTAGCACCGTCCGCCCTGCCGCCGCAACGCATAAATTCTGGAAGGAGGAATCCCATATGGAGATCGGCGTTTCCACCGCCTGCTTCTACCCGGAGGAGACCGAGCGCGCACTGCGCCGCTGCGGGGAAATGGGAGTGCGGTGCACCGAAATTTTCTTCAACGCCCCAAGCGAGCTGGACGGCGCGTTTTTGCGCGAGCTTGTGCAGATTCGGGAGGCTTACGGCATACGGGTCGCGGCGGTGCATCCTTTCACCTCCCGCATTGAGCCGTACCTTCTCTTTTCCGGATATGAGCGGCGGTACCGCGACGGACTGGATTTCTACCGCCGGTATGGTGAGGCGGCGGCCGCACTCGGCGCGAAGTTTGTCGTGCTGCACGGCGGGCGGGACGGCGACCCGGAGATGCCGCCGGAGCGATACACTGAGCGTTTTCTGGAGCTGAACCGCCTCCTTTCCCGCGAGGGGGTCGGTCTGGCGCAGGAAAATGTCAACAGCTACATCGCCTGCCACCCTGGTTTTCTGCGAGCCATGCGGCAGTACAGCAACGATGCGGTTCGCTTTGTCCTTGACGTTAAGCAGGCCGTGCGCGCCGGACACACCCCGTGGGAGATACTGGACGCCATGGGGCCGTGCGTCGCGCACCTGCATCTGAGCGACCACGGCACGGCCGGAGATTGCCTCCTCCCCGGGGAGGGAGATTTTGCCTTTTCCAAGCTGTTCGGCCGCCTTTTGCAAAGCGGCTATCGCGGCGCCGCCCTTGTCGAGGTTTATCGCTCCGCCTTCGCACAGCCGGAGGATCTGGCCGCGGCATGGCGATGGCTGCAAATGCAATATGCGAAGCTCCCCGGGTAAGGAAGCGCGCTTGTGCGTTCCACATGTATCTCATAGATTTCGTCATCTATACTATGCGTAAATAATCTAAAATATTCGGTCGAATTTTCTGCGTTATGTAAACGAGTAACCTGTCACACGAATCAACACAATCCACAGAGTTATCCACATTTTTAAAGGATTGTCCGCCCTCTCGGCCGTAAAATCAGCCAATTTCGGTTGATAAGTATGTGGAAAATGTGGAATACAAGCGGTATATTCTATTTTTACATCTCGATTATGTAACCGTCGACAAAAAATTTGTTAAAAAAATAACATCTCTTTTTTTGAAAATTCTCTCAAAATTCTCTTGATTTTTTCTGAAGGATAGATTATAATAACACTCGCGTTCTTACGGACGATTAGCTCAGCTGGTAGAGCATTCGCTTGACGTGCGAAGGGTCAGCGGTTCGAGTCCGTTATCGTCCACCAAAAAATCGGCAAGTCTCATCCGAGGCCTGCCGATTTTTACTGTACAGGACTGCACAAGATCCGGGTATTCAGCCTCCGTCCGGCGAAATCGGGCGGCGCGAAGCGTACCCTTTTGCCCGGATATTTTCAGTGCTTTTTACTTTAAGAGAACACCCCCGGGCAAGAAGCGCAGGTTACAAGGTCACATGTTTCTTTTTTTGAAAATGGAGAGGGATTATGAAGAAAAAAGGGTTTGACAACGCACTCTACATGAAAAAGCAGAAGGAGCATATTCTGGAGCGGATCGCCCGGTTTGACGGCAAGCTGTATCTGGAGTTCGGCGGCAAGCTGTTTGACGACTATCACGCGGCCCGCGTCCTCCCCGGGTTTGAGGCTGACGCCAAAATCCGGCTGCTGCATGAGCTGCGCGACCATGCGGAGGTGGTTTTCTGCATCAGCGCCGCCAGCATTGAAAAAACCAAGATCCGCGCCGATCTCGGGATCAGCTACGACCTCGACCTGCTGCGGCAGATCGACGACATCAGCGCCATGGGGATTTCGATCGGCAGCGTGGTCATCACGCGCTACACCGGTCAGCCCGCCGCCGAGGGCTTTGCCCGCAAGCTGGAGGCCAAGGGCATCCGCCACTACTTCCACCGCCCGATTGAGGGCTATCCCTCCAACGTCGATCACATCGTCAGCGACGCCGGCTACGGCGCCAACCCGTATATTGAGACCAGCAAGCCTCTGGTCGTTGTCACCGCGCCCGGCCCGGGCAGCGGCAAGCTGGCCACCTGCCTGTCGCAGGTTTATCATGAGCAGCGCCGGGGCGGCAAGGCCGGCTATGGCAAGTATGAGACTTTTCCGATCTGGAATCTGCCGCTGATGCACCCGGTCAACCTGGCGTATGAGGCGGCGACCGCCGATCTGCAGGACGTCAATATGATTGACCCCTTCCATCTGGAGGCCTATGGCATTACGACGGTCAATTACAACCGGGATGTTGAGGCCTTTCCGATCGTGCGCACCATTTTGTCCCGCATCACGGGGGATGACAAGTTTTATTGCAGCCCGACCGACATGGGGGTCAACATGGCCGGTTACGCCATCATTGACGACGACGTGTGCAGGGAGGCCGGCCGGCAGGAGATTATCCGCCGGTATTATAAAGGCATGGCCGACTTCAAGCAGGGGAAGGAGCGGCCGGAGACGGTGGAGAAGCTGCGCCTCCTGATGCAGCAGATCGACGCCAAACCGGAGGAGCGCAGCGTTGTTCTGCCCGCCCTTGCCAAGCAGGAAGCCTCCGGCGCGCCCGCGGCGGCCATCGAGCTGCCCGACGGCCGGATCATCACCGGAAAGGCGACCGCCCTCATGAGCGCCTGCAGCGGCGTCATTCTCAACAGCATCAAGGTGCTGGCCGGCATCCCGAAGGAGGTGCTGCTCATCAGCCCCTCTGTGCTGGAGCCGGTGCTCAAACTGAAGATCAATCTGCTCGGCAGCCGGTCGAGCGTCCTCAAGGTGGATGATGTGCTGACCGCCCTCTACATCTGCGCGGCCGAGAACGAGACGGCCGCTCGTGCGGTCGAGCAGCTGCCCAAGCTTTCGGGCTGTGAAATCCACTCGACCAAGCTGCTTTATTCCGGGGACGAAAGCACGATACGCAAGCTGGGGATGAACCTCACCTGTGAGGCGGACTTCCCCGAAAAAAAGCCTCTGGCCAAAGCGTAAAAGGAAGTAGGGCAAGCACAGCAGGGCAAGCACAGCCCGGCTGCCTTAACGCTCTGTCCGCCGCCTCATCGCTTCACCCGTTCGGGCATACGCCCCTTAAATCAAACATAAAACTGCATATTTACATATAAAAAAGGGGAGGCAGCGAAAGCCTCCCTTTTTTTATATTTTTATTTTGAATAAGTCCGGTCTACCGGTCGTGCCGATTCACCGGTCTATCCGGCCTCTCGCTGCAATTACTCGGCAAACATCGGGGTAGAAAGATAGCGATCTCCTGTATCCGGGAGGAGGGCGACAATGATCTTACCCTTGTTTTCGGGCCGCTTTGCAAGCTGCGTGGCCGCCCATACCGCCGCGCCGGAGGAAATTCCAACCAGCAGTCCCTCTTTTCTGGCGAGGGTTCTGCCGGTCGCAAAGGCATTCTCATTCTCTACCGTGATGATCTCATCATAAATTTTGGTGTTCAACGTCTCCGGCACAAAGCCCGCGCCAATCCCCTGAATCTTATGCGGGCCGGGCGTACCCTTGGAGAGTACCGGCGAACCGGCCGGCTCGACCGCGACAACCTTGACCTCGGGATTGCGGCTCTTCAGATATTCTCCCACACCGGTGACGGTGCCGCCGGTGCCGACTCCGGCAACGAAGATATCCACCTTTCCGTCGGTATCCTCCCAAATCTCGGGGCCGGTGGAGGTGCGGTGCGCCGTTGGGTTGGCGGCATTGGTAAACTGGCTGGGGATGAAGCTGTTCGGCGTCTCGGCCGCAAGCTCCTGTGCCTTGGCGATGGCGCCCTTCATGCCCTTCGCCCCGTCGGTCAGCACCAGCTCGGCGCCATATGCCTTCAGAAGATTGCGGCGCTCGACGCTCATGGTCTCCGGCATGGTGAGGATGATTCTGTACCCTCTGGAGGCGGCCACGGCCGCCAGGCCGATTCCGGTGTTGCCGCTGGTCGGCTCGATAATGACCGAGCCGGGCTTCAGGGCACCCTCCGCCTCCGCCGTGTCAATCATCGCCCGGGCGATTCTGTCCTTTACGCTGCCTGCGGGGTTGAAATACTCCAGCTTGCCGTAAATGGTTGCGTCCAGCTCGTTCTGTGCGTTGTAATTGGTCAGTTTAAGCAGCGGCGTGCCGCCGATCAGATCGGTAATTCTTTCATAGGTTTTCATATTCTGTTCTCTCCTTCAATATATAAATATCAAATCATATGCCGCCGGACAGGAAAACATCGCCCGTATCCGGTAAATTTTTTGACCGTTTCAACATCGGAACGGTCCGTACTGTGTCCGTTTCATAGCGCCCTCCGAAGAAGTTTTCTTACTATTCCTATCTGTTTGATATGGATCATAGCACTGCAAAACAGCTTTGTCAAGCCCCATCTATAAATTTTTTCCATTTTTTCAGGAGAGAGGCTTCGCGCTTCCTGTATAATATAAGGGAGGCGTTTACGCTGACCATAATATATGCAGCCCGTCCAAGTCCCCCCTCCGGCGGCAGAAAAAAATGAGTCCGGCAAGCCCGAACTCATTTTACATTCTGTATTTCATTTCTGTCCCGGGGGAAATATGCCGGAGTTCTGCCGGCCTCTGCAGCGCGGAAGCCGGACGATATCACTCCGCCGGGCGGAAAGCTCCCCCCCGTTCACTTCAGGAAAGCACGATATAGTCCCGGATTTTCTCCAGCGTTTTTTCCCCGATGCCGCTTACATTCAAAAGCTGGCTGACCGAGAGAAATTCCCCGAACTCCTCCCGATAGGCGATGATTGCCTCCGCCCTGACCTCCCCAATGCCGGGGAGGGCGGTCAATTCGGAAACCGACGCCGTGTTGATATTGACCATCGGAATCTCCTCCCCCTCCGGAGCGGTGGAGGCCGTAGATTCCTCCCCGCCTGAAGCCGGGGTGGAGGATGACTCCCCACCGGCGGAGGCCGCAAGATTCAGCCCCGGGGTCGCCTGGTCGCCGATAGAGGCGGCGCCGGCTGCCGAGGCTGCGGAACCGCTCGACTCGGCCAGATATACGACAATTGGGTCCGCCTGCCGATCCGCATGAAAAAAGCTGTAGAGGATAATTACCAGCAGCAAAATCACCGCAATGGAGGCCAGCAACGCCTCCGTCGCGGAAAAAGGAGATTTTTTCGACGAATCTGACGCCCGGTCCACGGCTTCTACGTCTCTTTTCTCTTTTTCCGGCAATGACTACACCACCGTTCGACAAAATTACCAGTTAAATTATAACATTGAATATTTCTTTCTGCAACATAATTATTTGTCACATCTGTAAAAAATTTGCATACATCTGACAAACGGAACTCCCTCCGGTAAGGGGCTTCAAAGGGCGGAGGCATTCCTTCCGAGAACTGCTTCCCCCCTCCTCTTTTGCGACGGAGGCGGTCGACGTAAAAAATATATTGCAAATTTTCTGATTTTCGTCTTCAGTCAGCAGCGCGGCGGTTCGAACACTCCGCCGCCCACCAAGGCTCCTACCGGTGTGGCAGAAAAGCAGAACACTCTGGAAACGATTGGATTTTCCCGGATATTCAGGCGAAAAAGGTGTTTTTGCCTCATCCCATCCTGTAAAGCGCCGCGCCGGACTTTGTTCACATGTGACAGGAAAGCTTTCGGTTTTTTTGCTGTTTTGCAAATTGTGCCGGCAGGGATGTATCTGCTATAATACTTTCAGCAGGTACACATCATGACAAGCAGGAAGGAAGATGCAAACATGAACAATCAACCCACCCAGACGACCGCCGCCCCGACACCGGTTGCCGTATCCAGTGCACCGGTCGGACAGCTGAATGCCAAACGTGGCCTTGCAAAATTCATTTTGCTCAACATCATCACCCTCGGCATTTACGGCATTGTCTTTTTCTCGGGCATCTCAGCGGACATTAACGTGATCGCCAGCAGGTATGACGGACGCAAAACCATGCATTACTGCCTTCTGCTTTTCCTGGTCGGGCCGGTCACTCTTGGAATCGCCTATTTGGTATGGTTCCATCGCCTGTCCGGCCGTATCGGAAATGAGCTGCGCCGCCGGCAGATTCCGTACAGCCTCAGCGCCGCCGATTTCTGGCTGTGGAATGTGCTTGGCGCCCTGATCATCGTCGGGCCGTTCGTATACATCTACAAGCTGGCCAAGGCCAGCAATCTGCTTGCAGCCGATTACAACGCACGCGGTTAAAACCCCGCATTTTTATCTTGCATATTCTACATCATCCCGGGAGAGGCGCTCGCTTCCCCCGGGATATTTTTTTGCCGAAACGCCCGACATCCGACGCAGATTCGCCAGGATTTATGACGACCCACGCGCCTCCCGGTCAGCGGACAGCCCTCTCCGGCCGGGAAAGCGCCCTTGCCAAAACCCAAAACAGCCGCCCGGGAAACCATAAGGATTCCGAGCGGCTGTTCACAATTCCATCCACCGATGAAGAAAAAGGCTTATTTCAGCAGCGCTTTGAGGCGTTCCATCGCCTCAACCGTGTTCTCCCGATTGCCGAAGGCGGTCAGGCGGAAGAAGCCCTCTCCATTTTTGCCGAAGCCCTCTCCGGGCGTACCAACGACCCCCGCCTTCTCCAGCAGCAGGTCGAAGAAGTCCCAGGAAAGCATCCCATTCGGGCACTTGAACCAGATATAGGGGGAGTTTACACCTCCCGTATACCAAAGGCCCAGCTCATTCATGGTCGCCGTGATAATGCGCGCATTCTCACGGTAATAGTCGATATTCTCCCTTATCTGGCGCTGTCCCTCGGGCGAAAACACCTCGGCCGCGCCCTTCTGCACGATGTAGGCCACCCCGTTGAACTTGGTCGTCTGCCGGCGCAGCCACATTTTGTTGAGGCTGACTCCATCCCGCTCCAGCGCGGTCGGCACGACGGTATAGCCGCAGCGTGTGCCGGTAAAGCCGGCCGTCTTGGAGAAGGAGCTGAATTCGATCGCGCAGGTCTTCGCTCCCGGAATTTCATAAATACTGCGCGGGAGGTCAGGGTCGCAGACAAAGGCCTCATACGCCGCGTCGAAGAGGATGATCGCCCCCCGCGCGTTGGCATAATCGACCCAGCGGCCAAGCTGCTCCCGGTTGTAGACCGCGCCGGTCGGGTTATTGGGCGAGCAGAGGTAGATGATGTCCGCCTCTACCGACGGGTCGGGCAGCGGCAGAAAGCCGTTCGCCTCATTCGCGTCCATATAGACAATTTTCCGGCCGTCCATGATGTTGGTATCGACATACACCGGGTAAACCGGATCGGGGATCAGGCAAACGTTGTCCTTTGCAAACAGGTCGAGAATATTGCCGAGGTCGCTTTTCGCGCCATCGCTGACAAAAATCTCCTCCGGCTCGAGCGCGACCTGCTTTTTGGCATAGTAGTCCTGCAGCGCAGTCTTGAGAAAGGCGTAGCCCTGCTCGGGGCCGTAGCCGTGAAACCGCTCGGCCGTACCCTGATCGGCCACCGCGCCGGACAGTGCCTCCACCACGGCGGGGCAGAGGGGGCGGGTCACATCTCCAATCCCCATCTTGATGATTTTTTTCTCCGGATGGGCGGCGGTATAGGCTGCCACCCGCTTGTTGATCCCGGCGAAGAGATAACTCTCCTTCAAATTCTGATAGTTCGTATTGATTTTCAGCATCTGCAAAACCTCCTGATCCTTGAGATGAAAACGATTTACAGCAACTCTCCGTCAAAGACAAAGCTGGCGCTGCCGGTCATGAAGACGGTTCCGTCCTCCATATACTTGATCACCAGATTGCCGCCGAGGAGCTGGACGGTGATTTCCTCATTCCGGGGGCAGTAGCCGTTCTCCACCGCGGCGACCACCGTTGCGCAGGCGCCGGTACCGCAGGCCATCGTCTCTCCCGTGCCGCGCTCCCACACCCGCATCTCGAGGGTGTGGTCGTCGATGACCCGGACAAACTCGGTGTTGATGCGATCGGGGAAGAGCTTGTTCTTTTCAAACAGCGGCCCGATGGAGGCGAGGTCGAGATCCGCAACCTTCTCGCAGAAGGTGACGCAGTGAGGGTTGCCCATCGAAACGCAGGTGATATTCCAATCGCGGCCGGCAACCTCCAGATTGCCGCCGATCAGACGGTCGCTGTCGGCCAGAACCGGAATCCGGTCGCACTGCAGCTCGGCCTTGCCCATATCGACCGTCACGCTTTCCACCGCGCCGTCGGTTACCCGAAGATTCAGGATTTTGATGCCGCTCAGCGTCTCCAGCGTGATGGTGGTTTTGTCGGTCAGGCCGCGGTCATAGACATATTTGCCCACGCAGCGACTGGCGTTGCCGCACATTTTGCCTTCGCTGCCGTCGGCGTTGAACATCCGCATACGGAAGTCGGCAACCTCCGACGGCATGATCATAACAATGCCGTCTCCGCCGACGCCGAAGTGCCGGTCGGAGAGGGTCAGCGCAAGCTGATTGGGATTGTCGATCGTCTCCTCAAAGCAGTTGAAGTAGATATAGTCGTTGCCGATGCCGTGCATCTTGGTGAACTTCAGCGGCTGACCGCCCTTGATAATCGAGGGCAGCGGACGTCCGCTGCGGAAATCGCGATGCTCGGCGGCCCCCTTCTTATTCAGGTCGGCGATGTTGACCATGACCAGCTCATGGGTGTCGCGGTAATTCTCCAGACTGTCGCAGAGTGCCTTGGCGGTGTCGATCGAGGTGAGGCAGGGCACCCGGCACTCAATCGCCTTGCGGCGGATCTTGACACTGTCCGCCTCCGGCGCACGGTTGCCGGAGGAGGTCGAAACCACATAGTCGATGCCCGACTCAATCAGCTCGAGAATCGTGCCGCCCTGATAAATCTTCCCGACATAGTGGGCGTCCAGCCCGTGATCGGCCAGGAAGGCGCGCGTGCCGCCGGTGGCGTACAACTCGAAGCCCATAGCCGAGAACCGCTTGGCGATGGGCAGCATCTCCTCCTTATCGCGGTCGCGGATGGTCAGGAGGATTTTGCCCGAGTGCTTCATCTTAAACCCGGCAGCCGTGAGGCCCTTCTGCATCGCGTCCTCGAAGGTGCGGGCAATGCCGAGCACCTCACCGGTCGACTTCATCTCCGGCCCCAGGTGGACGTCGATGTTGTGCAGCTTCTCGAACGAGAAGACCGGCACCTTGACGGCGATGTAGCCGTTGTGGGGATATAAGCCGGTGCCATAGCCGAGGTTTTTCAGCTTCTCCCCCAGCATGCAGCGGGTAGCCAGCCGAACCGACGGAATGCCGGTCACCTTGCTGATATACGGCACCGTGCGGGAGGAGCGGGGATTTACCTCGATCACATAGACGGTTCCGTTTTGCAGCACATACTGGATATTGATCATACCGACCGCGCCAAGCTCCTTGGCCAGCCGCTTGGTATAGTCGATGATGACCTCTTTATCATGGTCGCAGACATTCTGGCAGGGATAGACCGAGATCGAGTCGCCCGAGTGGACGCCTGCCCGCTCGATATGCTCCATAATACCGGGGATGAGGATATCCTCCCCGTCGCAGATGGCGTCGACCTCAATCTCCTTCCCCATGATGTATTTGTCGACGAGTACCGGATTTTCGATACCGGTTCTCGTGATAATATCCATATACTGGATGACCTCATCGGCGTTATAGGCGATGATCATATTCTGCCCGCCCAGGACATAGGAGGGGCGCAGCAGCACGGGATATCCGATTTTCTCGGCCGCCTCGACCGCCTGCGCGGTGGTAAAGACCGAGGAACCCAGCGGGCGCGGAATGCCACACCGCTCGAGCATGGCGTCGAACAGTTCCCGATCCTCGGCCGCGTCAATCATCTCAAACGAAGTGCCGAGAATTTTGATTCCCTTATCATGCAGGTGCCGGGCCAGCTTGATGGCCGTCTGGCCGCCGAACTGCACGATGACGCCGTCCGGCTTTTCGGCCGCCAGCACATTGTCGATGTCGTCGGGGGTCAGCGGGTCAAAATACAGCCGGTCGGAGGTATCAAAGTCGGTCGAGACCGTCTCGGGGTTGTTGTTGGCGATAATAGCCTCATACCCGGCGTCCTTCAACGCCCAGACCGAGTGCACGGTGCAGTAGTCGAACTCGATTCCCTGCCCGATCCGGATCGGGCCGGAGCCGATAACCAGCACCTTCTTTTTATCCGAGTGGACGGCCTCGGTCTCCTCATCATAGCTCGAGTAGTAGTAGGGAGTAAAAGCCTCAAACTCGGCGGCGCAGGTGTCAACCGTTTTATAGGCGGCAAACCGGCGATCCCTTATTTTCTCCCCCGAGAGGCGCTCGATCGCGGTATAGGTATAGCCCATATCCAGCGCCTTCCGAATGGTCCCGGCGTCCAGATTTCCTTCGGTCAGCCGATACTCCATCTCCAGCAGGTGCATCAGCTTATAGAGGAAAAAGCGGTCAATTTTGGTGATTTCAAAAATCTCATCCACCGTGACGCCGCGCTTGAAGGCCTGATAAATCAGGAACAGCCGGTCGTCGTCGCACTGGGCAATCTGGGCGAGCAGCGCCGCTTTTCCAAGAGAGGAGTAGATCTGCAGATTCATGGTGTCGGTCTTTTTCTCGATCGAGCGAACCGCCTTCATCAGCGCCGCTTCAAACGAGGTGCCGATCGACATGATCTCCCCCGTGGCCTGCATCTGGGTGCCCAGCGTCTTTTTGGCATAGACGAACTTGTCAAAGGGGAAGCGCGGGAACTTGACCACGCAGTAATCGAGCGCCGGCTCAAAGCAGGCGACCGTCTTTTTGGTGACGGCGTTCTGAATCTCATCCAGCGTGTATCCGATGGCAATCTTGGCCGCGACCTTGGCAATCGGGTAACCGGTCGCCTTACTGGCCAGCGCCGACGAACGGGAGACGCGGGGGTTGACCTCGATTACGGCGTACTCAAAGCTGTCGGGATGGAGCGCAAGCTGCACATTGCAGCCGCCCTCGATCCCCAGCGCCGAAACAATGCTTAAGGAGGCCGAGCGCAGCATCTGGAATTCCTTATCGGCCAGCGTCTGGCAGGGCGCGACCACGACCGAGTCGCCGGTGTGCACGCCTACGGGGTCGACATTCTCCATTCCGCAGACGATGATCTTGTTGTCGAGATGGTCGCGCATGACCTCAAACTCGATCTCCTTCCAGCCGGAGATGCACTTTTCGATCAGGGTCTGTCCCACGCGGGAAAGCTTGATGGCGGTGTCGCAGGTCTCCCGCAGCTCGTCCTCGGTATGGACGATGCCGCCGCCGCTGCCGCCCAAAGTATAGGCCGGGCGGACGACCACCGGATAGCCGACCTTTGCCGCAAAGGCGATGGCGTCGGCTGTTTCGGTCACGACGGTCGAGGGGATCAGCGGCTGACCGATGCTCTCCATCGTCTCCTTAAACGCGCCGCGATCCTCCGCCTTTTTGATGGTTTCCGGCCGCGCGCCGAGAAGCTGTACATTATATTTATCGAACACGCCGGCCTCATACAATTCCATCGCGAGGTTCAGCCCGGTCTGCCCTCCCAAGGTCGGCAGGATGCTGTCGGGATTTTCAAGCGCGATGATCTTCTCCACAACCTCGACCGTGAGCGGCTCGATGTAAATTTTGTCGGCGATGTGATTGTCGGTCATGATGGTCGCGGGGTTGGAGTTGATCAGCACAACCTCGATCCCATCCTCCTTCAGGGCGAGACAGGCCTGCGTGCCGGAATAATCGAACTCGGCGGCCTGACCGATCACGATGGGGCCGGAGCCGATCACAAGGGTCTTTTTAATCTCTGGATTCTTTGGCATATCCTTCTCTCCTCCTGTCTTACTTCTGCATCCGGGCGATAAACCGGTCGAACAGCGTACTCGTGTCCTGCGGGCCGGGGCCGGCCTCCGGATGGAACTGGACGCTGAAGGCGTTGATTTTGTTATAGGCGATGCCCTCCACCGTGCCGTCGTTCATGTTGATGTGGCTGACCGTGGCGTCCAGCCCCTCGACCGAGTCGGCCAGGATGGCGTAGCCGTGGTTCTGGCTGGTCATGCAGGTTTTCCCGGTGGCGAGATCCTTGACCGGGTGGTTGCCCCCTCTGTGTCCGAAGGCGAGGCGTCCGCTCTTCGCCCCCTGGGACAGCGCAAGCAGCTGATGGCCGAGGCAGATGCCGAAGATCGGAATACCCGAGGCGGCCAGAATTTTCAGCTCGGCAATAATCTCCACATTATCGGCCGGGTCGCCCGGACCGTTGGAAAGCATGATGCCGTCGAAGCCCATGGCAAGCGCCTCCTTCGCCGGGGTGGAGGCCGGCAGAACGGTCACCCTGCACCCGCGGGAGGTCAGGTTTTCAAGAATGCTCTTCTTGAACCCGAAGTCGTAAAGTCCCACATTATAAATAGAACGCGACCCGCTCTCGACCACATAAGGCTTCTCGCAGGTTACGCGCTCTACGGCGCCGCTTACCCGGTACTCCGCAATTTCCCGCAGCAGCGCGTCTTTATCCAGTTCGCCGGTCACGATCGCGCCGTTCATCACACCGTGCGTCCGAACCTTCCGGGTGATGCGGCGGGTATCCACGCCGCAGATTCCGATGATGCCGTGCTCTTTCAAATAGGCATCCAGCCCTCCCTCACACCGGAAGTTGGAGGGATGGGGACACCACTCACGAACGACAAAGCCCCGCACGAAGGAGGCCTTTGCCTCATCATCTGCGGAATTGACGCCGTAATTGCCGATCAGCGGATAGGTCATGGTCACGATCTGTCCGCAGTAGGATGGGTCGGTCAAAATCTCCTGATACCCGGTCATGGAGGTGTTGAACACCACCTCACCGATGCTCCGGCCGGTCGCGCCGAACGCCTCTCCTTCCAGCACATCGCCGTCGGCGAACACCAAATATGCCTTCATAAGCATTCCCCTTTCCAGTAATTCCCGGGTTTTCGCAGACCTTCTCCTTTGCAAAAAGCAGGAGGTCCGCCTTCCCGGCATGTCCAAAAGGCAGCGGCGGCAAAAGCTGTGCGCACCGCTTCCTTATACCGTTTGCTTTTCTCTTTAGGATATAATACTATCCCGCATTTTGTCAAGCAAAATCGGACTTGCCGGCCATAAAAAAACGCCCGCATCCGGGTGCTTTTTTTGTCTATATTTTTCCTGCCCGCCAACGGGAGACGGTTTTGCCATTTCACATCTGCTGCAAAGCGTTAACCCGCTGCGATCGAGCACCCGTCAAAGAATTTGTAAATTGAAGAAAAGCGTGGTATACTAAAATATTGACAAAGCAGCCCGAAAGCGGTAGAATATTCTGGAAAACATTTGTTCGCAAAGACCATGCAAAAAGGAGGGGGTGGCGTTATGGGAAGGGATCGTTTTGAGCTGGTTTCGGCCTATCAGCCGACCGGCGATCAGCCGGAGGCGATTGCCCGACTGACCGACGGCGTCCGGCAGGGCTATCGGGAGCAGTCTCTGCTCGGCGTGACCGGCTCGGGTAAGACTTTTACGATGGCGAACATCATCGCCAATGTCAACCGCCCGACCCTGGTTTTAGCCCACAACAAAACGCTGGCCGCCCAGCTCTGCTCTGAGTTCCGGGAGTTTTTCCCAAACAACGCGGTCGAGTATTTTGTCAGTTATTACGATTACTATCAGCCGGAGGCATACATCCCCGGCACCGACACCTATATTGAAAAAGATTCCGCCATCAATGATGAAATTGACAAGCTCCGCCATTCGGCCACCTGCGCGCTGTCCGAGCGGCGGGATGTGATTATTGTGGCCAGCGTTTCCTGCATCTACAGTCTCGGCAACCCGATCGACTATCGCAACATGATCCTCTCCCTTCGCCAAGGAGCGGAGATGGATCGGGATGAAATGCTGAAAAAGCTGGTCAACCTGCAATACGAGCGTAACGATGTAAATTTTGTGCGCAACAAATTCCGGGTGCGGGGCGACGTGGTGGAGATTTTCCCGGCCTACTCCGGAGACGACGCCATCCGGGTGGAATTTTTCGGGGATGAGATTGATCGCCTGACCAAAATCAACACCCTCACCGGCGAGGTGAAGGAGGAGCTGGCCCACGCCGGGATTTATCCCGCGACCCACTACATCATTCCGCCCGAACGGATGGAGGAGGCCTGCCGTGATCTGGAGGCCGAGATGGAGGCACGGGTTCGCTTTTTCAAGGAAAATGACAAGCTGATCGAAGCGCAGCGCATCCGTCAGCGCACCGAGCACGATGTCGAAATGCTGCGGGAGATCGGCACCTGCAAGGGGGTCGAAAACTACTCCCGCGTGCTCTCCCGCCGGGCGCCGGGCAGCACCCCCTTTACCCTGCTCGACTATTTTCCGGAGGATTTCCTCCTCTTCGTGGATGAGTCGCACGTCACTTTGCCGCAGGTGCGGGGCATGTACGGGGGCGACCGTGCGCGGAAGGAAAATCTGGTCGAATACGGATTCCGGCTGCCGTCGGCCTATGACAACCGGCCGCTGAATTTTGAAGAATTTTACCGCCACATTCATCAGGCGATCTTTGTCTCTGCCACGCCGGGTCCGCTCGAGCGGGAGCGGTCGGCGCAGATCGTCGAGCAGGTGATCCGGCCGACCGGCCTCCTCGACCCGGAGGTGATTGTCAAACCGACCGACGGGCAGATCGATGACCTGGTGTCGGAGATCAACCTTCGCACCGCGCGAAAGGAGCGGGTGCTGGTCACCACCCTCACCAAAAAAATGGCGGAGGATTTGACCGAGTATCTCGAAAATCTGGATATCAAGGTGCGGTACATGCACCACGACGTCGACACCATGGAACGGATGGAGATTATCCGTGATCTGCGCCTTGGCGAGTTCGACGTGCTGGTGGGCATCAACCTCCTGCGGGAGGGGCTGGATATTCCCGAGGTGTCGCTGGTCGCCATCCTCGACGCGGATAAGGAGGGCTTCCTGCGGAGTGAGACCTCGCTTGTGCAGACCATCGGCCGTGCGGCGCGCAACGCCGGCGGACAGGTCATCATGTACGCCGACAGCGTCACCCCCTCGATGGAGCAGGCCATTTCGGAAACCGCGCGCCGCCGCGCCATCCAGATGACGTATAATGAGGCGCACGGCATCACGCCGAAAACCATCGTCAAGGATGTGCGCGATGTGATTGAGATTTCGGGCAAGTCCCGGAACAAATCGTCGGAAAAGAGCGGCCGACGCATGAGCAAGCCGGAGCGCGAAGCGCTCATCCGCCGCCTCGAGCGGGAGATGAAGGAGGCCGCGCGTCTGCTGGAGTTCGAGCACGCCGCCTACCTCCGCGACCGGATTGCCAAGCTGCGGGAAGGCAAGGCGTAAGACTGACGGGTTTTGCGAATACGCTTTCGTAAAATTTGAAAAAATTCTCAATCCCCTGTCTATCGGGTTCCAAGGGCTATGCCCTTGGTCGGTTAGGGAGGGGGGCGCCGTCCGACAGATAACTTTTGTTTTTTGCAAAGCTGTCATCGGCCTCGACCCTTGCCACACTTTGTGGCGGTTTTCAGCCTGCCGGAGGGCAAGGGTCCGATGACCTTTTGCAGTGTCTTTCTCCGGCGGCGCGATGGGGAGGGGATCGAAACCCCTCCCCAAAGCGGTCTTTCCCCTGTTTCTGCCGCGACAGAAACAGGGTGCCCGCGCGGCATGAGCGCAAAGGCTCAAGTTTGCAGTAAATTGGATAGAGGAACTGCATCCTCCAAAAAAGAGCAGCCCGCGCGGCATGAGCGCAAAGGTTTATATTTTGCCGGGTATTAAAGTTTGGCTATTTTCAAGCCCCTGTTCGTGCGCTGGACAGAGACCGCCGGGTTTTGCAAGCTTTCAGAAAGGATGGATCATACCCATGCCACAGGATAAAATGGTGATCAAAGGCGCCAGAGAGCACAACTTAAAAAATATCGACCTGACCATTCCGCGGGACAAGCTGATTGTTTTCACGGGACTGTCGGGATCGGGAAAATCCTCTCTGGCTTTCGATACGATTTACGCCGAGGGGCAGCGCCGCTATGTCGAGTCGCTCTCCTCCTACGCGCGGATGTTTCTGGGACAGATGGAGAAGCCCAACGTCGACAGCATAGACGGGCTTTCCCCCGCCATTTCGATCGACCAGAAAACCACCTCCAAAAACCCGCGGTCAACGGTCGGCACCGTGACCGAGATTTATGATTACCTCCGCCTGATGTACGCGCGGATCGGCATACCGCACTGCCCGGTCTGCGGCCGGCCGATCGAGCAGCAGACGGTCGATCAGATCGTGGATAAGGTGCTCTCTTTGCCGGAGGGCAGCCGGATTCAGGTGCTGGCCCCGGTCGTCCGCGCCCGCAAGGGCGAGCATCAGAAGGAGTTTGAGGCCGCCGCCCGCTCGGGCTTTGTCCGGGTGCGTGTGGACGGCAATCTCTACGAAACGACCGAGGAGATCAAGCTCGAGAAAAACAAAAAGCACAACATCGAAATTGTCGTCGACCGCCTGGTAATCAAGGAAAGCGTGCGGAGCCGTCTGGCCGACAGCATCGAAACCGCCTCCTCCCTGACCGGGGGGCTGACCATCATTGACGTCATCGACGGGGAGGAACTGCTCTTCTCCCAAAGCTACGCCTGCCCCGACCATGGGGTCAGCATTCCCGAGCTTACCCCCCGCATGTTCTCCTTCAACAATCCGGCCGGCGCCTGCCCGACCTGTACCGGTCTCGGCGTGTTTATGAAGGTCAATCCCGAGCTGATCGTCCCCAACCCCAAGCTGTCGATCAACCAGAACGCCATCAAGGCCTCCGGCTGGAGCATCAATCCCTGGCGGGGCGGCCGCGGCCGGGACGGACAGCAGGGTACAATCGCCATGATGTATTATAAAGGCCTGGCGAAGCACTACGGCTTCTCCCTCGACACACCGTTCGGCGAGCTGCCCGACGCGGTGCGGCAGGTGCTGTTCTACGGCTCGGGCGGCGAGAAGATCGAGTTCGAGCGGGAGACCGACTGGGGCGGCGGCAAATACAAGGCCGAATTTGAAGGCATTGTCCACAACCTCGAGCGCCGGTATAAGGAGACGAGCAGCGACTGGATCCGGGCGGAGATTGAGACAGCCATGAGTGAGTGTCCCTGCCCCGACTGTCACGGCGCCCGGCTGAAGCCGGAAAGCCTCGCGGTCACGGTCGGCGGGAAAAACCTGAGAGAGCTGACCGACCTTTCGGTCAACGACGCCCTGCGCTTTGTACAGGGGCTGGAGCTGACCGAAAGAGAGCGCAAGATCGCCGACCTGATTTTGAAGGAAATCTGCAGCCGTCTGAGCTTTCTGGCCTCGGTCGGGCTGGACTACCTCAACCTTTCCCGATCGGCCGGAACCCTCTCCGGCGGGGAGAGTCAGCGTATCCGCCTCGCCACCCAGATCGGCTCCTCCCTCATGGGGGTACTCTACATCCTCGACGAGCCGAGCATCGGCCTGCATCAGCGGGACAACGACCGGCTGCTGGATACACTCCGCCGGCTGCGCGACCTCGGCAACACCCTGATCGTGGTCGAGCATGACGAGGATACCATGCGCGCCGCCGACTACATCGTCGACATCGGCCCGGGCGCCGGCGTCCATGGCGGAGAGGTCGTCTGCGCCGGCACCTTGAAGGAAATTGAAGCCTGCAAAAACTCTCTGACCGGGGATTATCTGACCGGGCGGAGGAAGATTCCCGTTCCCGAGGTTCGTCGGCCGGGCAACGGCAAGTTCCTAACCGTGCGGGGCGCTACGCAAAACAACCTGAAAAACGTCACGGTCAAAATTCCGCTCGGCGCCTTTGTGGCGGTGACCGGCGTCTCCGGCTCGGGAAAATCCTCCCTGGTCAACGAAATTCTGTACAAGCGGCTGGCCTCCGACCTCAACGGGGCGAGGCTCTTTCCCGGCGCGCACAAGGGAATCGACGGGCTGGAGCATCTGGACAAGGTGATCGACATCAATCAGTCGCCGATCGGCCGCACGCCGCGCTCCAATCCGGCGACCTACACCGGCGTTTTCAACGATATACGGGAGCTGTTCGCCTCCACCAAAGACGCGAAGATGCGCGGCTACAATGCCGGGCGGTTCTCCTTCAACGTGAAGGGCGGCCGGTGCGAGGCCTGTCAGGGAGACGGCATCATCAAAATCGAGATGCATTTTCTGCCCGATGTCTACGTCCCGTGCGAGGTCTGCAAGGGCAGCCGCTACAACCGAGAAACGCTGGAAATCAAATACAAGGAAAAAAGCATCTGCGACGTGCTGAAGATGACGGTGGAGGAGGGCATGCATTTCTTCGAGCCGCTGCCAAAAATCTATCGCAAGCTGAAAACCCTCTATGACGTCGGGCTGGGGTATATCAAGATCGGCCAGCCGGCGACCACCCTCTCGGGCGGAGAGGCGCAGCGGGTCAAGCTGGCCACCGAGCTCTCCCGCCGCCCGACCGGCCGGACCATCTATATCCTGGACGAGCCGACGACCGGCCTGCACACGGCCGACGTCCACCGCCTGATCGAGGTTTTGCAGACGCTGGTGGATGCCGGAAACACCGTGCTGGTGATCGAGCACAACCTCGACGTCATCAAAACTGCCGATTATATCATCGACCTCGGGCCGGAGGGCGGCGACCGCGGCGGCGAGGTGGTCTGCACCGGTACGCCGGAGGAGGTTGCGAAGGAGCCGCGCTCCTATACCGGAAAATATCTGGCAAAACTGCTGAACCGATGATTTTATTTACACATTCTTAACGCATTTTGGCGAACGATCCGTTACAATAAAACAAATTACAGGAAAAAGAGGTAAATTTGTGTTTGGTTATGTCAGGCCCTGCATCCCCGAGCTTCGCGTCCGGGAAAATGAAACCTACCGGGCGGTGTACTGTACCCTCTGCCGCGTGCTCGGCCAGCGGTACGGGCTGCTCGCCCGCCTGACGCTCAGCTATGATTTTACCTTTCTGGCGCTGCTTCGGCTGGGGCTGCTGCCTTCCTGCACCGGGTTCGAGCAGCGGCGGTGTGTTGTCAATCCGCTGAAAAAGTGCAACACCTGCAAGCGGGTGGGAGACGCGCTGGACGGCGTGGCCGCCGGCTGCGTCCTCCTTTCCTACAGCAAGCTGAACGACAGTGTGGCCGACAGCGGCTTTTTCAAAGGGCTGGGCTTCCGTTTTCTGCGGCTGTTCGCCCGCCTCCCGCAAAAAAAGGCTGCCCGCGCTTTTCCCAAGCTTGCGGGGCAGGTCGCGGATTATGAAAAGCGGCAGGCCATCGTCGAGCGGGAGGGGGAGAGCCGCCCCGACGCGGCCTGCGAGCCGACCGCCCGGATGCTGTCCGCCCTCTTTGCCCTCTGCGGCGAGGGGGAGGCGGCGACGCGCGTTCTCGGCCGGATGGGCTATCTGGCCGGAAAATGGATCTATCTGCTCGACGCGGTGGACGACCTGGAGCAGGACGAAAAAAGCGGCGGCTATAACGTCTTTCTCCGGCTGGGCTGCGACCGGGAGACCGCGGTGCGGCGTGCGGTCGGCAACCTCAACGTCTGCGTGGATGAGCTTGGAAAATGCATCGGCCTGCTCGGCCTTTCGCATTATACCGAAATTGTGGAGAATATCGTGTTCCTCGGCCTGCCGAAGATGCAGAAAGCGGTGCTCGAACAAAAGGAGAAGTTTGATGAAAGACCCTTATGAAGTACTGGGCATCCCCAAAACCGCCTCGGACGACGAGGTCAAGGCGGCTTATCGGGAGCTTGCGAAAAAATTTCATCCGGACAACTATACCGACAATCCACTGTCCGATCTCGCGTCCGAAAAAATGCAGGAGATTAACGAGGCTTATGACACCATCATGACCCAGCGCAAAAACGCGCGCGGCACCTCGGACTATGGCGGCCGAACCTCCGGCTACGGCGGACAGGGAGGCGGCAACTTCGCCGATATCCGGTCGCTGATCGTCTCCGGCCGGCTGGAGGACGCACAGGAGCTGCTCGACGGCGTTCCGCCAGAAAAGCGGGATGCCGAATGGTATTTTCTCTCGGGCAGCGTGCTCTATCGCCGCGGCTGGTTTGATGAGGCCTACACCTGCTTTTCCACTGCCTGCCGAATGAACCCCGGCAACGCCGAGTACCGCGCCGCCCTGAATCAGATTCAGCGTCAGCAAAGCGGGCAGTTCGGCGGCTACCGCACCGGCGGCCAGGGGAGCGAGTGCTCGGCCTGCGACGTTTGTCAGGGTCTGCTCTGCGCTGACTGCTGCTGCCGCTGCTTTGGCGGAAGCATGTTCCCCTGCTGACAAAAGGCGGGGAGGCCTTTGCCCCGGCGCGCGGCTTATACAGTGGAGGGCGGCGGTTTGTTCTGCTGCAAACGGCCTGCCGCTTTGCCCGGCGCGCCCGCATAGGTTTTATAAAATATGGGAAGGAGTGGAAGGATGAAACGAAACACCGGCAAAATCGCGCTGTGCGGCGTGCTCTCCGCATTGTCGGTGGCGATCATGCTTTTCTCCTACTTTCCATCGATGACTTACGCCGTGCCGGCCATAGCCGGAATGGTTTTCATCATACTGGTGGTCGAAACCGACTATAAATGGGCCTTTACGGCCTTTGGCGCGACCTCGGTTCTGGTGCTTCTGCTCGCCGAGCCGGAGGCCAAGCTGATGTTCGTCGCCTTCTTCGGCTACTACCCGATTCTCAAGGGCATTATTGAGAAGCTGCGCCGCCCGGTGGTGGAATATATTTTAAAATTTCTGATTTTCAACACTGTGATGATCGCAGCATATCTCCTGATTATTTTTGTTTTTCAAACCCCGTTGGAAGCGCTTGGCGATTTTGGAAAATATTCCCTCTGGGTGCTTTGGGGGCTTGGCAACCTGACCTTTCTCGTGTACGACTTTGCCGTGACCTGCATCGTCGGCGCCTATATCCGGCGGCTACATCCGCGGCTGAAAAAATGGATCAAATAAAAGGCTGTGCTTTTCCCCAAAAAGACGGAGGATGCACAAGCCTTTTTTTCATGTAAAGGCCCCGCCCGCCCCCTCTGCGGAGGAAAGCGCTGCGGCCTCCCGCCGCACGACTCTACGGAGCGTGGGTTGTTTTCCCTTGCACATGCCGGTACAATATAAAAAGGAGGTGGATCAGATGAACCCGGAAAAAATCGGCCTTCTGATTGCGGCGCTGCGAAAAGAAAAGCATATGACCCAAAGGGCAGTTGCGGCCGCCCTGCAGGTCAGCGAAAAAACAATCTCAAAGTGGGAGACCGGGGGTTCACTTAGATAAAGATACCACACCATTCCCACGCTGACTTTTGCTCAACCGATACAGCCGGAGGGCTGGATAACAAGAAAAGGCGGTATGCGCCCCGTGGAGGGGTAGCGTACCGCCTTTTCTTGTGGGGGTTTCCAAAGGGGGCAACGCCCCCATTTGGCACACGACTTTGCGAAGCAAAGTGTAGTGTGTTATACGCTCTGTCGGCGTTGCCGTGAAAATGCCGTTGCCGCCGGGGAGGGCAAGGGCATTTGAAGCGGCAGGAAAACAGGGCTGTGCTTGCGTGGCGTAGAGCCGTAAGCACAGGTCTGGTTTCAACAGCAGACTGGGCGTATATGAAAGCCCCCGTCCCTCGTCCTACGCTCCGACTTGTGGACAAAGTGTCCCGAAGTTGTGGCCACACTCCCGGAAAAGTAGCAGGACAGCGGGCAACCGTCAAGGCTGAAATGAACGGGGTTACACCCGGCCTTGACCGCCGCCCGCCGCCCCGCTGGATGGGTGGACAAGGCGGCCAATCCCTCAAAGTGCTTGTCCGCGCTCTTTCTGATTTTGAGGTATTCAGTTTTTCAAAATTGAATAATCAAAATAAATTTTTTCGATTGAAAAAATTTTATTTGTTATCATCTTCAATGCCATATTTTTTCTTTTGCCGAATCACATAATTACTGATTTTTTCATCATATAGTGGATACTGGTAATCCAACTGGCATGCCACTTCTGACGAAACCTCCCGGAACAATGCCATACATTGTTCAAAGGATTCCCACATATGGGGATAGGAATCCATATTATAAGTGGACATAAGTCGTTCCCACAATTCCTCTGGGACATATTGCTTCATAAATTTATAGTTTTTTCCCAAACTGAAATGAAATCCCTGTTTGATACCAATCAGCCAGGAAATCATGCGAAGCAATTCTTTTCGTACTATATCATTCATATGGTCAATAGCAAAAAGAATTTCTTTGCGGCATAAGCCCTTTACTACATATGTTGTAGTATTCCAAAATTCATTACAGCAATCGTCAAACATTCTTTGAGTAGGCTTCTGCAAGTGGTAGTCTATATCCGTTGGTATTGGCGGCTTTACGATACGGTTGTCTTTATCCAACAGTAACTTTACCAGTTTATCCCATGTAAAATACTCGTCTATCAGTTCCAGCGGCAGCAAAGTTAAATCTATCTTAACATCATCAGTAAACAGCATTAAATATGAAAATCCCTTTTCTACAGCTGGAAA
>OLXV01000114.1_pt1 | contig 37854 bp, 27 predicted proteins | sample 1673481 | NCBI WGS metagenome assembly OLXV01 (sample SAMEA103958113, study PRJEB25191) | human gut metagenome
CCGCAAAAGCTATGCACATTATACCATTCACGCTTCGCGTTCATGGTATAATAACTATACCGCAACTCGTATACTTAAATTTAAAAGCCAGTCTTTTACATATTCTTTCAAAAGGAGCAGGAATCTTATGCGCAACGAAGATCTGTTCATCAACCGGGAACTGAGCTGGATTCAATTCAACAAGCGCGTTCTGGAGGAAGGCGAGCGGCAAACCACGCCGCTTTTTGAGCGGCTGCGCTTTCTCTCGATTTTTCAGAGCAATTATGAAGAATTTTTCCGGGTTCGGGTCGGCACTCTGTACGACCGGATGCTGCTGGACGACGACCCCGGCGACGACAAGCAGGGGCGCACCGCAAAGGAGCAGCTCAGCGACATTTTCAAGGCGACCAAAAAACTTCTGCCTGAGCTGGATCTGGCCTACCGCCAGCTTTTGGAGGATGGGGAAGGCTATATCGAGCATGTCTCCGCAAAGGAGATTCCCCCCGCCGAGCGCGCCTTTTTAAAGCAGAAATTTGAAAAAGAGATCGCGCCGGTGATCTCCCCCTTCATTGTCGGCAAGAAGCACCCCTTCCCCTTCTTCGCAAACGGGATGCGGGTGGTCGGTGTCACCCTGCGCAGCAAAAGCGGCGGCCTGCGGTTCGGCCTGATTCCGATTGCGCCCGCCCTGCCGCAGATTATCTTCCTTGGCGGCGGAAAGTGCCGTTTTCTGCTGATCGAGGATTTGATCGCCCTTTTCGCCCACAAGGTCTTTCACAAATTTGAAATCACCGAAAGCATCGTTTTCTCGATCATCCGCAACGCCGATATTGATGAGAACGAGGGCCTCTACGAATACGACGTCGACTACCGCCGCACCATGTCCAAGCTGATCGAGCTGCGCAGCAAGCTGGCGCCGGTCGAGCTGAAATACATCGGCAAAAACTGCGACAAAATTTTGAATCACCTGAAATACGTACTCTGCCTCAGCAAAAAGCAGCTCTTCCGGCAGGAGGCGCCGCTGAACATGGGCTTTCTTTCCCCGCTGGAGCGCTACCTCCCGCGGGAGGAGTACCCCGACCTTTACTACATCCCGGCAAGTCCGCAGTATCCCGCCGAGCTGGAGGACTGCGCCTCCCTGCTCAGTCAGGTGCAGAAAAAGGATCTGCTGCTCTCCTACCCCTTTGACGACATCGGCGCGCTGATCCGTCTGCTGGAGGAGGCGGCGGTCAGCGACCGGGTGGGCAGCATCTCCATCACCCTCTACCGGGTCGCGCGCAACTCCAAAATTGTGGAGGCTCTGATCGACGCCGCCCGGCGGGGCAAAGCCGTCTCCTGCATGGTGGAGCTGCGCGCCCGCTTCGATGAGGAGAATAACATCGACTGGTCCAAGCGGCTGGAGGACGCCGGCTGCCGGGTCTTTTACGGGCTGCCGGATTACAAGGTGCACTGCAAGCTGCTGATCATCGGCATGGCCGACGGCAGCCCGGACATCGTGCAGGTCGGCACCGGAAATTTCAATGAATCGACCGCGAGGCTGTACACCGATCTCGCCCTCTTTACCGCGCACAAGGGCATCGTCGCCGACGCGCACAAGGTATTCGACTGCCTGATGGAGGGGCGGTTCGTCGAAGAAAGCGAGCATCTTCTGGTCGCGCCGATCGGGCTGAAGCCCCGCCTCCTCTCCCTCATCGACGGCGAAATCGAGAAGAAGAAGGCCGGCAAGCCCTGCGGCATTACGCTGAAAATGAACTCCCTGACCGACAAGGCGCTGATCGACAAGCTGATCGAGGCGTCGGAGGCCGGGGTGAAAATCCGCATGATTATCCGGGGAATCTGCTGCCTGGTTCCCGGCGTGCCCGGCCGCACCGAAAATATCGAGGTGCGCAGCATTGTCGGCCGCCTGCTCGAGCATTCGAGGATCTATGCCTTCGGGGCGGGCTCGGGGCGGAAATTCTACATCTCCTCGGCCGATTTCATGACCCGGAACACGACCCAGCGGGTGGAGGTGGCCGTCCCGGTCTATGATTACAAGGCGAGATGCAAACTGGCGCACATTTTGAAGCTCTGCCTCACCGATAATCAACAGGCCCGGGTGCTGAAGCCGAACGGCAGCTACCGGCGGCCGATCGTCTCCACCCGGTCGAAGCCGATGAATATGCAAAACGAGCTTTACCGCGAGGCCTACGCCGCAAAGGACGCGGCCGCCTCTCGCTGAATCTCCCACGATAAAAGAAAGGAATGGATGAAAATATGAGAAGAATCGGTATCCTGACCAGCGGCGGCGATTGCCCCGGCCTGAACGCGGCCATCCGCGGCGTGGCCAAGGCGCTTTATGAAAAATTCGGGGATGAGATCGAAATCATCGGTATCGTCGACGGCTACACCGGCCTGATCAACGGGGAATACCGCAAAATGCAGCGGTCGGATTTTTCCGGCATCCTGACCAGAGGCGGCACCATCCTCGGCACCTCCCGCCAGCCGTACAAGCAGATTCAAAAAATCGGTGAGGACAACGTGGACAAGGTCGGCAATATGAAGGAGAATTATAAAAAGCTGGGTCTCGACTGCCTGCTGACCCTCGGCGGAAACGGCACGCACAAGACCGCCAATCTCCTTTCGCAGAGCGGGCTGAACATCATCGGCCTGCCGAAAACGATCGACAACGACCTCTTCGGCACCGACCGCACCTTCGGCTTTCACACCGCCGTCGACATCGGAACCGAGGTAATCGACCGCCTGCATACGACGGCGGCCAGTCACTCCCGCGCCATGGTGGTCGAAATCATGGGGAACAAGGCCGGCTGGCTCTCCCTCTACACCGGCGTGGCCGGCGGCGCAGACATCATCCTGCTGCCCGAGTTGCCATTTGAATATCCCAGGGTGGCGGAGGCCGTGATGAAGCGGGTACAGGATGGGCACGTTTTCTCCATCATTGCGGTGGCCGAGGGCGCCTTCACAAAGGAGGAAGCCCCCCTCAAGCGCAAGGAGCGCATTGCGCGGCGCGGCGGCCTTACGACCGTTACTCCGCTGGTTGCAAAATACATCGAGGAAAACACCGGGATTGAGACCCGCACCATGACTCCCGGGCACTTTCTGCGGGGAGGGAGTCCATCGGCGTATGACCGGGTTCTCGCCACACAGTTCGGGGCCTATGCCGCCTCCCTGGTCGCGAGAGGGGTTTACGGCGTGACGGTCGCGCTGAACGACGGCCGGGTTGTCCACAACAAGCTCAGCGACATCGCCGGGAAAAGCCGGCCGGTGCCTCCGGATCATCAGCTCATCAAGGTCGCGCGCTCGGTCGGCATCTCCTTCGGAATATAGCGGGACAGGAAATTCGGAATACAGCCGGGCAAAAAGCGCTTTTGTTTTTTGCCCGGCGATAAAAAAAGCAGGCGGAGGAATCCTCCGCCTGCCGGGGTTTTGCAGCGTTTTCTATTGAAAGAGCAAAGCGCCGAAAAAACGCGCTGCCGCCGGTAGCCTTTTTTAAAGGCGTTTTAAAAACCGAGCGCCTCTTTATACTTTTTGTTGTGCGCAATGACTTCAATCATGATCCGGCCGTTCTGCTTGATATAGGGGCAGTCGGCGTAATATTCCTTATACGCCTCAAACCGGGCGGGATCATCGCCGAACGCACCGCCCAAAATGGTGAACATGACGGTGTCGGTCACCGCCTTGTCCCCTTCCGCGTACATCTCGTTCAGCAGGTCAAAAAGCTTGGTCAGGTGCTTCTTGTTAAAGCCGGCCTCGCTCGTCAGCTCACGCAGCTTGGCCGTCGCCGTTTTCTTAAAGAAGTCGTCATACAAAAACTCGCCGTATTTGGCCACATCGGCCTTGTACACCTCTTTATACTGCGGGAAAATATCCATGAACCGTTTTGCGAAGGCCTCCACCCCCGGGGCGGTGCCGACCGCATTTCTGCTCGGGAGGGCGACATCCTGCCGCACGGCCGATTTGACCGGCGCGATGCCGAGCGCTTCCTTGATCACCTTTGCGAAATCCTCCGCAATGACGGCCGCATCCTTTTCGGTGTGGCTCTCGTCAAACAGCCAACCGGCCGCCTCCTTAAAATCGACGCCCTCACCCTCCGCCACAGGCGCGGTGTAGAGCAGGAACATCTTTTTCCCCTCATCATAGAGGATTTTGACCGCCAGACGGTCGTTGAGATAAACCCCTTCGACGTCCGGGCTTTTCTGAAACCCCTGCTCGTCAAAGAGGGGCTGAAGCTGATGGATAATATTGCTGTAATGCTGGTTTGCCAAATTCAACACATCCTATTTTATCCAGAGTTTTGCCGGTAAAAGCTTTATTTTCCTTAAAATCAAGATTAGTATAGCACAGTTTTTTCCTTTTGTCACCTGTGAATTTTTAAGAGAGCTGCGCTCTCTTGCATAAAAGGAGGAGCAACCATGACAGAAAAATACGACGCCCTGCTAAGGGCGGCCCGTGCCGCACGGGAGAACGCCTACGCCCCCTATTCCGGCTACCGGGTCGGGGCGGCCATTCTCTCCTCCGACGGGGAGATCTTCTGCGGCGCAAATGTGGAGAACGCCTCCTACCCCGCCGGAATCTGCGCCGAACGGGCGGCGCTGGCGGCCGGAATTGCCGCCGGCAAGCGGAAGTTCACCGCCATCGCCGTGTGGGGAGAGGCCGGCATTACTCCCTGCGGCATCTGCCGGCAGGCGCTGGCCGAGTTTTCCGACATGTGGGTCATCACCGCCTCCGACGATCGGCCGCCCAAATCCTATACGCTGAGCCGCCTTTTGCCCGAGGGCTTCGGCAAAAGCAATCTGAAACCATCCGCAAAGGAGTAATGCCGTATGCCGCGTTTTTTCGCTGAACATTTTGATTTTGCCCACCCGGTCATCACCGGGCCGGACGCCGACCATATCCGCAAATCCCTCCGCATGACGGTGGGAGAGGGGCTGACCGTCTGCGACACGATGGGCACCGATTACCTCTGCCGGATCGCCGACATTGCCGACGGCGCCATCCTCCTCACGGTGGAGGAGACGCGCCCCTCCGACAGCGAGCCGAAGGTGGCTGTCACCCTTTTTCAGTGCCTGCCGAAGGGGGACAAGCTGGAGACGGTCATACAAAAATCGGTCGAGCTGGGCGTTCGGGAAATTGTGCCGGTGCTCTCCTCCCGCTGCATTTCCCGACCGGACGACAAATCCATGAAAAAGAAGCTGGAGCGCTATGCCAAAATCGCCGCCTCCGCCGCAAAGCAGAGCGGGCGGGGCGTTATTCCGGCCGTGCGGCCGCTGCTCTCCTTCCGGGAAATGGCGGAAAGGCTCGCCGGCTTCGACCGCGCCCTTTTCTTTTATGAGGGAGGCGGGGCTCCGCTGCGGCAGCTTCTGACCAGGGAGGAAACCTCCATCGCCCTGATCATCGGGCCGGAGGGGGGCTTTGACGCAGCGGAGGCGGAGCTGGCCGTATCCTCCGGCGCGAAGGCGGTAGGCCTCGGCCGCCGGATCCTCCGAACCGAAACAGCGCCGATCGCCGCGCTGGCCGGCGTGATGCTGCTGACCGGCAACCTGGAATAAGGCGGCGGGACAGCTGTTATTCAAAAAGGGGGGGCGCGGCTGCGAAGGGGGGAACCTCCGGCTGCCAGCCGCGGCATAAAACGCACAGGGAGGCGCTGCCTCCCCGGACTTTAGGGTCTGCCCAGCGGAAGGCGTGAGGGAAAAATACATGGAAATCTATGAACTGCAGGAAAGAGAGGCGGTGTCAGCCGCCCTTTCGGATATTTGGGAGGCTTCTGTCCGGACGACCCACCACTTCCTTTCGGATGCAGAGGTGACCCGAATCAAAGGTTATCTGCCGCAGGCACTGCGGGAGGTTGCACACCTGATTGTTGCAAAGGACGCGGCGGGAGCGCCGGTTGCCTTTATGGGAATTGAGAAAGACCGGCTGGAAATGCTCTTTCTCTCCCCGAAAGAGAGGGGGAAGGGCCTCGGCCGGCGGCTGGTAGAATACGGCATCCGGAATTACAATATCCGAGAGGTCACGGTCAACGAGCAAAACCCGCAGGCGATCGGCTTCTACCGGCGGATGGGGTTTGAGACCTACAAAAGGACCGACCGGGATGAGGAGGGCAACCCCTACCCGCTTTTGTATATGAAACGGGGCTGAGGCCGGTTGATCGGTTGATCGGAGCGCCTCCCCCCTTTTTTGCGTCGGTGCCGCAGCCGACTTTACAGGAAAACCGGCCGCAGGGCACAAAAAAGCTGAAGGAGAGAGAAATCTCTTCTTCAGCTTTTTTGTGGCTAACGTGAGCGGCTTTTTTGAAAAGCCCGGTCGCCTTATTTCTTCAGCAAATGCTGCACCAGCTTGACCGCCTCACACACCACCAGCGGCATCAAAGAGAGGCCGATTACCGTCAGCCACTGGTTTCCACTCAAGGTGACCAGGCCGAATATCGAGGTAAGCGGCGTCAGCATAACCAGCAGCATAAGCAGAACCGAAACCGCGGCGGCCAGCAGCATGTACGGATTCCGGAACCAGCCCGCCTTGAACAGCAGGTGGCTGCTCCGGGCGTTGAAGGCATGCACAATCTGCGAAAAGGCCAGCGTGGCAAAGGCCATCGTGCTTCCAAGCTCACCCTTCCCGCCCAGCCAGTAGGCCAGAATAGTCAGCACGCCGAACATCACGCCCTGCCAGATGGCGGTAAAGCCCAGCCCGCCGGAGAAAATACTCTCGTCCCTTTTTCGCGGCGGACGGTTCATAATATCCTTCTCGGCCGGCTCCATCCCGAGGGCGAGCGCCGGCGCGCTGTCGGTCACCAGATTGATCCAGAGAAGCTGAATCGGAAGCAGTGGCGACGTGCGGAACAATATCATGGAGAGGAAAACGGTCAAAATCTCCCCCAGATTGCAGCTTAAAAGGAAATGCACCGCCTTGCGGATATTATCGAAAATTCCGCGTCCTTCCGCCACGGCCGAAACGATTGTAGCGAAGTTGTCGTCGGTCAACACCATGGCGGCTGCACCCTTGGCGACGTCGGTTCCGGTGATTCCCATAGCGCAGCCGATGTCAGCCGCCTTGAGTGCGGGGGCGTCATTGACTCCGTCGCCGGTCATGGCGACAACCTGTCCCCTGGACTGCAGTGCCTGCACAATCCGGATTTTATCCGCGGGGGAAACGCGGGCATAAACCGCGTAGTCCTCCACCGTGCGGGAAAGCTCTTCATCGCTGATCTCCGAAAGCTCGGCGCCGGTAATCGCCTTTTTTTCGTCGGTCAGTATGCCGAGGCTGCGGGCAATGGCGCAGGCGGTGGTCAGGTGATCTCCGGTAATCATCACGGTCGAAATCCCCGCGCCGTGGCAGGTGGCGACCGCACGGGCAACCTCCGGCCGGGGCGGGTCAATCATGCCCAGCAGCCCAACAAAGGTCAGATCATACTCCAGCTCCTCCGCCGTGGGATTGGCGGGCACCTCCTCCAGCGGCTTGTAGGCCACCGCCAGCACCCGCAGCGCCGACTCGGCCATTTCCTCATTGGCCTTTTTGGCCGCCGAGAGGTCGCCGCCGCAGCGGGAAAAGAGGACGTCCGGCGCACCCTTGACAATGGCAAAGGGCTTGCCGTCGATCAGGTTTACGGTGGTCATCAGCTTGCGGTCGGAATCAAAGGGAAGCTCCCCCATCCGGGGGAAAACATTGTCGGTTTCACTCTTTATATGGTTGCAGTATTTTCTGGCCGCCTCGACAATCGCCGTCTCGGTCGGGTCGCCGATGCGGACGGTTTTTCCGTCCCGCTCCTCCACCGAGGCGTCGCAGCACAAAGCGCCCCAGATCATAACCTGCGCAGCACGGTTCGACGGCTCCTCGTTGCCGAGGAGGCAGGTCTCCTTCCCGTCGAACACCTCCACCAGAGTCATAACGTTCTGCGTAAGGGTGCCGGTCTTGTCCGAGCAGATGTAGGAAGCGCTGCCCAGCGTCTCCACCGCGGGGAGGCGGCGGATAATCGCATTCTTCTTCACCATGCGGCTGACGCCCAGCGCCAGAACGATGGTCACGATGGCCGGCAGCCCCTCCGGAATGGCCGCCACCGCAAGAGAAACCGCAACCATCAGCGTATCGACAAAGCTGACCAGCAAATCGCCGCCGGCCAGGACAGCCTCGACCATGCCGATGACGAAAATGATCGCACAAATGACCAGTGCCAGCACGCCGAGGTTTTTGCCCAGCCGCGCCAGCTTGGCCTTCAGCGGCGTTTCGGTGTCAGCCGTATCCTCCAGAATCGTTGCGATTTTGCCCATCTCGGTCCGCATGCCGGTTTCGGTCACGAGGGCGCGGCCATGGCCGTAGGATACCGTACATCCCGAGTAGACCATATTGCTCCGGTCGCCGAGCGGGGCGATATCCTCGATATCGTCGGTCGGAAACTTCTCACTCGGTACGGATTCCCCGGTGAGGGAGGCCTCATCGCAGTGGAACGAGCTGGCCGACAGCAACCGCCCGTCGGCCGGGATGTAGTCCCCCGCCTCCAGCACGATCACGTCGCCCGGGACAATATCGGACGAGGGAATCACCGAAACCCGGCCGTCCCGCAAAACCTTGGCCGAGGGGGCCGACATGTTCTGCAAGGCGTCCAGCGCCGCCTCAGCCTTGCTTTCCTGCAGCACGCCGAGCAGGGCGTTAAAGATGACAATCGCCACAATCACCAGCGGCTCTACCCAGTCAAACTCCCCCTGAATCAGGCTGGTCAAAAGGGAGATGACGGCGGCGATGATCAGGATAATCACCATGAAATCCTTTAACTGCGCCGCAAATTTCTGTAAAAAGGTCGCCTGCTTTTTCTCTCGCAGGCGATTGGGACCCACCCTTGAAAGGCGGCGTGCCGCCTCCTCCGACGGCAGGCCGACCGCAGGATCCACCTGTTGCTCCCGGACGACTTCATCTAATGGCGAACTGTGCCAAATCATGGTCAAGGACCCCCTATACTTCTAAAATCAGAAAAGCGCTGCAAAGGCAGACAATACGGGTCAAAGCACAATGCGTCACGCCGGGCGGCCTCAAACTCGTGCGGCGCAAAAACATATTGTAATCTGATCCGTATCGTCTGAACAAATGATACACGATTTTTCAAGGAAAAGCAAGAGGCAACCCGCCTTCCGCAAAAGGCACGCAAAAGCCCCTCCGCCGTTCGCGACGAAAGGCCGGAGAATTTCTCCCGTCCGACAGCGAAGCACGACATTGTAAAAACGATTTGAACCCCTGCTTCATATACTGGATTAGACAGTGCATCGGCGAACGCCCCTATATCCGCCGATGACGAAAGGAGCTGTATGCTTTTGACGGACGATTCTCTTTTTGAAATTCCGCCGTTTGAGGCGCCGTATCTGGGCGGCGTTTTTCATCTGCGCCAGAAGGGCGGCGCTCTGTGCGGGATCGTGCTGGACAGCGATGACAAGCCGGTCGAAAATGCGGCCGCCTGCCTCTACCGGATGCTGTCCGACGGCCGGCTGAAGCCGGAGGCCTGCGTTTTCTCCGACCGGGGAGGACGGTTCCTCCTCGGACCCATTTGCGGCGGGGAAAGCTATTATCTCAAGATCGACGGATGCGACGAGGCCCGGTTTTATCCCATCGGGCAGGAGGAGGCAGAGCGGGACAGCCCTGCCGTTTATCAAAAATACCGGGATGTATATAATCATGAGGAAGGGTGAAAAAAGCCTCCCGGTGCAAAGCCGCCGCTGTAATGGCGACGGTTTTCTACCGGGAGGCAATTTCCGTTAAAAGGGCAAAAAGAATGGGGAGAGGATTGCAGCAACCCTTCTCCCCGTCTTTTTATTTATTGAACGATGCTTTTCCGCAGCGCGAGCACGTCAGAGACGGTAACTGCACCGTCACTGTCAATGTCGTACGTTTCCACAACGTACTGCGTGCCACGTATAATCTGCTGGCGAAGCGCCACGACATCGCTAACCGTAATTGCTCCATCCCGATCCACATCGCATACAGAATAGACAAACGGTGCCAAATCGCCAATTCTTTCACCCAGCAGAGCGTTTACCTTATTCACGTTGATACGGTAAGTTTTCAGCGCCCCCTCCAGAGAATCAAAGCCCCACTTGGACAAAACCTTGTAATAAACATAGACATTGTTCGTGCCGCCGTGCCAAACGATATCAAACAGATAGTCACCAACCCGATCATAACCGATTCCCGGATAAAAATCCTTCTCATCCATCTCGTTAATGTACATGATGTACATTTCTTTATTTGCGGCGACGCATTCGAAAAAGGTGATATCCTCCATCTTGTGCTTCTCGGCATACTCTTCATATGTCAGAACCGGCATGCCGAGATTCATCCGATCTTGAACATCCAAGCTGTACTGATACTGCGTATAATTTTCGTAAATTTCTGCTTTTAATTCATCCGAAATTTCCACCGGCGTCCAGCGAACCGAAGCCGCAGAGGCCGAAACCATCCCGGCAAAAGAAAGGCAGATGCAAACCGTCAGCAGCAATGCGATTGTTTTTTTCATAACAAATCCTTCTTCATTCAACTATTGGAAATTTCTTCCAATATCGGTATAACATATTTGTCTCTGTTCTGTCAATAAAAACGTAAGAATTTTCAATTTGATCGTTTTAAATTGTCAACTTTTTCTACGGCTTGATCAGCTGGGCAGAGGCGGTGCGAACCCCCTCCCGCCCGAGCTCTTTTTGCAGCTTTTTGTAGTGCCCGTCCTGCATCACGTCGCACAGCGGCGTGAGGACAAAGGCCCGCTCCTCCATGCGAGGATGGGGCAGGGTCAACTCGGCGCTCTCACACTCCTCCCCCTCATACAGCAGAAGGTCGAGGTCGATCACCCGAGGGCCGTTTTTCCGCGTGCGCATGCGGCCCATCCCCGCCTCAATCCCAAGGCAGGCGCCGAGCAGCGCATGGGCGGAAAGCTCCGACTCCACCCGGACGACGGCATTGTAAAAATCCTCCTGTTTGGCATAGCCGACCGGCGCCGTTTCATATATGCGGGAGACGGCAGTCACCTTCACGCCCGGAACCGCCGCCAGCGCCCAGACGGCGCGGTTCAGATTTTCTCCCCGGTCGCCCATATTGCTGCCCAGCGCAATATAGGCCTGTTTGCTCTCTGATTTTCTGATCATCGTTCCCGTACAACCTCCACTGCTACATAGTCAAATTTTGCCGACATCGGCGCGTCGGGCTTTTTCAAAATCACCTCAACCCGGCGGACCTTTGGATAGGACGCCAGAACCGCGTCGGCCACCCGCGCAGCTGCATGCTCGATCAGATCGCAGCTTTTTTCGGTCATGGTATGCGAAATCGTCTTGCGCACCGCCGCGTAGTTGACGGTGTCCTCCAGGCGGTCGCTGCACTCGGCCGCCGAGAGGTCGGCCCACAGCGTCACGTCCAGCACAAACCGCTGGCCGTCCCGCTTCTCCTCCGGGTTGACGCCGTGATAGGCAAAAACCTCCAGCCCTTTTATAAAAATCCGGTTCATAAGCCTTACTCCCTTCCGATCACGCCGGGCTGCGGCCGGAGGGCGTCGGCCACCCGTGCGGCCTGCACCGACCCGGCGCCGCAGTGCGCCCGGATGATATCCGCTCCGCCGAAAATCCCGATGGCGTGCGCCGCCGCGCTGCCAAAGTCGCGGTCGGCCGCCTCCGCCCCGCAGGCGGCGCCGATGCACCGCTTGCGCGATGCCCCGAGGAGGTAGGCGTATCCCGGAAGCTTCAGCCGCGCCGTCTCCCGGATCAGGGCGTAGTTCTGCGGATTATCCTTGCCGAAGCCGATCCCGGGATCGAGGCAGAGCTGCTCTGCCAAAACGCCGAGCGCCTCCGCCTCCCGCAGGGCCTTCGCAAACCATGCGGACACCGCGGCAACCGCGTCGTCTCCGACAGAAAGCGGCGCGGCGTGCATCAGCACCCATCCGCAGCCGCTCTCCCGCACCGGGGCGGCCATCTCCGGATTCACGACCCCGCTGACATCGTTGATAATCTGCACGCCGAGTGCGACCGCCCGCTCGGCCACATAGGGAAAATAGGTGTCGACCGACACCGGCAGAGCCGTGCGGCCGCAAACCGCCTCCAGCACCGGGCGAAGGCGGTTCCACTCCTCCTCCGGAGGGATTTCGGTATGGCCGGGACGGGTCGACTGCCCCCCGAAGTCGAGGATGTCCACACCCTCCGCCTCCAGCCGGGCGGCCTGCGCCAGCGCGTCCGCCGGGTCGAGGTATTTCCCTCCGTCCGAGAAGGAATCGGGGGTGACGTTGACAATGCCCATCACATAGCTTCTGCGGCCGAGCGGCAGCGCCCGGTCACGAATTTTCCAATTTGACATATCCGGAATTTATCCTCGCTTTACAGTTTATTTTCACACAGCCGCGAAAGGAGAGGAGGCACGCTTTTCCTGCGGCCGGGACGTGTCCTGCGCGCCCTATTTGTTCAGAAGAGACATAACCTCCGCCCTCGTGCGGGCGTCCGACTTCATGATCCCCCGCAAAGCGGAGGTCTGGGTCTTTGCGCCGGCCGCCTTGGCCCCACGCATGGTCATGCAGAGATGCTCCGCCTCGACAATCACGGCAACCCCCTGGGGAGAAAGCTCGGCCTCCAAAAAATCGGCGATCTGGGAGGTCAGCCGCTCCTGCAATTGCGGCCGCCGGGCGAAATCCCCGACGATGCGCGCCAGCTTGGAGAGGCCGATCACCTTCCCGCCCGTCGGGATATAGGCGATGTGCGCCACCCCGATAAAGGGCAGCAGATGGTGCTCGCACATGGAATAGAGCGGAATGTTCCGCACCGTCACCATCTCGTCGTTATCGCTCTCGTTAAAAATTTTCAGATGACGGCGGGGGTCGGCCGACAGCCCGCCGAGAACCTCCCCGTACATCCGCGCAACCCGCGCCGGCGTCTCACGCAGGCCCTCGCGATCGGGATCCTCGCCTACCGCAATCAGGATCTCCCGAACGGCGGCCTCAATTCTTTCAAAATCCAAAATTTTGCACCTCTCCTGAAAAGCCGCGAAAGCTGCGGCCTTCGTATTTTCTGTTATTTTCATAATAGCATATTTCTCGCCCTTTGAACAGGAGCGGGGAAAATAATTTTTTATATTCCAACCGCGCGGCCGAATTTTCCGCTTTTTGCACAGCGCGTGAAAAGCCGGCTGTCTCGTATTGATTTTAAAGAGGCACCTATGCTATAATAAAGAAGATTATATGATACATTATGGGATCGTTTTCTTTTCCCTGCATTGCGGGAGGTGTTCATCATGTTCACACGACAAAACAGCGTTGGACTTTTCGGCATTGATTCCTACATGATCGAGGTGGAGGCCGATCTCTCCCAGGCGATGCCGGCCTTCGACATCGTCGGTCTGCCCGACGCCGCCGTGAAGGAGAGCCGCGACCGCGTTCGCTCGGCCCTAAAAAACAGCGGGTTCGATTTTCCGGTCGGGAAGGTGACCATCAATCTGGCGCCCGCCGACGTGCGGAAGGAAGGGTCGCTGTACGACCTGCCGGTACTGGTCGCGGTGCTGACCGTCTCCCGCCAGCTGGAGGGGGATTTCTCGGACGCCGCGTTCATCGGCGAGCTGTCGCTCGACGGTGAGGTGCGGCCGGTCAACGGCCTGCTTTCTATGGCCATCCAGACGAAGGAGAAGGGGCTGCGCCGCTTCTTTGTTCCGGCCGCCAACGCGGCGGAAGGCGCGGTAGTCGAGGGGCTGGCGGTTTATCCGGTGAAAACGGTCGTCGAGCTGGTCGAACACCTGACCGGCCGGAAGGAGATCCAGCCGGCCGTCTTTACCCCGGCTAAGGCGGCGGCGCAGCAGCCTCTCCCCGATTTTTGCGAAGTCAAGGGGCAGGCGGCCGCCAAAAAGGCGCTGGAGGTTGCCGCGGCCGGCGGACACAACGTCTTGCTGATCGGGCCGCCCGGCTCGGGCAAGAGCATGCTGGCCAAGCGCCTGCCCTCCATCCTGCCCGAAATGACTTTTGAGGAGTCGATTGAGGTCACCAAAATTCATTCGATTGCCGGCATTCTGCCGCCGGACACGCCACTTGTCACGACGCGCCCCTTCCGCTCGCCGCACCACACCGTCTCCCCCGCGGGGCTGTCGGGCGGCGGCTCTGTCCCCCGACCGGGGGAGGTTTCTCTGGCGCACGGCGGCGTACTTTTTCTGGACGAGCTGCCGGAGTTTGGCCGCGACGCGATGGAGGTCCTGCGCCAACCGCTGGAGGATGGACGCATCACCATCTCCCGCGTGGCGGGACGGCTGACCTATCCCTGCTCGGTCACGATGGTCGCCGCGATGAATCCCTGCCCCTGCGGGTATTTCGGCCACCCGAGCAAGCCCTGCACCTGTTCTCCCACAGCCGTCCGACGGTATTTATCCCGGGTCTCCGGCCCGATGCTCGACCGGCTGGACTTACACATCGAGGTGCCGCCGGTCAAGTTTGACGAGTTGGCCGCCGACAGCCGGAGGGAAGAGACCTCGGCCGAAATCCGCGCCCGCGTCTCGGCAGCGCGGCGCCGCCAGCAGGAGCGGTACAAGGCGGCCGGTATTCCCTGCAACGCCCGTCTGACCCCCGCGATGCTGGAGGAGTACTGTCCTCTAACCGAGCAGGCCAGAGCGGTGCTGAAGGCCGCCTTCGACCGGCTGGGCATGTCGGCGCGTTCCTATGACCGGCTGCTCAAGGTCGCGCGCACGGTGGCCGACCTCGACGGCTGCGACACCATCGACACCGCCCATATTTCGGAGGCGATCCAGTTCCGCAGCCTCGACCGCAAATATTGGAAATAAAAAAGCGCGCTTCCGACAGCAAAAATTCCGCCGTGCAGCCTTTTGAAAAAATAAAGGAGGCATACCGTCCATGCAGTTTTTGAAAAAATCCGCCGCAACACTGCTTTGTGCGGCCATGATCGGCACGATTGCCTCCCTGCCCGCCGCGGCTGCAAAAATCGGCGACCTGAACGGCGACGGCCTCCTGACCGTGTCCGACGTGGTGGCCTACGCCTCCGCCATGCTGTACGAGCAGTCGGGAGAGGCACTCTACCTCGACTGGTGCAAGCGGCTGTACGCCTGGGCCGGGGAGAATGTGCTCGACGCCGACGGGCTGTACATCAATCAGGTCAACATGAGCGGCGCGGCCGATGGCTCCAGCCGGTTCAAATGGACCTATAACACCGGATATTTCATCAGCGTCGGCGCAAAGCTGTACGCCTTTACAAAAGACGCCGCCTATCTGCGGGAGGCGAAAATCTCCGCCGCGGCGGCCGACGCCTATTTCGGCAGAGAGGCGGCCGGCGCTTACCGCTTTGACACCACCGAGCCGTGGTTCCACCTCTGCCTGCTGGAGGGGTACGAAAACCTCGCGGCGGCGGGCAGCCGGTGCAGCGGCTATATCTCCCATATAGAGCAGGCGGTAACCACCGGCCGGCAGAACCCCAAGGCCGGCGTGTATGTAAACCGCTCCTGGGACGCGGCCGGAACCGATCGGGACAATACGACCTCCCTGCTCGACCAGTGCGGCACGGCAGCCGTCCTCTTTCGGCTCGGAAAATAAAGGCGGCCGGTGCAGCCTTATACCACACAGCCTGTAACCTGTTTTTACAGTTTTGAATAATCTCTCACCCAGAAAGGATTGGTCAAAGCACATGAAGCATCTGAAACAACTGGTGGCCGGACTTCTTTCGGCCGTACTGCTGACCGGCAGCGTTTTTCTTCCGGCCGGCGCAATCCAGGAACCGCTGCGCGGCGACATTGATCAGGACGGAAGCGTCACGGTCACCGACGTAGTCGAGCTGCGCAACCTGATTCTCTCCGGAATTTTTACCGAAAACACCAAAAAGCGGGCGGATATTACCGGCGACGGCCAGCTTACCGTATCGGACGTGGTCGAGCTGCGCAGCATTATTATAAGCGGCAGCACGCCGGATGAGCCGCAAAAGAACGCCGAAATTGCCGACGGCCTCACCTACGCGCTGGAAAATAAAAATTCCGGCCGCGCGCTGATGGTGCGCAACTCCTCCGTGGATGAGGGCGGAAACCTCTGCCAGTGGCAGTACACCGGCACGGGCAGCGACCAGTGGACCGCCAAGTCGGCCGGAGACGGGTGCTTCGCGCTGATTTCGGTCTCCAGCGGTCTGGCGATGACGGTAGACGAAAGCTACGCCAACAGCACCGAGGTCCGGCAGCAAACCTACACCGGCAGCGACAACCAGCTCTTCCGCTTTACGCTGGCGGACGACGGATACTATATCATCTCCCCCAAAAACGGCGGAAATGTGGTTCTGGATGTCAGCGGAGGCAGCTGGGATAACGGCGCCGGCATACACATCTACAGCGATCACAGCGGTGCAAACCAGCGCTGGTTCGCCACGGCCGTCACCCCCTCTGCCATCTTTGCCCCCAGCAAAGAGGCGGCCGACCTCGCCTATCAGAACTTCCTGAACGCCTTCCTGATCTCGGACGGGCAGGGCGGATATAATTTTGAGAACAGCAACTACTTCTGGGATTATGCCGAGATGCTCGAGGTCATGCTCGACAAATACGAGCGAAACGGCACGCCGGAGGATTTGGAAACCATCCAGGGCCTCTATAAAGGCTTTATCAACCGCTTTGGCTCGAACTGGATGTGGAACGCCTTTAACGACGACATCATGTGGATGGTCATTTTCTGCTGCCGGGCTTATAACCTGACCGGCGACGAAAGCTTTAAAACACAGGCGCAGACCCATTTCAACTCGGTCTATGCCCGGGCGTACAACGACGATTTCGGAGGCGGCCTCTACTGGAAATACGGCAACAACAACACAAAGAACTCCTGCATCAACGATCCGGCCGTGATCGCCGCCTGCTACCTGTACGATATTACAAAGAGCGCGGATTATCTGACCAAGGCGGAGCTCCTCTTCACCTGGGAGGTGAACACCCTCTTCGACGCGGAGACCGGTCGGGTCAATGACAACATCAACCGGGAAAACAACCAGAGAGAAGAACGGGTCAACTCCAACGTTTTCACCTACAACCAGGGCACCTTTATCGGCGCGGCCACCATGCTGTTTGAGCGCACCGACAACGCAGCCTATATCACTTATGCCAAAAAGGCCGCCGACTTCACCATGAACGATATGTATAACAGCGGCGTCATGAGCAACGAAAACAGCGGAGAGGACGGCATCGGCTTCAAGGGGATTTTCGCCCGCTGGATCGGTTACTACATCGACTCTCAGAAAGACAGCGATTACTACGACTGGCTGGCCAAAAACCTCACCGTCGGATGGGCCAACCGCAACAGTCTCGGCCTGACCGCCACCCGCTGGGGCAGAAAATCCGGCGAATCGCTGGCGCGCCCCTTCTCCTATTCCACCTATGTGGCGCTGGCGCAGTGCTTCCCCTATGACAGTCAGACGCCTGACCCGGACCCTACGCCCGACCCGGATCCTACACCTGACCCGGACCCCACGCCTGATCCCGACCCGGATCCCACACCCACTCCGAACCCGTCGGCGGCCAGCGCCTTTCTTGAGAACGCAAACGCCCTGCTGAACGCGACCGAGAGCCAGTTCAACATGGAAGGGGTTCTGGCCGAGGAGCGCGGCTCCTACAGTCCCGCGTTCAACTGGGGCTACGGCACCTATCTGGAGGCGCTGCACGCCGCCGTGGTGAACAATCCGACCGACGCCTCCCTCCGCCAGCGTTACATAAGCTATCTTGATGGGCTGAGCGGATACAAGGTAGCGGACGCCGACTGCTACGCCGCCAGCTGCGGCGGAGACGGCACGGTTTATTTTGACGACAACATGTGGCTGATTATGGCCTTTTACAAGGCGTATCAGGTTTTGGGAGACAAGGCTTACCTTGAGCAGGCGGAAAAGGTCGCGGCCTTCTGCATGACCGGCTGGGATGAGGCGCTGGGCGGCGGCATCTACTGGAGCGACGAGAAAAGCACAAAAAAGCACCTGCTCCAACGCGCCGATGGTGCTGGCCGCGATCGACCTCTACAAAATCACAAAAAAGGCGCAGTACCTTACCTGGGCGGAGCAGATTTACGCCTGGACCAAGGCCAAATTGCAGGACCCCGAGGACTATCTTTACTATGACCACATCTCGCTGGACGAGTCGATCTCTCAAACCAAGTACACCTACAACACCGGCTGCATGCTGGCCGCAGCCTCCACACTGTATGAGGTGACAAAAAACGAAGCCTATCTGACCGACGCCAAAAATATGGCCGGCAGCGCAACCGGGCATTTCTTCCGGGAGAAGAACGGCGTATACATCCTCAAAAGCGGGATCAGTCAGGACTCCTGGTTCCACACGTGGCTGGTGGACGGCTATCTGCGGCTGAACGCGCTGACCGGCGCGTATTCCGAAAACATTCAGATTCTCATCAGCGCGGTCAAAAACGGCTATGACACAAGAGATACCGGAACCGGGCTGGTCTACAGCGGATGGCGCAGCGAAAAGGGGCGGAACGACAGGCTGCATGATCAGGCCGGAACCATCCGGATTCTGTACGATCTGTACGCCTGGAGCGCGGCGCAGAAATAAGCCGCGAAAAAGCATAATGGGTGCCTCCCCTCGTTTTCAAAAAGGAGAGGCTATCCGGTCTCTGCACACCTTCCCGAAAGGTGTGCAGCACAAAAAAAGCCGCAGGCCGCAGAAGGGATAAACCTTTCTGCGGCCTGCGGCTTTTTATGATTTCAGGGGGGAAAGCAAGCCCGGCCGCATACTGCCACGGCCGGGTTTGTTCACTCCCCCGATTAGGCGGAGGCAGAGTGCCTCATACCTCCAAAACCAATTTTTCAAAAGAGGGGCAAACCCCAATAACTCAGATTGCAATGCCGGCGAACTGGTTCTGATACAAGCGATAGTAGCAGCCCTTCTCCGCCAGCAGCTCCTCATGATTGCCCGACTCGACCAGACGGCCGCCGTCGATGACCAGGATTTTGTCCGCGTCCCGTATGGTCGAGAGGCGGTGTGCAATAATCAGGCTGGTTCGATTCTCCATCAGGGCGATCATGGCCTGCTGAATATGCATCTCGGTTCGGGTGTCCACGCTGGAGGTCGCCTCGTCCAGAATCAGGATTTTGGGGTCGGCCAGCACCGCCCGCGCGATGGCCAGAAGCTGTCTCTGCCCGCCGCTCAGGTTGCTGCCCGACTCACTGAGCATGGTGTTGTACCCGTCGGGCAGACGCTCGATAAAGCTGTCGGCGTTGGCGATTTTGGCGGCGGCCTTTACCTCCTCCAACGTGGCGTCCAGACGGCCGTACCGGATGTTGGCCGCAATCGTATCCGAAAAGAGGACGGTGTCCTGCAGCACGATGGCGATATTGCTGCGGAGAGACTTCTTGGTAATCTCCTGAATATTGCGGCCGTCGAGGAGGATCTCCCCACTGTCGACATCGTAAAAGCGGGTCAGCAGGTTAACAATGGTCGTCTTGCCCGAGCCGGTCGCGCCGACAATGGCAATCTTCTGCCCGCTGCCGACCTCGACCCCGAAGTCCTTCAGCACCTGCTGACCGGGGACATAGGAAAAGTCGATGTGCCGGAAGGAGAGGTCGCCGGTGATATCCTCTGCCCGAAGCTCGATCGTGCCCTCATCGACCTCCAACTGGCTGTCCATAATCTCAAACACACGCTCGGCGCCGGCCAGTGCGGTCAAAATCTGCGCGTACTGGTTGGCGACCTCGCTGATCGGGCGGGTGAACTGCTTGGAATAGATCAAGAAGGTCTGAATCGTACCGACCAGAATCACGCCGTTCAGGGCGAGATATCCGCCCGCCACGGCAATCAGCAGATAGCCGAAGTTTCCGATCACATTCATTAGCGGTCCCATCACGCCGCCCGAAACCTCCGCCTTGATGCCGGTGCTTTTCAGCTCCCGGCTGGTGGCCTTGAAGGTCTCGATCGACCGCTTCTCCCGGCCGAAGGCCATGACGGTTTTATAGCCGGTTACCATCTCCTCCACCTGGCCGTTCAGAGCGCCGAGGAGCGCCTGCTTCTTGACAAAGAACCGGCGCATATATTTAGCCATGATCGTGCTGGAGAGGAGGCTGAGCGGCACGCTGACAATACTCACCAGCGTGAGCACGGGACTGTACCACAGCATGATCGCCAGCGTGCCGACAATGGTCAGCACCGAGGAAATCAGGGAGGCGATCGACTGCGAAATGGTGTTGGAGACATTCTCCACATCATTGGTCATGCGGCTCATGATATCGCCGTGCTGGTGGGTGTCGATGTACCGGATGGGCAGATGCTCAATCCTGGAAAAGAGGTCGGAGCGAAGGTTCCGCACGGTCACCTGCGACAGCTTGGCCGAAAGCAGCCCCTGAAACCAGGTCATCAGCGAGTTGAGAAGATAGACGCTGCCCAGCAAAATCAGCGCGCGGACCAGGCCGCTGCCGTTTCCTTCGGCGATCCGGTTGATGGCCTCCCCCTGCAGGGCGGGACCGGCCAGGCCGAGGAGGGTGACCGCCAGCATCACGACCAGAAGGCCGATCAGAATATAGCGGTTATGACCGATATAGGCAAAAAGACGCTTCAGCGTTTGCCCCATGTTTTTCGGCTTTTCTCCGCCCATCGCACCGTGCGGGCCGCCCGGACCTCCCGGGCCGCCCGGATCTCTTCCCGGTCCCATCATATTTGGCTTAGGCATGGATTTTCTCCCCCTCTCCTACCTGAGAATTATAAATATCGCGGTAAACTGCGCTGCTTTGAAGCAGCTCCTCATGCCGGCCGCAGGCAGCGACCCGGCCGTTTTCCAGCACGACGATGCGGTCGGCGTTCTTCACGCTGGCCACCCGCTGGGCGATCGTAATCACCGTCGTGCCCTGCAAATTCTCCCGCAGCGCCTTTTGCAGCCGCGCCTCTGTTCCGAGGTCGAGCGCCGAGGTGCTGTCATCGAAGATCAGAATCTCCGGCTTTTTCAGGATGGCTCTCACAATGCTGAGACGCTGCTTCTGTCCGCCCGAGAGGGAGGAGCCCTTCTCCCCTATGACGGTATCGTAGCCGTCTTTAAAGCCGTCGATAAATTCATCGGCCTGCGCAATCCGGGCCGCATGGCGAACCTCCTCATCGCTGGCGGACTCATCTCCCCAGCGGATGTTGTCGGCAATGCTCCCCGAAAAAAGCTCGCTTTTTTGCAAAACAAAGCCGATCCGGCTCCGCAGCGCGTCGAGGTCGTAGTCCCTTACATCCCGGCCGTCGACATACACGCTGCCGCCGGTCGCGTCATAGAACCGCGGAATCAGGCTGACCAGAGAGGTTTTCCCCGCGCCCGTCACGCCGAGTATGGCAACATTTTCTCCGCTGCCGATATCAAGGTCGATGGATTCCAGCACCGGCGCACCGGCCGCCGACGGATACTGGAACGAGACGCCCCGGAAGGACACCGTGCCGCGGGTCTTTCCTTCCTTTTCGCCGCCGTTTTCGATGCAGGGCTCGGTATTCAGAACCTCCCGGATACGGGCGGCCGAGGCGCGCGAGCGGGAGATGCTCTGAAACATCATGCTGACCATCATAATGGACATCAGGATCTGGGTCGTATAAGTCACGCCGGCCATGATGCTGCCGACCTCCATCCGCGCGGCCGAGGCCTGCCAGCCGCCGATCAGGATGATCACAACAACCACCGCGTTCATAAACAGGGTCAGAATCGGCATGGCGGTCGCCATCAGCTTCTGCACCCGGTAGTTGGTGTTCATCAGGTCGTTGTTGGCCGTTTTGAACCGCTCCTCCTCGTAATCCTCGTTGACATAGGCCTTGACCATCCGGGCGCCGGTGACATTCTCCTGCACGACGGCGTTGACCCGGTCAAGCTTCTTCTGCACGCCCGAGAAGAGGGGGCTTGCCTTACGCAGAATCAGGATGATGAAAACCAGCTCGAACGGCAGTGAGCAGAGCAGCACAATGCCGAAGTTGATATTCAGCCGCACCGCCATGATGATGCCGCCGATAAAGCTGATCGGTGCCCGGACAAACATCCGCAGCGCCATAGAGGCCAGATCCTGCACCGCCGTAATATCGTTGGTCAGCCGGGTCACCAGCGACCCGGTGGTAAAGCTGTCGGTCTGCTGCAGCGACAGGTGCATCACCCGATCGAACGCGTCGCACCGCAGGTCGTTGCCGAAATTCTGTGACGCCGAGCTTGCAAAGCCGGCGGCCGCAACACCCATAATGCCGCCGACGATCACCAGTGCAAGCATCAGCAGCCCGGTTTGTACAATGACGGTCATATTGCCGCCCAGCACGCCTTCATCCACGATTCTGGACATGAGGGTCGGCTGCAAAAGGTCGACCAGCACCTCTCCCAACATAAAAATGGGAGAAACGATCGCGATCTTCCAATACCGCAAAAGATACGGCATCAGCTTTTTCTCTTTTGCTTTTGGCTTCATATTCGCACCTTAACGTCCCGCCGTTCTCTGTAAAAAAAGGGACGCCCTTTCTTCAAAGCTTTCAAATCCTTCCGCACGACCGGGAGGCCGGCCGCGCCCGTCGTTATTCCTCCGGCTTTCCCGCATCCGCGGGACGGCCGTCCTCTCCCCAGCCGACGGAAAGCAGGTGTCCCCGGATCCGGAGCAGCAGCTGCTTCAGATAAGCGGCCTCCTCCTCCGACAAAACCTCGGTAAAGGTCCGCTCTTTTTCTGCAATGCGCTCCTGCAGCGTCCGGTCAAGCGCCCGGCCCGCCTCGGTCAGAGAAATCCGCATGGTTCGCGCGTCGTTTGGATCGGTCGCCCGGGTCACAAGCCCTTCCGCCTCCATCTTGGCCAGCGTCACACTGACGGTCGGCGCCTTCAGGTGGGTTCGGCCGGTCAGCTCAAGCTGAGACAGGTTTTCCTCCCGCGCCAGGTGAAACAGCAAATGCCGGTAGCCGTTTTTCATCCCGATGGCGCTGCTTTCCAGCCGCATTTCATTATGAAAGAGGCGGGACAGCTCGTTCACCAGCATGGTAACCGGCATATCCGCTCCGCAGGGCGGACGATGGTGCTCCTTTTTTGGCATAGTCGCACTTTCCCTCCTTGTTATTTTAATTAGTTTTCTAACTAATTATATACAGGCGGGGGAATTTTGTCAAGCCTCAAAACCGTTTTTTAAACCAAACCGCCGAAACGCCCCTGCTTCAGAGCACCGAAATTCCCCTGCCCGATTGACTTTTTGAGGTATTCGGATTACACTGAATAAAACAGTTCAGTTTATAGTAAGGACGGATGAAGATGAAACGATTTTACAGCCTGCTGACCTCCCTTTTGCTGGTCGGACTGCTCTGCCTGAACGCGCTGTCCGCCTCGGCCGAGGCCGGAACGGCTCTGATCACGGTCGGTGGCAAAACGGTTTTTGAGGACTCCACCCTCTCGGAGGTGGAGGCGCGCTTCGGCGCCGCCCGGCTTATCACCCCCTCCGCCTTTGGAGGAAAGGCCGCCGCATTTTATGGGGAGGAATATGCGGACTATCTCTATCTTGAGACCAACGCGGCCGGCAAGATCGTCTGCTACGCCTCCTTCACGCCGGAGTATCAGACCGGCACGAGCAGCTACGGCGACACCGAGCCGGAGTATTGGTGGGGCAGCACCCTCGAGCGCGGGTATCTGGTTTCCGACTACGATACCGACAAAATCTGGGCCGGCTGCTACTATAACGCCTCGGCCGATGATGTGACCGGCTATCTGGCCAACTGGAAGGCCGATTCCGAAACCTACCTCGCCGGGCTGGAGCAGCAGGGGGCGCTGATGTTCAACGCGCTGGGCTATGTCCTCGAGGGGAAGCATACCGCCGTCTCCTTCAACCCGGAGCTTTTCCTTGCCAACGAGCAGCTGAAGGAGACGGGCAGCAGCCTCTACGATTACGCCGACGCCACCGGAAAATCCAGCTATGTCCAGCTGATCTCGATGGGGGTCTGCCCCGACGCCGGGCGGTATTACATGCCCAACCCGCTGATGTACGCCCGGTACGCGCGCAACTACAACGTGCATGACAGCGCAACCTATGCCTGCTTCGACTTTACTTTTACAGAGAAAACCAGCGAAAATCCGTTTGCGAACAACAGCATGTCGGTCTATTTCGTCGACCCGATGCTTCTGGAGGAAAAGACAGCGGTTCCGCTGACCGAGGAGGAGAAGCTTCTGCTGCAGAACGCCCGACGGCTTTACGCGCGGTCGGTTGAGCGGTTCAACGCAGCCGCCGCGGACAGCTATTTCACCGAGGAGTATCAGTTTGAGAACCTCCCGCTCGAGGCCGGCCGGATGAAATCGGAAATTCTGGGGGCTACCGCCGACTATCTCAACGCCATACGGGTCGGGGCGGGGCTGTCCGAGCTTAAGCTGTCGGACTCCCTCTGCAGCTCGGCGCAGCACAAGGCAGTGCTGACCATGTATATGGCGGCGAACGACATCGACAACCCCAATCCGCACACCCCCAGCCAGCCCGCCGGTGTGGAGGACGCCTTCTATCAGGGGACGATGGGCTGGTCGGGTGAAAACCTCTATCACAACAGCATCCTCGGCGGAGATTTTGTAATCGGCAGCATTCAGAACGCCCTGCAGGAGGCCTATGGCGATACCATCGCCTGCGGCCACAGATATAACCTGCTGGATCCCGGCTGGACCGAGGTGGGCTTCGGCTCCTGCAACGGGCAGGGCGTACACCAGTTCTCCGGCCACAATCAGGAGGATGAGACCGAGATGGTGGCCTGGCCTTCCAAAGGAATCATGCTGGTTGACGCCAACTACACCGATTACCGCTGGACGATACAGTTTTTTAAGAACTATACCCTGACCGAAAACAGCAGCGTAACGGTCAAAAACCTCAGCTCCGGGCAGATCTGGGTCGAGCAGCCGGGGACGAGCGATTTCCGGATACTGGGCAGCAATGAAATCAGCTTTTACGATTCGGGGATTGCCTGCGCGATCGGAGACGTCTGCGAAATCACCGTCGGCGGCCTCTTGAAAAATGGAGAGCCGGCCGAATTCACCTACCGCACGGTCTTTGCCGCGGCGGGCGGCGGAGAGGATGCGGACGGCGGTGCGGTCACCATCTCGGCCGAAACGGCGATACTCGCGCCGGGCGGAAGCCTCAAGCTCTCGGCCAAAAACGGCAACGCCGGCACAAAGAACAACAGCCTGATCCGTTGGCGTTCCTCGGACGAGAGCGTCGCCACCGTCAGCCCCAACGGCCGGGTGACCGCGGTGGGAAAAGGAACCGTGGTCATCACCGCCATATCGGACGCGGACCCCTCTCAGACCGCCGCCTGCACGATTACGGTGGATAACCTCGCCTATCTCGGCGACCTGGACGCGGACAGCAAGGTCACGGTCACTGACGTGGTGCGCCTGCGCGCGGTCATTGTCAGCGGCGGCGAGAGCGACTATGAGCGACGAGTCGGCGACCTCGACGAAAACAATCAGCTTACGGTAGCCGACGTCGTGCTTCTGCGCAGCCGGATTGTCGCGGGCGCACCGCTGACGCCCGTCCGGCTGTAAGCCTCTCGCATACCCAAAAAAGCATAAGGAGATGCAAAACGCCATGACAGAGGAGGAACGAATTTTCAGCGGCGGGCTATTCGCGCCGGAAGCGCCGGAGCTGGTCGCCAAAAAGCGAAAGGCGCACCGGCTCAGTCAGGATTTTAACAACCTCTATGAAGAGGATGACGAGGCCAGGGAAAAAATCCTCCGCGAGCTGCTGTGCGCCGTCGGGGAGGAGACGCACATGCTCGGGCCGATCCGTTTTCACTATGGCTGCCATACGCAGATCGGAAGCCATTGCTTCATGAATTTCAACTTCACCGTGCAAGACGACGCAAAGGTAATCATCGGAGATCACTGCAACTTCGGGCCGAACGTGACCATCGTCACGCCCCTGCATCCCATGCTGCCGGAGGAGCGGCGCGGCCTTCTCTGCGGCGACGGTGCAGAGCGATTCTTGTGCTATGCAAAGCCGGTCACGATCGGGAACGACTGCTGGTTCGGCGCAAACGCGGTCGTCTGCCCGGGCGTTACAATCGGCGACGGCTGCGTGATCGGCGCTGGTTACCAACGAGAAAACGCTGGCCGACGCCGAGAAGAAAATTGCTTCATACACAACAAAATTGTCTGCCGCCAATTGACTTTATGAGGGGGATCGTGTAGAATTTTAAGGTATTGTCTGAATGGTCGTCCTGTTTTTGGAAACGGCTGCATATATATTGGACAACGCATGTGCCTTGAGAAGGGGGATTCGCCATCGGCGGCGCCGACCTTTCCAGCGCACAAAAGGCGGGAGGCCGGATGTTCATCCGCCCCCGTTTTCAGGAAGGGGAGGAATTTTATGAGCGGTATATTTAAATGGATCGCCGCGGTAAACGACAAGGTAAACGGCGTGGTCTGGGGGCCGCCGATGCTGGCACTGCTTTTGTTCGCCGGCATCTACTTTACGGTGCGAACCGGCTTTTTCCAGGTAACCCATTTCGGGTATGTGATGAAGAAAACCATCCTGGCCATCTTCCGGGACAAGAAGGTGGTAAAAACCGAGGATAAGAGCAATATCTCGCAGTTTCAGGCGCTGGCCACCGCGCTGGCTGCCACAATCGGCACCGGAAACATCGTCGGCGTTGCGACGGCCATCGCGGCCGGCGGCGCGGGCGCGGTGTTCTGGATGTGGTTCTCGGCCTTCTTCGGCATGATGACCAACTACGCCGAAAACGTGCTGGGTATCTTCTATCGCAAGAAGAACCAAAAGGGCGAGTATATCGGCGGCCCGATGATTTATATTGAAAAGGGTCTCGGCTGGAAATGGCTTTCTGTCATTTTCTCGATTTTCTGCCTGGTGGCCTCCTTTGGTATCGGCAACATCGCCCAGATCAATGGTATCTCCACCTCCATCCAGAACACCTTCCATACCAGCGGTCACGCGTTTGAAGGAATGTTCGTCTCTCTCGGTCTTTCGGCGGAGAAGGCGGCCGAAGTCGCCGCCATGGTGCCCGGCTTTATCATCGGCGTGCTGATCGCCATCGTGGTCGGCGTCGTCATCCTCGGCGGGATCAAGCGCATCGCCTCCGTAACCGAGAAGCTGGTGCCCTTCATGGCCGCCTTCTACATCATCGGTTCGCTGATCGTCATCATTTGCAATGCAAAGCACATTCCCGCCGCCTTTGGGGAGATTTTCTCTCAGGCCTTCAGTTTTAAGAGTGCCGGCGCGGGCGTCATGGGCTACGTCATCGCACAGGCCATCCGGTACGGTGTCGCCCGCGGCGTCTTTTCGAATGAGGCAGGTCTCGGCTCGTCGGTCATGGTGCACTCCAACTCGGACGTGAAGGAGCCGGTCGTTCAGGGAATCTGGGGCATTTTTGAAGTGTTCTTCGACACCATCGCCGTCTGCACGGTGACGGCGCTTGCCATTCTGACCACCGGCGCGCACCGACAGGGGCTGGAGGGCGTCAACATTACCACCTACGCTTTCCAAAGCGTTTTGGGCCCGGTCGGCGGCTACATTATCACCTTCGGCATTTTGCTGTTCGCCTTTTCGACCATCCTCGGCTGGTCGATCTACGGCACCCGGGCGGTGCAGTACCTGTTTAAAGACAGTCCGCTGGCCGTTCGGATTTACAAGATCATTTTCACGTTGGTCATTATCGTCGGCGCCGTATCGAGCGTGCAGCTGGTCTGGGATCTGTCGGACACCTTCAACGGTCTGATGGCGCTGCCCAACCTGATCGGTATCCTGCTGCTCTCTCCCGTGGTGATCAAAATCACGAAGAACTACACCGACCGGCATTTCCACGGTCACGACATCACCCCCCTGCACTCCCATCACCAGGATGACCCGGATTATCAGGGATAACCCATAAAAACATACTGCGCAAATAAAAAAGAGGCCGCGACGCTTCCTCCCCCCTTTTGACAGCGGGAGGTGTCGGGCCTCTTTTTTTCAATTAAGAGGAGGGGCGGCGCTTCCTCACAAAATTTCATAGAAATATTTAAAAAAAGTTCAAGTATGCGGCCTCCGGACATGCTATAATGCAGAGGATGACCGGAGAGGACTCCGGCCGAAATCAAAAAGATGGAGGAATTGTTATGGCAAATCGGTTTATTTTAAACGAGACATCCTATTTCGGTGCGATGGCGCGCGAAAACCTCGTCCCCGAGCTGAAGGCCAGAGGCCTTTCCAAGGTTCTGTTTGTCACCGACCAGGTGCTGCTGGACTGCGGCGTGGCGACCAAGGTGCTGGACTGCCTGAAAGCCGGCGAGATTCCTTTTGAAGTTTATTCCGACGTCAAGGCCAACCCGACCATTCAGAACGTGCAGAACGGCGTCGGCCGTTTTAAAGAAAGCGGGGCCGACGCCATTGTCGCGGTCGGCGGCGGCTCGGTCATGGACACGGCCAAGGGTATCGGCATCATTGCCGCCAACCCGGAATTTTTCGACGTCCGCTCGCTGGAGGGCGTAGCCGACACCAAAAACAAGAGCGTGCCGGTCATTGCGCTGCCGACAACCTCCGGTACGGCGGCCGAGGTCACCATCAACTATGTCATCACGGATGAGGAAAACAAAAAGAAGATGGTCTGCGTCGACCCGCACGACATTCCGATTTGTGCAATTGTGGACAGCGACCTCATGATGGGCATGCCGAAGGGGCTTTGCGCCTCCACCGGAATGGACGCGCTGACCCACGCGATCGAGGGGTACATCACCAAGGGCGCCTGGGAGCTGTCCGACATGGTCGAGCTGCGGGCGATCGAGCTGATCTCCGGCAGCCTGTATGACAGCGTGCAGGGCGATCCCGCCGCACGGGAGACGATGGCGCTCGCTCAGTATGTTGCCGGCATGGGCTTCTCCAATGTCGGCCTGGGCATTGTGCACTCGATGGCGCACCCGCTCGGCGCCTTCTACGACACGCCGCACGGCGTGGCCAACGCGCTGCTTCTCCCCTATGTGCTGGAGTATAATGCCGAGTCACCGGCCAAGCCGAAATTCCGCGCCATTGCCAAGGCCATGGGCGTTGAGAAAACCTGCTCCATGAGCGAGGAGGAGGCGGTCGCAGCCGCCATCGGCGCGATTCGCGATCTGTCGGTTTCGATCGGCATTCCGCAAAAGCTGCATGAGATCGGCGTGAAGGAAGAGGATCTGCCCGCATTGTCCGAGGCGGCCTATAACGACGTTTGCACCGGCGGCAACCCGCGTGAGACCTCCCCGGCGGAGATTTTGGAGATTTACAAGAAGGCATTTTAAACTGTCCTTCCCACCATCGGCTGACAAGGGCAAACACGCCTGCCGCTGTGACTTTTCGGCGATTTTTGTCCTTTTCACCTTGGCGGGCGCCAGCCCGCCTGCGGCTTTAAAAACCAAATATCACTTGAAAATGCATCAGCGGCAGGTGCAAGGCGGTTTTTGCGAAGTAGAAATATGTTCAGACAAGGAAAAGGTACGCAGAGAATACTTGCCGTATTTCCAAGTATCTTGACACAGTATGGACGCATTTCTGTCCGTCAAAGCCTTGTATTCCCTTGTTAACCGATGGTATCAACCGCGCAGAACAACAATCAGCCCCCGGCTCTAAAAAGCCGAGGGCTGATTGTTTTTCAGAAGGCAGGGTCAGGCCGGTCAGGCGCCCTGCACGATGATTTTGCGCAGCTCCACGACGTCGGAGACGGTTACCTTGCCGTCGCCGTCAAGGTCGCAGATCGAACGATCGGCCGTGCCGGAGACAATCTGCTTTCGCAGCTCGACCACGTCGGAGACGGTGACCTTACCGTCGCCGTCGATGTCGCCCCGCTTTCTCTCCGGCCAGAGCGCCTTCTCCGCCGCCAGCAGCTTATCGTAATTGGTCACCGCCTGCTGCTGGGCAGCCGTCAGCGCGTCATAGGCCGCCCTGGCCGCCCGTACAGCCTCCGCATCCGCAGAGGTAAGCTTGTCGGCTTCCGGCAGGGCGTCGATTTTGTCGATCACGGCCTGCGTCTCCTTATCGGGGGTGGCAGCGGAGGTAAAGCGCACCTCCGAAAGGCCGTAATACTCGCTCCCCCAAGAGCCTTCGCCGGCCACCGGGCTGGCAGTAATGCGGATATAGCGTGCCGTCACGCCGAGGGAGATCGGCTGCCCTCCCTCCAGATTGGTGGCGGACAGAGCGGCGCTGCCGTCCGCCTTGGCCAGAGTGTAGGGATAGTCGCCGGAGGCATCTGCCCCCGCACCCCGCAGCTCGGTCCAATCATCGGCCTCGCTGCCGCGATACTCGATCTTAACCTGCTTCAAACCGCGGTCGGTATTGCCATTCTGGTTCATGTTCCAGACCCACATCTCTGCCACGGGCTGTGCGCTGCCGAGATCGAATTCAATTCAGGCCTTCTGCCCGGGATTTGCATTTGTATGCCACATGGTATCCCCATGCTGCGCATTGTCGTGGGTGTCGAAAACCGAGCTCGCCCCGCTCATTCCGGCGCCGTTTACAACGTTGGCGGCGCCGCGATGGCCGTCATATTCGTCGCCGGCCTTCGCCTGAACCCCGGAAAGCACCGTCGGCTGCCCGGAGATATCAATGACAATCTCCCCAAAGACGCCGGAGCCGTCGGTCGCCGTGCCGGTCACCTTGACCCGGCCGTTTGCCAGAGCCGAGACCACGCCGTCGGCCGACACGACCGCCTTATCGGTCGGGTTTCCGTTTTCGTCGGCCACGGTATAGGTCAGATCCTTGTAGGTTGCCTCCTCCGGCAGGACCTCGGCCTTCAGCCGGAGGCTGCCGCCAACCGCAGTAATCGCGGCCGGCGCGCCGTCCTCCGCCGACAGGCGAACCGAGGCGACCGGATGGATGGTGCTGACCACCATCTTACGGGTAAAGCGCAGCTCGGAGAGGCCGAAATACTCCTCGCCCCAGGAGCCGTTCCCAACCTCCGGCTGGGCGGTGATGCGGACATAGCGGGCCTCCGCTCCGTCAAAGCGCACCGGCGTGTTTTTGCCGTCGTTCAGGTTGGTGGCCGCGCAGCCGTTCTGACCGCTGGCCTTGGCAAGCTGGAAGGGATAGGCGGCGTCCCCGCCCTCCTGGAACTTCATGCCCTCCGGCACCGTGAGCGCTGTCCAGCTGCTGCCGTTCAGGGAGTATTCAATCCGCACGTTTTTAAGGCCTCTTCCGGCATGGTTCTGCTGATTCAGGTTCCAGATATACATCTCATCCAGCGGATAGATGTCCCCGAGGTCAACCTGCACCCAGGCGGTCTCCCCCGGATTTGCGCCGGTGTGCCACATGGTAAAGGCGCTGTTATGGTTGTCGTGTGTGTCGGAGAGGGAGGCCTGCCCCGACATGCCGCTTCCGTCGATGAGGCGGGTCGGCGTCTGTCCGCCGGCGACCGGGTCGTACTCGTTGCCGGTCGTGGCGCCGGCGGCCAGAATCAGCGGATCGCCCGCGCCTGCCGTCAGCGTATAGGTGTGGGAGGTATCTCCTTCCGTCACCTGAATGACAATCCGGTCGCCGGCTGCGCCGATTTTAATCGGAGCGGAGGGAACGCCGCTCTCTGCCGGCTGACCGTTTATTGTAATTTTCGCCTTGTCCGAGGCGGCCACAGCGGTCACTTCAACTCCTGCTGTCCGACCGATCGCACTGCCCAGATTCAGCGTATACGCATACACGCCGGCGTTAAACCGGGGTGAAAATGTCCCGAGGGAGACGCGGATTCCGGCCAGAGAGGCGGTCTTTGTGTCCAGCGTCTCGGCCGAAACGGCCGCGCTCTCGGAAATATTGCCGCAGCTGTCCACCGCCTTGACCACATAGGTGTAAGCGGTCGCAGGCTCGACCGCCTCATCCCGGTAGGAAATAAGGTAATTGTCCCCCGTCTCTCCGAGCAGGACGCCGTTTCTCCAAATCTCATAATGATCAAGGGAGACATTGTCGCCAACCGGCGTCCAGTAAAGGTCGATCCGCTCGCCCGAACGGGTCTGCGCATGCAGGATCGGGGCGTCGGGCGCGGTATCGTCCACCGGGCTGCCCGCAACCGGAGACGCGGCGGCCGAAGCTTCTCCCTTCGCGCCGGCGGCTACCGCCCGCACTTTGTAGTAATAGGTGTGTTCCATCTCTCCCGCGACCTGCGTGTCGAAATAGGTCGTGCCGTCCACGCCGGCCAGATAATTGCCGCTGCCGGGGGTAAAGCTCGCGTCGGTGCTGCGGAACACCTCATAAAAGATCGCTCCGTCGGCAGCATTCCAGGTAAGCTGCGTTCCCGACGCACGGAAGGCGGTTGCCTCCGGCCCGTAGGTTTCGAGCGCCAGAAGGCCGACATTCATGCAGCTGTCGGTTCCGGCAATCTCCGCCTTGACATAGGTCGTGGTAACCGGCTGATCCAGAATGACCTCCTTAGCGGTGCCGTCGGTGCGGATGTCGGTGACCTTCCGGCTGCTCCCGTCCGAGAAGCGGAGGGTTATACTGGCAATGTTGTCGTTGCTGTTCGGCCGGTCGGCAATTTTAAGAGAGCCGATGGTCACCGGCGCACTCCAGGTAAGCTGATACCAGGCGTTCTTCTCCCCCTTAGAGGCCCAATCCCGCCCGTTGGCAATGTTTTTGGCGTTGTCCGGGGCGTAATCGGCGGCATAGTGGGAGGAGGCGGTCGCCGTCGCTGTTTCGGACAGGTTGACGGCCGTGCTGCCCGGCATCACAGCGGTAAGGCCGGTCACTTTGCCGGGCGCGGCGCCGAACCGGACGCGGAAGGTCTTCATCCCATAGGCCGGGATGGAGAAGGTGAAGGACGTGCCCGAGCCGACCTGCGTTTTATCATTTTCAATCACGTCGGTCTCATAAACCGAGGCGGCCGCAAAGGGCAGCGTGACCGTGACTGTGCCGGTCTCCTGACCGGTCACTTCATAAAAGCGGAGAATCATGCCGTCCGCATTGGCCTCAGCCGCTTTCATGGTGGTCAGCTGCACATTGTCGGCCGAAACCGCAAGCAAGCTGCCCGAAAGCGGCTTTGCCTTCGCCGGAGACTGCGCGGCCGGAATCACGGTCGCCTGCAGCGGCGCGCTGATCTCATACCCGAAGCGGGCGCTCTCTCCCTGCCCGGCGTCGGTGTTGGTGGATATGGCATACCGGAAGGAAACATAACCCGGCTGATCCCCCTGGAAGTTGGTCTGCCACATATTGTTCATCACATAGCTGTAGATATAGGGGTTCTCCGATTTGTAATCGAACGACCAGTTTCCGGTGCGGCGTTCGCCGAACTGAGCGAGGCCGGTATCCGGCGTAGCCAGAACCATGTTATAGCCGTTCGCCTTATCCCGCACGCCAATCCATTTGGAAACCGTGTACCAGTCGGTCGAGGTGCCATAGACCTGCTCGCCCTCCGCGACGTTGCCGAGGGGCAGGTCGTAGCGGATCTCATACCCATCCGACGCGACAAAGGGGAAGGTGTAGAAAGCCTCCTCCTTGGATTGCAGGCTGGGCAGCTCGGCCTTGACAATCTCATTCCGGATGTCGATCCGCGGCAGGCCGCTATACAGCGTGACGGTCTGCACAATGCTGCCGGCGCGGAAGGTGCTGGTATCCAGCCGGGCAGTAGCGCCGACGGCGCTGTTCTCAACCTTCAGGGTCGCGGCTTCCTCCTCCGGCGTATAGAGGTCCCACTTATCCGCGCCGAAATCGGCCCCTTCGTTAGAGAAGGGAATGCCGTAATCGTCATAGTAGCGGTACTGATTGAACTTCTCCTGCGCGGAGGTGTCCACCAGCTCACGGTTGCCGTTTTTGCGGTCGAGGATGCTGGCGATGGTTCCGTCGGTCGCAAAGGTTACGGTATAATACTCGTTCTGGATCATATTGCCCTTAACGGTCGTTTCACCCTTGAAGGTCGGCTTCGCGGCCGTTTCCCGCACCGTAAAGGTCTTGTACCCGAGCGCCGGGACATCGGGCGCGATAAAGGTGAGCACGCCGTCCTCAACCGTATAGGGAATGGAGGTCTCCCCATCCAGCAGCTCAAAACTTACAGGGAAGTCGGAGAGGTCATCGACCGTCACCACATCATCCCGCACCCAGTTCAGCGGATTGTAAACATAAACAGCCGGCCCGCTGGTCGAAACGGTCGAGGCCATGCTCCGCATCGCGTCGTCAAGCAGCTTATCTGCCAGAGACGCAGCGCCAAAGGCATTGCTCCTTTTCCATTCAAACTGCTTATGATACTGCTCCCCGCCGTCATAGCCGGCAAAGCCCCAGGTGTGTTCATCATAAATCAGGTTGCGGTCAACCGCTTCCTTTATATCCTCATACGGATAGGCCTTCCCGGTAAAGAGGGCGGCAAAGGAGGAGAGCGTCTCGGCCACGGGGATGCGGTTTCCGGCGACCTTGTTAACCCCCGACTCATACGCCGTGGTCGCCCAGCCGTCGTTCCACCAGTTCTCCTCCGTGCCGGTCTCAACCGGAATCAGGTCGCCGTACTCGGCCTCGACCTCCTCAAAAAACTGCTCGGGGAAGGCGGTCGTAATCCGGGGCCAGGCATAGCCCGCGTCATCCCAGTTTTTGTTGACCGCGTTGGCAACGATGACCTGTTCCTCCATGGGGGCACGATTGTCTCCGACCGGCACCAGAGCCAGCGGGAATTTGTCGTAAATATAGGCGTTCCGACCGGTTCTGGCCTCCAGATCGGAGATCAGGCCGAGCAGCCGGCTGGTCGCAAGCTCCGCCCCTCCCTCCGAGCTGCCGTGATCACCGCCAAAGCCGTAGTTATCTCCGTAATGCTTGCCGTTGAAAATCAGCAGGCGGTTCTCGGGGTTCATCCCCTCCATATAAAAGAGGTCGTACTGCTTCTTCTGGCAATAGGGCGAGCGGTCGGGGTTCATCGAATGGATGCCGTACTTGATGCCGGCCTCGGCCGCGATGTCGACATACGACTTGCTGAAGGAGGGGTTGTCGAACATCCGCTGGGTGGTCGAAGGCTCGATCCCCAACATGTCAACCAGATGCCGGTTGGTGTAATAGGCGGCGCGAGCCGTCTCCTCCGCGCTGAAATTCTCCATCGTGAAATTGAAGGCGCCGGCGCCGATGGTCATACGGCCGGCCTTGATCCAATCGACAAGGCCGCCGATCTGATCTGCACTGCGGTTTTGCATATAGGCGTCGCCCATCGCAAAGCCCGACTCAATGGCATAATGATATTTCTCGAGGTCGGTCGCCCGCTCGTCGGAATTCTGCATATAGGTCTGCACCGTATCCAGATAGCCTGAAAAGGCTTTTTTCAAATCCTCCGGATAGGCGGTGTAACCAAGGTCGGTGTGCATCTCCTGCGAGAGGTAGAACTGCCAGTGGCGGGTGCGCGCCCACGCCTCGTCGGTAAATGCGGCGACCGGTTCGCCGGTGCAGGCGGCGTCGGCGTACAGCTCGACTCGAAGCGTCGTGGTCTCTCCCGGCTTCAGCAGGGCGTTGGTATCGGTGACCGGCAGCATGACGCTGCCGCTCCCGGCAGAAAGGCTGCCGAGCGATACGATATAGCTCTCCTGCCCGGCGACCGTGACCTTCGCCCAGGCGGAGAAGGACTTCCCGCTGTTGCGATAGGACAGAGTGGCCTCCTGCCGGCCGTCCTTGCGAACGAAGGGGCGAAGGGCAATCTTCGTGATCGTGACAACCGAACCGGCCGCGGCAAATGCGACAGCCGGCGCGGCCAGCCCGAAGAGCAGTGCGCTGCACAAAACGCAGCAAAGCACCCTCCGGACCTTTCGCAGCTTGATGACAAAACGAGGCGTTGGTTTCATAAGCGGTTTCATCCCTTCTAAAACAATCAGAATCCTCCTGCAAAAGCGGCAGAAAGGATATTATCTTTGGCAAGCCTGAGGAGCGGAAAATGGCAAAAAAGCAGCTTTTCCACCTTTTCCCGACTACCGATTGAGGGTAATGATAAACTTGTTGCGGTCGGCCGGGTAAAAGCTTTCGGCATACTCAATGATCCGGCCGTCGCCGTCAAATCCTGTTGAGGTGACAAAATGTGCGGGAAAATTTTCCTCCGCCGCCAGCAGGCGGGCAGTTTTTCCATGAAGCAGCTTGATCTCAATCTCCCGCCGGACGCGGTGAATTTGAATGCCGATTTCCTCCAATGTATCATAGAGCGAAACATTTTCCAAATCCAGCTCAAGCAGATGGGGCGCCGTCTCCATCGGGATATATGCGGTGGTCAGCAGTACCGGAAGGTCGTCGAAATCCGGCCTCGCAAAGCGCAGCCGTTTGAGCTTGATGACCGGCGCGCCAACGGCAATCCCCAGCTTTTCGGCCGGAACGGGCGGTGCGGCCACGCGCCGAAGCTCGAGCACCTCGGTTTTCGGGATGAGGCCTTTGGACTTCATCTCCTGATTATAGCTTTCGATAAAACGCACTGAGCTCTGCTCCAGCTTGGGCTTCGCCACGAAGGTGCCGGAGCCCTTTACCCGGCGGATGTAGCCGTCGACCGCAAGCTGCTGCATCGCGGCGCGCACCGTCGGCCGGCTGACGTTGTAGGTTTTGCTGAGCTCCATCTCGGTCGGGAGAAGATCTCCCGGCTTGTAGGCGCCTTCCCGAATCATGGCAGAGATTTCCTCCGCGATATGTGAATACAGCGACATGGCTTTTCCTCCTGTTTATGAAAATGATGCTTGCCCGGCCGGCACAGCCCCTCTTTTACCGGGCTTAAATATAGTCATATCTTTGCCCGCGGCTTTCCGCCAGCAAAAAGGCGGCCGCGCGCAAGGCATAGTTGCTGGAGTCGGGCAAAACCAGCAGCCGGATCCGGCGCTTTTCGAGCGTATGCCGCAGGGAAGCGGCAAACAGGTCGGCCGCCCCGGCAATTTTTCCGCCCAGGACCAGACACCTGGCGCCGAATTTCTGCGCAATGTCCGGCAAAACACTTGCCAGATCCTTCCCGAATTCCTGAAAAATCTGGATGGCCTGCTCCTTCCCGTCTCTGGCGAGGTCGGCCAGCTCATGCACGTCGGTGATGTCCAGCCCGGCCCGTGCAATCTCCCGCCGCAGGCCGGTCGCCGACAGGTATTCATCCAAAATACCGTTCTTGAAAGGAAGAGAATAGATATAGCCGTCCTTCGGTATATCCGCCCCCTCCTTCACCAGCCACGGCCGGTCATAAAAGGCCGAGCCGATCCCCGTCCCGAGGCAGACGCCGCAAACCTTCTGATACCGCTTGGCTTCCGCCAGATTACAGGCCCCTACAAGGAACAGCGCCGCATCGTTGAAGAAATAAAACGGAAAGCCAAACTTCCCCTCCAGCAAGCGCCGGAGATTCAGGCCGTAGAGCGCGTCATATTTTCCGATCCCCTGAAGCAGGCAAACGCCCTGCTCATAATCAAACGGGCCGGGAAAGCCGACGCATCCGGCCAGAACCGACACGCCCTTTGCACCGGCAGCGTCCAGCTGCTCCTGCACGATGGCAAAAAAGCGCTCCACCAGAACCGGCCTCGCGTCGCCGGCACCGGCGCTGTACTCCCTCGCCGGGGACAAGAGGCGGCCGTCCGTCAGCACAACGGCGGCTTTGATTTTGGTGCCGCCCACGTCCAATGATAAAAATCCGTCCACATGCTGCGCCTCCCTTCTTCGCATATCTATCGCTTTCTGTATGGCATTATAGCACGGTGATCCGGAAATGTAAATACATATTTCAAGCTTTTTGAGATTTAAATTGCTGTTTTTTCAATTCAAAAACTGTATTAGGCTTGTTTTGGCAGGTTTTTAGCGTACAAATGTATTTACATTTAAGAATTTCCACAAGAGTTTCCGCATTTTGCCTCACCGTTTTCTCCGCCGGCATATTCCGTGACACTCCCCCGGCAGGTTCCCGCCTTTCCCACGCAGACAAAAAAACGCCTGTACAGACGCAAAATCTGTACAGGCGTTTGTTTTTATTTTGCCATAAGGTCGTGCTCTGCCGCAGATCTTACTCGCCGAGAGCGGGAGTAGAGGCCGTGTTGGCAGCGCTGCAGATTGTGTACTGCACACCGTCGC
>OLXV01000123.1_pt1 | contig 36864 bp, 29 predicted proteins | sample 1673481 | NCBI WGS metagenome assembly OLXV01 (sample SAMEA103958113, study PRJEB25191) | human gut metagenome
TTGGAGCGGACAACGGGAATCGAACCCGCAACCTCAGCTTGGGAAGCTAATATTTTACCATTAAACTATGTCCGCGACTGAACTATACAATACACCTTTTTGGCCGCTTTGTCAAGCATTTTTATCGCATTCCGGGCAAAAACATAAAATCTGGAGGAGTGGTTCCCTTCCCTCCGTGTTATTCGGTTTTACTCAAAAGTTTGTTAAAAATATGTACAACTTAAGGCTGCACCGTCGATTTTTCTATAAAAAGATTGACAATTTTGTAACAATCCTATTGACTTACGCATAATTTGTAATATAATGTATCTAAAGCACACCTCAAATTTTGTTTTTGGAGAAAGGGTTGGAATAAAAATGGCAAGAGTGTATAACTTCAGTGCAGGCCCGTCGGTTCTGCCGGAGCCGGTACTGAAAAGAGCGGCGGCCGAGATGCTGGAATACGGCGAAACCGGCCAGTCGGTTATGGAGATGAGCCATCGCTCCAAGGAATATCAGGCGATTATTGACGAAACGGAGGCTCTCCTCCGCGAGCTGATGGAGATTCCGGACAACTATAAGGTCCTGTTTTTGCAGGGCGGCGCCTCTACCCAGTTTGCGATGGTACCGCTGAATCTTTTTGGCGGCAGCGGCAAAGCCGACTTTGTCCTGACCGGCCAGTGGGCGACCAAGGCGTATAAGGAGGCCGCGCGCTACGGTGAGGCCAACGTGGTCGCTTCGTCCAAGGATAAAACCTTCAGCTATATTCCCAAGCTGGATCCGGCCACCTTTACGAAGGATGCGGATTTCTTCCACATCTGCGTGAACAACACAATCTACGGCACGGTGTATCACGAGTTCCCGGAGACGGGCAATGTGCCGCTGGTCGGTGATATTTCAAGCTGCATCCTCTCCGAGCCGATCGACGTTTCCAAGTTTGGCATCCTCTTCGCCGGCGCGCAGAAGAATATGGCGCCTGCCGGACTCACCGTCGTGATCATCCGGGAGGATCTGATCGGCCACGCTCTGGACATCTGTCCGACCATGCTGAATTATCAGACCCACGCGGACAACGGCTCGATGTTCAACACGCCGCCCTGCTACACCATCTACATCGCCGGCCTGGTGATGAAGTGGATCAAGGAGGAGTTCGGCGACCTCAATGGCATGAAAGCGCATAATGAGAAAAAGGCCAAAATCCTCTATGATTTCCTGGACAACAGCAAGCTGTTCAAGGGCACCGTCGTGCCGGAGGATCGTTCCCTGATGAACGTTCCCTTCGTCACCGGAAACGAGGAGCTGGACGCCAAGTTCGTGGCGGAGGCCAAGAAGGCCGGTTTTGTCAACATCAAGGGACATCGCACGGTCGGCGGTATGCGGGCTTCGATCTACAACGCCATGCCGATCGAAGGCGTGGAGAAGTTGGTGGCCTTCATGACCGAATTTGAAAAAAACAACGCCTGATTAAAGGAGCGTGCAAACATGTTTCAGATCAAGACTTTGAATAAAATTTCGGCCTCCGGCCTCAGCCTGCTGGACCCGGCCAAATACACTTACGGGGATGAGATCGAGAATCCCGACGCCGTGCTGGTGCGTTCGGCCTCGATGCACGACATGACCTTCGGCGACAACCTCAAGGCGATCGCCCGCGCCGGTGCCGGTACCAACAACATTCCGGTCGCCGACTGCGCCAAGCAGGGCATCGTGGTCTTTAACACACCCGGCGCCAACGCCAACGCCGTAAAAGAGCTGGTTATCTTAGGACTGCTGATTTCCTCCCGCCGGGTGGTTCCCGCCATCGAGTGGGCCAAAACCCTCAAAGGGGAAGGCGACGCGGTCGGCAAGCTGGTGGAAAAGGGCAAGGGCGCTTTTGCCGGTCCCGAGGTGAAGGGAAAATCTCTCGGCGTGGTCGGCCTCGGCGCGATCGGCGTGCTGGTAGCCAACGCCGCTGTCCACCTCGGCATGAAGGTATACGGCTATGACCCCTACCTGTCGGTGGATTCCGCCTGGAACCTCAGCCGCAGCGTTATTCACTCGGCCGATATCAAGGATATTTATGAGAACTGCGACTACATCACCCTGCATGTGCCGCTGACCCCCGATACCAAAGGCCTCGTAAATCGGGAGACGATCGGCATGATGAAGGATGGCGTGCGCATCCTCAACTTCGCGCGCGGCGACCTGGTGGAGAGTGCCGACCTTCTGGCCGCGCTGGACGACAACAAGGTCTCGGCCTATGTCACCGATTTCCCGTCGGATGAGGTGATCGGCGCCGACGGCGTGATTGCCATCCCGCACCTTGGCGCCTCGACGCCGGAGTCGGAGGACAACTGTGCCGCCATGGCCGCAAACGAGCTGATCGAGTACCTCGAGAACGGCAACATCATAAATTCGGTCAACATGCCTTCCGTTTCGATGGCGCGGACCGCCGGCTTCAAGCGGGTCTGCGTAATCCACGGCAACGTGCCCAACATGATTGCCAAGATTACGGCCGCCTTCTCGGAGGAGAACATCAACATTGAGAATATGATGAACAAATCCAAGAAGGATTTCGCCTATACCATTCTGGACGTGTCGGAGGTTTCTGACGCGGCGCTGAAGGCGATCGACGGTATTGAAGAGGTCATCCGCATCCGCGTGATTGACTAAACACTTTGCCCTTTCGGGCTGATTTATAAACCGCAAAGCATCCGTCTAAAGGTGATGGAAACAGATCCTCCATCACCCGCGGCGGATGCTTTTTTATTTCCCCCAAAGAAGCAATCCCGCGCCGGCCTCCCGTTTTATGCCGTGTCCGGCACCATGCAATAAAAAAATATCCGCCGCGGCGGGAGGCCGATCGACTTCGGCACTTCCCCACCCGGCGGATATTTTTTCAGTTTTATACCATCGGTTGACGAGTGCAAAAAGCGCCTGTCCTTGCCAATCGACGGTAGGATAATCGGATCAGAGCGCTTTATCCTTTTTGCGGAAAAGATTCAGATTCTCTTTGGCCGAGTGCAGCAATTGCTGCATTGCCTGATACAGCAGCCGCCGCGTCTCCTCATCGGCGCCGCTAATATATTTGAGGGCGTTGATCGACCGGCGCAGCCGATCGGCGGACAGCTCCGACAGCGTGGAGATGTCGTTCGCCTCCAGCAGACCGAAGGCGGCGTCAATGAATTTGCCGCGCTGCTCACTGCTCATCCCGGCGATCCAATCCTTGAGCGTATGGTCGATAAACCGGCTTCCGTCGGTCACCCGATCCAGCTGCACGAAGCCGTCCCGCCTCACCTGCCAGGAAAAAGCGTCGTGCTGCAGCAGCCCCTTCTGCACGCTGTGCACCACGGTGTACGGCTCCTCATGCCCGAGGAGCATTCCCACAACCGACGACTGCGGAACAAAGGTTTTGATCCGATCAATCATCCCCTTATACGCCGGGTCGGAGAGAACAGCCCCCTCGAATCCGGGGCCGTCGTTGTTATATACGGCCACAATCCTCTCCCGAATCCCCTCCGGGCAGAAGGCCGCGCCGTATACCGCCAGATTGCCGCCCTTGGAGTGTCCACCGATGTGCAGCGGGGCAGTGCTTTTCCCAGCGACCGAACGAATATACTCGACCGCCTCCAATTGGGCGGGAACGGTGTCGACGCTCATCCAAAAATCCTCTTTCCAGCCGACCACCGTGTCATCCGTGCCGCGAAAGGCGATGTAATCCTCCCCATTCCCGATGTGGAAATACAGGGCGGAAAACTGCACCTGCGCGTCGGCGTCCACCCGGTCGACATAGCAGGAGAGGCTGGTATCCGCGTACCTGCGGCAATCGGCCATCGCCGGAAGCAGGTCGTTGGTCTGGGGCGAAATCAGCGGCCCCAGACGCAGGCGCGACTCATGGTCGCTGGCGTTCGCAAACATATCCGCCAAAAGCGGAATGGAAATCGGCTCCGCCTCCCGATCGGGGATGATCAGGCCGTCGAGATTCAGATAAGCCAGCTGACAGAAAATCAGACTGTCAATCTCATTGAAAGGCGCCGTCTCAAAGGAGAGATCCCCTCTCCACTGCAGATAATCCAGTAAATTTGCCATATACATCTCCTCCTGCCCTATGTCCGCCGGCAGAACCGCGGCATCTTTGCAAAAAAACATCGCGCAAAAAAACTTCGGGCCGCTCAGGCCTCAGGAACCTCCGCCCGCCGGTTCAAAGCATCCAGCAAAAGCGCGGCAGCCGCCCCGATCAGGAGGCAGGCGCCGTTGACCAATCCCGCGCCGACGCCGGACGCAAAGCTGCGGAACGGAACGATCACAAGCGTAGCCGCAATCACGACGCCGATGATGGCGTGAAACACGGTGGAGTAGTGCCGCTCCATCAGGCCGGCCACCGCCTTCGCCAGAAGAAGCACCGTCAAAACAGCACCGATTCCCGCAGGCAGCAGCACGCCAAAATCCATATTTCCGATCCCGACCACAAGCGGCGTGTATAAGCCGAGCGGCATCAGAAGGGTAGAAAAGCTCATCCCCGGGACAATCATGCTCAGCGCAACGCAAAAGCCGCAAAAAAGGTACCACAGAAAATTCGGCCGGATCGAAACGGAAACGGCGCTCAGGCCGAGAAGCAGCGAGAGCACCACGGCAAAGGAAATTCCCAGCGAGAGGTAATCGTGCCTCCCACTCCCCTCTTTTCCCGCCTCACGGAACAGGGAGGGCAGCATTCCCGCAATCAGCCCTACGAAAAAGCAAACCGACGGGTCGGGATAAGCCTCCAGCAAAAAGCCCAGCAGACGGGCAATTCCAAGAAAGCCGACCACCAGCCCGATCAGAATCGGAATCAGCAGGCGCGCGTACTTTTTGACCGCCCGGACAGGGTGAGACAGCAGCTCCACAATCGGCTTATATACGCCAAAAACAACGCAGAGCACGCCGCCCGAAACGCCCGGCAAAATCGCACCCAGGCCGATAAATGCACCCTGAATCAAGCGCACAAGTACGCCGGATTGCAAAAAGGCCGGCTTCCTCGCCGTTTCCTTTGCGGGCGCGTCCGCCGCCCTCATATTGTTCGCCGTAAACTCCTTCATATTTCCTCATTTTCGCTTTCTGAATTCAGCCGAGTCAAACCCGCAGCTTATGCAATGCCTGCCTTATACAAAGCATTTATTATTGTATACAGCCCGAGCGACGCCTATGCCTTATTTCTGGATAGGGGCGTGTTTTTCACCCGGCCATTCCCCTCGAGATGAGGTGTCCGGTAGGCCTCATGCGTCCCCGCGAACGATCAGCTTTCGCAGCTCCACCACGTCGGAGACCGACAGATTCTCATCCCCATCCAGATTGCCGGCCGCGAACTGATCGGCCGTCCAGCTTCCGGCTACAATCAGCTTTCGAAGCTCCACCACGTCGGAGACGGTGACAAACCCATCTCCGTCAAGATCGCCCGGCCGGCCGCCCTCCACCGTCACGGTGACGGTATAAATTTTCAGCAGGCCGTTTTCCGCCCGAACGGTGAAGAAGACCGGGGCCGTAAAGTCCACCGTCCCCTGCTTCAGGTCGCAGGAGGCTTTGGCGCCGGTCAGCACAGCCTCCCACGAAAGGGCGGACAGATCGGTGCCGCGCGGCAGCAAAACCGTAATGCTTCCATCCTCAATCCTTCCGTCCACACCGGCAACCCGGAAGGCGGAAATGCCTGCCTCCCCTTCCTTTTGCCGGAAAAGCGGCTGCTTTTCGCCCGACTTCCAATCGACCAAATCGGCCGCCGAAACAGAGGAAAAGCCGTTGGCATTTAAGAAACTGTCGGCCGTCTGCGCATTCGCGCGCAGCTCGGCCAGAAAGGCGTTCCCCGAAAGCTCGGCCGCCGTCAGCTTCCTCTGCCCCGCCGCGCCGGAGGAGGCGGAGCTTCCCGCCCCGCAGGTATCCAGATAATAAATATTTTGCACCCGGTCGGAGGAACCCCACCACTTCGCCGCGACGCCGCCGGTGGAATCCCCTCCGGTGCTGTTGGTTTTGCCCGCGCCGAAGCAGTTATAAGCATAGCCGTAAACCGAGGAGAAAAGGCAGCTGGCGCGGCCGCTTGCCGTCACGTCGGACACCGAATAGCAGTTGATGGCCAGCCCGTATCTCCGGATAGAGTAAGCCATGCCCGAACCAAATTCAGCCGATTCAACCCTCACGTCGGCGCACAGATTCATCAGCACACCCTGCTCGCCGTCATTGCCGATATAGCCGAACAGAGCATTGCGGCTGTCCTGCCGCAGCGTGGCGCGTATGGTGTAGCCGTTTCCGTTATAAATGCCGAGGAATTCCTGCGTGCTGCTGACGCCGCTATATTCTTCCGGAAGGGTGATATCGGCCGTCTGCAGAAAATATTTGCCCGCGTAGGTCTCTCCCGCCGCCATTGAGGCGGTAAAACGCAGAAAATCGTCGGCGTTTTGAATCAGGTAGGGGTAGGCCTTAGAGCCATCCTCCGCCCCGACATTTACTGTCAGCAGGCACTTTTTCTCCCGGTCGGCGCGAGAGACGGCCGTCAGCGTGTAGCTGCCATAGGCGAGCGACGGCGAGGCAGTAATCTTCCCGTCGGTGGAAACCATCAGCCCCTCCCCCGCGTCGGAGCTCCAGTCGACGCCCTCGTCCGCGCCGCCTCTGCCGACCACCTTGACCGTGACCGAGGCGCTGCCGCCCGGCACGAGGGAAACCTCCTTCGCCGAGAGGGAGAAGTGCGCAATCTCCGGCTCGGTAGAGATCGCCCGGCTGAGCGCGTAGGTGGCGTAGGCATAGTACTGCCCGTTCTCAAAATCATAGCCGCGCAGAATGGTATAGTCCTTATACACATCCACGATATATCCTTCGGAATTGGCGCTGTCCTCTATCCGCTTTCCGTCGATATAGTCGCGCGGCACGGTGAGACTGGGGTTATGCACCATCTGGCAATATTCCCCGTCTCCGTCAAAAACGTTCAGCGCGTCGTTGTTGCTTTGCAAATGGAATTTCCAGTGGGAATGTCCGCTGAACCAGGTGACGTTGTTATATTTCCGCATCAGGTCGCGGTAGGCATTCTCCTCCGCGCGGTCCGGCCGGAACCAGACGCCGTATACCGGATTTCCGGCCGCGTCATACACGTCCCCGCAGGTGTCGGCCAAAAACACATGCTGGTATAAATAGACCCGGCGATCCTTATATTTCTCCAGCTGTTCGGCCAGCCAGTTGATCTGCGCCATGGTCAGAACCGTCTGATTGTTCGAGCTGTTCGGCCAGTTGTTGTCCCCCAAAAAGATGAAAATATCGCCGGAGGAGGGTTCCTCCACCACAAACTGCTGCGGATGCCCGGTATACTTCTCCCACTGGGTGCGGTTCAGTCCGCCGCCCTGGGCGTCGTGGTTTCCGGCCGAGACATAGACCGGCATGCTCTCCTCGTAAGGCGCGATGATCTTCTGATACATCTGCAGCTGCGCCTCGCTTCCATCATTGGCAATGTCGCCCGAAATGCCGACAAAGGAACAGCCGTACTCCTTAAAAAAGGCGAGCGCGCGGCGGAAATCATCTCCGTCGTTGGTCGGAATATGCACGTCCGACACGCTGCCGAAGGAATAGAGCTTTTCCCCCAGCCGGGCGCGCTTTTCGGCCGGGATGGTGTAAATCAAGGAGGTGATCAGCGCGCCGTCCTGATAGCAGGCCAGCTGCTGCGCCCCCTCCGGAATGGCGGTAAACTTCTGCACCGGAACGGTCAGATCGGCCGAGGCGGTCAGCTCCACCTCCGCCAGAGGGGAATAGCCCTCCAGCGCCTGTCCGCGCGACGCCCAGCAGAGAGAGACCTTTCCCGACACGGCGGGGTTGTGAATGGTGATCGTGCCCCCGGCCAGCCCGGCCTCCTCGGACAAAAAGGTATATTCGATGCCGGCCTCCCCCGGCGAGTCTGCCGCGCCGACCGTAAAAGCAGACGAAATCAGCAGGCAGAAAACCAATACAAACGATAAAACTCCGGATGAAATTCGGTATGTCATACCGCACCCCTTTCTTGCCGCCAATGCTTGCCGGCAGTTTGTATAATTTTATGGATTTATTATAGCACCCCTTATCGACAAAATCCATAAGATACTCGCTCTGATGTATGAAATTTTTGCGTTTGTACCCTCGCGCAAAGGGAAATCGGCAACGAAGCTGAAAGCCTACCGCACAGACGGCCAGAGGCACGGTTAAACGAGCACATGGCCACACATCCAGCCAGAGACACAGTCACACGAGCACTCTCCGCCACGCCACGCGCGGCGGAAATTCCGGAACCTCCGGGGAGGGGCGGCTTTTTTTGTAACTTCTATTTCTAAAAATCCATAAAATCCGCACCGCTTGCAATACCACAGCCCTTTCTCTCCGGCGCGACAGAATTCTTACATAAAGCCGGGCAGTGGGAAATGCCCTTCCTAAGATAAACTCCCCCGAAAAATCTTCCACCTCTTTCAAAAACGCGGACTGCGTGCTATATCCACCATTCCGGGGTCAATTCGCCAAGCGTTACAACCCCGTTTTTTTCATAATCCAGCATGATTTCTATATTCCTGTACCCGTCCGGCATAAGCTGCACCATAACCTCCCGGCAGGCGCCGCAAGGTGCCATGGCCTTGCCGTCCCAGTTCACGGCGACAACCCGCTTTATCGCGTTTTCACCGTGTGTAAGCATATTGAAAATGGCGTTTCGTTCCGCGCAGATGCCGAGCGTGCAGGCTCCGTCCACGCAAACGCCGACATAAATTTTACCCGAGGCCGATTCGATCGCCGCCGCAACACCTCCGGCCTCCATCATTTCGGAAACAACTCGCGGGTTCAGCACCTTCTTTGCCGCGCTGTACATATCCCTCCAAATTTGTTCCATCTGACACAAAACCTCCCCAAAAACCAGAGTGTTTACACAGCTCGCAGATATAAAGGAGCAGCGCCGCCTTACGAAACCTTCAGCAGCGCTGTCAAATAATTCCAGGTGTGCACGCTGGATCGGGAGACATCATAAACCTCATGCTCCCGGCGCGGCGCAATACCGAACGCGGAATAGACCGGCGGCAGCGCGTAGGAGCGCGCCACATACACCCACATCCGGTTGACCGAAGGATCCCCCTCCTGCGCCGTGGGGAGAAGGCCGTCCTGCTGCATTTCGGCAAAGAGCGCCTCATACTCCGCATAGTGCAGAAGCTGCTCGCCGCCGACGCCGCCCGAGCGATAACGCACGCTGACCTCATCCACCTGCGGCGTTTTGTATTCCACCCGCGCCTGCAAAACCAACAGGCCTTCGGACGCGTCGGCAGAAGCGTCGGTCAGCGCCGTCGATTCCAGGGAATAAGAGCCGTATTCATACCGGCGGGTAATGCATTTGCCGTCGGTTTTTCGGATGACAAGATAAAAATAAGGGTTCTCCCTTTCCTCTCCCGTTGTGCGGAAGCTGCGGCAAAACCGCTGCCGGAAAAAGCCGCGGTTGAGCGCGCCGCAATAGGACAGGAGGTCGCTTACCTCCCCCGCGTCGGTGTGCACGCCGGCTGCCGTCAGCCTGAGGTTTTCAAGCAGGGCGGGAACCTCCTCCTCAGTAAGGGTGAGGCCGGTATACTTCTCCACATTCCGGCAAACCGAGTCGGGGTACAGCAGGGCGTAGTCGGCGCTCAGCGTTTTTCCCGCCTCCATCGGTGAAAGCGGCGTATAGCCGAACCAGACAGCCTCAATCTCCTCCGCCGCGGGAAAGCGCTCCCCCGCCCGGTCAACCGCCGCCACGCCGACCGTCAGCACAAGGAGCACCCCGCAGCAGGCAAGCAGCGGAATACTCTTCGGATAGCGGACAAAATACCGCTTGCCGTACATCCTCCGGCCGTGGAGGAAGAGTGCCAGAGTCAGCCCCCAGCAAACCAGCAGATACACGCCGGCCCAGGCGAACACAAAGCCCCAGAAGGTGTTTTTCTCCGCCATATAGCCGATCAGGCAGCCGGAAAGCGCCGCCGAAAGGGCGCAGACCGGTATAACGCCGTACCTCGAGCCGGAGGCGGTCAGCCGCCGCACGGCCGCAGCCGGAAGGATCAGGCAGGTCAGAGCCAGCCCCGCAACCAGCGCCAGAACGCCCAGAAGCTTTACAAAAACCATCTGCAAAACACCCCTTTCTCCTTGATAAAAACGACAGACTGCCGGGATGGCAGAATGCCCAAAGCCGGAAAACCGCCGCAGCTATTTTCGAAAATACATATAAAGCTGGCAGCGGATCATGCCGTTATACAGCTTGCGCCGCTTGTCCGCCGGACGGCCGAAATGCTGCTCGAACGCCTCATCCGGGCTGATGATTGTGTAGCGTTTTCCGGCCTCCTGCGGCATCCGCCGTCCCATCGTGCGCACCAGAGCAGCGGCCGCCTCCGGACTCAGGAGGCGCTCGCCATAGGGCGGGTTGGTGATGACGCAGGCTCTGCCCTGCGGCAGGGCAAAATCGGCGATGTCGGCCGTTTTTGCCCGCACGACCGACTCCACTCCTGCCTTTTTGGCATTCTCCAGCGTCAGAGAAACGGTGGCCGGATCAATGTCGCTGCCAAAGGCCATAAAACCGTCGTTTGCGACCGTGGGCGCCAGAACCCGCGCGCGCTCCTCCTGCCAGATTTTGGCGTCGAAGCAGCCAAATTTTTCCGCCGCGAAGCTGCGGCCGCGCCCCGGCGCAATCCCGAGGGCGAGCATGGCCGACTCGATCAGAATCGTGCCCGAGCCGCAAAAAGGATCATACAGCTGGGTGTCGGGATACACCCGCGTGAGGTAGGCCATAGCGGCCGCCAGCGTCTCCTTCAGCGGGGCCTCGGCCGCATTGCGGCGATACCCCCGCTTGTGCAGCCCGGCGCCCGAGGTGTCGATCATGATGGAAACCGCGTCCTTATGAATCGAAAACTGCACCGTGAGCTTTGCCCCCGTCTCCTGAAACCAGTCGGTGCGATAGACCGTTTTCAGCCGTTCCACAATGGCCTTTTTGATGATCGACTGGCAGTCGGGGAGGCTGTGCAGCGCCGAGTCCAGCGTCCAGCCCTTGACCGGGAAGGCATCCTCCCGTCCGATGAAATTTTCAAACGGCAGCGCCTTTACCCGGTCGAACAGCTCGGTAAAGGTGCGCGCCTCAAACCGCCCAAGCAGGAGAAGAATCCGCTCGGCATAGCGGGAACAGAGGTTGGCGCGCGCCACCATCTCCTCTTTGCCGGAGAAAAGCACCCGCCCGTTCTCGGCCGTTACCTCCTCGGCACCGAGGCGGCGCAGCTCCTCGGCCAGAATCCCCTCCACGCCGAAAAGGCAGGGGGCGGCAAATTGCAGCTTTGTCATGTTTTGAACCATTCCTTTTATCCTCGGGGCGTGTTATAAGCCGGGAAGGATCGTCCGGCCTGCCTTCCGCGCCCGGTTTTTTGTATATTTCGTAAATCTTAGAAAGAGGCGGCCTCCTCCCGTCCGCTCGTTTGATCGTCCGATCGTCCGATCGTCCGCCCCTCCGGCATTTTCCCTCAAGGCCGGGGATAATACTATACTTATTCAAGCGCGGCCGTTTTATGCCGGGTTACATGGCAGCCGATGTTCACCGCCAGAGGCAGTCCGGCGATGTGGGTTGCATACTGCTCGATATTCAGCCCCAGTGCAGTCGTATCGCCGCCAAAGCCCTGCGGCCCGATGCCGAGCGCGTTGACCGCGGCAAGCATGTCCGCCTCCAGCTCGCGGTAATAAGGGTCGGCGTTCGGCTGATCCAACCCGCGGCAGAGCGCCTTCTTGGCCAGCAGAGCCGCCAGCTCAAAGTCACCGCCGATTCCGACGCCGATGACCATGGGCGGACAGGGGTTTCCGGCGGCGGCGCGGACAATCTCGCACACGGCGGAGATGACCTCCTCCCGGCCGGCGGCCGGCGTCAGCATCCGCACCCCGCTCATATTTTCGCTTCCAAAGCCCTTGGGCGCCACCGTAATTCGAACGGCGCTGCCGGGCACAATGCTGGTATGCAGGATGGCCGGCGTGTTATCGCCGGTATTCTCCCGCCGCAGAGGATCCCCCACCACCGAGAGACGAAGCAGCCCGTCGACATAGCCGCGGCGCACCCCTTCATTCACAGCGGCCGTCAGATCTCCGCCGATCAGGTGGACATCCTGCCCGATTTCGAGGAAGATCACTGCCATGCCGGTGTCCTGGCAAACCGGAACACCAATCTCCTCCGCTGCGTCCAGATTGCGGCAAAGGTCGCACAAAATCTCCCTTCCCAGGGGATTTTGCTCCTTTTCGGAGGCGTCGGAGATCCTTTTGCAAACATCCGAGGGCAGAGTGCGGTTGGCCTCCACGCAAAGGCGCGCCACCGCCTCCATAATGCGGGAGACATCCATTTCACGAACTGTATTTGACATAAAGCTTTCAACCATCCTTTCTCTCCGGAGCCGGGCGAGGTGTGGGGCGAATTTATTACCTCAAACCTCAGCGCCGACGGCGATTTCGCCCCCAACGACAACCAGATCCGGCCGCACCCCCAGCGAAAGAGGATCGCCCTCTTTTGCGAAGGCGATGAAATCCGCCCGCTTGCCGACCCGCAGAGAGCCGGTCAGCCGGTCGACACCGCAGAGCCGCGCCGCCTCAATCGTCAGCGCGCGCAGCGCTCCCTCATGCGAGAGGCCGTTTTGCATCGCCATCACGGCGCAAAGGGGAAGGTACTGGATCGGCGTTTCGGGGTGGTCGGTGATGATGGCAAGCGGCACGCCCGCCTTTTCCAAAACCGCCGGCGTGTCGGGGGACAGCTCACGCAGCTCCGGCTTGCAGCGGTCGCAGATGATCGGTCCGCAGAGAACGCCGCAGCCCTCTCCCGCAAGGAGGTCGGCAATCCGCCCTCCGCCGGTGCCGTGCACAATCACATAATCCAGTGAAAATTCCTTCGCGATGCGGATCGCGGTAAAAATATCGTCGGCGCGGTGGGCGTGGAAGTGCGCCTTGATCTCCCCCCGAAGGAGAGGCAGCAGCGCCTCGCACTTGAAATCAAACTCCGGCCGGTCGAAATCCTCGTCCGAGCAGGCCTTCTCCAGCTCCTCCCTATACCGCACGGCGCGGAGAAGCTGCTCCCTTATAATCGCGGCCGTCGCCATACGGGTGACCGGGGCGGCCGATTTTCCGTGATAGGTGGTTTTGGGATTTTCGCCCAGCGCAAACTTGATGGCGGCCGGCGCGGCCAGAATCATATCGTCGATCCGCCGCCCGTAGGTGGAAATCACCGCCAGCTGCCCCGCAACCGGATTGGCGCTGCCCGGGCCGGTCATCACCGCGGTCACGCCGGCCTCGACCGCCTCCGAAAAGGCGCGGTCACAGGGGTTGACCGCGTCTATACCACGCAGCTGCGGCGTGGAAGGGTCGGTATCCTCATTCCCGTCGTCCCCCTCAAACCCCAGCGAGTCCTCCCACATGCCGAGGTGGGTATGCGCGTCGATCAGGCCGGGATAAACCGCTGCGCCGCAAAGGTCGCGGGCGGCCGCCCTCTCCCCCGCCGACAGCTCGTCCATACGCCCGATGTGGGAGATTCTGATCCCGTCGGTTTCCAAAAAGACATCACGGAGAATCCCCTCCTCCTCCATCGTATGCAAAACCGCGTTGATAAACAGCATCTGCAAAGCACAGTCCTTTCTTAAAAACATAAAAATCATGTATAGGCCGGTCGCACAGGACAGCCGCACGACCGCACGGCCATCCACGCATGACGATCTTACGGCCATACAACCGTGCGACCGTACGGCCGCAAAGTTTCTTTAAAAAAGCGGAGTGGTACACACTCCGCTTTTTCTGCATTTATTTTGAAGAGCCGCGTTTGGGTGCCCGGCGCGCGTCGGGATTTTTCCGCTTGAGGTCGGAAAATTTATCCTCGCTCGTCTGCTTGAACTTGCTCATCATATCCTCAAAGGACATGTCGCCCCGGTTGTTGCCGGTATTCCATTGGTAAGAGTCCGGCCGGCCGGCACTGACAACCGGAGGGCGCGGTCCTCTGCGGCCGTTGTAGCCGCTGTTTCCTGCGCCGGTCCTCGGCGCGGGTTCGAGCGCCCGCTTGATGCTCAGACTGATCCTGCCATCCTCCCCGATATTCAGCACCTTAACCCGCACGGTATCGCCCATTTTCACATGCTCGGCAATATCGTTTACAAAGGTGCGGGCGACCTCCGAAATATGCACCATACCGGTCTTGTTGTCGCCCAAATCCACAAAAGCGCCAAACTTGGTAACCCCGGTTACCTTTCCTTCCACCACATCTCCGACTTTGAAATCCATACTCGGCACAAATCCTCCTGAAAATTTTATACTTTTAAAGCGGCAGCAAACGGCCGCCCAAAGAACGCAGAGCGTGCGGGAAATCAGCTTCCCGAAATGTCGGTATATACCTCTTCATCCGCATAAACATAGCCGAGGCGATCCCGTGCCGCCCGTTCGATAAAATCCTTCTCGTTCCCCGTTTGCAGCAAAGACAGCAGCTCCTGATTCTTCAGCCGCTGCTGCTCCGTCCGCTCCTCGACCGAGGCCAGCTCGTTCCGGCTCTCGACCAGCTTCATCTGCAGCGAGGTGAGGGAAATGATGGTATATACAACAAAAACCAGAATACAAATCCGGAAAAGTATGCTCTTTTGTTTTTTTGCGCCTGTGGCCATATCCGGTCATTCCAACTTTCATTTCAGTCATGTTCGGATCCAGTCGGAGGACTGTTCTTCCCTGTTTTTAGATTATACAACAATCTGCACAAGGGTTGCAAGAGTTTTTTGAGCAAACTCTCCCCTTTTTTAGACATTTTCCGAAAAAAAGCGAAAATTTTTCGGAATACCGGGCGCAGGACTCTGCCGATGCGGCGAAGGAGCCGGCGCAGCAGGTCGATGAGCCGGAAGGAGAACCGTATAATCCATCGGGAAAGCGTAAACCGAAAGAGCAAAAATCCGACCAGAAGTCCGAAAAAAACATACCACCGGATCTGGCCGGAGGAAAAAATCAAAAACAGCGAAAAGGTGGCAAAGGCGCAAACCACCCAGTAGAAAATATCCAGCAGAAAATCGACCGCCGGATGTGGGCGGACGCATTTTCGCACAATCCGGATCAGGTCGTATAAAAGGCAGAAGGCCGCGCCGGCCGGGATGGAATACAGGGTTCCCATCAGCTGGGCGTGAATGCTGATTTCCCACATTCTACTTAAACATGCGGGAGAAAAAGCCGCCCTTTGCCCGCTCCGCCGAGTAAAACAGGGCGGAAATCGTCCCGTCCACCGCGAACTCTCCGGTCTCCACATTAAATTTGCTGATGTGCAGATTCTGCCCCTTGATGGTCAGCTCCCCCATCTCGGTCAGGAGGACGACCGTCTCGTCATCAAAGTTGCCGACCGCGCTTACCCCGCTGATCGCGGCACGGCAGCGATCCTCGATCGTGATGTTGTGCGGCAGAGCGATCTGCTGCCTGCTCTCATTCATACCAACGCCTCCCCGCCATATTCAATAGATGATATGCGGGAACCGGACGAAATATGCGGATGAAAAGGCACGGCAGCCTCCGCCGTCGGCGGGTCATAAGGCGCAAACCGGACGTCAAGGCGTCCGGGCATCTGAATGCCCGGGCATCCGAATGCCCGAACTACTCCACCACCCGGTAAAGCAGCGGCGCTTCATCCTTTTTGGCGTACTCGCTGACCGAAAGCACCTCGGCCTTGAACAGGCGCTCGCCAAACCGGATTTTAAGCAAATCCCCAACCTTCACATCGTAGGAGGCACGCGCCGCCTTTCCGTTTACCAGCACCCGCCCGGCATCGCAGGCCTCGTTCGCGACGGTGCGCCGCTTGATGATACGGGAAATTTTCAAATATTTATCCAGTCGCATAAAGAGAAATCCTCCAGATATTCTTGTTTTTATATGCGGGAAAGGGCGCGTCCTCTCCCGCCCCGGGGTAAAAAGGCGCGCCGGCCTTCGCGCGGCCGTAAATCCAAGCCTTTTGCGGCGCGGCCGCGAAAGCCTTTCGCCATCGGTCGAAATTCAAAATTTGGAATACTCTGCCTCACAGCTGCGCATGGCAAGGATGGTCTGCCCGAACAGGTCGTCCAGCTCCATCCCGAGCATCTCCGCGCCGCGGGCAATCACCTCCCGCGAGCAGCCGGCCGCAAAGCCGGCGGATTTGTACTTTTTGCGGACCGACTTTACCTCAAGATCCGAGACGCTTTTGGAAGGACGCATCAACGCCACCGCCCCGATCAGGCCGGTCAGCTCGTCCACCGCATACAGCACCTTTTCCATCGTATGCTCCGGCTTTATATCCACCGTGAGGCCATAGCCGTGGCTGGCCACAGCGTGAATCAGCCGCTCGTCATAGTCCTGCGCGTGCATGATTTCCTGCTCTGCGATGCAGTGCCGCTCCGGATACCGTTCAAAATCCAGATCATGCAGCAGCCCCACCAACGCCCAGAAATCCGCCTCCTGCTCAAAGCCCAGCTGGTTTGCGAAATAACGCATAACCCCCTCGACCGTGACGGCATGGCGCAGGTGAAACGGCTCCTGATTATATTCGGTCAGAAGCGCGAAGGCTTCCTCTCTGCTCGGAATTTTACTCATATATATGCACCTCCAGGGTTTTCAATCCACACATTCGATCACACCGCCGCCCAGGCACTCCTCCCCACGGTAGAGGACGACCGCCTGTCCGACCGCGACGGCGCGCTGCGGCCGGTCGAAGTGAACCTCCACCCGCCCGTCGGGAAGCGGCGTGGCCGCAGCCGCCGTCTCCTCCCCGTGATAGCGGGTGCGCGCCGTCGCCCTGACCGTCCCGGCAGGCGGCTGCCCGGCGATCCAGTTGAAATCGCAGGCGGTCAGGCGGTCGGTGTACAGCCCAGCCTTATCGGTAAGGAGGACGGTATTTTCTTCGACATTTTTGCGTCCGACATACATCGGCCTTTTCAACGCCAGCCCAAGTCCCCGCCGCTGCCCGATCGTGTAGCGGATAAGCCCTTTGTGTTCGCCCAGAACATTGCCGTCCGCGTCCAGAAACCGCCCCGGCAAGGAAGGCCTTCCGGTATACTGCTCAATAAAATCGGCATAGCTGCCCCCGGTCACAAAGCAGATGTCCTGGCTGTCCGGCTTGGCGGCGTTCACAAAGCCGTAATCGGCTGCGGCGGCGCGCACCTCCTGCTTGTCCGTGAATTCTCCCAGCGGAAAGAGGGTGTGCCGCAGCTGCGCCTGGGTCAGAAAATAGAGGACATAGCTCTGATCCTTGGCAGGATTTTTTGCCCGCAGCAGTCGGTAGAGGCCGGTCTCCTCATCCAGAGAAACTCTGGCGTAATGGCCGGTTGCGATCGCGTCACACTCCAAAAGCTGAGCGCGCTGATACAGCTTGTCAAATTTCATATACCGGTTGCAGTCAATGCAGGGGTTAGGGGTTCCGCCCCCTTCGTAAACCGAGACGAACCGATCTATAACCTGCGCGGCGAAATCGGACTGAAAATTAAACACATAATACCGCATTCCAAGAGAAAATGCAACCCGCCGCGCGTCCTCGGTATCGCTCAGCGTACAGCAGCTGTGGACGCCGGCGCAATCCTCCGCGCCGCTGTCATACAGCTTCATGGTTACGCCGATGCACTCGCACCCCATCTCCACGCATTTCGCCGCGGCGACCGAGCTGTCTACGCCGCCGCTCATGGCGACCAGCACCCGTTTTTTCATACTGCTCTCCTTTGCTGTTTATCAGAGTCTGTCGAGGGGGAGGCGAAAAGCCTCTCCCGGCCGGGAGGCTTCCGGGCAGCCGACCTCACCCGCCGTAAGCGATCATCCGATCCAGACAGCGCCGCGCCGAAAGGAGGGTCTCCTCCTCCAGTGAAATCTCCTCCCCGCCCTGCCCGGCACAGCAATCCAGCAGATCGCGCAGAGTTGTCGCCCGCATATTGTGGCAGACCAGATCCTTGGAAAGCGGGTAAAACCGCTTTTCCGGGCATTCGTATTGCAAATGCTCGACCACGCTGTTCTCGGTTCCGATGATGAACTCCTTGGCCGGACTTTGCATGGCATACTCCATAATGCCGCTGGTCGATCCAACATAGTCCGACAGCTTTACAACCTCCGGCACACATTCGGGATGGGTGAGGAGAAGGGCCTGCGGATGCCGCGCCCGCACCCGCTCGACATCCCGGACGGTCGCCCGCACATGGGTCGGACAGCCGCCGTGCACCAGCTTGATATTCCGGTCGGGCAGCTGCTTTTGCACATAGCTGCCCAGATTGATGTCCGGTATGAAGAGGATGTCCTTCTGCGGCATGGCCGATACGATCTTCACCGCAGAGGAGGAGGTCACGCAAACATCGCAGATGGTTTTAAGCGCTGCGGTCGTGTTGACATAGGCGACCACCGCATACCCTGGATGCATCTCCTTAAGCTGCGCGATCAGCTCGGGATCCATCTGCTCCGCCATGGGACATCCGGCCGTTTCGTTCACCAGAAACACCCGCTTTTTCGGCGAGAGGATTTTCGCCGTCTCCGCCATAAAGCGGACGCCGCAGAAGAGGATGGTGTCGCTGTCCGTTGCGGCGGCCTTTTTGGCCAGGGCATATGAATCCCCTGTAAAGTCCGCGACCTCCACAATCTCCCGCCGCTGATAGGTGTGCGCGAGGATGCAAAGCCCCTTCTCCCGCTTGAGGCGCAAAATCTCCTGCTGCATTTGCTGTATCGTCATGTTCCGCTTCCCCTTTTCTCACGGCACCGTGCAAGCCGCCTTTTTTTGCGCAGCGGCCGCCGCGCCGGAATTCCGTAGTCCAGTTTTCCTACGTATTTGATATGATTATAGAGCCTGCGCGGCGTTTTGTCAATCTCCCGTTTTGGCGCCGGTATTTTATATTTGCTGTGCTGCGCAGATTTTCGTGAAAAAAAGAAAAAGGGTCTTGAAATTTGAATACGGGTATGCTATAATCCTATTTGCTGAAAAAAGCCTTGACCGCTGATCGGCAAAATATTTTCATAAATCCGGGTGTGGCGAAGTTTGGTATCGCGCTTGAATGGGGTTCAAGAGGCCTCGAGTTCGAATCTCGACACTCGGACCAAAAATCGACAAGTATCGAAAGATGCTTGTCGATTTTACTTTTTGCCGATTTTCTACGGTCGTTTTTCAGCGGACAATCAATAATAAAAACGGCCGCAGTTTTATTTGAAGTCTGAAAGCAGGCTTTCCGAAAACACCGGATGGAGGCAAAGGCCGCGCGCCGAAGCCTCCGGGTAAAAATGGAAAGAGGCGCTGTCCGGCCTGCTTTTTTAAAATCCGATCAGCCCCCGGCGCGGCAGCCGGGAAAACGAGGTGGAAGATCATGGAACAAACCGATCTGTTCGGGACAGAAAAAATCAGTAAAATTCTGCTTCAGCTTGCGCCGCCGGTCATGCTGGCGCAGCTGATTCAGGCGCTTTATAATATTGTGGACAGCCTTTTTGTCGGGAGATATTCGGGCTCCGGGCTGACGGCGCTCTCGATCATTTATCCGATTCAGCTTTTGATGATCGCCTTCGCCGTCGGAACCGGCGTGGGAATCAACACGGTCATGGCGGCGAAGCTCGGCACCGGCAACCGAAAGGAAGCGGATGCGTACGCCGGGGTCGGCACGCCGCTTGCCGTCGCGCTCTGGTTTTTATTTGCCGCGGTCTGCTACCTGATTATGCCCTTTTATGCGAGGATGTCGACCACCTCCGAGGATGTTATCCGCAGCGTCGTTACCTATGGCAGGATTGTCTGCGTGTTCAGCTTCGGCCTGTTTTTAGAGAGTGTCTGGACAAAGATTCTGCAATCAAACGGCGATATGAAAACGCCGATGTTTGCGCAGATCATCGGCGCAGTCACAAACATCCTCCTTGACCCGCTTCTGATTTTCGGCATGTTCGGACTGCCGGAGATGGGCATCGCCGGCGCCGCCATCGCTACCGTTGCGGGGCAAATCGTGGCGGCGCTGGTCGTTATGAAAAAGGGGTTCCGCAAGCCGCCGAAGGCGAGGCTCTTCCCGCACCACACGGCGAAGATTTTCCGCCTCGGCGTACCGAACATATTGATGCAGTCGGCCTATACCTTTTATATACTTGGACTCAATCTGATACTGGCAAGCTTCTGCGATCAGGCGGTCACGGCACTCGGACTGTACTACAAATGGCAGACCTTCTTTTTTATTCCGCTCGGCGCGATGCAGACCTGCATTGTCCCGATCATCAGCTACAACTATGCCGCGCGGAATATCGAGCGCTGCAAAAAGACGCTTTCGGCCTCCATCCTGTTCGGGCTTGGGCTGATGGCGCTCGGAACGCTCTGCTTCCTCTCTGTGCCGACGCAAATGCTGCAGGTGTTTACAAAGGACGCACAGGTGATCGAAATCGGCAGAATCGGCTTTCGCTTTGTCGGCGTCAGTTTTTTGCCGATGGTCACCTCCCTGATCTTCCCGGTGTTTTTTCAGGCGGTAGGCTCCAGCCTGAAAAGCTCGGCACTGACCGTGATCCGTACGGTGGTGCTGTTCGTGCCGCTCGGATATATTTTCTCGCGCCTGGGGCTGAACTGGTTCTGGATGACCTTCCCCATCACGGAAATCCTGACAAGCAGCGTGGGCGGCGTATTCTATCACCAGTTTCTCAAAAAGGATTATGTCAGCACGCCAAAGCCCATAGAGGCGGACGAGGGCGACACCGCCGGTCTGAAGCCGTCAAGGCCGGGGGGCATCCTCACGGTCGCCCGCGAGCACGGCTCCTCCGGCAAGCAGGTCGGCAAGCTGGTCGCGCAGAGGTTGGGAATCCCCTTCTACTATAAAGAGATGGTGGCGCTCGCCGCCCACGAGAGCGGGCTTGACCGGGCGTTTATATCCGACATTCATAAAAACGCGCCGGACGCCCTGCGCGACCTCTACCTGAGCTCTCACGCGGTTCAGCGCGCCATTCAGGCGCAGGAGCATATCATCCGCGAAATTGCAGATAACGGTTCCTGCGTCATCGTGGGGCGGGCGGCCGACTATGTGCTGCGGGGGCGCGAGAATGTGATTCGCGTGTTCATCCACGCGCCGAAGGAATACCGCATCGGAAGGGTTATGGAGGTTTACGGGGACACGCCGCGTGAGGCGAGGCGCAACATCCGCCGCTCCGACAAGGCGAGGGCTTCCTATTACCGGCACATTTCGGGAAAACGCTGGGGCAGGGCCGAGAACTATGAACTGGTTGTGGATTCCTCCGTCGGCGTGGAAAAAGCGGCGGAAATAATCCTCGATTATATTTCTGCAAATTTTAAGCCGGAGGCCGCTGCGCACTCGCCGGAAGCAGTCCAAAGGGGTTAAAGAGCAGCGGAACAAGTGAGAGTGTGGAAATGCCCGTTTTACCATAGGGTTATCGGCAGGGACGAATGTTACGACTTATTCCCGATCGCAGCAAGAGCGGTGCGGGATGCGGATCTGATCAAAGAAGAAGGCAGGGACGCCCTCGGCCTTATGTGTGAAAAATGCGGAAGCTATAGGAAATAGCCGGGCCGCAGATCATCCGGAGGCGGTGCGGTTCCCCCTCCGGTTTGACACGCCCCCGCCCTGCAGAACCGCGGCGCTTCGGCCGTTACGCTGCTTTTATAAAGAAATCCGGCAAGCCTCCATCCAAAAAAAGAGGCTTGCCGGATTTTTGCTTTTTATAGAACCGCGAACCGCTGTCCGGCCGGCGAAAAAATATTCTCCACCCCGCTTTGGGAGGAAAGGTTCACCCCTCCCCCACCTCGCGGCTGCCGGCGCTTTAAGGTGCAGGCGGCTGATTTCGCGCCGCGTCCAGAAAAAGCGCGGTCAAGCCGATATACCCGGCAAGCAGAAGCGCCGCCGCCGCGCACACGAGGATACAGATCAGGCGCAGCACCTTTTTCTCCCGCAGGCAGACGGCTGACACAACAATACCGGCCACCGCCAGTATCAAAAGCAGAATTGCTGCCCAAAGTTCCATACCGTTTCTCCTTTCAAAATTCATCGGCCGGGCACGACCGCACGACCGCACGACCGCACGACCGCACGACCGGCAGAAAGTGCACCGGGCGCCCGGCCGGCGCCGGTTTTCCGCAGCGTCTTAAAGCCGCGCGGCCCCTCCGCAAAAGCCGGAGCGGGGCTTTTGCCGCAGCATTGGAAGGCTTTTTGCCCTCCCCCGACCCTCACTCGGCCGCTCAGCCGCAAATCGGGAAATACAGGCTGGTGCGCGGGTCAATCGTCTCGCACCGCATGATGTTTGCCTCCGGACAGATGCTGTCCAGCTGATCCCGTTTTTGAGATTCCTTATAGCTGCCGGGCTGCGCCTGCGCCGCCAGGATCAGTCCGTCGTAATCCTCCGGCAGGTAGACGACGTAGCTCTTGGTCAGCACTTTTCCCCAATCTCCCACGTCGTTTTTCCAGTCGGTGGAATAGAAAAACTCAATCTCATACTGCCGTCCCGCCCACGAAACCTTATGCACATAGTGATTTTCGCCACGATTGGTATCGTTGTAGGCCGTGCTCGCGGTAAGCCACATGCCGCTGTAATAATCATACAGCTCGCTGCCGGTGACGGTCATATACTGCTGCGAGAAATTCGGGATGGAGGCTGCCGGAATATAGCAGATGGCGTCAAACTCGATTTCGCGGATGCCGTCGTGCCTGTCGTCGCGCAGCTTCCGCACCTCCCAATAGCAATCCCCGGTGTTGTATCCGTCGCCGAGACCGGAATAGCTGGCAACTCCGTTTTTCAGGAGATAGCTGCCTCCATCCAGAGCGGCGTTCAGGGAAAGCGCGTTCTTTTCAAAGCTTGCGGTCGTGGAGTGAATCCGCTCTACCATGCTGAGAGAGCTGCCGTTTTCCTGATCGAGCAGGTCTCCGCCGGCAGAAAGCTCCAGCACCAGCAGGTCGTCGCTGCCATCGTAAGACAGCACAACGCCGCTGTCGTCCGCCCAAACCACGCCGGAATCGAGCGTGTTCTGATCCGCGTCCAAAAACTCCCAGCTCGCGTCATCCTCGACATGCAGCCAGATGTCCGCACCCGCGTATTTCCACAAGCCGACACAATTTGCAATATAGCTGCTGCTCATATTTTTCGACCAGGACAGCTCGGGATAATAAACATACCGTTCCTCCGCGTCCCAGATCCAGACCAGGTGGGTCTCGCTCTTATCCACGTGCAAAAAGTCGACCGAGACGTCGGTCTCCCCGTCGCCGTCGATGTCGTCGAAGGAGATCCCCTCAAACGCCGTCTTTGCGTCCGGAATCGACCACGGAAAGGCCACGCTGTCAAAGAGCACCTGCTCCGCCTCGTCCCAGTAAAAAGCCGCGCTTTCGGAATCTATCGTAACCAGCACGTCGACGCGGTCGCCGTCGTGAGCTATAGTACCGTTGGCCACCACAACTCCCGTCGTGCGCCAGTCCGCCCCGGCCTCCTCTTCCGCGTCGCCGCAGGCCGCAAGGCCGAAAATAAACATGGCCGTCAAAAGCAGCGCCAGACTCTTTTTAAAATACCGCATCAAACTCTCCCCTTTTTATTTTCATCGAACCTGTTCGTACATGTCGCCGTCCCACAGCATGACGCCCGTATCAAAATCAAACATCCGGTGGGCAACCCCGGCATAAACGGAGGAATCGGCGTAATAGGTGCTGGCTTCGTCTTCGGAGGGGCGCAAAAGGCCGGAGTCCATCTCCCTGGCTTCGGACTCGCCGACCGCCCGCTCAAAGTAGCTCCATCTGCCGTCGCTGTCGATGACGATAAAGACCGAGGCGCCAAGATCCCCGTCCAGATACCATGCGCCGACAAGCTCCGAGATGTCGGCCTCGGCAGGATCCCAGTCTCCCTGTCCGCCGGCGCCGCCGTCCGCGTACCAGCCGTCCTCCGCCCCCTTCACATAGCTGAAGTAGCCGTAGGCGGCAAGATAGAGCTCGCCCTCCTCCAGCCGGGCGGGAGAGCCCGAGCCGTCCGCAGCGTTATAGGCGTAAACGCACTCCCACTCCGGCTCGTACCGGAGCCAGCCGCTGACCGCAAGCGCCCCATCGCGGTAGAGGCGCCACTCTCCGTCCGCGTGAATCTCGATGTAATCATAGTCGTACTGCGCGCCGGCCAGCCATATCCCCGCAAAGGCGGTGTAATCGCTCTCCTCCGACGACAGCACGGTATCGCTGCGCACGCCGTTCGGGAAAGAGGAGTCGATCGCGTCATCCCAGTCCTCTTCGCCGCCGCAGCCGGTGCAAAACAGGCAAAGCGCCAGCAGAAGGCTCAGCACCCACAAAAATCGCAGATTTTCCCTTTTCATTTTGCTTTCCCCCTTTTCTTATTCAAAAGCGTTGCGGCAGACGCCCGGCGCAGCCGGCCGCCTTACAACAAAAGCCGCAAAAACAGGCTCAGGTTCGTGCCGTTTCCGGCCTTCAGCCTCCGCACACCTTGAAAAGCCGCAGGCCGCCCGCCAGAGTCATGGCGCCGCCTACCTCCGCCGAAGATTCGCCGTCATAGCGCGGCAGCTCGGCAATTTTTTGGTCATATGCCTCCTTATTGTAGCTCGTATCCGTAAACAAAAAGCAGTTGGTGTCCGGCGGCGCAAAGATCAGCCAGTCGCCGTCGTCAAAGCAGGTCGGCCAGCTCGAGTCGTAATCCGGGCTGATCGGCGCGCCGTCCTCCCCGTAAATCTGAATATGAAAGCCGGCGTCCAGCTCCTCCTTCGTGAATTGTCCGAGGTCGATTTTCGCCGTCTCCCCCTCATACAGCGTGTTCTGAATCCGTGAAGGACCCCAGTCATCGCTGTCAGCCGGGCTGATACGGATGTCCGCAATGGGGCGGGTTGTGCGGTTGACCACCGTGATCTCCATGGAAGATTTCCGATGATCCTGCCCCTTAGCGCACGCGGCAAGCAGCAAGAGGATCAATACAGCCGGCAAAAATACCGCCAGCCATTTTCCAACGCGGCGCATATACTTTTCCTCCCATCTGTATTTCAGAGTCCGGGCAAACCGTTCAACCGGTTTGCTCCGCCATTGTCAAAAGCTCGTCATGGCTGATCTCCACATCTCCGAAACGGACAAAAATGCCGTTGGTCACAGCGCTCTCCCATACCCGGGCATCCGAAATCGGCCGAAAGCGAAGCTTATCCAGATAGGGCTTCATATCCAAAAGCAGACGGCTGCCGGATACAAAATCGACCTGAAGGACATAATCAGAAAGCGGCCGAACGGCCGAAATATATCTCCGGTTCAAGATACGTCCCTCCCTCTTTTCGGGGGTTTTAAAAAACCACCGTACTCATTATACGGTGGTTTTTTAAAAATAACGATTAACCAAAGGTTAGGCTTTGGGAGAATCGGCCGAGGCCTGCCCCTCCATCTGTTCAAACAGCCGCTGCCGTTTGGTTCGGGTGTCCCCTTCGATATGAAGCTTGGAGTAAATCTGATTGACGTACTGCTTTACGCTCCCTTCGGAGAGATACAGCCTCTTTGCAATCTCCCGGTTGCTCAGCCGCGCGGCCATCAGACGCACAATCTCATGCTCCCGCTCGGTAAGCGCGGCGAAGGCCTCCGGGCGCTTCTCCCCCTCCCGCAAAGCGGCGCAGCGCGCCTCATATTCCTCTCCGAGCTGCGCGACCTGACGCAAAAAGGCGGCGGCCGCAGCGTTTCCTTTATCCGTAAGGCCGCCCCACAGCGTTTTCAAATAGCGGTAGTTTTCCACAAACGGCAGCAAAAAGCCATCCGGCAGCGCCGCCTCGATCGCCTGACGCAAGGCCGCCTGCGCCTGTGCGCGTTTGCCCAGCCCCTCATAAGCTGCGGCCGTCTGCACGCGCAGATGGAGCGCCACCAGCGCGTAGTGCATCCCCGCGCACAAAGCGAGCAGCCCCTCGCTTCGTCCGATCACCTTGACAAAGTCCCCCTGCGCCAGATAGACCTGATTTTCAATCATCTCCATCATCGGCTTCCCCGGCGCGAGGAGGTTGACCGCCGCCAATTGATGACGGCCGAAAACCTCCGGAATTTTTCCGACCTCCCCCGACAGCGCGTGATAATAGGCGGAGGAGGCGTTCCAGATGTTGAGCCAGGCCGCATTGTGATGCTGCACCAACATATCGCGCCGCTGTGCCAGCGTATACCGCGGCTCGGCGTCCGCGCAAAGGGAGAGGCGCCAGGCGAGAAAGTCGCAGCAAAGCGCCATATTTTCCTGCCCGTTGTCCTCGATCTGGGCGCGCGCCCCTTCCAGCGCAATCTGCGCGTCGGCGAAATGCCCCTGCAAAAAGGCCGCCTCCGCCCGCATGATTTTTTCGGCGCCCTGTCCGTGCCCGTCGGTGATCTTGTAGTAATGCGGCATGCAGGCGTCCATCTCGGCAAGCTCGCCGGAAAGGGCGCCCGGCGCCCGATGGAACATCATCAGCACCGACGGAGAGCCAAAGGTCCAGCCGCCGCTTTTGTGGATGCTGATTGCAGGGCGCGACATCTGCCGGCTGGCGCTGCGGTGCAGGCGGCTCATGGCGCTGATATCATTGTATTTCAAAAAGCTCATGATGAGGCTGCATTCTCCCTGCAGATTGCCGCGTTCGCGCGCCGACATCTCGGGACGCTCTGCAATCGACGCCTCCAAAAGCGACTTCAGCTCCATCATTTTGGGAATGCGCCGCCAGTTGAACATGCTGCGCATCAGCACCAGAATGGCCAGCGGATGCGCTTTCAGAATCGCGTCGGGGCAATCGGAGAGGGCATCCAGCACCTCCTCCGGCTTTAAGGAGGAGAGCAAAATCCCCGCGTCCTTCCGGACAATGCGCAGCAGCGCGTCATAATTTCCGCTTCGCCGATAGGCGGCCATGGCGTGAAGATACAGCCGGTGATTTTCATACCAGAGGCCGAACCGGTCGCAGTAGGCCGCCTGCCTCTCCTGCTCCAGCGTCAGGAAGGTGCGCTCGGCGCACGCCTTCATCATATGATGAAAGCGAAAGGTAACGCCGTCGGGCAGCCGTTTTACAAAGGCATTCTGCTCCGTCAGCAGCAAAAGCTGCTGCTCGGCCTCCCGATTTTCGGTGACAAAGCGCGCCATTTCCGCCGTGAATTCATCGGCGAGGCCCATCACCGCAAGGAACTCCCTTGACCGGACGGGAAGCGGGTCGATCATGGCGGCGGTGAACATGGCGTAAATATCCGAATTCTGATCGGGCAGCGCACCATACTCGGCAACCGACCGCAGATTCAGATAAATGGCGGAAAACCACCCCTCGCTGGAATAAAGCAGCGTTTCGATCTGTGCGTCCGAAAGGGTTATCCCGCAGCGGCGGGCGTAAACGGCCAGCTCGGTATGATTCAGCCGGAGCTGCTCCGTACCGATCTGGCAGACCCGGCCGCCCAGGCGCACCACCTCCGCCGCCGGCAGAAAGCGATCCCGGCTTGCCACGATCAAATGCACATTTTCCGGCAGCCGATTGGCCAGCGTGCACAAAAATGCACAGGCGCGGTTGTCGGTCAGAAGATGAAAATCATCAATAAAAATATAACAGGCCGTCTCCCCCATCAGCGCATGGCAAAGGTCGTCCGACAAAAGGCTGCCGCCCGCGGCGTCCACCGGACAGGGGTAATCCCGCAGCAGCTCCAGCCCGGCGTGGTCAAAGGCGTCTTGAACACTTCTCCAGAAGATTGCGAGGTTGTCGGAATACACGCTGATACGGATAATCTGCAGCGCCTCTTCTCTGCTCTGCTCGCCCAGATACCAGTTCACCGCGGTCGTTTTTCCGTAGCCCATCGGCGCGACAACGGTGGTCAGCGCACATTGGGAGAGCGGACGCAGGCACTCCCGCAGCCGCTCCGATATGTAAACGGTATTCAGACTCCACCTTCGTCTTGGCATACGGTTCGCCTCCACCTTGTTCGGTCTTAATTTGCAAGGGAGGGCGCTTTTTGCGCAGCCGCTTTTGAAAAAGCGCCCGGGACGCAGCACACCGGCGCGCCCGTCACTCCCGCCGCAAATCAATTTCAGTCCCATACATTATATACGAACTCTTGAAATTTTACAAGAATTTAGAGAGATTTATCGCAATTTTCCACAGATGTCACAAAGCCCCCGTCCGAAAGAGGCCGGTCCGGCCGCAGGAGGAAAGCCTTCGCGCCCGATCAGCCCCCCCCCTCCGGCTGCACCCGGCCGGGAGGCCCTCCCCTCTGGCGGAGGCAGGACACACTTCCGCCCTTTCGGCACATGAAAAGGCGGCGGAGCGCACCGGCCTTCTGTCCCGTGCGTCCGCCGCCTCTTATCCGCTCACCCTCTGCGATTTGCAGAAAGCTTTATGCCGAAAGGGTCACCAAACCTCCTCATAACTGAACGAAAATCCCGAAATTTTCGGGCTGCTCCAGCTGGTAAAGTCCAGTTCCTCCAACGGGATCGTCAGCGTATAGATGGAGACATTGCGCTCTTCGACCAACAGATCCATGTCAAAGTGTTTGCTGAAAAGCTGCTGGCCGCCGTCGGTCACGGCGATATCAACGCCGTTCAGCCCGATATTTTCACCCGTGTCGTTGGAGGTGTAAAGCGTGATCTGTAGGTTGTCATTTTCGTCCATATACATTTCCGTCACCTTACACAGCACCGCGCCGTCATAGAAGAGCATCGCGTTGTTGAGGTCGAACGGAACAAAGAATTTTGCCCATGCATAGCCCTGCTCCATCGCCTCGCGTCCGTAATAGGAAAATCCGGCCTCGTCATATGCCGACTGCAGGCGCGCGCGGGCGCTGTCGTTCCACTCGAGCTTCCAGCCGTCGCTGCCGCGCGACATAATGGTGGAGAGGTAAACCGCCTGCTCCTTCTCCGCCGGGTAGCCGGCTGGAATCCGGTAATACAGCGCCGTAAACCATACGTAATCGCCCTCCTCTGCCGCGATGGCGATGAGGCTTTTCCCGTACTCCTTAAAAGTGTCATACGACGTGTTGTAGTATTGATCCATCGCCGCGCTGTCGGTGCCGCGGAAGAGCTTTTCAAAAGATTTTCTGTCGCTGCCGGCATACTCGATCAGCTTGTCGGTGAGGATTTGCGCGGCCTCCGTAATATCCAGGTCGCCGCTTGCAGCGACTTCGCCGCCACCCGAACCTGACGCCGCACCGACGGACGCGTCACCGGCGGCGGAGGGTGTGGTAGAGTTTACATAATCCTCCGCTTCCGTGTAATCGCTCTGCGCGCCGCCGTTTTTGAGGCCGCCGTCCATCACGCCGTAAAGGGTCGGCAGACCAAGGTTTGCAAGGATGCAAACCACCAGCCCGCAGGCAATCAGCCCGCTTGTAAAGGCGGCAAGCCCTCTGCCGTTTTGCTCCGGATTTTTGCCCTTTGTCACAGCATTTTTGATGCTGAGCAGCATCGAATTCTCCCCCGACGCCGCCGATGCGAAGAGAAGTATCCCCAGCGCCAGCACAAAGGCGTACGGCAGGAAAAGGGAGATCGCCGCCACGGCAAGGAAGAACCACAACGCCGGAGGCTTTAAGCGCACCATATTGCAAATAACGGTCTTTACCCGCTTTCCGAAGCCGCCGCGCCTTACCTCCCCGATCAGCCGACTGACCGATAAAATCAGGAAATAGAAGAACAGCGCCGCAAAAATCTGATTTGCCGTATTGTTTTTTGAAAACAGCGTATCTGCAAAAAACGCCGTGATGACCGCCGAAGCAAGCGCCATGACAAGCTTCAGAATCAGGCTCGGCCAGAAGCGCTTGCCTTCGTAAGCGCGGAGCATTCCGTAAGCCGCATTTGTGAGGATCTCTTTTAATTTTTTCATACCGCTCACCTCACAGTACAGCTTTCAGCACGGCGACGATGATCGCCGCACAGATGTTGACGAGCAGGGCGATGCCGATGCCGCGAAGCACTCTTTTGGCCGACAGCCTGCTCTGCCGCTCTTTTTCGGCCGTGGGAAGCTCAAAGCCGATCTCTCCGGTCAGCATTTTTGCAATATGCTGTTTGTTTTCTGCGGTTTTCTCAAAGGAGTGGATGTACACGCGCTCTTTCCCCTCGGCCTTATCAAACAAACTGCCGAAGAAGGCGTACCCCTCCTCCGCGTTTGTGACCGTGACGCTGCGCTTGCATTTTTTGTCGCGGTACTGTGCGCTCAGGGTTCCGTTTTCCAGCGCCGAGTTCATTGCCGCCGCAAGATACTGCTTCGCAATTTCATAGGAGACCGGTCCCGCGACGGTAAGCGCGCCGTGCTTGGCGTTCATCATCACCCACGCGCCGTCAAACGGGAGAAAATACACGTCCGAGCTGCCGGTTTCCTCCTGCAGTTCGGCGCGCAGACACTTATCCGGCGTGTATAACGCTTTTATGAAGGCGGCAATCGCCTCCGTCAGCCGGGGCGCGCCCGCCTCATCCGTAATCCACCCCTGCGCTTTCAGAAGCTCGTCGGTTTCCCCCGAAATCTCCGCCGGGATAGCCTCCAGCAGCGCCTCGGTATCGGGAGCAATTTCATTCATCGGCGAGATGTCGTTATATGGGATCCCCGCCAGTTCACCGAGGCGCTTTATCCCCGGGTAATGCAGTGTGAATTTCATTTTGCTCCCCCCTTACTTGTATAAAATCGCTCGATAATCTCTCTGTATTTATCAAGGGCTGCCTCAGCCCCGGCGTTTCCCTTTATCAGCACGTCCTCCGCCGTGTCGCCGAAGCCCATAAAGAACTCTCCGGCGCCCATGCCTTCTTCACCGAACACGGCGTTGTACAGGTCTCCGTTATCCTCGGCAAGGAGGATATCCTCCGCGTCCACAAGGTTCTTGATATTCGCGCCGTAGTCGCCGTTCATCATCTTGTCGGCAAGCTCGCCGCAGCTCATCGCCTTGCCGCCGAACACAGCATCCACAGCGCCCTCGGCGCGCGTCCCGGACGAGGCGGTATGCGCAAGGTCGAGGAAATAATCAAAAAGGTTTTCGGCGTTGTTGCCTGCATTTACGACGTCCGCCGCCGCGCTGCCCTTGAATATCTCCGCAGTGGCGATATCCCATATGGCGAGGTTCGGGTCGGCCTTTGTCGCCGCACCGACAAGCTGCCCCGCGCCGCAGGAGCCGGCGCCCCTGACAAGCGCTTCTCTCCAGTTTCCGGTTTCGCCGTATACATCCTCGGCCTTCTGCAGCGCTTTTGCAAGGCCGACGCCCGCGTCAAACAGCTTTCCGTATTTGCCGAATTGATCGAAGAATTGCAGGCTTGATAATTTATCAAGATTTTCAAGTATATTTCTGTTCCTGTCCGCCGCCTTCAGCATTTTGTCGTAGTCGACGGTGATAAGCCCCCAGCATATTTTGAATTTGATCGAATCGGACTCGTTTTTGCCGCCCGAAAAGCCGATCGTGGTCAACAGAAACCACAGCAGCAAGAAGGCCGTGCCGGAGAGGCCGATCAGCCTTCTGAGCCAGCCGATGGGATCCTTCAGCAAGTCTTCAAACGTCACGCTGCCGTCGTATTCACCGAGCCGGCCGCCCGTGGAGTCATCCACATCCTTGCCGGTGGAGGCAAAATTTCCTTTATAATCCCCGCTGCTTTTGAGGTTCCAGTGCGAGGTATAGGTCTTTACTTCGCCGCTCATCATGGCAACGGTGTCGCCGTAGGATCTGAAGTAAGGCTTGCCGTCGTCGTCCAGCGCAGGGGTCAGCGCGTCGTTTTTGTTGATCAGGGTATCCAGCAGCGTATAGGTCGTGCTGCCTTTTTTGGCATAGAGGGTCAAGCCGAGGATTTTGTCGTTATCGGAAAGATCGCTTAAATACTGAAAATCCTCCCAGCTCTGATCGGTCATGCCGATGTCGTAGTTGCCGAGAACGGTGTCATACCAGCCGAACGCGGTAAAATCAATAAAGGTCATGTTGTCGGGAAGCTTGATATCGCGCAGGGAAATACATCCCTCAAACGCGCCCATGGCAATCCAGTCGAGCTTGGGCATTTCGGGAATGCTTTTCAGCGAGACGTCGTTCTGAAAGGCGTATTTCTCAATGTACTCAAGGTTTTTGCAACCCGAAATCTCCTCGAGATTCACCGAACTCAGCCGCCGGATACAGGTGACGTTGTCGTTGACATACACCTTTGTGAGGTTGTGATCCTCGATATCGACACCGATGACCTTTACTGTACCGTACAGCGGAATCGTCACCGTTTCCGGGACGGCGATCTCGGTTTTTTGCCCCACATAGGAAACATATCCGCAAATCTCACCGGTTTTATATTCTGCCGTCAGGTCGGTTACGACCCATTCACCAAGCATGGAATAATCGTAGCCGTACCAGTTGGGCGAATAGTTTACTCTCGGGCCTGCAAGCTGACCCTCCTGCTGCCGTTTCATAAAATAAATGCGGGTCATATCACGAACTGTGTCCCACGCAGGATCGTTGGCGCCGGAAGGCTTGTTGATCATTTTCGATATGCCGGTATAAAAAACATTATAGAACGCATAAGCACCGGGCATATCCCAGTGGGCAAGGGAATCATACTCATCAGGTTTATTTCCGGAAACGGTCGTCAACGCCTTTCCGGAATTGCCTACGATACAACCGTTTTCATCCACCGCGCTCAGATCGGGCTGCTCGGTAATCGTTGAAGTACCGGCGGCGTAGTTTCGCTGCGGCGCGTGCGCCTCATCGGTTTGAGGTGGGTAGTAGTAGCCATAGGCCGCCATGCCTGCAACTGTATTGTTGGAAACAAACTCCATATAGTCTTCAAGGGTATTTCCCATGGACGAGCCGTCGTCATAAACTTCGCCCTCGCCGTCCCATCTGGCGCCGTCTTTCCATGTGGCGTAGCAGGAGGGACAATAGTATGCGTACACATAGCGGAGTTTATTTCCGACCTTTTCGATAATACCAGGGACGGTATATCTTCCGTCGTCCTCAACCTCTACATAATATTCGATCATTTTATCACCGTGTCCGGAGCAGCGGTAGGTAAGTCCCGGTACTTTGGCGGCGTTGCCGTCACAAAGCCCATAGTAATCCTCCAGCAATACGACGTTGCCGCTCTCCCTTGCCGACGCGGTCAGCGATACAAGCGGCAAGAGCGACAAAACCGTAACCGCCGCAAGTATAGCCGACAAAAACCTTGCAATTCGTTTATTATGGCTTTTATGCTTCATAAGCCTCCCCCGCCTTTCCCCCTGACGAAGCGCCAGAGTCAACAGCGTGTATAAATACACACAGTCATTATAGCATGGGGCAGACTGCGGTTGCAGCGCGTTTTCAAAACTGTCAATTGACAATTTTGAAAACGCCGCTTATGGCCTCCCCCCCCTTTTTGCAAAAATCCATCCGGTGAGGGGCTGCGCGGCAGAAAGGCCATATCCCTCCCCACAGCAAAATGCATAGAAAAGCGGCAGACTCCAAAGATCGCACGGATCAGGAGCCTGCCGCTTTCATTGCGGATTTATTTTGTAAGGAACCTTTTCTTTTTCCCGAGTACCGTCGCCCCGGTCAGGACGCCGCCGCTGATAAAGAGCAGAGCGACCCACAGCAGAAGGTTGCTGCTGTCGCCGGTTTTCGGCGCGGGCGGGTCATTCGGCAGCTTCTTCGTTACGATGTCCGCCCCGGCAATTTCCCCGGTCGCCGCAGCGTCGCTGTAATATTTGCCACAGCCGTCGCAGTACCAGTATTCAATGTTGCCCTCTGCGTCCCTGGTCGCCGCTTTGGCGTCGACGTGCTTGAGGTCGCTGTGAATGGTTTTGTCGATCTCACCGTAAGGCTTTCCGCAGATTTCGCAGACAGCCTTTTCGGTACAGGTGGCCTTGCCGCCGGTATGCTCACCATACCCATCCTTCATCGAATTATCATTCTTCACATCACAATAGCTGTTTTGGCACTCATGCCAATGATGCGTCGCATCGTACTGCCACTCCTGCCCCCAGTTGTGACCGCTTGCATCAACCGGCTGGATTTTGGTCGCGTTGCACTTGCCGCAGGTAAATGTTTTCTCGCCCGCTACCACGCAGGTGGACGGAATCGTAACTACGCCGTTGTCCCAATCGTGAGGCTCCACATTCGCCGTTGCATCGCAGCGGGAGCACTTATCCCAGTGCTGGTCAGCATCCGATTCCTGTTCGGAGAAATCGTGACCCAAAGCCTCGACCGTGCCGCCGCAGACCGTGCAGACCACAGAGTCCGTGCAGGTGGGCGCCTCGGTGCTGCCGGAGTGGTCGCAAACCGTCCACAGTGCCGTGATCGTCATATCCTCGGCGGGCATCTTTGCCGGGAATTCCTTGTCCCAGCCTGCGAAGATATAGCCCGGTCTTGTCAGGATCGGCTCGGTGATCGCCGCGTCGCAATCCGCGTCGATCCATATATCCTGCTCGCCGTTTTCGGGCTTGACCGTGATCCTGTACGGAAGGGCCCTCCACCCGGCATACAGCGTCATATTCCCGGGGATCGGGTCGTCAAAGTCCCACCTCTGCGTGGGCGTGCAGTCGGCATCCTTATACCAGCCCTCGAAGCTGTAGCCCTTCCTCATGGGATCTTCCTCGGGTTTTCTGATACACTCGTTCAGTTTCTCTTCGCAGGTTGCCGCACCGGTCAATGTGCCGCCGTTCGGATCGAACGTGATCGTGCACATGGGGGCCTCTTCCCAGTGCGCATACAGTGTGCAGTCGTCTGTCTTGTCATATGTGGTCGTGCTATGGCCCTTTTCGTCGCCGTATTGCCTGCTGCCCCACTTCTGATCAAACCAGCCGCGGAAAAGATATCCCTTGTACCTCGGTATCGGCATCTGATCAAGTTTCTCACCATAGGTGACCTGCATGGTTTCCTGCGCCACTGTGCCGCCGTTGGCGTCAAAAGTCACCATGTAGACGTTCGGCGACCATTTTGCAGAGCACTTTATGGGATTGTCGGTCAGAGAAGAAACTTCCCATTCGACGAAGGTATAGCCCGGTTTTTTAAGGTTTGAGGCGTCGGGAAGGAAAAATCCCTCGTCCTTGTAATAAAAACCCCGAGGCGTAAAGCCGTCGACCCACGCGCCGCCGTTCAGATTATACTCCAGCTGCCCCTTTTCTCTCACGGCGGAGGTAATGGTAAACACCCTGTCGGAGTTTATTATCGTATTTTTCATTTCGTCAAACGTCATCGTTTGGGTCATGCCGTCAGTCACAGCTGCAAAGGTTGCAGATTTTCTAAGATCTTTGTCTCTGCAAAGCTGATCGCATTGATTTGCCCCGCAGGTGCGGATCACGCCGTTTTTATCAAGCAGTACGCTGTGGTAAGATCCTGCTCCCGTTGCAGCGGCAATAATTTCGGCACCGTCGATACCGTCTGTTACCGCAAGAAGCTTCCAATCACTCGATTCACTTCCCGTGTCTCTTCCGAGCTGACCGTGTCCGTTGATGCCGCTGGTTCTTACATTGCCGTCGGTATCGATCACTATCGTAGTACCGCCTGCCGCAATAAACCTCGCAGTAGTTACCCCCTGAAGATCGGCTTTCCCGAATACGCGGCTCGACACGCCGTTCGTTTCTCTTCCGAGTTCTCCGTAGCCATTTGAGCCCACCGTCCACACATTGCCGTTTTCATCAAGCAGTACAGTGTAGTAGCTTCCCGCCGCAATTGCGGTTATTTTAACGCCCGATATGCCGTCGGTAACCTTTTCAAACGCCGGATTCTTAGTGCCGGCAGTCTGTCTGCCGAGCTCGCCGTAAACATTATTACCCGCCGTCCAGACATTGCCGTCCTCATCAAGCAATATCGTATGAGCGAGGCCGCCCGCCGCACTGACTATTTTGACATTTTCAAGGCCGTCCACCTTTTTGAATTCTGCATTCGGCGCTCCGTCATTCACATTGTCGCTTCTGCCAAGCTGACCGTCGGTGTTCTTCCCCGCCGTCCAAACGCCGCCGTTTTCGTCAATAAGAATTGTGTGAAACTGTCCTGCGGCTACCGCTTTGATTTTCACACCGTCGTCTCCGACGGTAACCTTTCTGAGGGTTTCAATATAGGTTCCGTACCAATTTTTCCCCGCATTTTCATCGATTCCGAGAGCGCCGTACTGATTGCAGCCGGCTGTCCATACCTCGCCGTTTTCGTCAAGTACAACGATATGGTCCGCCCCCATGGCGACATCGATTATTTTCGCAGAGGTGCTGACCTTTGTAAGAACCGAGTCCTCATATACATAAGAACCCAACTTTCTTGCGAGCTGTCCGCACGAATTATCTCCAGCCGTGTAAAGGTTTCCCGCATCGTCAATAGCGGCAGTATTTACGGCCGACGCAACAACCTTCTTTATAACCGTAGCGGCGGTAACGCTGTCAAGCTTATACCCCTCGTCCGGCTTGTATTGTACACTGCCGCCGAGCGTTCCTCCTTTTGTGACCGGAACGACTACGCCGTCGCTCCAGTTCGTGCCGTCCGCCGATACTTTTCCGCCGGCGGCGGCTTTCACCGTTACATTGCAGGTTTCGCCTGTCGCAGCATTCCCGAATGCGAAGGACGACAGCCCGCACACAATCATGCTGAAAACAAGCAAAATACCCAGAACACGTTTTTTCATTTGATTTCCTCCGTTTCTTGTATAATGCTTTCCGCAGACATACTTACACATCATTGTAATAGCATATCAAAACGGCTTTCGCAAGCGGTTTTGCACAAGCGGTCAAAAAATGACACAAGTGGTAGTTGGGCGGTTGATCGAATGCGATAAAAAACAAAAGAAACCCCCGGCTGTACCGGAGGTTTTCTTTTGATAAAACACTAAACCCCCTTGAAAATCAAGGGGGTTTAGTGTTTGCTCCACATTGCGGAGTAATTCTGGAGGCACCACCCGGATTTGAACCGGGGCATCAAGGTTTTGCAGACCTCTGCCTTACCACTTGGCTATGGTGCCATAGAGCTGTTATTTTATATTATGCAGCGCGCTGCTTTCCTGTTACAGCAAAGGACGCTTAAACGAAAACCTTTAAGCGTCCTTCATTGTTTGGAGCGGATTACGAGGCTCGAACTCGCTACCTCCACCTTGGCAAGGTGGCGC
>OLXV01000127.1_pt1 | contig 36334 bp, 27 predicted proteins | sample 1673481 | NCBI WGS metagenome assembly OLXV01 (sample SAMEA103958113, study PRJEB25191) | human gut metagenome
TAGAGTTTTGCTTGTTTTCTTTTTGCAACACTAAGATAAGTGAAAATTCTGACATGGCAAAATCCTGGGCAACTTTTTGTTGCTCAGGAACTTATAAATAAAGTTAAATTATAGTGTTGCGGAATTAAGGTATTATCAGAAGAAATACAAAAACATTATATAATAACAATTTTAAAACCATTAAGCTATGATGACAAATCTATTGTTAGACATTACATCAGCCACCATCGACTGGTCGAGGGCGCAATTCGCACTCACGGCCATCTACCATTGGCTATTCGTGCCCCTCACCCTGGGACTGGCAGTAATCATGGGCATCGCCGAAACATGTTACTACCGCACCAACAAACCGTTCTGGAAGCACGTAACCCGTTTCTGGCAAAAACTCTTTGGCATAAACTTCGCCATGGGTGTTGCCACAGGAATCATCCTGGAGTTTGAATTCGGAACCAACTGGAGCAATTACTCCTGGTTTGTGGGCGACGTATTCGGCGCTCCCCTCGCCATCGAAGGCATCCTGGCATTCTTCATGGAGAGCACCTTCGTGGCGGTGATGTTCTTCGGCTGGGATAAGGTGAGCCGGGGCTTCCACCTAGCCTCCACCTGGCTTACCGGACTTGGCGCCACCATTTCTGCCTGGTGGATTCTCGTAGCCAACGCCTGGATGCAATATCCGGTGGGGCAGGAATTCAATCCCGACACCATGCGCTTCGAGATGACCTCGTTCCTGGATGTGGCACTCTCGCCATTCGCCATCAACAAGTTCACCCACACTGTCACCTCATCCTGGATCATCGGAGCCACCTTCGTGGTAGCCGTAAGCTGCTGGTATCTCCTGAAGAAGAGAGAAACCCAGCTTGCCAAGGCGAGCATCAAGATGGGTGCCGGAGTAGGACTCATCGCCACCCTGCTGGCTGCGATGACCGGCGACAATTCCGCCTATCGGGTGGCACAGGTGCAGCCGATGAAACTGGCTGCGATGGAAGCATTATATAATGGTGGCAAGGGCGAGAGCCTTACGGCGATAGCAGCCGTTCACCCCTTCCGGCAGCCCGATTACGAAAACGAGCAGGAGCCAGCCATGCGCATCGCCATCCCTAACATGCTCTCGTTTCTAGCCACCCGCACAGCCGATGGCTACGTGCCAGGCGTGAACGATATCCTCAAGGGTTACACCCACGAGGATGGCACCCGGGAACCATCCGTCCAGGAAAAGATAGCCCGGGGCAAGAAGGCGATTGTTGCCCTGAAAACCTATCGCGAAACCAAGGCGCAAGACCAGCTTCCTATCCTCAAGGAGAACATGAAATACTTCGGATATGGTTACATCAAGGATGCCAAGGAACTGGTGCCGAGCATCCCAATCTGCTTCTACGCCTTCCGTCTGATGGTGGGAGTAGGATGCCTGCTCATTCTCTTCTTCGCCCTCAGCCTATTCTTGGTCTATAAGAAGGAAATCGCCCAATACCGATGGTTCCTCATTTCCGCCATCATCATGATTCCGCTGGCTTACATCGCCTCAGAATCGGGCTGGATAGTAGCAGAAATCGGTCGCCAGCCTTGGACCATTCAAGACCTGCTGCCAGTAAGCGCCGCCATCTCCGACATCGGGGCAGGCAGCGTGGCCACCACCTTCTTCATCTTCCTGGCTCTCTTCACCACCATGCTCGCCGTGGAAATCAGCATCCTGGCGAAGCAGATTAAGAAAGGACCGGAATACGATTAATCTCTCTGATATTCAATGTTTTTCAGAAAGATTTCGAAAAGAATCATAGGATAGTTTTTCAGTAAACAACAAAACCCGAAAGTATTATGACATACGAATTTTTGCAATCATACTGGTGGTTCCTCGTATCATTATTAGGAGCCTTGCTGGTGTTTCTCATGTTTGTACAGGGAGCCAACACCTTGATTTTCTGTTTGGGAAAAACGGAAGAAGAGCGTCGCCTCATCATCAACTCCACGGGCAGAAAGTGGGAATTCACCTTCACCACGCTCGTCACCTTCGGCGGAGCTTTCTTCGCCTCGTTCCCGTTGTTCTACAGCACCAGTTTCGGCGGAGCCTACTGGCTGTGGATGATCATCCTGTTCTCGTTTGTGATTCAAGCCGTGAGCTATGAATTCCAGAACAAGATAGGTAATTTTCTTGGACCGAAAACCTTTCAGATCTGCCTCATCATCAACGGCATCGTAGGTCCTCTGCTCCTTGGCGGCGCCGTAGCCACCTTCTTCAACGGCAGCAATTTCCTGATAGACAAGGGGAATATTACCGACAGTCTGCAACCCGTTATCAGCCGCTGGGCAAACGCCAGTCATGGTCTTGATGCCCTGCTCGACCCATGGAATGTGGTGCTGGGCCTTGCCGTACTGCTGCTAGCCCGCATTCTGGGCATGCTCTACATCAAGAACAACATCGAGCACCAGCAGATTCAGGAGCGCTGCACCCGCCAGTTGCCATGGAATGCCCTGCTCTTCCTATTATTCTTCCTGCCGTTCCTCATCAGATTAATGATAAAGGACGGCTTCAGCACAGCATCTTCGGGCAGCATTACGATAGAGAGTATGAAGTATCTTCACAATCTCCTGGAGATGCCAATCCTATCAGCCATATTATTAATAGGAATAGTGCTCGTACTCTTCGGCATTTACAAGTCATCGAGAAGCGTGCAGTATAGAAAGGGAATCTGGTTTACGGGCATCGGAACCGTGCTCACCGTGCTGGTTCTGCTGCTGATAGCCGGCTGGAACCACACCGCCTACTATCCGTCGAACATCGACCTTCAGAGTTCGCTCACCCTCGCTAACAGCTGCAGCAGCGAGTTCACGCTCCGCACCATGGCGATAGTTTCCCTCCTCATCCCGTTCGTGCTCGCCTACATCGTCTTTGCCTGGCGCGCCATCGATCGCAAGCGCATTACGCAGGAAGAAATAGAGCAGGGAGAAGCGTATTAAAAAGGCAGGGAGAAGCGTATAAAAAAAGACTGAAAAAGTGAGTCTCTTCAAAAGTCCCACAGATTCCACAGATTTACACAGATTCATTCTTGCCATAATCGGGAGGATAATTCCCCAAATATTCAAACAAAAAAATCTACGAAATCTGCGTGCCTTTTTATCCAAAGACCGAACAGGTCAAGAATCTGTGTAAATCTGTGAAATCTGTGGGACAAAGAAATCTGTGGGACAAAGAAAATCCTACAGCTCTATCACCTCCAAATCATCCGGAACGAAGATTCTACCCTTGAAGTTCTCGGCAGCTTCACGGGTGTAATTTTCTTTACGATTTGCGAGCGTTTTCTCCTCCGTATGATACAGGATAAGATTCTTCACGCCCAGTTCCTCCGCCAGTTTTCCGGCATCAAGCGCCGTACTGTGGCATTTCTCATAAGGCTTGAACGTATCGCGGTCGGCATAGAGGCAGAACGCCTCACACATCATCCAGTCAGCCCCTACTATGTAGCGTCGGTTCTGCTCGTTATAAGGCTCATCGCCCAGGCACGCCAAGACCAAAGGTTTACCCGATTCATCAGAAGAAGGCAACTCAGCTCGGAATCCGAACTGCTTTTCCTTAGTAGACTGAATATCAAAGCATTCCAGCTTCATATCCCCCATTTCGAAACAATCGCCATCTTCCAACTGATGGAACACCACCCTTTCAGCCACCTTAGCCAGTTGCTTCTTGGCAAGAATCATGTCGATGATGGTCTTGATAACCTTCATCACCTTATCGTTTCCATACACATGGAGCAATCCCTCATATCCCTTACATTGTGCCACCATTCGGATTACCCAGATCACACCCAACACATGGTCGGTATGCGCATGGGTAACGAAGAGGTGATGAATATCAGAAATCTGAACATTCACCTTCTTCAGCTGCGCCAGTATTCCGTTTCCTCCGCCCGCATCCACCAGCATCAGAGTGCTGGAAGTCTGGAGCACAAAACTACTCATTTTTTGATAAACCACCAAGAAAAAGCCCCAAAAACTTTGCTTATTCCAAATAATAATCTTAACTTTATGGCATAAAGGTAGGTCCATGCTTGCCGGGTACTCTGCAAAGGCATAAGAAAAGGTTATTTTTCAAACACGCAGCAAAGATAGGAAATCATTCAGCGGCAGGGGTAAAAACTGATAAAACGGAGTTGAGGCTTTCTAGAGGAAATGGGGACTTCGGGGGTGCCGGTAACAGGATCAAAACAGAAATGATTTTCGGGCAAGCGTTCCAGTTGTTCCAGTTGTTCCAATTGTTCCAAATAGGTTTTCATAGGACAATATCCCTTTATAGAGACTCTATAACTACTTAATATATAGATAGTTATATATATAAGAAGGTAGAATGGAACGCTCAAAAAATTAATTGGAACAACTGGAACTGGAACGCTCCGCCCAACCCCACTTCTCTCTAAAAGGCTCATAATCAATAAATTATGTAGAAATAGAGACTAAGAATTTGAAGTATAATATCCCCATTTCAACCGCTCCGACGATGAAAAAGCCGGGAAAAGGCATCGAATAGGTGCAACTTTTGCTCTCTCAGGCATCAAAAGACATGCAGGAAACCTTATTTCCGATGCTCTTCCCGATACTCGAAGTGGAGATAAATGGGGCTATTTTTCAGTATTCCGCCCTCAATTAGGAGAAATCATGCCGTATGAAGACCTATCTTGTTGCCGATTCGGGCTATTATAAGGAACAACTGTCCAACATCGCTGAAACTATCTGTGCCAACTTCCGTGAACACGAAGAAAAGAGATTGGAGAAAAATGTTCCGCTATCGCACGGCATCGCACGCTATCGCACAACTGATAAATCGGGATTTCGTATCTTTGCATCGTGATTCAGAAAGCGCGCAAAATCACTAGCCCAGTTGGAGAAAAAAATCTCTCTAATTGGGAAAATAAAAAAGCCTGATTTAACCCGATAAAAAAAGAGCCCCCAATGCGGGAAAAACATCAGGGGCTTTTATTTTGATATCAAAAATCCTTAGTAAGGAAACAGAAGCGGAAGAACGAAGGTCATCACAACGCCGATGATAATCTGCAGAGGCAAACCTACCTTCACGTAATCCATAAACGTATAGCCACCCGCCTTCATCACCAGCGCATTAGGAGGCGTGGAGAACGGAGAGGCAAAGCACATGCTGGCGCCCAACGTAACCGCAAAGAGGAAGGAATAAGGACTCACACCTACCTGCTGGGCCGCCACCAGGGCAATAGGAGCCATCAGCACAGCCGTGGCAGTATTGCTGATAAACATCGTCATCAGAGAAGTGGTGAAGTAGATACCTGCCAAGAGAGCTGTAGGTCCCATCGAACCCAAACTCTCTACCAGTCCCTGAGAAACCAAGGCAGAAGCACCCGTCTTCTCAAGCGCCGTAGACATCGGCATCATGGCGGCTATCAGCACGATGCTCTCCCAGTTGATAGTCTTGTAAGCCGCCTCCACATTCCGGAAACATCCGGCAAAGACGGTCAGCAGTCCGGCGATGATGACCGCCGTGACCGGAGCCACAGGAATGAAATCGAACACCATCATCGCAATCATCAGCAGCATGATGGCAGCCGCCACAGGCGCCTTATAATCTAAGAGCACCTTGTCGGCAGTCTTCTCTGGCTGGTCGATAACCACCCAGTTGCTCGTATCGGTAGCCAGATGAGCCAGATTGGTCCATTCGCCCTGCACCAGGAGCATATCGCCCACATGCAGTTTGGCGGCTATCAGATTGTCGGTAATATATTCATCGCCCCGCTTTACGCCCAGCACGTTGATGCCGAAACGCTTGCGCAGGTTGGCATCGCCTATGCGCAGACCGGCAAAATTAGACGTAGGCATCACCACGATTTCGGTCAGTCCCAGGTCATAGAAATCAATCTTTACATCCTTCATCTTCCTGAGGCCGTAATCGCTGGCAAAGCGTTTCATCTTCACCTCCTCACCTATTATATATAAGGTATCGTGAACCTGAATGGTGCTGCTGCTCTTCGCCATGTTCTGGCTCACATCCTTCACCAGTCCCAGTCGCGATTTCTTCTCGTTTCTTATCTCGATGATACTCACGCCATATTTCTTCTGGATGCTCAGATCCTTCAGGGTTTTGCCCACGATATCCATCTGCTCGCCATTCTCGTCGATTGCGGCAGAAGGGCGGCGGCTAGGCACGATGTAGCGATGCAGATTATCGAGCAGCTGATATTCGTCTACCAGGTCATCAAGCGATTTGCCCTGCTTCTTTTTCTTACCGCTCTGCTTTTTGCTGAGGAAGATTTTGCTAAGCGGCATGAGCACGATGATGCCGATGGCGATAACGATGATGCCCACAGGGAAGAAGCTGAAGAAGGCAAGCGGCTGATAACCGCCCTCGGTCAATACCTCATCGATAACCAGGTTGGGCGGCGTACCGATGAGGGTAAGCATTCCACCCAGACTTCCGGCAAAGGCGAGCGGCATGAGGAAACGCGACGACTGCATGCCCGAGCCCGCAGCTATGCTCATGATGATAGGCATCATAAGGGCCACCGTTCCGGTATTGCTCACGAAGGCGCCGATAAACGAGGTTACGAGCATCACCAGCAGGAAGGTGATGGTTTCGTTGCCGCGCGAGAGCGCCATGAGCTTATTGCCCGTAAGCTTGGCAAGTCCGGTCTGCATGATAGCTCCACCCACCACGAAGAGTCCTATCATCATAATGACGATAGGCGAAGAGAAGCCCGCCAGCGCCTCGGCAGGCGTCAGGATCCCCAGAACCAGGAGTGCAGCCAGGGCGGTAAGCGCCACGATGTCGGCCCTCACCCTGCCCCAGATGAACAGGGCTACCGTAATAACCAATATGATAAGTGTTGTTGTCATGTTTTGAAAATTTTTATGTTATAATTACTGTATTCATTCTCTCACCTGCTGCGGCGTCATTCCGGTATGTTTCTTGAAATAGCGGCAGAAGAAGCTGGCATCAGCAAAATGATATTCCCATGCCATCTCCTTGATGCTCTGGGCGGAGCGCTTGAGCTGCATCTTCAGCTGGAGCACCACATACTGGTCGATGATGATCTTGGGCGTATGACCCGTTACCTGCCTCACGATATTCGAAAGATACTTGGAGGTGATGTTCATCTGCTCGGCATAATAGTTGACATCTCTCGATTTCTTGTAATCGCGTTCCATGAGCATCATGAAGCGGTTGAAGAGTTCCCTCACCCTGTAAGATTTCACCTCGTCGGGACAATTCTGCGGATTGCGTTGCAGATATTCATGGAACCCTACGAAGAAGGACTTGAGCTGATAGAGTACCAGCTGCGAGATACAGGTACAGTCGTGCTGCTCGAAATAGAGTCTGAGGAGGGCAAACATGCTCTCGATGATATGGGTAACCACGGGCGAATTCTGTCGGCATCGGTCCTCGCGCAGGGCAGAATAAACCGTCTGTTCGAGTTGCAGACTGGCTTCGCGCAGCAGAGATGGATTATATTTCAGCATCTCCACTTCGAAGGCAGAAGCATTCTTTGCGGCACAGGCATCCCCCTCGCAGGAAGCGGAAGACTCCATCTTCTTCACCTCTACCACATCATTCGGAAACAGGATGATGACGGCACCCTCATAGAGATCCCAATCCTTATAATTCACATTCAGCACGGCCCTGCCCTTGCGGCAAAGGAGAATGGCTCCATAGGTCAATACCTGCGGTCCCTCCTGCCATCCGCTCAAATCGGAGCAGAAAAGACTGGCCTCCTGATAACTGTTCAGTTCTGATAATTCTACCATAAATACCTTTTATTCGCTTTTTGCTTGCAAATATACGGAAATAATGTGAGAAAAAAGAACTTTTGTTCCGAAAAATTCCATGCGGCACGAAAAAATTAAAACGGATATTCGCCAAAATCGCCGTACCTTTGCACCCGAATTCATGAGATAACGGAATTTTTAAAGAATAATAATAACAGTTTTTTTGAATGATAAAGAAAATGATGATTGCAGGCCTTCTCATCTGGGGAGGCTCTCTATGGGCTGTGGCTCAAACCAGGATGACCATCGCCCAACTCTTCGAGAGAATCGAAGAAAACAGCAAGTCGCTACGAACCTCGAAATCGGGCGTAGAAGCTGCCAGCATCGGTATCGAATCGGCTAAAAGCAAGAAACTGCCCGACCTCGATGCATCCCTCTCCTTCAGTTACATCGGAAACGCCCTGATGACCGACCGCGACTTCAGTAACGCCCAAGGTTTGAAATCGCCCCACTTCGGCAATAATTTCGCCTTCCAGGCACAGCAGGTGGTTTATGCTGGTGGCGCCATCAACGCAGGCATCCGTCTCGCCGAACTGGGCAAGCAGCAGGCAGAGGTGGGCGTGAAACTCACCCGTCAGCAGGCCCGCTTCATCGCCCTGGGACAGTATCTGGACCTCTACAAGATAGACAACCGTATCAAGGTATATGAAAAAAACATCGAGCTCACCCGCCAGCTTATCGCCGACATCAAGGCAAAACAAGCCCAGGGAATGGCGCTCAAGAACGACATCACCCGATACGAACTGCAGATGGAGAGCCTGAAACTGGGACTCACTTCGCTACACAACAACCGCAGTATCCTGAACCACCAGCTCCTGAATACGCTCGGCATGAACCAGGAAAATAAAGGGGAACAGGAGATACAGATTATTCCGGACGCTACGATTGCAGACAAGGCTTACGCCAAGGATGGCGAAGCTTACTGGCAGACGGCAAGCACGATGAATTCGCCCCTGCTGGAACAGAGCAGCAACGCCATCAGAATAGCGGAACAGAAGGAGAAAATTGCCAAGAGCGACCTGCTGCCGAAAGTGGCGCTGGTGGCTGCCGAGAATTTTGACGGACCTATCCTCTTCGAGTTGCCGCCGATAGACAAGAATCTGAATGTATGGTATGTGGGCGTAGGCGTGAAATACAGCCTCAGTTCACTCTTCAAGAGCAACAAACGCATCAGACAGGCTGCCGTAGAAACCCGACAGGCAAAGGAAAGCCATGCCCTGCAGGCAGAACAGCTGAACAATAGCGTACAGGCTGCCTACGTGCAATATCAGCAAACCTACGTAGAACTGGAAACGCAACGCAAGAGCGTAGAACTGGCGCAGCAGAACTACGAGGTGATGAACGCCCGCTATCTCAGTCAACTGGCGCTGGTAACCGACATGGTGGATGCATCGAACCTGAAGCTCAACGCCGAATTGAACGAGGTAGATGCCCGCATCAACATCGTATACGCTTATTACCGCATGAAATACGTAGCGGGAGAAATTTAGGAAGTGAAGAGTGAAGAACGAAGAGTGAAGAACGAAGAAACAACGTTCGGCGTCCGAAGGGAAAGCCAATTCATCTGCTCTTTTTCAAACAATAAAACAAACATAAATTATGAATAAGAAGATTATCAAGAGAATATATAATGTAGTTATCATCCTCTGTTTTATAGGAGCCATCGGCTGGTGCTTCAGCCATTTTTATCATGGTAGCGACGTGGTTTATACCGATGATGCCCAAGTGAACCGCCACATTACGCCTATCAACACGCGCGTTTCAGGATTTATCAAGGAAATACGTTTCTCCGACTATCAGCACGTGAAAAAGGGCGATACACTCGTCATTATCGAAGATTCAGAATTCCGCTTGCATGTGGCTCAGGCAGAGGCTGGTCTGCGCGGTTCTAAGGCAGGTTCTTCGGTTGTATCAGCCAGCATGGGAACCACCACTACCAACGTGCAGACGGCTTCGGCAGGTATTGAAGAGGCACGTGTAGACATGATGAACGCCAAGCAGGATTTTGACCGTTTTGCAGCCCTGATGAAGAAGGATGCGGTAACCCGCCAGCAATATGATAATGCCTACGCCCGCTATTTGGGAGCCAAGGCACGTTATGAGCAGGCAAGCAGCCGGAAGGCAAGTGCCGCCTCGGTTCGCAACGTACAGACCCATCAGCTGGGCGGTTCGCGTGCCGGCGAGAGTGTGGCTGAGGCGCAGCTCAATCTGGCTCGTCTGAACCTTTCTTATACCGTAATCGTGGCTACCTGCGACGGCGTGATGGGAAGGAAAGATATCCACGAGGGACAGCTGGTTCAGCCAGGACAGATGTTGGCACGCATCGTGGATGACAACGATGTATGGGTAGTAGCCAACTATCGTGAAACCCAGATGGACGGCATCCAGGTGGGCAAGGCGGTAGATTTTACAGCCGATGCCATTCCGGGTGTAGTATTCCACGGCAAGGTAGAGGCGCTCTCAGCAGCTGCCGGCAACGCCTACTCCATGATTCCGGTAGATAATGCCACCGGCAACTTCGTTAAGGTAGAACAACGCGTACCGGTTCGCATCGCCCTCACCCCAGACAACGACCCAAAACAGGTAGCCCTGCTCCGTGCCGGTCTGAACGTGGAAACCAAGGTTCGCCTCAAATAGAATGTTCTATAAACTATAAATAGAATGTTCTATAAACTATCAACTATAAATTATTAATTAAAAAAAATGCCAGGACCTCCTATGTTACAGGGACCCTTCCGCGTCCCTTCGTTCAACGGATATATTCCTCGCCGGTTGCAGCCTTGGATTTATCTCCTCTTCGCCTTCATCTTTCTGATGTCGGGCGGAATTTATGGAGGAGCCATGAGCCAGGTAATGGGCGAGTACAGTTTGATGAGAGAAGACGTACTCATGATCATCATGTTCAACGTGGTGGGCGTGGCGATGCCATTCCCCTTCCTCTTCAAGATGAAGTTCCATTTTACCAACCGCCAGCTTCTGCTGAATGCGGCGTTGGTAGTGGCGGCTTGCAATTTTCTCATCATGTGGACCGATTCGGTTCCCGTGATGTGCATTCTCGCCTACATCGCAGGTTTCTTCAAACTCTGCGGCACCTTCGAGTGTATGAGTACCATCCAGCTATGGATGACCTCCAAGCGCGATTTTACCATCTTCTTCCCCCTGCTCTACTGCATCGTGCTGGGAAATATGTTCCTCTCGCCTTGGGTTACAGAACACCTTATTTATATATATCAGGATTGGCGCATCATCAACTGGACGATGACAGGCGCCCTGCTGCTGGTAGCACTCATCTTGTATGTCACCACCCACGACTTCCGCTTCATGAAGCCCCTGCCCTTCATCAGCCTCGATTATCTGGGGTGCATTCTCTGGTCGGCATGGATGCTGGAGTTCATCTTCTTCTTCACCTACGGCGAGCATTACAACTGGCTCGATTCGAAGATTATGCAGATGGATGTAGTACTCTTTATTTTTACAGGATATTTCTGCATCCAGCGCATGCTCCACATCCGTCACCCTTACATCGCCCCTGCGGCATGGAAGTATAAACGGCTCATCCCGCTACTCATCCTCTTCGCCTTCGTAGAGTTCATGGGCAGTACGCCAAAGGTGCTGCAGACTGCCTTTACGCGCGGCGTGCTTCATTTCGGCACGTTTACCACCAATGTACTCAACTTCGTAGAATGGGTGGGGGCCATCGCCGGATGCCTCTTCTGCCTGTTCTGGTGCAAGGTGCTCCATCAGAAATATACCCGACTGCTCACGATAGGCGTGGCAACGATGGTATGTTATCCCGTAATGATGTATTTCCTCATCGACCCGGGACTCAACATCGAGGCACTCTATCTGCCCATCTTCCTCAGAAGCATCGGCAACGCCATCTTCTTCTGCATGTTGACCATCTATCTGGAAGAGCTGATGCCGTTTGAGCATTTCTTCATGGGACTGACGATGGCAGGCATCATCCGCAACGGCCCTGTTTCGGCGATGTGCTCCGGACTCTACAGCTACGGACTTCGCCTTCAGATGGCAGAAAACATGTCGCGCGGACTGCCTTATGATGCCGGCAACCTGCTGATGATCAGCATCCGCGAGCTCTACGGACTAACCTGTCTCATCGGCATCGGCGTGCTCATCATCTTCCTGCTCTGGGACATTCAGCCTATCCGCAGCACCCTGAAGAAGATGCCTGCCTGGAACTTTGTGGGAAGAAAAATGAAGAAAAATCTTGCATAATACAGAGATTTATGCTAACTTTGCAAACAAAAAAAGTTAGCAACATGACAAAGAAAGGTAAACATACCGTATTATTCATCTGTCTGGGCAACATCTGCCGCTCTCCGGCAGCCGAGGGAATCATGAAGAGTCTTGTAGAAAAAGCAGGGCTTCAGGATGAGTTTGAAATCGATTCTGCGGGCATCGGGAGCTGGCACATAGGTCAGTTGCCCGACAGCCGCATGCGCAAATGTGGCGCCGAGCATGGCTACAAATTCAACAGCCATGCCCGCCAGTTTCAGAAGTCAGACTTCGCCCGTTTCGAAACCATCGTGGTAATGGACAACGAAAACTACCGTGCCATAACCTCCATGGCTTCTTCAGAGTCTGATAGGAAGAAAGTAGTGCGCATGGCCGATTTCCTGACCCACCATCGTGAATACACCACCGTTCCCGATCCGTATTATGGCGACTATAGCGACTTCGAGCTCGTCATCACGCTTCTCGAAGATGCCTGCCAGGAATTATTGGACAGCATTATCGGGGAAGGGTAAAAACAGATAAAACAAAAAGGGATGAATCATCAAAATATCAGATTGATGACTCATCCCTTTTTTCAATTTAAAATATTTATACCGTAATCTCGCCCGAGCCATAGCAACGATGATGATGCTCATCATAAACTACACAGAACTGGCCGGGAGCCACACCATGAATCGCCTCTTCTGAATGAATCATCCAGCGGCCGTCTTCCAGCTTTTCTATCGTAGCAGGATGATACTCCGGCGTATGACGAATCTTGAAAGTTACCTTCTGCATCGCCACCTCGCGCGTAAGGAAATGGAAATCATGGAGAGGAAAATCCTTCTTGTATGCCGACTGCGGATCGTAACCATGACTCACATACAGGATGTTGTTCTCTACATCCTTCTTAATCACGAACCAGGGACCGCCGCCAAAGCCCAAGCCCTTGCGCTGGCCGATGGTATGAAACCACAAACCCTTGTGCTCGCCTATGCGCTTGCCCGTTTCCATCTCTATGACATCGCCCGGTTTCTCGCCCAGATAACGGCGGATATAATCATTATAATTAATCTGTCCCAGGAAGCAGATTCCCTGGCTGTCCTTGCGCTTGGCATTTATCAGATGCTCCTCTTCGGCTATCTCGCGAACCTCATTCTTGATATGATGGCCGATAGGGAAAATCGCTTTTTTCAATTGCCAGCTCTCTATCTGAGCCAGGAAATCGGTCTGGTCTTTTACAGGATCAGGACTCGTGACAAGCCATTTATCGCCATTTTCATCCGTTTCGGTCTGCGCATAATGCCCCGTGGCGATGAGGTCGTAGTTGTGACCCATCTTCTCATCGAAGGCGCCAAACTTAATCAGGCGGTTGCACATCACGTCCGGATTAGGCGTAAAACCAGCCTTCACCTTCTCCATCGTATAACGGGTTACCTCGTTCCAATATTCATGATGACAGTCAACCACTTGCAGCTTGCACCCATACTTCCTAGCCACAGCCGTAGCCATCTCCAGGTCCTCCTCCGAAGAGCAGTCCCACTCCTCTTTCTCCTCAGGACCAATCTTGATGTAGAAGCAATCAGGATGCAGGCCCAGCTGGGCAAGCTCCCAAACCACAACCGAACTGTCGACGCCTCCCGAAAGGAGCACGGCAATTCTCTTATCTTTTATTTCGTCAATATTCAGCATATTCTTTCCTGTTTATAATAATCCGGTTGCAAAATTACGAAAAAAAACTGATATAATGAACATAGAAAGGGCTAGAAATGCATGAGAAAGAGAAAAGAAAAGCCCGCAAAGCCTATTTTCGCTATAGAAAACACTTATAGCCGCATTCGTAGCTTTTAAACATAAAACGAGTTTTGCTTTCGTTTTTATCTATACCTTTGCAATCGATTTCAGAAATCGATAAGAAAGAATGTTTTTCAAAAATCAGTATTTACATTAATAGATAAAGAAAAATGGAGATTTTAAAAAATCTATTTTATGGCTTCCCAGACCTTTGGGGAGGCGGAGTAGCCCACTCTGTGATGATTCTTTCGCTGGTCATCGCCTTGGGTTTGTGTTTAGGTAAGCTCAGAGTAAAAGGTGTTTCCCTGGGCTTGGCTTGGATTCTGTTCATCGGTCTTATCTTTGGACATTTCTCTCTCAACCTTGACGAGCATCTGCTCCACTTCCTCAAGGAATTTGGCTTGATTCTCTTTGTCTACTCTATCGGTCTGGAGGTAGGTCCGGGCTTCTTCGCTTCGTTCAAGAACGGCGGCAAGAGTCTCAACCTGCTCAGCATGATCGTTGTGGCCCTGAGTATCATTACTACCTTGGTCATCTTCTCATTTTCGGGAACATCCATCACCTCTATGGCAGGTATCCTTTCGGGTGCCGTAACCAACACTCCTGGATTGGGTGCAGCCCAGCAGGCATTCAGCGACCTGCGCCACATCGACGCCCCATCCATCGCAGCCGGCTATGCCATCGCCTATCCTATGGGTGTGCTCGGCGTTATCCTCAGCTTCATTATATTAAGGTTCGCGCTACGCGTAGACAAGCAGAAGGAAGAGGATGAAGCTAAGCGAGGCAAGGGACATCTTGAAGCGATGACCCTGAACACCTTCGCCGTAAAGGTTTCTAACCAGATGGTTTTCAAAGATACCGTCAAGCAGATTCGCTATCTGCTGAAGCGCGACTTCATGGTTTCCAAGATTATCCGTAATAACGGCGAACGCCAGAACGAGGTAGTTAACGGACAGACCGTGATAGAAGAGGGCGACATTCTGCAGATTGTGGCTCATCCTACCGTAGAAGAACCTATCATCGCCCTGCTCGGCGAGAAGGTTGACGTAAAGGACGAGGAATTCAGCAGCGAACTCATCAACCGCCGAATCCTGATTACCAAACCGGGCATCAACGGCAAGAGCATCAGCCAGTTGCAGATTAGAAGCAACCTTGGCGCCAACATTACCCGCGTGAACAGAAATGGTGTAGACCTCATCGCGACCCCAGACCTGAAACTCCAGTTGGGCGACCGCGTAACCGTAGTGGGCAAGGAACTCGCCATCGCTCATACCGAGAAGGTGCTGGGTAACCAGATGAAGCGTCTGAACTACCCTAACCTCATCCCTATCTTCCTGGGCATCATGCTGGGTTGTATCGTAGCCAACATTCCGTTCTTCATCCCAGGCATCAACGAGAATCTGCGTCTCGGACTTACCGGCGGCCCATTGGTAGTAGCCATTCTGATAGGTTATTTCGGACCGAAATACAACCTCGTTACCTACAATACCATTTCAGCCAACCTGATGCTTCGCGAAATCGGCATCTGCATCTTCCTGGCTTGCGTGGGTCTCGGCACAGGCGAACAGTTTATCCAGACCGTAGCATCAGAAAGCGGACTGACCTGGATACTCTACGGCATCGCCATCACCATGATACCAATCATTCTGGGCGGCATCATCGGCAAGCTCGTGTTCCACATCAATTATTATACATTACTCGGCGTATTGGCAGGTGCCAACACCAACCCTTCTGCCCTGGCTTACGTACGTGAGCAGACTTCGGCAGATGCGCCAACAGTAGGCTATGCGAATGTATATCCATTCGCCATGTTCCTCAGAATTGTAACCATTCAGATTATTATTTTTGTATTCGGATAAACATATATGACAGAAAAAGAATTGAAAACCTGCGCTTGCGTAGAAGATAACTGCAACTGCAAGGAAATAGCAGAATCAGAACTCAGAAGAAAACTCGACTTATTATTACGTACCGGTAGCATTCTCATGGAGAGTGCTGCCGACACATCCCGCATCATGCGAACCATGAAGCGTGCAGCAGCTTTCCTCGGTCTCGACGAGCGATACATACACCTTTACATCAACTGGAACGTGCTGATGGTAAACTATAGCGACGAGGAGCATTCCTTCTCCAAGTTCCAGAGATGCGAGAAGCATGGTATCAACCTCACCTCTATTTCCCAGGTAAGTAAGCTCACCTGGAAGGCCATCAAGGATAACTATTCGCTCGAACAGTATGAGCAGGCCCTGAACGACATCAAGGCCACCCCACGCAGCTTTACCCCTTGGCAGGTAGCCATCGGCGGCGGTTTTGCCTGCGGCGGATTCTGCATCCAGTTCGGTTGCGACTGGCCAGCCTTCTTCTTCTGTTCGCTTGCAGCCATTCTGGGTTTCCGCCTGAGAATGTTCTTGCCAACCAAGGGCTGCAACAACTATGTAGCCATCGGCATTTCGGCTTTCGTAGCCACTCTGATAGCCTGGTTGACCTCATTCCTTTCGCTCAACCCATCTATTGCCGAAGCGCTTCCAGCCTTCATGCATTCAGATACCCCTTGGCATCCGCTGATGGCGTGTGCCCTCTTCATCGTGCCGGGAGTTCCACTCATCAACTTTGTGTGCGATATGCTTGACGGATATATTGAGGTGGGAATGGTTCGTGCCCTGAACACCCTGCTGATGCTCTTCGCGATGGCTTTCGGTATCGCCTTCGCTATCCAGGTTTGCCATATCGACAACTTCGTGAAGGATCTTACGATGACTCCTCATCACGAATACTGGGAGTTTGCCATAGCAGCTGCCGTATCGGCCATGGGTTTCTCTACCATCTTCAGCATACCTCGCCGTCTGTTGCCGGTTGTAGCTGTGGGCGGTATCATCGCCGTTTGCTTCCGCAATTTCGTCAATCTGGGTCCATCTAACGGCAACATCGGTCTCGACATGGGTCTGAGCATCGGTTCGCTTGCCGGTTCTGCGCTCATCAGCATCATCGTGATCAAGGCGCGCCATTGGTTCCATACCCCTCACCAATGCATCACCATTCCTAGCGTTATCCCAATGGTACCGGGAGTTCTGATGTATCGTGCCCTGTTCGCCTTCATCGACATGCACGGCGTGGTAGGCGAAGTAACCGTGGGTATGAACAACCTCATCAAGGCTTCGCTCGCCATCATCTGCATCGCCCTGGGTGTGGCAATTCCAAACGTATTCTTCCGCCGCTTCATCGCCGACAACCGCAAGCGCAAGCTGCTTGCCATGCTGGTAGAAAGAAAGAAGAAGAATGGCGAATTCGTAGATTTGCACGAAGTAGAAATCAAATAATCATCTGGTTGGAAATCTGATTTTCATCGGATGATAATCAGAAATTCATCCGATGTTAACCGGTTTTTCATCGGATGATAACCGGATAAAAAGAAGTAGAGATGCGATAAAACATCATTTTATTCTTCAAAAAAGGAGGATATTAAAATAAATGTTTTATCTTTGCACCCAAATTTAGCTATCGGTTATTTCTATAGCCGATAGCTTCAATAAAGGAACAATATGGAAATACGACAACTGAAATATTTCTTGAAGGTAGCCGAGACGCTCAACTTCTCAGAAGCTTCGCGCAAGTTATACATCACCCAGAGCACCCTCTCACAGCAGATTTCGCATCTGGAACAGGAGATAGGTCTGCCTCTCTTCGAGCGCAATTCTCATGAGGTTTACCTCACAGAGGCGGGCAAGGAATTAAGACCTTACGCCCAAAACGCGGTCAATTCTGCCGAAGCCTGTGTAGACCACATGAACGATCTGAAGGAAATGCTTACAGGCGAACTGAACATCGGCGTAACGTTCTCCTTCAGCAACATCATGTCCGAGACGCTCATCGCCTTTCTCCACGCCTATCCTCATGTAAAGCTCAACATCCAATACCGCACCATGCAGGAACTGATGGACGGACTGAAGAAACGCGAACTCGACCTCGTTCTGGCTTTCAAGCCTCTGAAGAACGAGAAGGCGGTAGACAGCCGAGCTATTTTCAGCAACCGTCTTGCCGCTATCGTGAACGTGAATCATCCGCTGGCGCGCCTTTCATCGGTCAAGCTTTCCGATCTGGAGCGCTACGACCTCATCCTTCCTTGCAAGGGTCTGCAGGCACGCAACGCCTTTGATCACATGGTAGAGGGCAAAGATTTGAACTACAAGATTATGGTAGAGGTGAATAATGTAAACATCATCTTCGACCTTCTGAGCCGCAGCAATCTGGTGACCATTCTCTCCGAATCGACCACCATTCTGCAGAACGGCATGAAGGCGATTCCTATCGATGCTGCCGACAACGAAATGGATGGCTGCATCCACATTCTGAAAGATGCTTACATGAAAAACTCAGCCCAGGAGTTCATCCGCATGCTGAGCCAGTCAACATCCATCCTTGCCAATTTTGCCCTGAAGGATATCCTGAGATAATCATCTTAACGCCTGGCGGCTTGCGAGCCTATTTGCTTGCAGCTAGAACAGATAAAAAAAATCCTCGTTCGAGTTCTTTTTCGAGCGAGGATTTTTTCTTCTTCTTACCTTTTTACCCTTTCTTTCTTGCGATGATAATCGTTACGCCAGCCAGGATAGCGAGGATGCCTATCGCCAGCTGCAGAGAGAAACTCTCGCCGAAGACGCAGACGCCGATGATTACCGCCGTTACAGGCTCCAGGGCTCCCATGATGGCGGCTGGCGTGCTGCCGATGAGATTGATGGAGATGGTCATGAAGAAGAGCGACAATACCGTTGGCAACAAAGCCAGCTGGGCAGCACAGAGCCATTGTTTAGGCGTTTGAAGCATCTGTATCGGCTCGCCTGCAATAAACGAATAGATGAGCATCGTGATGAGTCCGAACACCAGAATGTAGAAGGTAAACTTGATGTTCGACATGCCCGGATTCTTCCATTGGTTGATGGAGATGATGTAAAGGGCATAGAGCAGGGATGAACACATGACGAGGGCAAAACCCGCCGTGCTCAACTTATCGTTTCCATCGCCCTGATAGAGCAATCCTACTCCCGATACCGCCAGAAGAATGGCAAGCGAGGTAGACCACGTTACCTTCTCGTGGAAGAAGACCGTCATCAAGATGGCCGTCATAATAGGATAAACGAAGAGGATAGTGCTGGCAATACCTGCCGCCATATAATGGAAACTGACATAAAGCGTGGCTGATGAGAGCGAAAACATGCAGCCCAGCACGCCAAGACGAACCAGATGTCCCCACTTCACCTTGAAACTCTCCTTGCGGAACAGCATCACCACGGCAAACATCAGTACCGCCAAGAGATAACGATAGATGAGTACAGAACTGGAATTGAATCCGTCGCCATAGAGTTCGAGCGTGCCCAAAGGATTGGTACCATAACATACTGCGGCAACAACGCCCGCCGCAAAGCCTTTAACTTTATTACTGCTTGTCATTAGATTAAATACTATTTTTTTCTTATACTTCTTGTTATCTATCTATTTCGGGCTACAAAGTTACAGCAAATATTCGAGATAAGCTAACAAAATCGTATAAATATATTGTAATATCTGAGAAAAAACGCTCTTTTCTTGTGCTTTACGAAAATAAATTGTACCTTTGCAATATCTTTGAAAAAAGATAATCAGATGAAACATTAAAAACTAAACAAAAGAATTAATAACAATGGAACAGATTAAGAATGATCAGCTCACACTTGAGATTTCATCTCTCGGAGCAGAACTTCAGAGCATCAAGGATGCTAATGGTAATGAATATCTCTGGGATGGCGACGAGAAATACTGGAACCGCCACTCTCCTATCCTCTTCCCTATCGTATGCGGATTGTGGAAAGACACTTATCGCACAGAGGGCAAGGAGTATCACCTTTCTCGCCATGGTTTCGCACGCGATACAGAGTTCAAACTCGTTGGCAAGACTGCCGACCGCCTCACCTTCGCGCTCATCGACAACGAAGAGACTCAGAAGAACTATCCTTACCACTTCAACCTTGCCATCTCTTACCGCCTGCAGGGCAACGAGATTCATGTCATCTGGCACGTAGAGAATACCGACGACAAGGAAATCTTCTTCCAGATTGGCGGTCACCCAGCATTCATGGTTCCTGGCTGCAAGAAGGGCGAAGAAATGAAGGCTACCCTGAAGCTCGACAACGAGGCTCCTGTTCGTCTCTATGGTAACGTGGGCGGATGCATCGACCGTCAGGCTAAAGAAACCGTAGAAACCGACAAGGGTATCTGGGAAGTAAACGAGGAGACTTTCGCAGAAGATGCTGTTATCTTCGACAAGAGTCAGGTTAAGCAGGTGAGCATTCTCAACGAGCAGGGCGAACCTCATGTAACCCTCGAGTTCAAGACTCCAGCCGTAGGTATCTGGAACCCAACAGGCAAGCACGCCCCATTCATCTGCATCGAGCCATGGTATGGTTTGAGCGACTGGGCTGAATATGATGGCGAGTTTAAGGACAAGTATCTGATGAACCGTCTGCAGCCAGGTGCAAGTTTCATGAGTGAGTATATCATCAGAATTGAGAAATAATGGAAGAAAAAGACAATTTGCAACTCCCCGAGAACGCATTCCGCGAACTGAAAGACGGGGAGGAATATAAGCCGCTGATGTCGCCTGACAAGGTTTATCCTGAGGTGAACGGATGGTCGGTTACATGGGGAATCGTGATGGCAGTCATCTTCTCTGCCGCCGCAGCTTATCTGGGCTTGAAGGTGGGTCAGGTGTTCGAAGCAGCCATCCCTATCGCCATCATCGCCGTGGGCGTAAGTACCGCTACCAAGCGTAGCAAGGCGCTGGGCGAGAATGTCATCATCCAGAGCATCGGAGCCTGTTCGGGTGCTGTGGTGGCAGGAGCCATCTTTACCCTGCCAGCCATCTACATCCTGCAGGCTAAATATCCAGAGATGACTACTTCGTTTATGAAGATCTTCATGGCTTCGGCCCTGGGAGGAGTCTTGGGAATCCTTTTCCTTATTCCTTTCCGCAAGTACTTCGTAAGCGATATGCACGGCAAGTATCCGTTCCCTGAGGCTACGGCTACCACGCAGGTACTGGTGAGCGGAGCCAAGGGAGGCGACCAGGCTAAGCCGCTGCTCATAGCCGGACTGGTGGGTGGTCTTTACGACTTTATCGTAGCCAGCCTGGGATGGTGGAACGAGAATTTCACATCGCGTGTGGTAAGTCTGGGATGCGACCTTGCCGACAAGGCAAAGCTCGTGTTCAAGGTGAACACAGGTGCAGCCGTATTAGGTCTGGGTTACATCATCGGTCTGAAGTATGCCTTCTTCACCTGTCTGGGTTCGCTCGTAGTATGGTGGCTGATTGTTCCGGGCATGAGCGTTATCTTCCATGATAGCGTGCTGAGCGCCTGGGATCCTAGCATCGTGAAAACTGTAGGAGCCATGAGTCCGGAGGAAATCTTCCGTGCCTACGCCCGCAGCATCGGTATCGGCGGTATCGCCATGGCAGGTATCATCGGCATCATCAAGAGCTGGGGCATCATCAAGAGTGCCGTAGGTCTGGCTGCCAAGGAGCTGAAGGGCAAGAGCGATGTGGATGAGAACGTGAAGCGTACCCAGCGCGACATCTCTTTCAAGATTATCGCTATCGGTTCGCTTGTTACCATCCTCGTAACCTTCCTCTTCTTCTGGTTTGGCGTGATGGAGGGCAACCTTCTCTTCGCCATTATCGCCATTCTGCTCGTGGCTGCCATCGCCTTCCTCTTTACTACCGTAGCGGCTAATGCCATCGCTATCGTGGGTTCAAACCCTGTTTCGGGAATGACCCTGATGACGCTCATCTTCGCCTCTGTGGTGATGGTGGCTGTAGGTCTGAAAGGTCCTGGCGGCATGCTGGCTGCCCTGATTATGGGCGGTGTGGTTTGTACAGCCCTCTCGGTAGCAGGTTCGTTTATTACCGACCTGAAGATAGGTTACTGGCTGGGAACAACTCCTAAGAAACAGGAGGGATGGAAATTCCTCGGTACCCTGGTGAGTGCGGCTACCGTGGGCGGCGTGATGATGCTGCTCAACGAGACTTACGGTTTCGCATCGGGTTCGCTTGCAGCTCCTCAGGCTAATGCGATGGCTGCGGTTATCGACCCTTTGATGAATGGCGTGGGAGCTCCTTGGGTGCTCTATGGCATCGGAGCCGTAATAGCCATCGTGCTGACTTATTTCAAGATTCCTGCCCTGGCTTTCGCTCTGGGTATGTTTATTCCGCTGGAACTGAACGTTCCTCTGCTCGTGGGTGGAGCAATCAACTGGTATGTTACTTCGCGCAGCAAGGATGCCAAGGTGAACAGCGAACGTGGTGAGAAGGGAACGCTCATCGCCAGCGGCTTCATCGCCGGTGGAGCCCTGATGGGTGTGGTTAGCGCCCTTCTGAAGTTTGGCGGCATCGAGGTAAGTATCGCCGACAGCTGGTGGGTTAATCCGATGTCTGAGGTTTGTTCGCTCCTGGCTTACATCTGCCTCATCGGTTTCTTTATCAGAGCCACAAAGAAATAAAGAATAGGCTTTTTACAAATAAGACAATCGCCTGGATGCATCTGAGCACCCAGGCGATTTTTTATTCTATCCGAATTGTTTTTCTATCCTACGATTCCGCAGCTACGAAATCCATCGGCTTGACGCCAAACTGCTTCTGGAAGCACTTGGCAAAATAGCTAGGACTGCTGAAACCTACCATATAGCTGATTTCGCTGATGCGGTAGTTTCCTTCTTTCAGGAGCTTTGCGCCCTTCTTAAGTTTCACGAGCTGGATCATCTCGTTTGGCGTAACATCGGCAAGACCGCGAATCTTATTAAAGAGCGAAGAGCGGCTCATGCCCATCTTCTCGGCAAGGAACGCCACGTTGAGCTCCGGATTCGCCACATTCTCTTCGATGATGCGAGACATTCGTTCCAGGAACGCATTATCAACCTGAGTTGAAGCAATCTCTGCTATCGGCTCAAGCGGAGTATGAGAGAACTTACTCCTCAACAGACGGCGCATCTCAAGAAGCTGTCTTACGCTTGCCTCAAGATACTTCATCGAGAACGGCTTTTCTATGTAGACATCGGCTCCACAGTTCATACTCTCCGTCTTCGCCGCATCATCGGTCTTTGCCGTGAGCATCACGAACGGGAGATGAGAATATTCAGAATTTTCACGCACCCTACGGCAGAACTCCGGACCGTCCATCTCTGGCATCATCCAGTCGCTTATGATGAGTGAAACCGGATGCTTCTCCAGTCTACGTAGCGCATTCTTTCCGTTGTCGGCGGTATAAACCGTATACATCTTTTCGAAATGAGCCTTCACAAACTGGCGCATGTCTTCATCATCATCCACAATCAGCATCGCCGGTTTTGCCGGTTCACGAAGCGGACTGGCAACAGCAACGCCTGCCTTTTGAGAACCTTGCTCAACTGAAGTTTCATCTGTCAGCAGATTTTCCTCAGCAACAGTTTCTTCTTCCTTCACCATTTCGTCTGCCTTTTCTACCACAGCATTCACCTGGTTGAGCGGCAGGGTTACGATAAAGGTAGCTCCCTTGCCTACTTCCGATTCTACTTCAACCATACCATGATGAGCCTCAACGAGATTCTTCACGATGTTGAGACCGATTCCGGTTCCCGGTTTGTTGTCGCGTGCCTGATAGAAGGCTCCGAAGATTTTCTCCTTTTCATCAGGACTGATTCCCACTCCGTTGTCTTCCACCTCTATGCGGAAATGGGTTCCATTCTCCAGCAGGCGACAGGACAGGTGCACATAATCTCCGGTATATTTCAAGGCGTTGGTCATCAGATTGCTGATAACCTTGGTAACGGCCTCCTGATCTATCATCGCCACGAGATCATCAGCAGGATAATCAACATCAAAACGGATGCTTTTCTGCTCGAAGGTAGGAGCGAAGCGTTCTGCCACAGCATGCATCAGCTTCGAAATGTTGTTCAAATGGAAATGAACCTGCATGCCCTTCTGCTGCACTTTGTTGAAATCGAGCAGCTGATTGACGAGCAAGAGCAAACGCTGGGCATTACGGTCGATAACAGAAAGCGTCTGCGTGATAGTCTCACCATCGGTAAGTTTTCCGGAAACCTGTTTCCAATGCTCTTTCAGATTCTCCAAAGGTCCGATGATAAGCGTTACCGGCGTACGGATTTCATGGGCAATCATCGTGAAGAACTGCAGGCGGGCATCTCTCATCTCCTGATCCTGCTTGAGTTCCAACTGGTCGAGTTCTTCCTGATGACGGCGCTTTTCACGCTTCAACCGGCTCTGCATGAACCAGTAGATTGCATAACCTATGAGCAGAAGATACAGAATCTTAGCTGGCAGAGACCACCAGAACGGCGGATGAACCACAATCTGGAGTCTTGCCTCATTCTTCGACCATACACCATCATTATTGGTTGCCTTAACCAGGAAGGTATAGGTTCCGGCAGGAAGATTGGTATAGTTGGCACGATGCTCGTGGGTATAAATCCAATCCTTGTCTACTCCCTCAAGTTTGTAAGCATACTGGTTCTTCTCAGGCGATACATAGCTCAAGGCGGCAAACGAGATATTGATGGTATTCTCGTTATGAGACAGATTGAGTTCTGCTGCATGACTCAGAGATTTCTCCAGCTGGCCGCTCCCCGCCTCTATCGGCTGTCCGAAGAGTTCTACCGAAGTGATTGCTACAGGAGGAGCTACCTGGTTAATCTTAACGAGATATGGATAGAAGCAGTTGAAACCTCTTGTAGAACCGAAATAGATTCTGCCATCAGAGGCCAGGAGTCCGGCGTTTGGCATAAACTGGTCACAGGTAAGTCCGTCATATTTATTGAACAGCTGGACAGGTTCACCCGGCGTATATTTCACAATACCCTTGCTGGTAGAAATCCACATTACTCCCTGCGAAATGACAAGACTCGCGAAATCCAGGCTAGGCGCATCGATGGAGATGCGTCGGAATATACCTTTTGAAGGCAGAAATTCGCAAAGCCCATCGCCGGTTGCGGCATAGAGCTGCCCCTTTTCTCCAATAACCAGACAGTTTACCTGATCACTTACCAGCGAAGTAGAATCATTCTCAACATGCTTATACTGTTTCCAGGCATTATTCTTGTCCAAGCGCCACAAGCCACCTCCCTGGGTAGCAAACCATACGTTGCCCTGAGGATCTTCCTTGATATCGATGGTAAGCGACTTGAACGACTTGATTTTACTAAACTTCTGCTGCCCCTCATCGAAAAGGCTGGCTCCATCCATCGAAGCCGCCCACAGCCGGTTCTTCCGGTCGCGATAAATACAATAGGCATTACTTCCCGAAACCATTCCATCGGTCTGGAAAATCTGCTGCACTCCGGTAGCCATGTTCATTCTGATGACACCATTACCATAGGTTCCCACCCACAGATCATTACCATTGGCAAAGAGAGCATGAACATTATACTTGCCCATAGCCGCCTTGCCCGGATAAGAAACAAAACTGTTGGTCTGGGGATTGAAGCAGTCAAGTCCAGCATCATCGGTAGCTATCCAGATGCGATGCTGCTGGTCTTCGAAGAATCTTCCTACCACATTACCACGCAATCCCCCCTGTCGAGCTGAGTAAGCACGGAAACGTTCTTCAACACTCGTAGAAGGAAGATAACTTACGCCACCATAGAAAGTAGTTACCCAGATGCCGCCTTCATTATCGCCAGCAATACCATAAACAAAACGCTCGTTGGTACTCCGGCTCGGATCGTTTACTTCCGACAGCATACTCCAAGAGCGGTTCTGGATGTCATACTGCACCAATCCATCATCGCTGGCTATGAGAATATACTTGTTGCTGTTGTTGTAAAGCTGGTGGATATGATGAACAGCATTACTCAAGGTTCCGCTGATGAGCTGTTCGGCACTACCATCGGCGTTGAGCTTGTAAAGTCCGTTTTCCCAGGTTCCGACATAAAGATTGCCATCGGGAGCAGCCAGCATCGCCATGCCGTAAAACATGGTTGCATCGCCCTTCAGAGGGAATGCTTCAAACTGGTCGGTCGACTTGTTGAGATGATAGATGCTGGCTCCACCATGGTTACAGAGCATCCATACCTGGTTGTTGGCATCAACCAGCGTACTTTGCACTTTACCCTGAATATTCTTCATCGGATACTGATGCAGTTCGTGAGTAGTCCGATTGAATCTGAACACACCCTGTCCGTTGGTAGAAATCCAAATATTCTGATCGCCGTCAAGCGAAAAATTAATGACAGGTGCCGTAATCTTATCACTCAGTTTCTGGAATCGGTCGGTTGCATTACAGAACAGATAGGCTCCATTATTGCAACCTACCAGCAGGCCTTCTTCGCAAGCAGTAAGGGCGCTCACAAACTGGTCTACAGTCGTAAAGGGATTATAATAGGTTTTGACATCGTATCCGTCAAAACGGCACAATCCGTTGTCTGTACCAAACCACATGTATCCCTTGGAACCCTGAACCACACTACGCACAGCATTACTCGGCAAACCATCATCCATCGTGATAGAGCGCACCATAGGGTCGATAGGAGCCCATTGTGCACCCGAGTTGGTTTGCGTTATCGTATGTGGCTGCGCCTGAATATCCGTAGTCCCTTTCGAAACAAAGGCTGTCGGTACCTGCGCCTCAGCCCCTATAGGCATCATCATGCAGAGCACAGAAACCATTAGAGTAGATATCTTTCTCATTATATGGGTCTTTATTTTCTGTTGTTAGATAATTTAATGCCGCAAAATTACAAAAATATAACGAGAAATACAACAAAAAGAACAAAAAAAGCCCTGAAACAAACAAATAGCTACTTTTTTAAAGTAAGACTATCCGTTTGCTTCAGGGCAAAACTTAAATAATGATTCAAGTGAGAAGTTACACTATCAACAGATTGAAACCTGAATTACTTGCTCTTTACATCGCTCCATTTAGGCGGTTTCACACCCAGCAGATTCTTCACGAAGAAATCGTAACGCTTGTGCTCGCCATAGAGTTCGCCCATGGTATGATGGGCTCCCGGAATCACCACAAGTTCAAAATCCTTGTTGGCTTTCTGCAGGGCATTCACCACCTGATAGGTACTGGATGGATCTACGTTGTCGTCTATCTCGCCTACCACCAGCATCAACGGGCGCTCCAGCTTGTGGGCATTCTCCACGTTGCTGCACTCTACGTAGCTGGAATCGACAGGCCAGCTCATCCATTGCTCGTTCCACCAGATTTTATCCATCCGGTTGTCATGACAGCCGCAGGCACTATAGGCTGCCTTGTAAAAATCGCCATGCAGCAATACGGCTGTAGTACTCTCCTGTCCGCCTGCCGAACAGCCATAGATTGCCACATTATCAGCATCCATATAAGGATACTTCTTGGCTGCAGCCTTGATCCAGAGTTCACGGTCTGGGAATCCGGCATCCTTCAGGTTCTTGTAGCAAACCTCCTCAAACTTTTTGCCGCGATAGGAAGTGCCCATCGCATCGAGCTGGACTACGATGAAACCGAGTTCGGCAAGCGAAGTGGTGTACCAGTTGTATGGCATGAAACTCTTCGGAGTATAGGCATCGCCCGGACCCGAATAGATATACTCGATAACCGGATATTTCTTGTTCGGATCGAAATTGGTAGGGCGCTGGATGATGCCCCACATATCAGTCTTGCCATCACGCCCCTTAGCCACAAACACCTCAGGAGCTACCCATCCGTGCTTCTTCAAAGTAGTAATATCAGCCGTCTCCAGAGTCTTGACGAGCTTGCCGGTCTGCGCATCTCTGAGCACGGTAACAGGAGCGGCATCCACCTTAGAATAGGTATCCAGGAGATAACGGTAATCATAGGTATATTGGGCACTATGATTTCCCTCTTCAGGAGTGAGCGCCACCATATTCTTGCCGTCGATACCTATTTTATAATAATGTACCAGATATGGGTCCTCATTCCTGTTCACGCCACTAGCCGAGAAATAGATTTCTCCCTTCTCTTCATCCACACGCTGGATGCCACGAACAAACCAGTCGCCCTTTGTAATCTGTCGGATAACCTTCGACTTCTGCACATCGTAGAGATAGAGATGGTTCCAGTTGTCGCGCTCGCTCATCCAGAGCAGTTGCTTGCCATCCTTGATAAACTGACGCCACAGACGACCATAGTTCACGAAAGTATTGGCACGCTCTTCTACCACGGTACGAAGCTTACCGGTTTCGGCATTCATCGCCAGCATCTGATAGAGATGATGACCACGCTGGTTGTACTCCATTGTCACCTCCTTGCTATCTGGTGTCCATTGCATCCATTCCAGTTCATACTGGTTTTCTATCTGATGCCTGTCAGCCTCCACCTTCTTTCCGGTAGCCACATCGATGATGACCGGATAGTGCTGTGGCAGGGCATCGCCCGGCTTGGCATACTCCTGCTTGTGGAGGATAGGCTGCAGCTGGTCGGAAGGCGAAGATTCTACGTAGTAGGCATAGCGCTTCTCTACCGGAACACGCTTGCATACGAAGATATGCTTGCCGTCTGGGCTCCATTGGATGCGGTTGCTGTAATAGCATCCGATGGTACCATCCTGAGTGAGGATTCGCTTGGCTTCGCTATAAGGTTTTCCTGCCTCATGAACCACCACGTTGTAACCTTCGATGTAGGCTTCCATCTTGCCGTCGGGCGAAAGTACCGGATAAGCCTCCTTCTCCTCATCTACCTCCATCCAATGGCGCTCATGGCGTCTGCCAAACTGAGGCTTATAAGGGCGGCGAGGCTTGATGCCCAGCGCCTTCTCCATCGCTTCCTGCGAATCATAAGTCTTCATCTCATCCTTGTCGGCATCATAGGATACAAACTTCTTGCCCTGAGGAGTAGAAATCTGATAATGCAGTACGTGGGTGGAATCGCACCAAGCCGATGAACGTGCCCAATGGAACACGGAGTCGGCAGAAAACTGATGACGCAGCGCATAGGCTCTGTTGTAATCTTCTAATGTGCCCTGTGCTGAAGCTGTAGCTGCCGGCATCGCCAAAGCTGCGCTCAACAGCGAAAGAGCTAAAATCTGATTCTTCATTATGCTTGATATTTTACTTGTTAACTTCTTAAGTTTTTTCTCCAGTTAGGAAAATATTATTTCCCAGTATAGAAATCTGTAATGCGACGGATGGCACGCTGGCAAACCGGACAGAAATCATCCACTTCGTTGATTCGCATACGGCAAACCTGTGCCGGACGGTAACATCCCTTGCTCTGGTTGCCCGCCCCCTCGAACACACCAATCTTGAAGACGGCATCGTTGAGTTTCTTCTGCTCCTTCGCGTTTCTGATATTCTTATGATCCGGAAGTTTGGCAAGCGGCGTAGGAATCTTCACACCCTTCGGCATCATATCCGCCCACTTGCTCTGGAAATTCTTCAGCGTGGTGAGGTTCGGCTCCCAAGGCTCGGTATCACCAGGATACATCGGGTCGTACTCATCGGTACTGTACTCATCGCCCAAGCCCGCATAGCCATGACCGAACTCATGTACCAGCACCTTCTTGAACGTAGGATGATCAGAGGTGGAAAGCGTTACCTGGTTATAGATGCCGCCGCCACCATACGTAGGAGAATTCACCAATACGATGATCTGCTCGAAAGGCACATTACTCAAGGCATCATAGATGCGATGAATCTTGCTCGTGGTGAGATAACGGTTCGAATAAAAAGTATCGTAATGAGAGCAAGCCATCGTATTCTTCCATTTCCCGTCGTGCGGAATACTTGGTCCCTCATCGAGCGATGGAGCCGCAACAGCCACCACGTTGAATCTCGACTTGAGCAAAGCGAAAGGTTCGTGCTCGAAGATGGCATCGGCTGCCCGCTGCGCATCCTGATAGAACTTATCCATCTGGTCCTGGCGATAGCCCTCGGCGATGATGGCGAGGTCAACACAGTCGGCAGCCTCTCCGCTCTTCACGATATAGCGGTAAGGGATGCCATTCTCGCCCAATGGTCGGATGAGGATATCCTGTGGATTGATGGTATGGCGCAGTTCTGCAGTCACCTTCTGATGCGTATCGCTCAGGGTGATGCTTACATCCACCGGCTTCTTCGGGAACGGCACGAGGAAACTGCTCTCGAATGATTTCTGCAGATGCTTTGCCTCCTGTGTAAGCTGCCATTCCTGGAAGAGTGTTGAGAAAGTATTTACATAGAGCACCTTGTTGGTACCATGCTCATACACGGTTACCTGTCCGTTTCCGTTCAGGAATTTCTCATCCAGTCTTGTTTTTCTGCCAGCCCAGGTAGGGTTGCTGTAAGCCTGTTCAAAATAGATAGCCTGGTTCACGCTATCGCCCGCCACGATGTAATCCAGTCGCAGCGTCTTATCTTCGAAGTTGTCTTCAAACTTCTGTGCCTGCATCGGCATCGCCATCATTATGGCGAGAGATGCAGCAAATAAAGTCTTATTCTTCATAAGCGATGATATTTTTTATTTTATGCAGATGATTCTTACTAGAATCCTACTTCACTCTTACCTCATAAGGGAAACGGCGGGAAGATGGATCGAGCGAATGATTCGAAGGAGCACCCATCACCACGAGATAGAGCGCCTTGAGAGGCTGGGACTTTGGAGCCACAAGCGAAACCTTTCCGTTCATCGCTTCACCCATCGGGCTGTAGATGCATTCATCGGTATCGGCGGTTACTCCCACCAAACCATAACGGTAACCGATGGTTCGTGCCATCTTGTCCTTGGATGCCTTGAATACCTTACCCTCAGCATCGAGGGCTCTGAAATCTACTGTAACCTTCTTGCTAGCCTTCGGGATTTCCAACTTGATGGCATTAAAGCCATAGTTCTCTGGAACCGAAGCTGTATCCGGACGGAGATAACCATTCTTCTGCTCCAGCATCCTGGTATCGAAGGTGCAGGCGTAAGGTCGGGTCTCCTTACGGGCATAATCGAAATCGAAGTTCACGAGATGGCGGTAGCAGTCGAATATCTCATCATTAAACTGCTTCTGAGTCATCTTATACTTCCGCTTGTAGGTAACAACCGGGTCCTCTCCTACTTTTCCCTCTCGATAGAGCTGGGCGATGCTTTCCAATCCATGCTTCTCAGCCCACCATTCTATCACGTATGGCGAATGATAGATGTTGTCCAGATGCAGATAACCCTTATGGGTAAGCTGTCTGAAGGCATCAAAATGATACTTCTCATCTGTTATCCAGTCGGGATTCACTCTCCAGAGCATCCATTGGGATGTCATCTCGAAGAAGCCACTTCCTCCCCAGGCTTCGCCCGTTTTGTCTGCCATGATCTGAAGTTGGAAACTGTGTCCCAACTCGTGAGCCAGACAATTGAGTTTTTGATCCTGAATACGGTTAGGCGTTACCCAGAGCGCTCCGATAAAATCATCGTAAGTTCCGCCGTAAGCTGTTCCTTCCAGCGAATAGTTCACCATCACCATCATCTTGTACTTGTCGCAGATGCTGCCTGGCAGCGAGAACTTCAGGGTATCGCGGAAGAAACGATAGAACCGTTCTACCTGAGTCTGTAGATTGCCCAGGTCGAATTTCATCGGCTTACCTTCGAGCGAAGGAGGATTCTGCGGATTATCTCCAAACGGCTTTTCCCAGAAATACACGATATTCTGGGTCTGTGCACTATGTCGCCAGCACCATCGGCTATTGTCATCATTCAGATCGAATGGTTTCAGCGAGTCGGGCACAAAGATGAGTTTCTGGGGTGCCGATACGGGGTTGGTAGGTCGCTGGGCAGGAGCCTCCGATGGGTCCTGTGCCCATCCCTGCATGGCAGATGCTGCCAGCAGAAGGAAGAGTAAGATTTTCTTCATATCAATTTTAATCATGTTAGTTTCAGCCCACAAAATAACAAAATCTTTCTAATACAAGCTAGCAAAATAGTCCAAAAGAATGAAAAAATCGTAGTAATTCCCATTTTTATGGCATTTTCCTTTGATATTTCAAACAAAAACTCTATATTTGCACCTTAGAAAGTGCACGAAAGGCATAAATTTGCACCTTGAAAGGTGCACGAAAGCTATAAATCTGCACCTTGGAAGGTGCATTTAATAAAAAAGCGTATGGATATTACATTGATAAATTACATGAAAGAGCAGCTTGAACTCGTATCTTTGGCGTTCAAGAGATATAATTATGACAAGCTTCCGTGGGAGGCTCGTCTAGTAGGTTTGATGGGACCAAGAGGTGTCGGCAAGTCTACCTTGATATTGCAGCACATCAAGAGCAAGAGCCCAGAAGAGCAAGCCAAGTCGCTCTATGTTTCTGCCGACCACAGCTATTTCACCACCAGCACGCTCATCGAAACAGCCAACCAGTTTGTGCGTGAAGGGGGCGAATGGCTCTATATTGATGAGGTACACAAATATGAAGGATGGTCGCAGGAGCTCAAGCAGATATATGATTCCCACCCTGGGCTTCATGTATTCTTTACAGGCTCTTCCATCCTCGACATCATAGATGGCGAAGCCGACTTGAGTCGCAGAGTCATCTTGTTTGACATGCAGGGTTTGTCATTCCGTGAATACCTGGAAATGTTTCATGGCATCAAGACTCCTATCAGAAGCCTAGAGGACATCCTCAATGGCAAAACAGAGATAGAAGGCCTCCAGCATCCGATACCGCTCTTCAATCAATATCTGCGCGAGGGATATTATCCATTTTCCAAAGAAGGATTTTTCCAGCAAAGATTGCAGCAAGTGATACGCCTCACGATGGAAGTAGACATCCCGCAGTATGCCAACATGTCGCCAGCCACAGGCAAGAAACTGCGCCGTATGCTATCCATCATAGCCAGCAATGTGCCTTACAAACCAGAGGCTACAGGATTGGCTAACGAGATTAAGGTGAGCCGCAACGACATACCTACCTATTTATTATATATGGAGAAGGCAGGCATGATAGGACAACTACGTGATGAGACTGGCGGTATGCGAGGGCTTGGCAAGACTGAGAAGGTATATCTAGACAATACCAACATCATCTATGCCCTCTCTGGCGAGAATGCCAACATAGGCAATGTGAGGGAAACATTCTTCTACAACCAAACTCGTCTAGCTCTAGATGTTACCTCTTCCAAGGTTTCCGACTTCTCCATTGGCAAATATACCTTTGAGGTAGGCGGAGCCAAGAAGAGCCATCGACAGATAAAAGACGTAGCCAACTCCTTCATCGTGCGTGATGATACGGAGTATGCCAATGGCGATATTCTCCCACTTTGGGCTTTCGGACTGCTCTACTAGTCGTTTTCAAAAAACTTGGGAGATATTATAGAAAGTCGTATCTTTGCCAAAAGAAATCTATAAAAAGAAATGATTATGAGATTATCAGAAGTACGATATGACAACCCAGCTTACCGAGATATAAAAAATTCGATCGATACTGCGAAGGAAGAAGGCAGAGTAGAAGGCATTGCCAAAGAAAAGTTGGCCACCGCAAAACGTCTTCTCGGCATGGGGCTCACACAAGAGCAAGTTGCCAAAGGTACAGACCTTTCAATAGAAGATATAGAGAGACTTGTTTAAACAACAGAACTTTCGCATGTGGTTCAAGAACGGGCTGAAGGCCCAAAAGCTCCTAGCTCAGGGCAGCGCCCTGGGTATAATAGCAATCAGCAAGGCGCCCTGTTTTACTCTAATTGAGCAAGCTTTGAGCGTATTTTTTAACGTTAATTATATTTAACGACCCTTGGGTCTTGCCTGATGAAGTTTGCGTCATAGTATTCACCTTTTTCCACGAGGGTGAATATGATCCTTAGCAACTTGTTTGCTATGGCATTTAGTACATAATGACGCGGCTTTTTATCTATTAAAGTACGTCTCTCGTAATACAGTTTAATCTCCTTGTTGTGCAATCTGGCGCTTTCTGCGCAGATGTACAACAAGGTCTTTGAACGTCTATTACCAATTTTGGATATATGTGCTCCCTTGTCCATTTTTCCTGATGATTTTTCGTATGGCGCAGTTCCAGCATAAGCTGAATACTGGCGCGCTGTAGTTATTTTTGTGAAATTCTCTGTTTTTACCAATAGTTCTACTGCGGTAATCAGCCCAACTCCATCGACACTTTTAACAAGCTCATAGTTGTGGTGAATGCTGTCATGTCCATTTATGACTTTCAACATTTCTTTTTCCGTCTCTGCAATTTCCGTGTCCAACATCTCTTTGATGCGGTCCATGCTTCGCTTGACGGCAAGACTTCTGATAGGACGACAATCCTCGCTCTTGTCGGCTGTTATTAGCTGCTTACGCTGTTCTACAAGCATTTCTCGGTGGCGTGCCAATTGACGAAGCTCATATAGAGCCTCTTCTGGAAACGTCTTGTATTTCAGCTTATCAGGATATCTCTCTCCAAAATCTCTGAGCAGTGCACAATCCAGGACATCCGTCTTGGCACGGTCAGGGGTAGCTCTATATCTATGGATGACATATCCACCCACAAAGGCAATCTTTACATTGCTATCCATGCAGCACTTCAAGAGAGTATCACCATAAACTCCGGTATGCTCAGCAACCAATACAGCATCGCTTGGAAGGGTTTCTAAAAACCTTCCGATACTCTTAAAATTGTTCTTTACAACCTTATGTGAAGGTTGGTTTGATACTTTTTTTGATGTCAAGTCGAAAAAACTTACGTCAAATTTCTCTTTTGCCAAATCTATTCCGTATATTTGCATATTGAATGAAGTTTTTAATAAGAAGGGTGCTCCGTTCTGAGCGGCTACAACTATACTACGAGTCCTGTCTTGTTCTACACAAGCAGGCTAATTTACTCTCAAGCTTCTGCTCAGAAAATATCCAGTTCCCCAAACAGGGCTAAGCCTTTACTATGCTAGAAAGGGCACAGGGTTAACGCTGGATATGGAGTATTCTTCTTTTTTATTGTACTTATCTAATTTTCTGCAAAGTTAACAAAAGTTTGCAGATATAAAGATTTTTACCTCTTTATTTTTCCAAGTGCAAATATAATAGTAAGGGCAAAAGCTTTATTAATTCCGGTATTTTAAAGCTTTTGCCCTTACAGGGCGACAGGTTTGCGTCCGTAATTACCCAGGGCGATGCCCTGGGCTAGGGGCTTCTGCCCTTTCAGGGCGTATGGGACAAAACTTGCGAAACTTTTATTTTATATACAGAAAACGGGAAAAATTTATGAAGATTGTTATTCTAGACGGCTATGCCGCAAACCCGGGAGATTTGGATTATCATCTTCTGGAGAAACTGGGCGAGGTGGTAGTTTATCCTCGCACATCAGATGCAGAGAAAGTGGAACGTGCCAAGGATGCCGACATCATCCTTCTGAACAAGGTGCAGATAGATGCAGAGACGCTGGCGCAGCTTCCTAAACTGAAATACATCGGTATCCAGGCTACCGGTTTCAACGTGGTAGACATCGAGGCTGCCAAGAAACAGGGCATCATCGTAACCAATATTCCTGCCTACAGCACCGACAGCGTGGCGCAGATGACCTTCGCCCTCATCCTTGCCGTAACCAACCGCGTAGAGCATTATACCCAGGAGAACCGCAACGAGCGCTGGGCTTACAATAAGGATTTCTGTTATTGGGATACCCCACTGATGGAACTTGCCGGCAAGACCCTGGGTATCATGGGACTGGGCAATATCGGCATGAAAGTTGCCAACATCGCCCGCCAGTTTGGCATGAACATCTGTGCCTGCACCAGCAAGAATTCGAGCGATCTGCCTGAGTGGATCCAGAAGGTGAGCAAGGAGGGTTTGCTTGCCACGAGCGATATTCTCTCGCTCCATTGTCCGCTTTCTGATGACACCTATCATTTCATCAATAAGGAGAGTCTGGAGAAGATGAAGGATACCGCCATCCTGGTTAATACGGGTCGCGGTCCGCTGGTAGATGAGGAGGCCGTAGCTGCTGCCCTTCACGAAGGCAATCTGGGTGCCTACTGTGCCGATGTGATGGCTCAGGAGCCGCCATCAAAGGAGAATCCGCTCTTCGGCGAGCCTAATGCCTACCTCACCCCTCATATTGCCTGGGCCACCTACGAGGCTCGCGAGCGCCTGAACAAGCAGGTAGCCGCCAACGTCAAGGCATTCCTCGAGGGCAATCCGATTAATGTCGTGAATAAGTAAGGTTCTGTAACATCATGGCAAAAAATAGACGGAGAAAATAATATTTTTTCAAATGTTCTTGGATATTTAAATAATTCTTCATATCTTTGCATAAGATAAACTGCACTCGGCAATCTGAAAGCAAGCTTTCATTGCACTCGTTTGCATTATCTTTGCATAAATAAAAAAGAAAAGGTATGAAAGAGAAGAAATATCACTTACAGGAAGACCATGGTGCTGCTTTTGCAGAAGAGCCAACACCGGCCTATCATGAAAATACTACAGTTGTACTTCCTGGAAAAAAAATCGCCGAAGATAACTTCGATGATGATTTTGAATGGGATAGAATACCTGCAGGATGGGGACCTATCAACGAAGAAGAAGCCATAGCCCGTATAGAGGCCATAGAAGCCGACATAGAGCAAAATGGTCT
>OLXV01000132.1_pt1 | contig 36068 bp, 32 predicted proteins | sample 1673481 | NCBI WGS metagenome assembly OLXV01 (sample SAMEA103958113, study PRJEB25191) | human gut metagenome
TGGGTGTACTCACGATACCCCGCAAGGCCGAAGCGCATCTGCATAATCTGCCGCTCCCGGGGCGAGAGGCGGCTCACCATATGCTGAATCAGTCCCCGCTCGTCCTCCTGCTCGATGCCGCGGCTGATCTCGTCCCCGTCGCTGCCGAGGATGTCCGAAAGCAGCAGCTCATTGCCGTCCCAGTCGATGTTGAGCGGCTCGTCGATCGAAATCTCGCTTTTCAAAGAGGAGGTTTTGCGCAGATACATCAAAATCTCATTTTCAATGCAGCGGGAGGCATAGGTCGCCAGCTTGATGCCCCGGCCGGGGCAAAAGGTGCCGACCGCCTTGATCAGCCCGATGGTACCGATTGAGATAAGATCCTCCAGCCCCGCGCCGGCCGCGTCGAATTTGCGCGCGATATACACCACCAGCCGCAGGTTGTGGACGATCAGCTCCTCCTTCACGCGGTCGCCATCCTCATAATAATCCTCCAGCAGGCGGCGCTCCTCCTCGGCCGTGAGCGGCTCGGGCAGCGTCTCCGGCCCGTTGATGTAATGGATCGGCTCGACCAGCCCGAGCCGGAGCTTTAACCGGAAAAGAAGCGCCGAAAGGTGCAGACCGCATCTATGCAAAAAGGCGGACGGGCCGCCGAAAGATTCCTTGTTCATCTGACATTTACTCCTTTTTGATTACTCAACCAGCGACGCGTCCAGAATCGCGCCGTAGCCCGCTCCGAGCGGCTGATCGTTCAGCGCGACAACCGGACGGTCAACCGTGCGGATTTTGTTCCTGTAAAAAATCTCCATCTTATCGCACCGAAAGGCCGGCAGCAGACCGCCGCCGCCCACGCTTCGATAAGGGATAACCCGATACCGCAGGGCGTACGCGCCCGACGGAGGGCCGGCGGCCGCGGCCAGCACCGTCTCCCGCCCGAAGAGGCGCTCCCCCGCCTCCCGTCCGACGACGACGACCGGCGCGTCCGAGAGTGTGTCCCTCAATCCGTGCCCGGTGTCGGCAAGGGCGGTCAGCCGCTCGACCCGGTCATCCAGAAAGAGGCGGATTTCACACAGCTTCTCCCTGTGGGAGGCGTCGAAAAACCGGTTGATCCCTTTCAGCAGAAGGTAGCAGATCAGGGTGGAAGCCACCAGCACCACGGGCGAAACCGCGAAGTATACCACGCCGTTGTGGACGCTCATTCCGGCCGGCTTGAAAAGAATCCAGAGGGCGAACATCAACCCGGCATAAACGAACGACACGCCGTAAAAGATCGCCAGACTCCGCAAAAAATGCGAGAGCGGGCACCGCCCCGCAAAGCAGAGGATCACAAGGCAGGAGATGCCAAGCCGCACCAGCAGCTCCACCGCGGCCGGAAGCGCCGGCGCAAATATGTAAAGAGAGCAAACCGCCCCCACCCCTGCGGCCAGAATCTGCCGCCAGAGCGGCACGCGGTACTTTGTGATGGCTCTGACCGCCTGCAGCAGCAGAAAGTTGACAAACAGATTCAGGCAGATCAGCACATCGGCATAAATTTCCATAACCACCACACCCTTATATAGATATTATAAGACCCGCCCTGCTCCGATTATGTCAAAACCGCACCTGCTTTTTTGAAAGAAGAGCGGCTTTTCTGTCGCCCGGATGCAAAAAAGCAAGCCTCCCTCCCGTTAAGGCCTCTGCTGCAAAAAGCAGGCGCGTTCTGGATTTTATACGCCCTTTCTCACGCAGAGCAGCCGCTTACCCAAAATGACCTCTGCAACAGTTTTTCTTCCCGGTGCAGACGATCAATTCTTCCATCGGCGCTTTGCAGAAAAAGGGGCTGCTGAAATTGCAGGGCATTCCCGGGACGAAAAATCGAAAAGAGATTTTCTTTACCGACGCGGGGCGGGAGTTTTCCGCCAGAACGATCCGCAAGGTGGATGAGATTGAAGAAAACGCCTTTCTCCTGTTCACGGCGGAGGAGCGGGAAGCCTACCTCTCTTTATTTAAGCGGCATATCAAAAATCTGAAGCAGGAAGAACAGCGGGTTCTGAACACATTAACGGAGGAAATCTGACCATGAAAAACACAAAAGCAAAGATGGCCATGAGATATGTACTGCCGACCGTTTTGAGTCAGTGTGCATTTTTTCTTTTCACCATTATCGACGGCATTTTTGTCGGCCACGGGGTCGGCACGGACGCGCTCGGGGCGGTCAACCTCGCCATACCGTTTGTCATGGTCGTCGGGGCGGTGTTTATGCTGACCACCATCGGCGGCGTCACCATCACCGCCATCCGCATCGGCCGCGGAGATCATGACGGAGCCAACCAGGCCTTTATGCATGCCATAGTCTGCACCGTCGCTTTCGGCGCGGTCTTTACACTCATCGGCACGGTTTTTACAAAGCCTCTTGCCCTCCTGCTCGGCGCGGGCGGCATCTATCTCGAGATGGCCCGCGACTATCTGTTCTGGTACAGCGTGTTTACCATTCCGTCGGCGCTGTCGGTCGCCTTGCAGGGCTTTGGGCGCAATGACGGCGCGCCGGTATTTGTCATGATCTCCACAATCACCAGCACGCTGCTGAACATCTTCCTTGACTGGCTGTTTGTTTTTCCGCTGCAGATGGGGATGGCCGGCGCGGCGATTGCCACCGGCCTCTCACAGACGGCGGGACTCCTGATTGTCGGCATGCATTTTGTGCGTCGGCGCGGCATCCTGCATTTTTCCAAATTTGCCTTTGACGGCGGCCTGATTCAAAAGGTGTTGAAACGCGGCCTCCCCGAAATGCTTTCCCAGTTCACCACTCCCATCATGATTTTCTGCATGAATCTTGTGCTGGCCCGATTTGTCGGGGAGGACGGAATCAACGCCTTCTCGATCATCGGATATATCATATCCTTCGCATTTGCCGTCTTCATCGGCGTATCGGAGGGCATGCAGCCTCTGTTCGGCCGCTGCTTCGGGGACAAAGCCGAAGCCGACCTGAAATATTACAAGCGTTTCGGGATGATCGCCGGCTTCATCGGCAGCGCGGCGGTATACGGCCTGATTCTTGTGTTGGGCGGAGCAATTTGCAAAATGTTCGGTGCGGATCAGGACACCACGGATATGGCGATTGCCGCTATTCCGAAATTCGGATGGGCGTTTTTGTTTGCGTCGCTGAACACCATTATTTCCGCTTATCTGTACTCGACCAAGCGGACGAAGGAGTCCGTGGGAATCAACATCCTCCGCGGCTTTGTTTTCATCCCGCTTGCGGTGATCCTGCTCTCCTTCCTTTCAAACGGCGCTGTCCTCTGGTACACCGTCGGAATTGCGGAGGCTGTGACTCTGGCCGCGGCGGTCGGCATCATGAGGCACTCGGAGAAAAACGGCGTGCAGTTCGACCGGCGATAACGGCGAGGGCAGAGGGACGCCACGACTATGCTTCTTTTTACTCAAATCTATAGGGCGCCCCCTATTGTACCACAGCCAAGTGCTTTACAAAACCAAATGTTTCTTATAATAAGTATGAGAAAACCGAATGATTCGGGATAAAATAAACAGCCCCTTTGCCTCTCCCTTCCGGAGGGTGCAAAAGGGCTGCCGTGTATTTCCGATGAACGCCGCAAAAGGCAGAGCGGGGGTTATGTAGCCCCGTTCGCGCCGGTTCCGGTAAGGCCGAGACTCACGCCGATTGCCTGATTCACCCTGTACATCGAGCGGTCGTCCAGCCTTCCCATCTTTTCCTTCAGACGGCGCTTGTCGATGGTTCTCACCTGCTCCAGCAGGACGATCGAATCCTTCTGAAGGCCGCAGCCCTCACTCGTAACCTGAATGTGGGTCGGCAGCTTGGTTTTATCCTTCTGGCTGGTGATGGCCGCCGCGATAACCGTCGGACTGTACTTGTTTCCGATGTCGTTCTGCACAATCAGAACCGGGCGGATCCCTCCCTGCTCCGACCCGACGACCGGGCTAAGATCGGCATAATAAATTTCTCCGCGCTTTATCGTCATTTTCCTTTCACACTCCGTCGCTTTTTTAGGATGATTTCGGCTTGCATTTCTATCTTTGCCGTATACGCCCCTTTTTAATCATTCCTGCAATATTTTAATTTAAAAAGCAAAGCGGCCTCCCTTTTTCGTCGAAATCGGGGAGAGGCAGAATGCAGCCGGCGCACAGGACCGCGCACCGTCCTGCTTCATCCTATTCGGCCGCGCGTTCGTTTGACACAAAAGGAAGGGAGTGCCTGACGGATTGGGCACTCCCCTTTAATTTACGGGTTTTATGAAAACTCGGCCTGCAGATCGAGCGATTCGATGGTGAGCGCGTGCGGCCGGCCGTCCCTGTTGAAGGAAAATTTATACCCGCCCGCGCCGCACTCCCCCTCCAGCATATAGAGGCCGTTTGTGCATCTGGTCGGCGTCTGTGCCGAGCGGCCGGCGGCGACAAAAGCACTTCGCAGCGCCGCCGCGGGAGAGGAGAGCGGCAGATCCTCCGCACTGCCGCTCCACTCCATATCGCCGAAGGCGACCAGACACTCCTCCCCTGCGTAGGAGACGCGAAAGCCGGTCAAATTCTGCGGCTCGGTAATCTCACAGGAGAAATTGCCCCCCTCTCCCACCGTGACCGCGAAGGTATAGGACGTCCCGCCGCAGGTCACCCGGCAGGCACCGGCATAACCGGCCGTTTGCAGCAAAATATCCTCCGCAGCCGTGCAGCCGCAGAGGATACCGCCAATCAGCAGCAGGAAAAGCACCGCCGCCGTATATTTTGCTTTGTTCATAGAGGGGCACCGCCTTTTGTGTTATTTTGAAAACACAAAAGGCAGCCGGTCAATCAGATCGGTGGGCAGCATGGCCGTCTCACTCAGCTCGGCGGCGGCCAGATCGCCTGCCGCCCCGTGGAAATAGACCGCCGCCCGCGCCGCAAGCGAAGGCTCGATCCCCCGGCCGAGGAAGGCCGCAAGCATCCCGGCCAGCGCGTCTCCGCTGCCGCCGGTCGCCATGCCGGGATTGCCGGTCAGGTTGATATAGATCTCTCCCCCCGGCAAAGCGATCACCGTCCGCGCCCCCTTCAGGACAACGATGGCGCCGCTGCGCTTTGCCGCCGCTGTCGCCGTGCCGACCCGGTCGGCCTGCACCTCGGCCGTCGTACAGCTGAGGAGACGGGCCATCTCCCCCGGATGGGGGGTCAGAACAACCTGCGTCTTTGCATCTTCAATCATATCTATGCGGCCGGCCAGTGCATTTATGCCATCGGCGTCCAAAACCACCGGGCAGTCGGCGCATTGCAGCAGCTCTTCTACCACCCGCGCCACATCTCCCCCACGGCCGAGGCCGGGACCGATCAGCAATGCGGAGGCCTTTTGCAGCTGCTCCCGCAGGGCGGTCAGGGCGTAAAAGCTCACCCGGCCGTCTCCATCCTCCTCCAGCGGGAGGAAAACCGGTTCATACAGCCCCTGCGCCAGAATGGGGTAAATGCTTTTGGGCAAAGCCAGATGCACAATTCCCGCGCCCGAGCGAAGCGCCGCCCGCGCCGCCATGCCGGCCGCTCCCGCCATGCCGTAGGAGCCGCAGACCAGCAGCGGCGAACCGAAGCTCCCCTTGTGGGCGTCCGAGCGCCGCGGGGCGCAGACTGCCTCTACCGATGGGCGGTCGATGGTCTCCATTCCGGAGTCGAGCCCTTCAAAAGCCCGGTCGGGCATCCCGATCCCGACCGGCACCACCCGGCCGCAGAAATCGGCCGCGGGATAGGTGACGTGGCAGGGCTTGAGCGTACTGAAGGTGACGGTCAGATCGGCACGAACGCAGTCTCCCTCTACCTTGCCGGTATCGCAGGCGGCGCCGCTCGGCAGATCGACCGACACCCGCGGCAGCTTCAGGCTGTTGGCAAAGCCGATGACGGCCGCCTCACTCCCCGACGGGGCGCCGTGAAACCCGATGCCGAAAATCGCGTCGATCAGCAAAGACGCACCCCGCATAACGTCGAGGCAGGCGGCCGTCGCCCCCGCATAATCATAGATCGGCAGTCCGAGTACCGACGCACGGCGGAAATTTTCCAGCGCGCTCGGATGGGTCGGCGTGCCGGAGGTCAGAACCACGCTGACATCCGCCCCGGCCTCCCGCAATTTTCGGGCGATGACCAGTCCGTCGCCGCCGTTGCCTCCCCTGCCGCAGAGGATGCAAGCCCGCAGCCCCTCCGGCGGGTAGCGTTTTTTGATGACCGTCGCGGCGGCCGAGCCGGCATTTTCCATCAGCCGAAGCCACTCCATTCCGAGGGCGACCGCCCTCTCCTCCGCCTGACGGGTCAGATCACCGGTCAATATTTTCATAAAAACACAGCCTCTTTCCCTTTTTATCTGCAAATTTTTCCGGTCACTGCCCCGGATTTTTTTCATAAAATCAGAGCCGCCGGGCGGCCGTACGGCCGTATTCCTCTCCCAAAAAACAAAAGGCCGACCGTCAATCCTCCGATAGACGGCCGGTCTCCTCCCCGATCACCATGGCGACCGCATACTCCCCATCGTGGGAGATACTGACCGAAAGCCGCAGTCCGCGCTGATCGGCCAGCTCGGCCGCGGCGCCGGAAAGGGCCAGAAAAGGGGCGCCGTTCTCCCGATGGAGCAGCTCCACCTCCCGCAGAGAGAAGCCGCGCACCCCGGTGCCGAGGACCTTGCCGAACGCCTCCTTCGCGGCGAAGGAGGCGGCGTACCCCTCCGGCCGGTCGCCGCGCAGAGACTGCTCGGCCACCTCGCGCTCACCGAAATAGCGTTCGCGAAAGCCTTTGGTTTTCAAAGCCTTTTCCATTCTGCAAACCTTTACAAGGTCAATTCCCGGATGGATCAAATCGTATCACCCTCGGCGCGTATTTTTTCATGGCATTCAGCATTTTTTCGTTCGGGGAGAAGATCAACAGCGCCTCCGACCCCTCGTCCAGGCTGAAAACGGCGTAGCAGGCCTCCTCATCCACTGTGCAGGCCACAATCCGGCTGTCGAACCGGCGGGCGGCAAGCTGATCGGGGTCATAATGCCCGAACTCCGAAATAAAGCGGCACTGACCCGAAAGCACCCGTTTGCGGCTGCGTTTGGAGATGATCTTGTCCACATCGAAGTCACCGTTTGTAAAAATGTACTCATATTCCAGATTGAGCTGGGACGCGAAGTAGTAAATCCCGTAACCGACGGCCACCGCCAAAACGACAAACAAAAGGGAGAACATTCCCAGCGCGCCGGCCACATACAGCATGCCGCAGGTCAAAATCAGAATCACGCCCAGCACGATAATGCCAATCTGCAGCAGCCGCTCCATCGGTGATTTGCGTATAGCCACAATCTGTTCTACATAGGTATCCACAGTTTTCACACATCCTCAAAAAAGCAGTTGATCGCGCGGCGAAGGAGTCTCTCCGCCGCCGAAATTCACACCGTGCGTTCATTCAATCCGGATTTGACCGCCGGAAGGGCGGCAGGGCTTTTTGCCCCGTTTTGCTACAAGCTTAATAAATCCGTGATTCAAGGAACGCACAGTGCAATATACATAGCTTTTGCGGGTACCGGCCGTTTTTACGGGCGGCGAGCAAAAGACGCTTTAAAAACACCATGAAGCCCCGGCCACATCCGAGCCGGAAAAGCCCATTTTCAGAGGGACGCCGCAACCATGCTTCTTTTTACCCAAAGCCATAGGGCGTCCCCTATTATACCATGAATCGTCCATGCGCAGCATGGCAGCGCCGAAAGGTGCTGTACGGCGCAGCCGCGATTCAGCCGTTCAATGAATACCCAGACGTCGGCGGCTTTGCCGCCGCTTCACGTTGTGTATTCATTATACCACGCCTGCGCCCAAATGCCATACCTGCTTTGCCGCAGCTTCAAATTTGTCAGGATTCCCCCGATAAGGTGCGCGAACCCCCAATGCGAGGAGGCCTTTGGCGCTGGTATAATCATTCTGCAAGGCGGTTTTTACCGCAAAAAATTGACGAGAGGTGTGAAGCATATGTATCGGACTGTGCGAAAATGCATGGCGCTTTTTCTCTCCGCGCTTCTGATCGGGAGCGCTTTACTCTCCGCGCCGTGGTCGGCGCTGGCGGACGACGGCGGAGGCTGGCTGGAGATCGCGGGGGTTACGGCAACCTCCTCCATATCGAGCGCGCTAACGCCCGGCAACCTGATCGACGGGCGGGAGGACACCTTCTGGTCCTCCGAAATTCGGCATGAGGAGTATCCTGCCGAAGGAGAAAGTGCCACCCTCTCGCTGAACGGGACGGCCAGCGTGAGCAAAATTGCGCTCACCCCGCGAAAGGAGATTTCCTCCGCTTTTCCGCGGGGGGTTTAAGCTCCAGTACTCCCCGGACAAGAAGACGTGGCTCGACATTCCGGGACAGAGCTATACCGACTATACCCCCGCAGAAGGGGAGACGGTGTTCACCTTCTCCCCGGTGGAGGCGCAGAAAATCCGTATCGTCGCCACGCAGTACGGCAAGGATGACGCCGGATATTATTTGATTCAGTTGGGAGGCGTTCGTGTGTACGGCGTCATAATCGCGCCGCCGGCCGCGGCAATCTGGGGCGAGTCCCCGATCACAGAACCGTATGACTATGTTTCGGACGGCAGCTTCTCCGGAAAGGCGCAGCCGGCCTCTCCCGACCCGTTGGTCGCCTACCGGTGGGAGAACCCGACCGCCGACGATGCGCTTGAGATTTTTCTGCGCCGGCCGGTTTCGGTGTGGAGCGACACGCCGGAGCAGTTCTCCGGGCTGGATAGCCTCACGACCGAGAACGCTGCGGTTGAGGTGAAGGGGGTCGGTTGCATCCGGATGGATTTCGGTGCGGAGTTCGCCGGCTGGCTGGAGATTGACGCGCCCGACCTCTCGGGAGAGATTACCCTCGGCGTCAGCGAGTATAATCAGCCGGCCATTGTCAACCGGGGGCCGCAGTCTCCCGCAAAGACGGCGACGCCCGTAAAGTATGGCGATACCTACTGGCTGGAGCTGAACAGCGAGCTGTATGAGGGGGCGCGCTTCGGCTTTATCACGGTCGTCGGTTTTGACCGCCCCTTTACCATCACCGGCGTGCGGCTGGTCTGCCAGACCAAGCCGATCAATTACGAGGGCAGCTTTGACAGCGATAACGAGACGCTCAACAAAATCTGGTACGCGGCGGCCTATGACGTGCGCGCCAATCTGAAGGAGGATTATCTGGCCGCCATTCTGGTCGATCGGGGCGACCGGCACTCCTGGACGGGGGACGCATACACCTCTCAGGCGGCGTCGCTGGCGGCGTTCGGAAACTATGATTTTATCTTGAAGAACCTGCGGTATACGGCGGTGCGCCCCAACGGCATCGAGAGCTATGAGCTTTACTGGGTGCCCAGCCTGATCGACTATTATGAATATTCCGGAGACGCGGCGGGAGTGGAGAGCCTGCTGTCCGAGGCGACCGCCCGCCTCGACCACGCGTATGAGATTTACGGCAGCAATCCCTCCCTCGGCTTTTTCGGCTGGGACGAGCGGCTGGGCGCCGGGTTTGAAAACCCAAATCTGGAGGAGAACCAGAATTCTTATAAGCTGCTGTCCATTCAGGCCTGGAAGGATTTTGCGGCCGTTCTGACCGGGATCGGGCAAACCGGCCTGGCGCAGAAATACGCCGGCTATGCCGATGAAAAAACGGCCGAGCTGACCGCCGATCCGGAGTTTTATAAGGCGTACGGACTCCATGCCTCGGCCGACGCGATCAACGCCGGCGTGGGAGATGTGGATACGCTGTATCACGCGGATTTTGGCGACCGGCTGAACCGGATTTCCTACTCTCCCTTTAACGAATATATGCTGCTGCAGGCCATGGCAAGGGCCGGGAAATACGACGATGCTATCTCGGCCGTTCTGGATCTGTGGGGCGGGCAGATCAAGTACGGCGGCACCATGTTTTTTGAGACCTTCCGCCCCGGCTGGAATGAGATCATCGGCCAGAACGACCCCGTTCCCAACAATCAGGCAGGCTATACCAGCCTCGCCCATCCGTGGAGTGCCGGTGTGCTTTCCTGGCTGAATGAGGAGATTCTGGGCATTAAGGCTGAGACGGCCGGTTTTTCCAGCTTTACGGTAAAGCCGCACCTCGGCCGGCAACTGGAGTGGGTGTCGGGCGGCACGCCTACACCCTATGGAACAATCGAGGCCTCCTTCGATACCGCCGCCGGCCTGCATACCGTGACCGTGCCGGAGGGGACGGTGGCCACCGTCGCCATCCCCAAGGTGGAGCGCCGGATTGCCGCGATTACCCTGAACGGCGGCGCCGCCTCTCCTACTGAGGAGGACGCGGACTACCTCTACTTCACCGGGCTTGCGTCCGGCAGCTACACCTTCCGGACGCAGTATGACGGAACGACGCCGGAGTATGTGGAGGGGGAATATCTCTATCCGGCGGAGTTTGTCGGGATGGACACCGAAACCAGAGGAAGCTGGAACGGCGTCTACGGCGCCGACGGATATCTGCTGCCGGGGTATAACGGCGATGATGTCCGCGTGCTGCCGGAGTATGTCCGCAGCGTCCGCCTCTCCAAAGGGCGCAGAGTGACGCTGGCGGCCACTTCCGACGATGCGCGGGCGATGCCCTCCAACCCCTTCGGCGCGGGAGGCCGGGCGCTCGGCGCTTATCAGAGCGATGACGACACCGCCTGCTACCAGACCTTCGCGGTGGATATTGATCTTTTAAGAGAGCAGGAATACACGGTGGCGCTCTATTTCGCTGATTGGGAGTGCGCCGGCCGGGAGCTGATGGTGGAGATGTTTGACGGCCGAACCCTGAATCTGATTGCGCCGCTGCAGGCTCTGCATGATTACAGCGGCGGGGTGTACCTGGTCTATCGCTGCGACCGGTCGACGCGTTTTCGCATCAACCACATCCGTGGAAAGAACGCGAGCCTCAGCGGTATTTTCTTCGGAGAAGGGGCAGGGAGCGCCTCCGTCCGCTCGACCGAGCTGGTGGATGACCCGGACGCGAGAATTACCTATACCGGCGCGTGGAATCACAACCCGCTCGGCGACGCGTATAACGGCACCTTCATCTACACCGACGCGGCCGGCGCTTCGGCCGAGCTGCGCTTCACCGGTAGCGGCGTCGCCTATGTCGCCAGCTTGGAGAACAACCGCGGCATTGCGGAGGTTTATCTGGATGGGGAATACCGCGGGAGGTTCGATCTCTATTCGGCCGGTACGGTGCGGCAGGATCCTGTTTTTGCCGACAACGACCTGGAGTACGGCGAGCACACCATCAGAGTGGTCGTCACGGGGGAGAAAAATCCGCTGGCTACCGGCGCTTATGTGGATATTGACGCTTTTGAAATTCACATGCCTTTCACAAATGTGCGGGAGTCCAAAACGGACGACCGGGATGCCGTAGTTTCCTATACCGGTGCGTGGACGCACGATCCCATCGGCGGCGCCTGGCAGGATACCTTCGGCTATTCCGGGCAGACGGGCGACACCGCCGCCTTTACCTTTACCGGCGTCGGCATTTCCTACATCGCCAGCAGGGAGGCCAACCGGGGCATCGCGCAGATTCGTGTCGACGGCGAGGTGAAGGGGACGGTTGACCTCTATTCGGCCGAAACGCTGCGCCAGCAGGAGGTGTTCCGGCTGGACGGTCTGCCCGACGGGCAGCACACGATCGAGGTCGCAGTAACGGGGGAGAAAAATCCGCAGTCCAGCGGTGTTTATGTAGATGTAGACGCCTTTGCGGTTCGTTCGCCCCTGTATAATGTAAGCTCCCTTGCGGATGGCATGACGATACAAAATCCCAAGCGGGGCGCGGCCTCGCTTACCCCGCCGCCCATGCCGGAGGGGTTCACCGTCTCGATCGTGGAGAGCAGCCGGCCGGAGGTTTTGGGCCCTGACGGAAGCATCCATGCGCTGCGGGAGGATACGACCCTGCAGCTTACCCTGCAGGTTTCCGACGGGCAAAGCACTGCCCGGAGAATAGTCTCGATTACGGTGCCCGGCACGGCTTCTTCGGAAGCGGAAATACAGCAGGTGATTGAGCGGATCGCGGCTCTGCCCGACCGCTGCGCCCTCGCGCTCTCCGATATGGAGGCGGTTTCGGCCGCTCGCTCGGCGCATGAGGCTTTGGACGCCGCCGGTCGGGAGCGGGTCACCAACCTCTCCAAGCTTGTTCAGCTGGAGCGGGATCTGCAGATACTCTCCTCCGGCAGGCGGGGAGATGTGGATATGGACGACAGCCGCACGGTGTCGGATGTTGTCCTGCTGCGCGGCGTGATCGTCAGCGGGGAAAGACTGCCGTCCGCGCAGTTCTGGTCGGCCGACCTGGACGGGGACGGCAAGCTGACGGTGAGTGATGTGATTGCGCTTCGTCAGATGATCGTGCAGGCATAGGCCGCCGGACTGCGGGGTATTTTAGAGAGGGCGGCGGCCGGTTCTTCCAACGATCGGTCATCAGGAGGATCGGCAACCCGACGACCTGCCATCAGGGTACCCCGCCGCCGATCTGCCGGCCTGATGGTCTGACTACCTGACGTCCCGGCCGCTTAAAAGGCTGGAGGGGATGAGGGGTGCAGCAGGTCAGACGATCATGCGGCCGCACTGCCGCCCGACCGAACGATGTTTTTTAAAATAACGCAAACTGCAAACAAGCCGCTCATGCTTCCTTGCATAAGCGGCTTGTTGATCGTTTTACACTGTAAGTGGAGAGGCTTACTCCCCCTTTTGCCGGTGGAAAAATCTATTCCTCCTCGAGGGAATAGGCGGCGATGTGCAGGTCGTCAAGCTGCGCCTGATCGACCGGGGCGGGTGCGCCGCTCATCAGCTCGGAGGAGTTGGACACCTTCGGGAAAGCCACAACGTCGCGCAGGCTTCCGCAATCCAGCATGCACATAATCAGCCGGTCGAGGCCGATGCCCATGCCGCCGTGCGGCGGCGCGCCGTAACGGAAGGCATCGGTCAAAAATCCGAATTTCTGATACGCCTCCTCATCCGAAAGGCCGAGCGCCTCAAACATCTTTTTCTGCAGCTCGGGATCGGTGATCCGGATCGAGCCGCTCGACAGCTCGATCCCGTTCAGCACGAGGTCGTAGGCGCGGGCGAAAACCTTCTCCGGCTCGGAGTCGAGGTAGGGAATGCATTCCTCCAGCGGGGCGGTGAAGGGGTGGTGCATGGCGAGATACTTGCCGGTTTCCTCCTCCAGCTCGAAGAAGGGCATCTCGGTGATCCAGGTGAAGTTGAACCGCCCCTCCGGAATCCGGTCGAGCCGCCGCGCCACCTCACACCGCAGGGCGCCGAGGGTGGGGAGGACAACCCTGTTGCGGTCGGCGACAAAGAGGGCGACATCCCCCTTCTCCAGCCCCATGCGGGAGAGAATGGCCTCCATCTCCGCCTCCGACAGGAATTTGGCGAAGGCGCAGGTCGGTGTATCCTCCACAAACCGGATGAAGGCGAGGCCGCCTGCGCCGATGCCGCGGACGAACTCGGTCAGCTTGTCGATCTCCTTCCGGGTCAGCTTTTCGGTACCGCCCTTGACCGTGATGCCGCGGACGCTGCCGCCCTTCTGCACCGCGCCGGAGAAAACCCCGAAGCCGCAGTTTTCTACCAGGTCGGAGATGTTGATGATCTTCATGTCAAACCGGGTGTCCGGCTTGTCCGAGCCATAGGTCTCCATCGCTTCGGTATAGGTCATGCGGGGGAGGGGGAGGGGCACATCGACATTCAGCACCTCTTTAAAAGCGTGGGCGATATACCCTTCGGCGATGGACTGAATCTCCGCCTCATCGGTGAAGGAAAGCTCAAGGTCAATCTGGGTGAATTCCGGCTGCCGGTCAGCCCGGAGATCCTCATCCCGGAAGCAACGGGCAATCTGCATATACCGGTCGAAGCCGGAGAGCATCAGCAGCTGCTTGTATAGCTGGGGAGACTGGGGCAGGGCGAAAAAGCTGCCCGGATGCACGCGGGAGGGTACGAGGTAATCGCGCGCCCCCTCCGGCGTGGATTTGATGAGCATGGGCGTCTCAATCTCATAAAAGCCCTGCTCGTCGAAATAGTCGCGGGTCACCTTGGCCAGCCGGTGGCGCAGCGCCAGATTGCGCTGGAGAACCGGACGCCGCAGGTCGAGGTAGCGGTATTTCAGCCGCAGCTCCTCCTTGGTGTCGGTGTCGTCCGTAATCTCAAACGGCGGGGTCTCGGCCGCGCCGAGGACGCGCAGATCGGTTACGGCGACTTCGATCCGGCCGGTCGGCAGATCGGGGTTGATCGAGGAACGCAGCCGCACCTCTCCCCTTGCCATGAGGACGTATTCCGACCGCACGGCGAAGGCTTTTTCAAAAACCTCCCGCGCGGTGGCGTCGTCAAAGGCCAGCTGCACGATGCCGGTCCGGTCGCGCAGGTCAATGAAGATCAGTCCGCCGAGGTCGCGCTGCCGCTGCACCCAACCGCAGACGACCGCTTCCTTTCCTGCGTCGGTTTCACGCAGGTCGCCGCAGTAATGGGTGCGGCGCAGCCCCTTCATGGTATCCAGTTTCATCTTCTTCACCCTTTTTCAAAAATGCCCGTGGCGGGCTTTATGTATTTTGGCACAAGGCAGCCCGAAAAGCTTTTTCAAAAGCCGTCCGAAACGGCAGGCCTTTGGAAATGCTTTTCGGCTTGGCCGGAGAGGCCTTTATCGCTCGACCCCGAAGAGGGTGTCCAGCTCTCCGACCGACTCGGTCAGGTCGCTCAGCGCGCCGGAGATGCTTTTCTCATACACGGCGGCGATCAGCCCGTCGGGGAGGGTGACCTCCGTCTCCTCGCCGGTTTCCATATTCTTAAGCTGCGCGCGTCCCGCATCCAGTTCGCTGTCCCCCAGCACGACGGTGTAGGCGGCGCCCAGCTTGTTGGCGTATTTCATCTGCGCCTTGAGACTGCGGCTGCAGAGGTCGGTCAGGGCGACAAACCCCTCCTCCCGCAGCGAAGTGCAGAGGGCGGTGGCCTCCCGTCCGGCGCGCGCACCCATCGGCGCGATGTAGATGTCCGGCCGCTTTTCCTCCGGGAAGGGGGCGCCGACCGCCTCCATCACCAGAAGCAGACGCTCGATCCCCATGGCAAAGCCGAGAGCGGGTACTTCGCCGCCGCCCATCTGGCCGATCAGGCCGTCGTACCTTCCGCCGCCGCAGACGGTCGCCTGCGCGCCGATGTCGCCCGAGACAAACTCGAACACCGTGCGGGTGTAGTAGTCGAGGCCGCGGACAATGTGCGGATTGACGGTGTAAGAGATGTGCGCGGCGTCCAGATGCGTCTTGACCTCCTCAAAATGGGCGGCACAGTCGTCGCAGAGGTAGTCCAGCATGACCGGCGCGGCTGCGGCAATCTCCGAACAGACCGGCGATTTGCAGTCGAGAATACGCATCGGGTTGCGCTCCAGCCGGTCGCGGCAGGTGGAGCATAGTGTCTCCTCGTGTGCGTGGAAGTAGGCCTTCAGCGCTTCGTGATACCTGGCGCGGCAGGTGGGGCAGCCGATCGAGTTGATCTCGAGAGAGAGGCGGGTGATCCCCAGCCCGTCAAGCAGGTGCCCCGCCAGAGAGATGACCTCCGCGTCCGCGGCGGGGGAGGCGGCGCCGAAGCACTCCACGCCGAACTGATGAAACTCGCGCAGGCGGCCGGCCTGCGGCTTTTCGTACCGGTAGCAGCCGCCGATGTAGCAAACCTTGACCGGCAGCGCGCCGTGAATCAATCCGTGCTCGATGGCTGCGCGGACGCTGCCGGCGGTCAGCTCCGGCCGCAGCGTAATCGAACGGCCGCCCTTGTCGGTGAAGGTGTACATCTCCTTCTGCACGACGTCGGTGGTGTCGCCGACGCTTTTCTGAAACACTTCGGTATGCTCAAAGACCGGCGGCCGGATCTCTTTAAATCCAAAGAGGGCGGCCGTCTCCAGCATTTTCTGCTCGACATACTGCCATTTTGCGCTCTGCTCAGGGAGGACGTCCTGCGTTCCCTTGGGCGCTGCGTTGTTCTGTGCCATGTTGGTTTCTTCCTTTCCGATTCCGAAATGCGGTAAAATTTGAAGCCCCGCCGTGTAAAGTCAATGCGGTTTTCCTGCGGCGGGCGAAACGTTTGTACGCTCGTACGCTCGTGCGGCCATGCAGATAAAGCAGCGGCCGGACGCGTCTATCTGATGTTGCTTAACGGCCGTGTAAAGAGAAAATCCCCGTCCCGAAAAAGGGACGAGGACGATTGTTTACCCGTGGTGCCACCCCGATTGAACGGCGGAAAATGCCGTTCCACTCAAAAGGCCCCTAACGCGGGCGAGACGGGCCGAAAGGCCGGCTCGGTGGGTGTCTTCACAAAAATCCGCGGCTGCAAGGCGCTCTCAGCCGATGGCGCCTTTTTCTGTAAGCGGCGAAAACGGATGCTACTTGGTCCACGTCAAAGCCATTCCAGTATTTTTGGGGATGTGCAGTCAGCGCTGGGGATTGACAATATTCCGCCAGTCGAGGTCGCCGCGCTCCAGCCCGTGGATCAGCACCTCAGCCGTGGCGATGTTGGTGGCCACGGGGATGTTGTGCACGTCGCAGAGGCGAAGCAGCGCCGCTTCATCCGGCTCGCTCGGCTTGGGGTTCAGCGGGTCGCGGAACAGCAGAACCAGATCAATCTCGTCGCAGCTGATGCGGGAGGCAAGCTGCTGCGCACCGCCCTGACTGCCGCTTAAAAACTTCATAATCTCCAAGCCCGTCGCGTCGGAGACAAGTTTGCCGGTCGTGCCGGTGGCGAGGATGGTATGTCGGCTTAAAATGCCGCAATACGCAATACAAAATTGAACCATCAATTCTTTTTTTGCGTCGTGCGCAATCAGTGCAATGTTCATAAAATGCCTCCTGTTCCTGAATTTATTTTGTCATCGCGGTTCGCAACCTTTAAAGATTGTGCGGCGATGGCATAATGATCAATAAAACTACTTTTTTATAATACCACGGGGGAGAAACTTTGTCAAAAGGTTTTCGTGCAAAATTTATAAAAATTGCTATTGCAGCAGCGCGTTATAGGTCGGCTCGTCATATTTCTCGTCCGAGGCGAAAAAGTAAGCGTCAAAAATCGCCTTGACCAGTGCGCCGTTGCCCGAACCGTGGCCGCCGTGCTCGACAATGACCGCCACGGCAATTTCCGGATCCTCATACGGGGCGAAGGCGATAAACATACTGTTGTCTCCGCCGAGGCTGGTCTCCGCCGTGCCGGTTTTGCCGCCGACCTTGATGGAATAGGAGCGGAAGGTGCCGCTGCCGGTACCATCCTCGGTCACCGAGAGCATGCCCTCCTTCACCGTGTCGAGCGTGCCGGCCGCCAGCTGCAAAGTGTTCAGCACGGTCGGGGTAGAGTCGATAATCACCTGGTCGAGGGAGTAGGAACGAATCTCATGAATCAGGCGGGACTGATACCGTGTGCCGCCGTTGGCGATGGTTGCGGTATAGGTGGCGAGCTGCAGCGGCGTGAAGGAGTTGTCCGACTGCCCGATGGCGGCCTGAATCACATCTCCCGGGTGCCAGGTGCCGCCGACCGACTCCCGATAGGCGGGGCTGGCAAGAATGCCCTTGCTCTCGCTGATTTCGACCCCGGTCAAAACGCCGAGGCCAAGCTGCCTGCAATACTCGTTCAGCTTGTCGATGCCCAGCTGACGTCCTACGTCGAAGAAAAAGTAGTTGCAGGATTTGGAAAGCGCGTTCACCACGTTGATGTATCCGTGCGTGCCGAGGCAGGAGGGGCGGTAGCCGGTATAATAGCTGTAGGTATGCACACAGCGGATGGTCGACTCCTTGGTGATGATTCCTTCGTTCAGCGCGGCCAGCGCAACGGCCGGCTTGAAGGAGGAGCCGGGCGGGTAGATACCGTTAAAAGCACGGTCGAAAAGCGGCTTTCTTTCGTCCGCCGCCAACCGGGCGTAGTCGTTATAATATTCCTCCAGCGTGTAGGAGGGATAGTTGGCGGAGGCAAGCACCTCTCCCGATTTGACCTGAATGGCGACGCAGGCGCCGGCCGAAGCCTCCCCTTTGGTGGAGGCTTTGAGGCTGTTGACAAGATTTTCCAGCTCGGTCTGGGCGACCTTCTGCAGCTTTTTGTCCAGGCCGAGGATGACCGTGTTGCCGGAGACGGCCTCCTTCGTCACCTGAGAGGAGAGAATTTTGCCGTCGCCGTCGGTGGTGATCTCCCGCACGCCGTCGGTGCCCTTCAGGTAGCTTTCGGCGTAGCCCTCGATGCCGCTTTTGCCGACCTTGTCGTTGTAGCTGTAGCCCTGCGATTTCAAAGACTCCCAATCTTCTGCATAGATCGGGCCGATCGTGCCCATGATGCTCGGCGCGATGGAGGTGTCGGGGTACTCGCGGATGGGAACGACGTCAATCTCGATTCCCGGCAGGTCAAAGGCCGACTCCATAATCCGCGTCATGGTGTCGGTTGAAATATCTTCGGCAAAGGTGTAGGGGTTGGCGATCGAAAAGTCGGCAAGCTCCATGGAGTAGCGCACCCCCATCAGCTTGCGCTGCAGGGCGGAGTCCATCCCCTCAAGCTTATAGCGCTTAACCATCTGGGCATAGCAATTCTCCGACGTGGCGTAGTGCGCCAGACCGATGCGGCTTTTCATGGTTTCGACCGCAGCCTCATCCTCCGTGAAGGTGTAGGGAGACGCAGCGTCCATCGGGAGCTTGTCAAACCACTCCTCGCCCGATTTTTCCAGCAGGGAGAGCAGATTCCGGATATTCTGGTTGATTTCATCCCCCGACATGTAGGCGCGGTTGAACACGATGTTATAGCCATCCCGGTTGATGGCCAGCGCGCGGCCGTAGCGGTCGAGAATCTCCCCCCGCGAGGCCTGAATCGAGACGCTCCGCGTGCTGGCGGTCGACGCCTGCGACAGATAGTAGTCGGCGTCGAGAACCTGTAGCCGGATCAGGCGGAAGTTGTATACGAGCAGAATCGCGATCAAAAGCAGCGCGATGGCGATATAGCGGATATTGTGCTTTTTCTTCTTGTGCAAGGCTTATGACTCCTTCAATCGGCGTGCGGACGGGGAAAAAGGCGGTGTGCCGCCCTCCGTCCCGAACGACTGCTGGTTTTCGCCGCGAAAGTTTAAGGACAAATTATCGGCCCGCGATCTTCATCAATTTTTTGAAGAGGAAGTAGATCGGCAGAGCCAGCAGAGTGGTCAGCGCCGCGCTGACCAGCGAGTATTGAACGTAGTAAAAACCGGTATTCGCATATCCGATCACGATGTAGGTGAAGAGGTAGCGCGCCGTCTCAAACAAAAGGGCGGCGCCGGCCGAAAGCAGCAGGGCGGCGACGGCGGTGTTGCCCAGCAGGTGCTGGATAAAGAGGCCGGCCGCGCAGCCGATCAGGAAAAACGCAACCGAGTTGAAGCCGGTCGCGCCGGCCGATATGGCGTCGGCAAAAACCCCGGCCGCAAGTCCGAGCAGCGCCCCCGACCAGGGGCCGAAAAACATGCCGGCAAAGACGACGGCCGGCAGCAGCAGATTAAAGGGCACCGCGCCGTGCAGACGCGGAAGATGCCCGCTGTACTGCAAAGTAAAAAGCAAAAACAGAAATACGCCGCAAAAGGCCAGCGCGCGCGTCTGCCTGGGTTTTTCTTCAAAATTCATTTTGCCGCTCCGCCTTCCTGCGCGACGCTGCCCTGCCCGTCGAAGTAGGTGATGACCATCACCTTGCGCAGGTCGCTGTAGTCGGCCATCGGTCGGATAGAGGCGCTGACCGTCGTATCCTCCGTATCGCGGGAGACATCGGCAACCTGACCGATCACCAGCCCTTTGGGGAATATCCCTCCGCCGGAGGTGAGAATGTAGTCGTCGATGGCGACCGATGAGCTGCGGGGCAGGTTGTAAAGCCTTGTATACCCGCCGGCCGCGTAGGACGCGTCACCTGTCAAAACGCCGGTGTCGCCGGTGCGGCTGTCATAGCCGCCGACGTTCAGCCCCGGATCAAGCAGGGTGGTTACCTTGGCGCTGGTCAGCGATACCTCCGACACATAGCCGAGCAGGCCGGCCGAGGTGATGACCGGATCGTGTGCGGACACGCCGGCCAGGCTTCCCTTATCAATCACGAAGCTGTGGTAGAGATCCGTCCCGTCCGCGGCGATGACCATAGCCTCGGCAAATTGAAAGTCCGGGTGGGTCTCCTTGATCTCCAGAAAGCCTTTGTAAAAGGCGTTTTCGTTTATGGCGGTCTGATACTCGGTCAGCTGACCGGTCAACTCGTCCACCTGCTGCTGCAAAGCGGCGTTTTCCTCCATGATGGCCTGGTTGTCGGTGAAGGCCTTCCAGGTGTCGCCGATCCCGTGGGAAACGGTGGTGAACAGCCGCTGAAAAGGGGTGATCAGCGCGCTGCCAATGCTGGAGCCGGGCGCCATCGCACCTCCGATCATGGCGAAAACGACCGTGACCGCGATCAGTATGGCGAAGATACCGACCAGCATTTTAAATTTTCTGGTTCGTACGAAAAAACGCAAGCGGATCGCACCGCCCTTTCTTTAAAATCAAACGTGCTTAAAATCGGCGCACAAGGCAGGGTATTTCCCCATGAAAACAGCACAGCCGTCGGTTTTGCCGTCCGCCCAATCGAGCGGCAGACTCTGGCCTCCCGCCGCGCCGTCAAAGACGCCGCCTTTTGCCTTTTTATAAAAGGCCTTAGCCGCCCGGCCGCGCGGAAGCTCTTTTCGTTTCTGCTATACGCGGGTTTTATAGCTGCGCGGGGCATAGATGGATGCCTCCGCCGCGGCGGAGAGGCGCACCCCCGCGCCGAGCACGGTGCAGTCGGCCGGGTTGTCCGCGATGGTTACCGGCATCTGAATCACTTCGCGGATTACCTTATCAATCCCGCGGAGCGCGGCGCTGCCGCCGGTGATGGTGATGCCCCGTTCAATGATGTCGGCCGCAAGCTCGGGCGGTGTTTTCTCCAGCGTGGTGTGGATGATTTCGGTGATCTGGCTGACCGGCTCGGTCAGGGCGTCGCGGATCTCCCGCGCGGTGACCGTCACCGTTTTCGGAAGGCCATCGACCGTGCCGCGGCCCTTGACCTCCATTTTCTGCTCCCCCTCAAAGGAGGCAACCGAGCCAATGCCGATCTTGATCCGCTCGGCCGAGCGTTCCCCGATCAGCAGGCCGTGCCGCCGCCGGAGATAGGCGATAATCGCCTCGTCAAAAGCGTCGCCGGCCACCCGGACCGACTGCGCCGTGACGATGCCCCCGAGCGAGAGGATGGCCACGTCGGTGATGCCCGCGCCGATGGTTACAATCATGGAGCCGGCCGCCTCATTCACCGGGAGACCGGCGCCGATCGCAGCGGCCAGCGGCGCCTCAATCAGGCTGACCTCGTTTGCGCCGGCCTGCTTCGCCGCGTCATAGACGGCGCGCGCCTCCACCTCGGTTACGCCGGCCGGAATGCAGACCAGCAGGTTGGTTTTGGAGAAAAGCGCGCCTCCCTCCGCCTGCCGGAGGAAATGCCGGAGCATGGCGGCGGTCACGTCAAAGTCGGCGATTACGCCGTCCTTCATCGGCCGGACGGCCACGATAGAGCCGGGCGTGCGGCCGATCATCTCCTTCGCGGCGGTGCCGACCGCCTTGACCGCGTCGTCCCGCACGTCGTAAGCAACCACTGAAGGCTCTCGCATGACGATGCCTTTGTTTTTGGTATAGACAAGGGTGTTGGCAGTACCCAGATCAATAACAATTTCCTTTGTGAACACGAGGAAAAGACCTCCTTAAAAAAACGGACTGCAAGCCCAAAGGCCGCTTTATCAATAAAAAAGTCTGCCCGACACGGCGAAAATAAAGGTTTGCCGCCGGACGCTCAAGGGCATAGTATACAAATTATATTATACATTAAAATGAGTGGGATGAAAATAGGAAAAGCATATTTTTTTCATTTTTCTTGCATTGGAGAAAAATGCCGCTCTGTCCGCACGTGGGGGAAGCTTTTCTTGCGCCTTCCGCCTTCGCTGAGAGGCATAGTGGAGAGGAACGGCTGCGGTTTACATAAAGCCTCAATACTTGCTCGCCGCGGGAGGCGTGGGATAAATTTCAAAGTCGCGAAGCGCCCGGGCAGTCTGCGCGGCCGGCAGCCCCATGACGGTGAAAAAATCCCCGTCAATTCGCCGGACGTTAACGGCGCCGATCCCCTGTATGCCATAGGCACCGGCCTTGTCCATCGGGTCGCCGGTGGCGATATAGGCGGCGATTTCTTCTTCGGTCAGAGGGAAAAATTCCACCAGGGTGGGTACGGCAAAAACCGTGCATTTTTCCGCATTTTTCAGGCATACGCCGGTATGAACGGTGTGGCATTTTCCCGAAAGGGCGCGCAGCATTTCGGCCGCCTCTCTTTCGTCCCTCGGCTTGCCGAGAATGCGATTCTCCAGCGCCACAACCGTGTCGGAGCCAAGCACCACATCCTCCGGATTGCAGGACACCGCCTCCGCCTTCCTTCGGGCGAGGAGCTGCACCGCAGCCTCCGGCGGCGTGGACTGCGGAATGGTTTCATCGGCGTCAGCAGGTTTACATAAAAAATTATACCCCAGCATGGTGAGAATTTCCCGCCGCCGGGGAGATTGAGAGGCGAGTATCAGCAAAACGGCCTCCTCCTTTCGATTGGGCGATAAGAATCAAGCGGCAGCGCGCCGCATTTTTACTATTCTACCCCGCGGTAGAACAGGCCGCGGGTGAGAGAGTCGGGCTTTGCGCCGCCGTGCCGGTAGCAGCGCAGAATGTGGGCGACCTCTTCCTTTGCCTCGGTTGTAAAATAGAGCAGGCCGAAATCCAGCGCACCAAGCTCACTTTTCCGGTCGGCCATCCAGATGGGGACGGAGTTGAGCAGCTCGGCCAGCCCGAGGCGGCAGCGCACCGGGAAAGCGGTGCCCTTCCGGTCGGTGAGAGAGGAGGTGCGCCCGCACTCCCGGCAGGAGCGGCCGTTTTTCACCGGGCAGTTGCGGTTGATCATCAGCGGCAGCCGGCCGTATACGATGCTGCCGATCGGCAGCGGCGGGGAGAGGCGATCAATTTGCCGCAGGGTAAGCTCGGGCGAGAGGACGGCAGCCGCCGCACCGAGGTTTTGCACCGTCTGCAATGCGGCGGAGTTGAAAAGGTTGAGGCCGAAATCGGCAATGGGCAGCAGCCCGGCCTCTTTCGCCAGCGCGAAAGCGGCGGGATTGCCGCAAAGGGCGTGGGAGAACCCGGCCGCTTTTGCAGTCTGCAGCCGTTCGCAAAGATAAGCCTCCTTATCGAACACGCCGCGCGGCAGGTCGAGGATTTTTCCAAACCCCTCCGGAATCGAAAGGTTGGAAAAGTCCCCCTCGGCCGGGAGGGCGACGGCGGCAAGACCGGCGAAGGCGGCCGGGTCGTCGGGAATTTGCGCCCGGTTGTCAAACCGGGCAATCCATTTGATCGGCCGGTCACCGCGATTCCTTTTGGAAGTGGCTTGGTTTACATAATCTATAGGTGTGAAGGGGATCGGCTGCGGCCGGCGCAGCGCGTCCAGCTGCGCCACGGCGGATTTTCGCAGCTCCCCCAATGCGGCGGCGGAGAGGTAGCCGTCCTCCTCCGCTTTGCAGGAAAGGTGGTTTACATAATAATTTGTACCGCCCATGCGCGACAGCTTGGAACGCAAAAATTCCGGGCTGGGAGGGGTGTCTCCCTTGGCGGTCGCGACGCTGGCCGAGACCCGGTGCACCCCATCGCTGAGAGTGAAGGAGGCAGTGCCATCCTCCAGCAAAAATGCGGCGTCGAGGGGAACACACTGCCGCTCGGCGCGGTAAAGGCCGTGCAGAGAGGTGCGCACCGACGCGGAAAGAGCGGCCTCCTCCTCTGTGCGGCGGCCGAACATTTCACGCCCGCGCGTGTTTACATAATATCCGTCCGTGAATCCGCTGCGGGAGAAAACCGTGCCCAGCGCCTCTGCCAGATCGGCGGGCAAACGGCCGGTGTCCAATACCTGTCTGCCGGCCGCGGTGGCGGCGGCGACATACTCGGGCCGCTTCATCCTTCCCTCGATTTTCAGGGAGGCCACGCCCATCTCCTCCAACTCGTGCAGGTGGGACAAAAGGCTCAAATCCTTCAGGCTCAGGTCGTACCCGGTGCCTCCCTTCGCCGAGAAGGGGAGGCGGCAGGGCTGGGCGCAGAGGCCGCGGTTGCCGCTTCGCCCGCCGAGGAAGGCGCTCATATAGCAGCTGCCGGACAGGCACATGCAGAGCGCGCCGTGGATGAAAACCTCAATTTCCATATCCAGCCGCCGCGCCTCCGCGCAGAGGGCGCGAAGCTCCTCCCGCGACATTTCTCTGGCCGCGACCGCGCGGGAGAAGCCGAGTTGCTTTAAGACGCGCAAGGCGGCGGGGGAGTTGACCCCCATCTGTGTGGAGGCGTGCAGCCGTAGCCCGGGCGCCATCTTTTGTAGCAGCGCGGCAAGGCCGGGGTCGGCGACGATCACGCCCGAAACGCCCGTACGACAAAGAAGCTCCGCCGCAGCAAGGGCTGCGGGAAGCTCTTCATCCGACAGGACCGTGTTCATGGTCACATAAATTTTAGCGCCCTGCCGGGCGGCTTGCGCCACCGCGAGGGAAAGGGCGTCAGCGTCAAAGTTGTGCGCGTTCCGCCGGGCGTTGAAATCCTTCAGTCCGAGGTAGACCGCGTCTGCGCCGCATCGCAAAGCCGCGCAGAGAGACTCCTCACTTCCTGCGGGGGAAAGAAGCTCCATGCTCATTTCACGGGCGGGGCAGGCGACGGGTCGGCGGCTGCTTTTGCGGCCTCCAGCTGCATACGGAGGTTGTGGTTCTCTTTCCCCAGACGCTCAATTTCCCGTCGGGCTTCGTCCGCCTCCAGCTTGGCGCAGGCCGATTCCTCCACATAACCCTTGATCTGCATTTTGCAGTCCTCCAGCGCCTGGGCGGCCTTCTTGGACTCGTCGCAGTATTCAAGCGCGGCGAAAACCGCCACCATCGCGGTGGAAAGATAGGGGTTTTGCCGCGTGATCTGGTCGAGGCGGCGGTTCAGCTCGTCCCCGACGCTGCGAACGTAGCCCTCCTCATCATCCGAGGAGATGTAGTAATCGATTCCGCCGACGGTCAACTTGATTTTGTTCGGCATGCCGGTCACCTCACTTAATCCATTGATTTTTTTCAAATCTACCATCGTCCAGCAAAGGTAAACACATCCGGCGGCCGGCTTTCCCAAACCTTCCTCCGGCGCGCGCCTTCCGGCCATCGGAATTGGATACGGCATGGGTGCATTTCCTCCCACGGAAGCGCTGCTTTTCCTCTGCTGGTTTGATGATAAGATAAATTTCGACAAATTCAGTATAACACAAAGCGGCGGATTGTAAAAGCCTTTTTATTCGAGTTCATAAAATGTTCGCAATTTTTTGTTCTTTTGTTGGAAATCGTTCGCCGCAGATCCTCTTTCGGATATCCTGCCGATCTCAGGCAGCTGTGTTTTGTGGGCACTTAGGGATAAAGAAAAACCGCCGTGCAAAAATACACGGCGGTCTTTTGAAAAAATTAGTCGCTTACATAGGGGAGCAGCGCAATATAACGGGCGCGCTTGATTGCGACGGTCAGCTTGCGCTGATGCGCGGCGCAGGTGCCGGTCACGCGGCGGGGCAGAATCTTTGCCCGCTCGGAGATGTACTTGCGCAGTCTCGCGGTGTCCTTGTAATCGATTTCATCAATCCGGTCAACGCAGAAGTGACAAACCTTTTTGCGGCCCTTTCTGCGGTTCGGACGATCGGTTCTCTCCATTTCAAAAAACCTCCTTTATAAAGGATAAAAGCATTCAAATCAGAACGGTAAATCGTCGTCGTCGGTCAACTCGGTAAAATCACCGGCGCCGACGTTGGAAAAGCTCGGCGCGGCCGCGGCCGGAGCCTGCGGCTCAGTCGGGTAGGGAGCGGCGTATCCGCCGGCCTCACTGTCCCGCTTGCTGCCAGTAAAGTAGGCGTTGTTGACGACAACCTCGGTGGCCGTGCGGTCATTGCCGTTACGGTCGGTATACTTCCGGGTCTGAATGGTGCCGTCAACGGCGATCATCGAACCCTTTTGGAAGTATTTGCAGATAAACTCCGCCGTCTGACGCCAGGCGACGCAGTTGATAAAGTCGGTCACCCGCTCTTCTCCCGAACGGAAGCGGCGGTCGATCGCAATGCTGAAAGAGGTCACCGAAAGCCCGCTGTTGGTTTTGCGCAGCTCGGGTGTAGCGGTGATCCTGCCCATAAGAATCGCAAGATTCATAAAAGCTTAAACCTCCTTCTTTTTTCAGGCGTTTTCCGCAGCGTCGGTCGCTTCGGCAGCCTTTTCTTCCTTGGCAGCCTCAGCAGCGACGGCAGCGTCCGACTTGCGGACGATCAGGGTGCGGAGCACGCCGTCGGTGATCTTGGAAACGCGGTCCAGCTCGGCCGGGAAGTCAACGCCGCACTCGAAGTTGTAGAGGACATAGGATGCCTCAACCTCGTCATTGATCGGGTAAGCCAAGCGGCGCTTGCCCCACACGTCAATGCTTTCCACGGTACCGTTGGCTTCGATCAGCGCCTTGAACTTTTCGTTCAGAGCCTCAGCAGCCTCCTCGCCGTTTTTCAGGGAGTAGATCGCAACCATCTCATACTTATTCATTAAAAGCACCTCCTTCTGGTCTTTTGGCTCCGTTTCTCTCGGAGCAAGGAGCTTTTGGCATAGAATTTGCCAATAGCAACAAATATTATAACACCCGGTTCTTCCGGTGTCAATCAAAATTTTTTCTGCCGTTTCGAGAGGTAGTCCGCCGCCGCCCGGAGCACCGCTTTGTCATTTGCATAGGTGACCAGCTCTGCCGCCTGCGCTGTGGGGAGAAAGCGGATCTCGTTTACCTCGCATTCCTGCCGGGAGGGGATGCCCTCCTCCGCAAAGGCGACGAAGTAGACGACCTCCTTCTCCACCTCCGGCGCAGGGGAGTAGACGACGCTCTGCCGGAAGCCGGTGTCCAGCCGGACGCTGAGGCCGGTTTCCTCCCGGATTTCGCGAAGCGCGGTTTGTGTTTCGGTCTCAGCCCCCTCGACGTGCCCTTTGGGAAAGGCCCAGTGGCCGCCGTTGACGTGGTTGATAAGCAGAACCTCCGGCTCGCCGCCGCACAGGCGGAAGACGATCGCGCCGCAGGATTTTTCATGTTTTACGGAATGCATGGATTCGATACCTCCAAAGCGGGATTTACGAAAATATTGTAGCACAAGATTGCGGTGGGCGCAAGGATGTGGTAAAATAACCTCATAGCGGTTATTTTACACTGGATTTTAACACATCTTTTGCTCGCCGCCCGCAAAGCAGTCGGCAGCCGCAAAAGCTATGCACATTATATACCATGTTGATTATTTATAAGGAGGCGTCGCCATGCCGGTGACCGAAACATTTACTGATTTTAAGCTTTCCTTTGATATTATCGTGCCGGATACGGCGGCGGTCATCGTCGCCGCCGGAAGCTCCTCCCGCATGGGTGGGACACCGAAGCAGCTCATGAATCTTGCGGGGGTGCCGGTCATCATGCGAACCGCCCTGGCCTTTGAGCGGTGCGATCGCATCCGCGACATCCTTCTGGTCGCCAGGGAGGAGGAGATTCCGCTTCTCCAGCGGCTGTGCGACGAGTACCGGATCACCAAGCTGACCGATATTGTGCCCGGCGGCGCGACGCGCGCCCGGTCGGTGCAGAATGGTATCGCCCGCTGCAGAGACTGTGCATATGTCGCTATCCATGACGGCGCACGCCCTCTGGTAAGCGGGGAGGTTATCCTCCGCACGATAGAGGGCGCTGAAAGGGTTGGCGCGGCCGCCGCCGCCGTCGGGCTGAAGGATACCGTAAAGCAGACGGACAAAGACGGGTTTGTGGTGGAGACACCCGACCGTGCGACCCTGCGCGCCGTCCAGACGCCGCAGACCTTCCGCCTCTCCGACTATCGCGCCGCGGCCGAAGCGCTGGGGGAAGGGCTGGACGCCCTGACCGATGACTGTGCCGTGATGGAGGCGGCGGGCAAGCCCGTCCTCCTGGTAGAGGGGGACTACCGCAATATCAAGATCACCACGCCGGAGGATATGACGGTAGCTGAGGCCTTCCTCCGGGAAATGGAGGAGGGCATATGATGCGGATTGGGCACGGGTACGATGTGCACCGCTTCGCCGAAGGGCGGAAGCTGATCCTCGGCGGGGTGGAGATTCCCTTCGACCGGGGGCTGCTCGGGCATTCCGATGCCGACGTGCTGCTGCACGCGATCTGCGACGCGCTGCTCGGCGCGGCCGCACTGGGAGATATCGGGGCGCATTTTCCCGATACCGATCCCCGGTACGCGGGGATCGACAGCCGCCTGCTGCTGCAAAAGACCGCCGCCCTGCTGCTGGAAAACGGTTGGCGGGTTTCCAACCTTGACGCAACGGTGCTGGCCGAGCGGCCGAAGCTTCGCCCCTTTATCGAAGCCATGCGCGCCAACATTGCGGCCGACCTCGCCCTGCCGCTCTCGGCTGTGAGTGTGAAGGCCACGACCGAGGAGGGGCTGGGCTTCACCGGCGCGATGGAGGGGATTGCGGCGCACGCCGTCTGCCTGCTCACTGAAAAATAACCGGCTTTTAAAAAAAGAGAGGCCGTCCGTCCCCCAATCGAGGGAGGGCGAGGCTTTCCTCGGCCGGGAATGAAGGATATAAAAGATAGGTATGCAAACAAAACAAAAACAGATTCTGGTAATCGGGGGCGGCGCAGCCGGCCTTACGGCGGCGGCCTTCGCGGCGAAAAACGGCGCGGCGGTCCGCCTGCTCGAACGGCGGGAGCGGCCGGCGCGCAAAATTCTTGTCACCGGCAAGGGGCGCTGCAACCTGACCAACAACTGCGACCTCGATACCCTGATTGCACATGTGCCGCGCGGCGGCCGCTTTTTGTACTCCGCCTTTGCCGGCTTTTCGCCGGCCGATACGATGGCGCTGTTTGAGTCTCTCGGCGTTCCGCTCAAGACCGAGCGGGGAAACCGGGTTTTTCCGGTTTCCGACCGGGCGATGGACATCGCCGACGCGCTGGCGGCGCTGGCAAAAACCTCCGGCGTCCGGATTCTGCAGGATCGCGCCGCCTCTCTGCTTTTCGAGAATGGCCGGGCGGCCGGCGCCGTGGGGGAGAGTGGGAGGAAATATCCCGCCGACGCAGTGATTGTGGCGACCGGCGGCCTCTCCTACCCGTCGACCGGCTCGACCGGCGACGGCTACGCCTTTGCAAAGGCGGCCGGCCATACGATTCAACCGACCGTCCCCTCCCTGATTCCGCTGCTGTCGGAGGATCCGATCTGCCGCGCGGCGCAGGGACTCTCCTTACGCAATGTGCGGGTGGAGGTGCGGGAGGCCGGGCGGAAGAAGCCGGTCTACACCGATTTCGGGGAGCTTTTGTTTACCCACTTCGGCCTGTCCGGCCCGACTGTGCTCAGCGCCAGCGCCCACCTTTCGGAGCCGGAGAAAAAGCAGTACACCTTCTGCATTGATTTAAAGCCCGCGCTGGAGGAGAGTGTGCTGGACGCCCGGCTCCTCCGCGATTTTGAAAAGAACGCCGGCCGCGACCTCTGCAACGCGCTGGACGGCCTGCTGCCCGGCAAGCTGATCGCGCCGATCCTTTCCCGAAGCGGGGTCGATCCTCACCGCCGGGTCGGACAAGTTACAAGGGAAGATCGCCAGCGACTGATCTCGACCCTCAAGGGGTTGGCCATCCCCATCTCCGGCACCCGCCCGGTGGAGGAGGCGGTCATCACCCGCGGCGGCGTCAGCCTGAAGGAGCTGGATCCCCACACCATGGCGTCGCGGCTCTGCCCCGGCCTCTATTTCGCCGGGGAGGTGATCGACGCCGATGGATATACCGGCGGCTTCAATCTGCAGATCGCCTTTTCCACCGGCGTGCTGGCCGGAAGATCGGCGGCAGAATCCGCCGAGGAAGCCTCTCCCTTTGCCGGATGACATGGCGGAGGCCTGAATTTATAATAAGGAAATAAGGAGCGGAATAAACCTATGATATCTGTTGCAATTGACGGCCCGGCCGGCGCCGGGAAAAGCACCATTGCCAAACGCGCGGCCGCCGCGCTGTCCTATATTTATGTAGATACCGGTGCGCTCTACCGGACGGTGGCTTTCTCTTTGCTGGAGAGAAAAATTGATCTCTCCGACCCCGCTGCGGTGGAGGCGGCACTGCCGGAGGTTCGGGTGGATATACGCTACGCCGGGACGGAGCAGCGGATGCTCCTTTCCGGGAAGGATGTAAGTGACCGTATCCGCACGCCGGAGGTGTCGATGGCTGCCTCTACCGTGTCGGCGCAGCCGGCCGTGCGCGCCTTTTTGCTGGAGATGCAGCGTGCCCTCGCCCGCAGTCACAACGTCATCATGGACGGCCGGGACATCGGGACGGTCGTGCTGCCCGGTGCGGCAGTGAAGATTTTCCTGACCGCTTCGCCCGAGGAGCGGGCCGGCCGCCGGTACAGGGAACTGGTGGAGAAGGGGGAGCAGGTAACCTTTGCAAAGGTGCTGGACGACCTCGAGCAGCGGGATTATCAGGACTCCCACCGGGAGGTCGCGCCGCTTCGCCCGGCCGACGACGCCGTGACGGTCGATACCACCGGCCTCTCGCTGGAGCAGTCGGTGGAGGCTGTTCTCTCGGTCGTTCGGAAAAAGCTCGATGAAAGGGGGCGCGCAGAGTGAGCTTTTATTATCGCTTTGTCAAAACGGTCGCCCGGCCGCTTGCCAAACTCATGCTGCGCTTTCGCGCAAAGGGAACGGAGCATATTCCGGAAAGCGGCGGCTTCATCCTCTGCTGCAACCATACCTCGATGATCGACATCGCGCTGCTGGTGCTGACCTGCAAGCGGCAGATCTATTTCATGGCGAAGGAGGAGCTGTTTCACAATCCCATCCTCGCCTGGTTCTTCCGGCATATGGGCGGCTTCCCGATCTCCCGCGGGGCGGGGGATGAGGCCGCGCTGGAAAAGGCGAGGGATATTGTCCGCCGCGGCGACATCCTCGGCATTTTTCCGGAGGGCACCCGAACCAAGGACCCCGCCGGACATCCCGGCCGGGGAAAATCGGGCGCGGCCGTCATCGCTTCCCAAACGGGGGCGGGCGTGCTGCCCTGCGCCATTCATTACGCCGGCTATGACGGAAAAATGCATTTTTTCAAGCCCTCTTACGTCCGGTTTGGAGAAATGATCCCCCCAGAGGAGCTGCAAATCCAGGGGCTTGACCGGGCAGAGGTGCGGCGCGCCTCCAATCGGATCATGGGCACCATCACCGCCATGTGGGAGGAGGAGACGGGTTGGAAATCCGAGTAGCGAAAAACGCCGGCTTCTGCTTTGGCGTCAATCGCGCGGTGGAGTTGGTTGACTCCCTGCTGGACGCCGGGGGAGCAGTGTACACCCTCGGCCCGATTATCCACAATCCTCAGCTGGTCGAGCAGCTGGCACGGCGGGGCGCAAAAATTGTCGAAACCCCGGAGGAGGTGCCTCCCGGCAGCCGGCTGGTCATCCGTTCTCACGGGGTGCCGTCGGCCGTCTATGACCGGGCGGCCGTCTGCGGTGTGGAACTGGCCGACGCGACCTGCCCCTTCGTTTCTAAAATCCATAAAATCGTGGAGGAGGCGTCGGCCGCCGGCCGCATTGTCCTTATCGCCGGGGACGCAAAGCATCAGGAGGTGCTGGGCATCCGCGGCCACTGTGCCGGGGAAAGCCATGTGTTTTCGGGCGAAAAGGAGCTGGAAGAGCTTCTGGCCTCCCACCCCGAATGGCGGGACGCGCCGGTTACCGCGGTCGCGCAAACAACTTTTCACGCGGATTTTTGGGAGAAATGCCAAAAAACTTTAAAAAAGGTATGTACAAACGCGATTGTTTTTGATACAATATGTAGTGCAACTGCCAATCGGCAAAAAGAAGCCAAGGCGCTTGCGGCTCAGAGCGACCGGATGATCGTGATCGGTGGCCGGCACAGTTCCAATACCGCCAAGCTGCGGGAGGTCTGCGCCGCCCTCTGCCCGCGAACCTATCTGATCGAAACGGCCGCCGAGCTTCGCCGGGACATGCTTCTCGGCGCCGAAAAAATCGGAGTTGCCGCCGGGGCTTCCACGCCGTCCGGCATAATAAAGGAGGTAATAAAAACCATGTCCGAGATTTTGAACAACGAAGTCGTCGAGGGCAGCGAGGCGGTCGAGACCGCAGCCGAGGCTGTACAGCCTGAAAAATCTTTTGAGGAAATGACCTTTGAGGAGGCACTTGAGGCCTCTCTCAACGGCTTGAATACGGATCAGAAGGTCCGTGGTGTGGTCCTGTCGGTCAACCCTACTGAGATTCAGGTGGATATCGGCAGAAAGCACACCGGATATGTTTCCGCGAGTGAATTTTCGAGCGACCCCAATGTCAAGCTGACTGAGGCGGTCAAGGTCGGCGATGAGCTGGATCTGATCGTCATGCGCACCAATGATCAGGAGGGGACGGTTGCCCTCTCCAAAAAGAGATACGACGCTCGCCTCGGCTGGGATAAGATCCTGGCCGCGAAGGAGGCTGACGCGGTTCTCACCGGCGTCGTAACCGAGATCAACAACGGCGGTGTTGTCGCCGTGGCCGAGGGCTGCCGCGTCTTTATCCCGGCGTCTCAGGCAACCCTGACCCGCGGGGAGGATCTCAATCTCCTCAAGGGCAAAACGGTCGAGTTCAAGATTCTGGAGATTGACCGCCGCCGCCGCGTGGTCGGTTCCATCCGTGCCGTCCTGCGCGAGCAGCGCAAGGCGCTGGCCGAGAAGTTCTGGAACGAGGTGGAGGTCGGTAAGGTCTACACCGGCGTTGTCAAGAGCCTGACCAGCTATGGTGCGTTCGTCGACCTCGGCGGTGTGGACGGCATGATCCACATTTCCGAGCTGTCCTGGTCGCGCATCAAGCACCCGTCCGAGGTTGTGAATGTCGGCGACACGGTTGAGGTTTACATCAAGGATATCGACACCGAGAAAAAGAAGATTTCTCTCGGCTTCAAGAAGGCGGAGGACAATCCGTGGGAGATTTTGAAGCGTGATTATCCGGTCGAGTCGGTTGTTAAGGCAACCATCGTTTCGATGACGCCCTATGGCGCGTTTGCGCGCATCATCCCGGGCATCGACGGCCTGATCCACATCTCGCAGATTGCCAACCGTCGGATCGAGAAGCCGCAGGACGTTCTCTCCATCGGGGAAGAGGTCGACGCGATGATTATCGCGATTGACTTTGAGAAGAAGCGGGTCAGCCTCTCGATGCGGGCGCTGCTCCCGACCGACGCCCCGGCTGAGGAGACTCCTGCGGAGGCCGCTCCGGCCGAAGAAGCTCCGGCTGAGGATGCTGCGGAATAAGCTTTCCGCAAAAAAAATGAGTGCTCCGGCATTGCGGCCGGCAAACTCTTTTTTCTGAAAACTGCAAAAAAAGGCACAGCGTATGCTGTGCCTTTTTTATATCCATAAAAGCGGTTGCTTCCCCAAATGGAGTGCAGCGGCCGCGCTTCTCAGCCTTAACAAAGGGGCGTCCTGCCGAAAAAATCCTTCTGCCCGGACTTGCAAAACCGGACGTTTGGCGGCATAGAATTGTTCGGGAGGCTGATGAACATGTTTACGACACTTATCGGCTATATTGTTTCCAACCTGTTTTATTTTGCGCTGCATGTCACCAGTGCCGGCTCTTTTCCAAAGCCGCTCTCTGCCGCCGAGGAGCGCCGCCTGGTCGCGCTGCTGGAGAGCGGGGACAGCGCAGCCAGAGACACGCTGATCGAGCACAATCTCCGCCTTGTGGCGCACATCGTAAAAAAATATTCCGGAGAGCGGGTGGAGCAGGACGACCTGATTTCGATCGGGACAATCGGCCTGATCAAAGCGGTGGGAACCTTCAACAGTGAGAAGAAAATCCGCCTGGCCACCTATGCCGCCAGATGTATTGAAAATGAAATCCTCATGTACTTCCGCAGCCTTAAAAAATCGGCGCAGGACGTGTTGATCAGCGATCCGGTTGATACGGATAAGGACGGCAATACGCTGACCCTGATCGACATTATCTCGGACGATACCAACATCGTGGATGAGATTGATCTGAAGATCAAGTCCCGGCAGCTGAAGCAATTCCTTTTCGAGCGCCTGGATGCACGCGAACGGGAAATCCTGATTTACCGCTACGGACTCGGCGGGGGAGAGGATATGACCCAGCGGGAGGTAGCAAAGCGTCTGGGCATTTCGCGTTCGTATGTGTCCCGGATTGAGAAAAAGGCGCTCGAGAAGCTGAGGGCCTCCTTCAACGAGCCGATGACCGGGCGCTTTGGCAGAACCGGGTAGGGGAGAGGGGCTAATTCTGCCGACGGATCTGCTCTTCCGAAATCAGACTGTAGCGTATCAGGGAGGAGGCGTCCAGCTCCTCCCTGTGCATATCCACCGCCGTGATCTGGTGGTTGTCGTAGGTGGTGTAGTAGTAGATTCCCCGGTCGGCATTGCAGCAGGAGGTATAGATGGTGATCTCATACGCGCCGTCCACATCACAGCAGCCTCTCTGCTGCTCTACCGCGCCTAAAATATGGAAAAACTGACTGACGCTCTCGGCCTCCGTTTGGCCGGAGACCGCGTTCATCTTTACAAAAGCCGCCCGGACGAAGCGGGAGGCGGAGGACAAATCCCCCGGAAGGCCGATTGCGCCCATGCCTCGGCTGTACACCTGCAAGGGCAGCCGGTCTGAGAAGTGGTTCTCGGGCGTTTTGGGAGAAAGATGCAGAAAATTGTTCAGGTGAAACATCTGTATATCGAAGGGCGGATTGTTCGTCAGGACACCGACCGGGTTTTGGTATACCCGGATTCCGGCCTTTACCGCCTCGACCGTGATGGCCTCCTTGCGGTCGGCGATGATCCAGTGCAGCTGCGCCAGAGGCAGCTGGCTGCTGAAGGGCGTGTCGATGAGGTTGATGGTTTCCAGCAGCGCTTTTGCCTCCTGCACTGAGGCGCATTGGTCGAGAATCCAGGGGATAAATTCAAATTGCGCGATGTTGTCTTTGCCCTCGGCCGGAGCTTTATACTCCGCGTTCCCAACGAAATTCAGACCCGCCATGCCAAGCCCTTTTTCGTTGATCGCGTCGTAGTAGAGGGGGTAATCCTTTGCGACGCAGGCCATGCCGATCAGGGCATAGTGACTTTCCACAGCGCCCATATGGCGGAAGTGGAAGGGATAGCGGCGCGGCGTGATGACCACCTCCTCTTCATAAGAGAAGGTGTAGTCCAGCGTCCTGCCGAAATAAAAATCTCTGGTTTGATAAGTCGCGGCTGTACACATACGGTTTGTTCCTCCAATCGGTGCGGCGATGCACACATAGAATTAGTATTGCTGGATGCATGTGAAAAATTCGGCCGGTCAAAAAAAGCGGCTTTGTCCGGCTGCTTTCCGACAGTTTTGCCGGGCTGCTTTGTCCGGCAGCCCGATCATCCGATTATGTATAAAAATCCGCGCAGACCCGGCAGTTTTCGGGTTTGCGCGGATTTTTTGCTGTGGCAGCCTTGTCGGTCGGACGGTCGAAGAAGCGGAGAGTCAGACGACCGGAAGGATTTCCGATTTTCGTTTTACCGGTTTGCCCGGTCTTTTGCGTTCGGCTTACGCTTTTACCGGATGCACCCTCTCAACATGCGGGCATTCCAGCTTCTGCGCGCGATAGACCGGCGCCGCCCAGCGCACCGCATTTTTCAGGACGGTCTGCACATTCTTGTCGTAAAAGATGGGGAAGCTTTCATGCCCCGGCTGGAAGTAGAAGATGCGGCCGTTCTCCCGATGGAAGGTACAGCCGGAGCGGAAAACCTCGCCCCCCTCGTACCAGCCGAGAAAGACGACCTCGTCCGGCTCGGGAATGGCGAACGGCTCGGCGTAAGTCTCCTCATGCGGGAGCTCGAAATAGCGGCCGATGCCCTGCGCGATGGGGTGGGCGGGATTGACCGTCCAGATGCGCTCCAGATCGCCGTCCTCCCGCCAGGAGAGGTTGCAGGTCGTTCCCAGCAGCCGGCGGAAGGGCTTGGAGTGGTGCGCCGAGTGCAGGAAGATCATGCCCATGCCCATCAGCACGGCCTGCTGTATCCGGTCAACCACCTCGTCCGGAACCTCTCCATGTCGCATGTGT
>OLXV01000143.1_pt1 | contig 35033 bp, 23 predicted proteins | sample 1673481 | NCBI WGS metagenome assembly OLXV01 (sample SAMEA103958113, study PRJEB25191) | human gut metagenome
TGCCTAATAATGGACACCTATGCCTCATTTGTTAAATTCAATTTCTGAATTGCATTATATAGCAGAGGGGTGTAAATGTCAAGAATTATTTTAATTCACAGGTTTTGGAAAGCGCTCCGCCTTCCATAAAAATAAGAAGGAGTGATTTAAGCCTATGGCAACAAAGGTCAACGTCAAGCCTGTCCGTCTTGGCAAAAACGAACGCATGAGCTTTTCGAAGATCAATGAGGTTTTGGACATGCCCAACCTGATTGAGATTCAGAAGGATTCCTATGCGTGGTTTTTGAATGAGGGGCTGAAAGAGGTTTTCCGCGACTCTTCGGCTGTGACCGATTATTCGGGAAATCTGGTGCTCGATTTCATCGACTACCGCCTGGACGACAAGCCCAAATACTCGGTGATCGAGTGTAAGGAGAGGGACACCACCTATGCTGCGCCGCTCCGTGTCAAGGCCCGCCTTTTGAATAAGGAGACGGGCGAGATCAAGGAGAGCGAAGTGTTCATGGGCGATTTCCCGCTGATGACCGACTCCGGAACCTTTGTCATCAACGGAGCCGAGCGTGTCATCGTCTCCCAGCTGGTTCGTTCGCCCGGCGTCTACTATGATTTCGAGACGGACAAGACCGGCAAGCAGCTCTTCAGCGCGACCGTGATCCCCAACCGCGGCGCCTGGCTCGAGTATGAGACCGATGCCAACGACATTCTCTATGTCCGGATCGATAAAAATCGCAAGTTGCCGCTTACCTCCTTCATCCGCGCACTTGGCGTTGCCACCAACGAGCAGATCAAGGATCTTTTCGGTGAGGATGAGCGCCTGCTCGCCACGCTGGAGAAGGACGTCACCACCGACGTGGAGGACGCCCTGCACGAGGTGTACAAGAAGCTCCGCCCGGGTGAACCCTTTACGGTCGACGGGGCGCAGACCCATCTGGACAATCTCTTTTTCGACGCGCGCCGGTACGACCTGTCGAAGGTCGGCCGCTATAAATACAATAAGAAGCTGGCGCTCGGCGCCCGCATCGTCGGCAAAACCCTCTCCCGTCCGGTGGCCGACCCGCTGACCGGCGAGCTGCTGGCCGACGCCGGCGAGCTTCTCGACCGGGAGAAGGCCGCTCTGCTCGAGGGTAAGGGCGTTCTGGCCGTTTACCTCGACGTGACCGACAACGAGGGCAACAAGAGCGAGGTCAAGGTGCTCTCCAACGGCATGGTGGACATCAACAATTTCGTTGAGAAGAAGTTCACGCCCGACGAGGTGAAGGAGAAGGTCAGCTTCTCCGTCCTGCGCGAGCTGATTGAGTCGGCGGAGGATGAGGACGCCCTGCATGAGGCAGTACTGCAGAATCTCGACCGCCTGATTCCCAAACACATTACGCTGGACGACATTTTCGCGTCGGTCAGCTATATCATCGGACTGAGCCATGATCTCGGTACGACCGACGATATCGACCATCTCGGCAACCGGCGTATCCGCTCGGTGGGCGAGCTGCTGCAGAATCAGTTCCGCATCGGCTTCTCCCGCATGGAGCGCGTCATTCGGGAGAAGATGACCCTCCAGGCGCAGGATACCGACATCGTAACCCCTCAGACGCTGATCAACATCCGTCCGGTTGTTGCCGCGATCAAGGAGTTTTTCGGTTCCTCGCCGCTGTCCCAGTTCATGGATCAGACCAACCCCCTCTCCGAGCTGACCCATAAGCGCCGTCTGTCGGCGCTCGGTCCCGGCGGTCTCTCGCGTGACCGCGCCGGATTCGAGGTGCGCGACGTGCACTACAGCCACTACGGCCGCATGTGCCCGATTGAGACGCCGGAAGGCCCGAACATCGGCCTGATCTCCTATCTTGCGACCTATGCGCGGATCAACGAGTACGGCTTTATCGAGGCCCCCTTCCGCAAGGTGGATAAAAAGACCGGCGTTGTGCTGGATGAAGTGGAATACATGACCGCCGATGTGGAGGATGAGTATATCGTCGCCCAGGCCAACGAGCCTCTGGACGAGGAGGGGCGTTTCGCCAGACCGAAGGTCAACGCCCGCTACCGCGACGAGTTTTTGGAGATTGAGCCGTCTCAGGTAGATTACATGGACGTCTCGCCCAAGATGGTGGTTTCGGTCGCAACGGCCATGATCCCCTTCCTGGAAAACGACGATACCAACCGCGCCCTGATGGGCTCGAACATGCAGAAGCAGGCGGTGCCGCTTCTGAAAACCGAAAATCCGATCGTCGGCACGGGTATGGAATACAAGGCCGCCGTCGACTCGGGTGTTACGGTGGTTTCCAAGCACGCCGGTAAGGTTACCTACGTCTCGGCCGATCGGATCAAGATTCAGACTCCCTCGGGCGAGCTGGATGAGTATGAGCTGATCAAATTCCTGCGCTCCAACCATACCACCTGCATCAACCAGCGCCCGATCGTCAAGGTCGGCCAGCTGGTGGAGGAGCATGAGGTTATCGCCGACGGCCCGGCAACCAGCAACGGTGAAATCTCCCTCGGCAAGAATGCCCTGATCGGCTTCATGACCTGGGAAGGCTATAACTACGAGGACGCCGTCCTCATCAACGAAAAGCTGGTGCGGGAGGATGTCTACACCTCCATTCATATTGAAGAGTATGAGATGGAATCCCGCGACACCAAGCTCGGGCCGGAGGAGATCACCCGCGATATTCCCAACGTGGGTGAGGACGCGCTCAAGGATCTTGACGAGCGGGGCATCATCCGGGTCGGCGCCGAGGTGCGTGCCGGTGATATTCTGGTCGGTAAGGTCACCCCGAAGGGGGAGACCGAGCTGACCGCCGAGGAGCGGCTGCTTCGCGCCATCTTCGGTGAAAAGGCGCGGGAGGTTCGCGACACCTCCCTTCGTGTGCCGCACGGCGAGTACGGCACCATCATCGACGTCAAGGTCTTCACGAGGGAGAATTCCTCCGAGCTGAATCCCGGCGTCAACATGGTCGTTCGCTGCTACATCGCACAGAAGCGCAAAATCTCTGTCGGAGATAAGATGGCCGGCCGCCACGGAAACAAGGGTGTTGTCTCCCGCATTCTGCCGAGTGAGGATATGCCCTTCCTGCCCGACGGTACGCCGCTGGATATCGTGCTCAACCCGTTGGGCGTTCCCTCCCGTATGAACATCGGCCAGGTGCTGGAGGTTCATCTCGGCATGGCGGCCAAGGCGCTCGGCTGGAAGATCTGCACGCCGGTCTTTGACGGCGCGCACGAGTCGGACATCCGCGAGTGCCTGAAGGAAGCCGGCCTGCGTGAGGATGGCAAGACCATTCTCTATGACGGCCGCACGGGCGAGGCGTTTGACAACCCCGTCACGGTCGGTTATATGTATTACCTCAAGCTGCATCATCTGGTTGACGATAAAATCCATGCCCGTTCGACCGGCCCCTACTCTCTGGTCACGCAGCAGCCGCTCGGCGGTAAGGCGCAGTTCGGCGGCCAGCGTTTCGGTGAGATGGAGGTTTGGGCGCTCGAAGCTTACGGCGCCGCTTACACCCTGCAGGAAATCCTCACGGTCAAGTCGGACGATGTGGTCGGCCGTGTCAAGACTTACGAGGCCATCGTCAAAGGGCAGAACGTGCCCAAGCCCGGCGTTCCGGAGTCGTTCAAGGTTCTGATCAAGGAGCTGCAGTCTCTCGGCCTCGACATCAAGGTGCTGGATAAGGATAAGAATGAGATTGACCTCAAGCAGCATTTCGACGAGGACGACGACATCGGCCTTGTCCCCGCCCCGGCGGAGGAGACGCTGTCCGAGCCGACGGTTGCCGACAACCTCGAGGGCTACAGCCTGGAGAATGAGAATGGCGACGCCATTTTTGAGGAGAACGAAGAAGAGGTATTCGAGGACGCTTTTGACGACGCGGCCGACGCCGACATGGAATAGGGAGGTATCATCTGAATGGAGAATCTGGAGTTTGAATCTATAAAAATCGGTTTGGCTTCTCCCGAACAGATCCGGAGCTGGTCCTGCGGCGAGGTCAAAAAGCCGGAGACCATCAATTACCGGACCCTGAAGCCCGAGCGCGACGGCCTGTTCTGCGAGCGCATTTTCGGCCCCACCAAGGACTGGGAGTGCCACTGCGGCAAGTATAAGCGCATCCGTTATAAGGGCAAGGTCTGCGAAAAGTGCGGCGTCGAGGTCACCCGTGCCAAGGTGCGCCGCGAGCGTATGGGCTCGATCGAGCTGGCCGCTCCGGTTTCGCACATCTGGTATTACAAGACCATTCCGTCCCGCATGGGGCTGATGCTTGACATTTCTCCCCGCGTGCTGGAGCAGGTGCTGTATTTCTCGCAGTACATCGTGACCGAGCCGGGGGACACTCCGCTTGTCAAAAAGCAGCTGCTGAATGAAAAGCAGTACCGCGACATGCGTGAAAAATATGAGGACGATTTTGAAGCCGGCATGGGCGCCGAGGCGATCAAGAAGCTGCTGTGCGAAATCGACCTTGACAAAACCAGCGAGGAGCTGAAGGCCGAGCTGGAGAATGCCGGCGGCCAGAAGCGGGTTCGCCTGCTCAAGCGGCTGGAGGTTGTGGAGGCGTTCCGCCTTTCCGGCAACCGGCCGGAGTGGATGATTCTGGACGTGCTGCCGGTCATCCCGCCCGATCTTCGCCCAATGGTGCAGCTCGACGGCGGCCGCTTTGCGACCTCCGACCTCAACGACCTGTACCGCCGCGTGATCAACCGCAACAACCGACTCAAGAGGCTGCTGGAGCTCGGCGCGCCCGATATCATCGTCCGCAATGAGAAGCGCATGCTGCAGGAGGCGGTTGACGCCCTGATTGATAACGGCCGCCGCGGCCGTGCCGTGACCGGGCCGAACAACCGCGCCCTCAAATCCCTGTCGGATATGCTCAAGGGTAAGCAGGGACGCTTCCGTCAGAACCTGCTGGGTAAGCGCGTGGACTATTCCGGACGTTCGGTTATCGTCGTCGGGCCGGAGCTGAAGATGTATCAGTGCGGCGTTCCGCGCGAAATGGCACTGGAGCTCTTCAAGCCCTTTGTGATGAAGCGCCTGGTCGAAACCGGTCAGGTTACCAATATCAAGACCGCCCGTAAGATGGTCGAGCGCGCCAAGCCGGAGGTTTGGGACGCGCTGGAAATCGTAATCAAGGATCATCCGGTGCTGCTCAACCGTGCGCCGACCCTCCACCGTCTGGGCATTCAGGCCTTTGAGCCGGTGCTGGTCGAGGGCCGCGCGATCAAGCTGCATCCGCTGGTTTGTACCGCCTACAACGCCGACTTCGACGGCGACCAGATGGCGATTCACGTGCCGCTGTCGGCTGAGGCGCAGGCGGAGGCCCGCTTCCTCATGCTGGCGGCCAACAACCTGCTCAAGCCCTCCGACGGGAAGCCGGTTGCGGTTCCGACGCAGGATATGGTTCTCGGCTCCTACTACCTCACGCTGGTGAAGGAGGATGAGCCGGGCAAGGGAAAGGTCTTCCGCGATAAGGAGGAGGCGCTGCTTGCCTACAGCAACGGTGCAGTAGGCCTGCATTCTCCCATCAAGGTGCGGACGACCGGCCTTGACGCGGAAGGGAAGGAAATCACCCGCCTGATTGACGCGACGGTCGGCTTCCTGATCTTCAACGCGTCGATTCCGCAGGATCTCGGTTATGTTGATCGCAGCCAGCCGGGACATGAGCTGGATCTGGAAATTCAGCTTTTCCGCAACGGCAAGAATAACAAGATCGGCAAAAAGCAGCTCGGCGACATCATCGACCGGGTAATCAAGGTGCATGGCACCAGCCGCGCCGCCATCGTGCTCGACGCGATCAAGGCAACCGGCTTTAAGTATTCGACCAAGGGCGCGATCACGGTCGCCGTTTCGGACGCGGTCATCCCGCCGCAGAAGGCCGAGCTGATCTCGCAGGCGGAGGCCAAGATCGACAAGGTGCATAAGCAGTATATGCGCGGTCTGATCAGCCGGGACGAGCGGTCGGAGAATATTGTTAAAATCTGGAACGCCACGACCGAAGAGGTCGGCGACGCCATGAAGGAATATCTCGACGACTTCAACCCCATCTTCATGATGGCCGACTCGGGCGCTCGTGGTTCCATCAACCAGATCCGTCAGCTCGCCGGTATGCGCGGCCTGATCTCCAACACCTCCGGTAAGGTTATCGAGGTTCCGATCCGTGCCAACTACCGTGAAGGCCTGAACGTACTGGAGTACTTCATCTCCTCCCGCGGTGCGCGGAAGGGTCTGGCCGATACCGCGCTGCGTACCGCCGACTCGGGTTACCTGACCCGCCGGCTGGTCGACGTCTCGCAGGATGTCATCATCCGGGAGGACGACTGCCACAGTGATGAGGGTCTGACCGTCTATGCCATCAAGGACGGCAACAACGTGATGGAGAAGCTGTCCGACCGTCTGGTCGGCCGCTACCTGCTTGAGCCCTTCTGCGACACCGAAACGGGTGAGGTTCTGGTCGATAACGACCACATGCTCACCGATGAGGAGGCCTCGCTGATCGAAAACACAGGCGTGGAGAGCATCAAAATCCGCTCCATCCTGACCTGCCACGCCAAAAACGGCATTTGTAAGAAGTGCTACGGCGCCAACCTCGCCACCGGCGGTAAGGTCAATGTCGGCGAAGCGGTCGGCATCATTGCCGCGCAGTCGATCGGTGAGCCGGGTACCCAGCTGACCATGCGTACCTTCCATACCGGCGGTATCGCGTCGGCTGAGGATATTACCCAGGGTCTTCCGCGTGTTGAGGAGCTGTTTGAGGCCCGCCGGCCCAAGCGTGCCGCCATCATCACCGAAATCGGCGGTCGGATCCGCTTCCAGCATGTGAAGAAGAATATCGAGGTCATCGTCACGGACGAAGAAGCCAAGGACGAGCGCAAATACACCATCCCCTACGACTACCATCTGGTAGTGAAGGAGGGCGACGTGGTGGAGGCCGGCGATCAGCTGACTGCCGGTTCGGTCGCGCCGGCCGATATTCTGGCCGTCAAGGGACAGGATGCCGTGCAGGATTATATTATTGATCAGGTACAGCTTTCCTACCGGACGCAGGGTGTTGAGCCGAACGACAAGCATATCGAGGTTATCGTCCGTCAAATGATGCGCAAGCTGCGGATTGTAAACCCCGGCTCTTCGGACTATATCGAAGGGCAGCAGGTCGAACGGGGCGAGGTCTACTTCGCCAACAAGGCGATCCGGGAGCGCATGGAAGCCGGGGAAGAGGGGCTGGAGCTCATCACCTATGAGCCGACCCTGCTCGGTATTACCAAGGCCTCCCTGGCGACCGAATCCTTCCTCTCCGCCGCCTCTTTCCAGGAGACGACCCGCGTCCTGACCGACGCCGCGATCAAGGGTAAGGAGGATCCGCTCTTCGGCCTGAAGGAAAATGTCATCATCGGTAAGCTGGTTCCGGCCGGTACCGGGATGAAATCCTATTACCAGCATATGGAAACCGACGGCGCAGCGCCGGATATGGACGCTGTTCCGGAGGAGTTCGATGACGAGGAATAAACGCTGAATTTCGGGCGGAGACATCCGCCTGACCCGGGCACCCGGGGTGAAAAGCTTTGCCTTTTTGCCCCGAGCGCCCGCAAAATCGCACAAATCGGGTAAAAATTAAAAATATCGCTTGACAAATTCATAGATTTGGTGATAAAATTTATAATTGCATGGAATAGTGTTTCTTGCTGTTCTCTGCAGTTATTTTTTTATGCGAGGAGGTGTAAGTTTGCCAACCTTTAATCAGTTAGTACGGAGCGGCCGCGAGACCATCGAGAAGAAGGCCAAGGCGCCTGCGCTCAACAAGGGCTACAACTCTCAGAAGCGTAAGCTGACCGACAATGATTCTCCGCAGAAGCGGGGTGTCTGCACCGCGGTTAAGACCATGAACCCGAAGAAGCCGAACTCTGCAATTCGGAAGGTCGCCAGGGTGCGTCTCTCGAACGGTATTGAGGTTACGTCCTACATTCCCGGTGTGGGCCACAATCTGCAGGAGCATAGCGTGGTTCTGATCCGTGGAGGAAGAGTTAAGGATCTCCCGGGTGTGCGTTATCACATCGTCCGCGGAACCCTCGACGCACAGGGCGTTGCCGGCCGGATGCAGGCCCGTTCCAAGTACGGCGCGAAACGGCCGAAGGGCAGCGCCAAGTAACCGGTGTATTTTACACCAGCCTTTAACAGACGAATTCTCTGCTGCATGAATCCGTGCGGCGGCGTTACAATATATATGTACGCCTCTGCCCGGTGCTAACGGGATTTGTCACTCGAGTACCTATGATATCATTCTATGTGAAGGAGGGAAGTACAGTGCCGAGAAGAGGTTTTATCGCAAAGCGGGACGTTTTGCCGGATCCGCTTTACAATTCCAAGCTGGTTACCCGTCTGATCAACAATATCATGCTGGACGGTAAGAAGGGCGTTGCTCAGAAGATCGTTTACGGCGCATTTGACATTATTGGTGAGAAGACCGGGAAAGAGCCGCTGGAGGTTTTTGAACAGGCTATGGAGAATGTTATGCCCCAACTGGAGGTCAAGGCTGTCCGTAAGGGCGGCGCTACCTACCAGGTTCCGTTTGAGGTCCGCCCCGAGCGGAAGCAGACGCTGGGTCTCCGTTGGCTGACCGCTTACAGCCGCACCCGTTCCGAGAGAACGATGAAGGAGCGTCTGGCAGGCGAGATTCTGGATGCCGTCAACGAGCAGGGCGGTGCGTTCAAGAAACGTGAGGATACCCACAAGATGGCCGAGGCCAACAAGGCTTTCGCCCATTACAGATGGTAATCTGCGCAGAATTTTCTATTTATTTAGGAGGACAATATGCCAAGACAGGTTTCACTCGAACTTACAAGAAATATTGGCATAATGGCCCACATTGACGCCGGTAAAACCACCACCACCGAGCGTATCCTGTTCTATACGGGTATCAATCACAAGATTGGTGAAACGCACGACGGTACGGCTACAATGGACTGGATGGAGCAGGAGCAGGAGCGCGGTATCACGATTACCTCTGCTGCGACGACCTGTTTCTGGAAGGGCCATCGTATCAATATTATCGACACGCCCGGACACGTCGACTTCACGGTTGAGGTTGAGCGTTCCCTGCGCGTGCTGGACGGTTCTGTAACCGTTCTCTGCGCCAAGGGCGGAGTTGAGCCCCAGTCCGAGACGGTTTGGCGTCAGGCTGACAAGTACAAGGTACCGCGTATGGCCTTCGTCAACAAGATGGACATTATGGGCGCTGACTTCTACAACGTTCTCAACATGATGCGGGAGCGGCTGAAGTGCAACGCCGTGCCGATTCAGCTTCCGATCGGAGCTGAGGACGCATTCAAAGGCCTGATCGACCTTGTGGAGATGAAGGCCTACATCTACAACGATCCCAAGGGAATCCAGATCGACGTTGTCGACATCCCGGACGATATGAAGGAGCTTGCGGACAAGTACCACAACGAGCTTCTGGAGCATGTCGCCGAGCAGGATGAGGTTCTTTTGGAGAAATACCTCGGCGGTGAAGAGCTGACCGAGAAGGAGATCAAGGACTGCATCCGAAAGTCGACCATCGCCAACACGATGGTGCCGGTTTGCTGCGGTACTGCTTATCGCAACAAGGGCGTGCAGAAGCTGCTGGATGCCGTGATCGACTACATGCCGTCTCCGACCGACGTTCCGTCGATCAAGGGTACCGACCCCGCCACGGGGGAGGAGATTGAGCGGCATTCCTCGGATTCCGAGCCGTTCTCCGCTCTGGCGTTCAAGATCGCGACCGACCCCTATGTCGGTAAGATCTGCTTCTTCCGGGTCTATTCCGGAACGGTTGACGCCGGTTCCTCGGTTTACAATGCGACCAAGGGCAACCGTGAGCGTATGGGCCGTATTCTGCAGATGCACTCCAACCACCGTCAGGATATTGAGACCTGCTACGCCGGCGACATCGCCGCTGCGGTCGGCCTCAAAAACACGACGACCGGTGACACCCTCTGCGATGAGGATCACCCGGTTATTCTGGAGTCGATGGAGTTCCCGGAGCCGGTTATCCGCGTCGCCGTGGAGCCCAAGACCAAAGCCGGTCAGGAGAAGATGGGTATCGCTCTCGCCAAGCTGGCGGAAGAGGATCCGACCTTCCACGCCTACACCGATGAGGAAACCGGGCAGACCATCATCGCCGGTATGGGCGAGCTGCATCTGGAGATCATCGTCGACCGTATGCTGAGAGAGTTCAAGGTTGAGGCCAACGTCGGTGCTCCGCAGGTCGCTTATAAGGAGACCATCCGCAAGGCGGCCGATGTTGACCACAAATACTCCCGTCAGTCGGGTGGTAAGGGTCAGTACGGCCATGTCAAGATCAGGGTCGAGCCGAACGAGTCCGGCAAGGGCTATGAGTTTATCAATGCGATTGTCGGCGGCGCCATCCCGAAGGAGTATATCCCGGCGGTTGACCAGGGTATCCAGGGCGCGATGATGTCGGGCGTTTTGGCCGGCTATCCGGTTGTGGATGTCAAGGTCACGCTGTACGACGGTTCGTATCATGAGGTTGACTCCTCTGAAATGGCGTTTAAGATCGCCGGTTCCATGGCGTTTAAAGAGGCCTGCCGTAAAGGCGATCCGGTCCTGCAGGAGCCGATCATGAAAGTGGTCGTCACCGTGCCGGAGGATTACATGGGCGACGTCATCGGCGACCTGAACAGCCGCCGCGGCATGATCCAGGGTATGGAGGCTATCTCCGGTGCCCAGCAGATCACCGCGCATGTTCCGCTGTCTGAAATGTTCGGTTACGCGACCGACCTGCGCTCCAAAACGCAGGGCCGCGGCCAGTATGTCATGGAGCCCAGTCATTATACCGAGGTTCCGAAGAGCATCGCCGAGCAGATCATCAGCACCCGGTCCAAAAAGGACTAATTTTTCTTAGAAAATACTTGCTTTTTTTCCTGTAACTTGCTATTATATATGCAAGTACTCTGATTATTTATCATCATAAGGAGGAGTTTCAAATGGCAAAGGCACATTTTGAACGTACCAAACCCCATGTAAACATCGGTACCATCGGTCACGTTGACCATGGTAAGACCACTTTGACCGCTGCGATCACCCGTTACCTCGGCCTCAAGGGTCAGGCTGACTATGTCGATTATGCCAACATCGATAAGGCGCCGGAAGAGCGGGAGCGCGGTATCACCATCAACACTGCGCACGTTGAGTATGAGACCGATACCCGTCACTATGCACACGTTGACTGCCCCGGACATGCTGACTATGTCAAGAACATGATCACCGGTGCTGCGCAGATGGACGGCGCGATCCTGGTTATCGCTGCTACCGACGGCCCGATGGCGCAGACCAAGGAGCATCTGCTTCTGGCTCGTCAGGTTGGCGTTCCGTACATCGTTGTCTTCATGAACAAGTGCGATCAGGTTGATGACGAGGAGCTGCTCGAGCTGGTCGAGATGGAAATCCGTGAGACCCTCGACAAGTACGAGTTCCCCGGCGACGACACCCCGATCATCAAGGGTTCCGCTCTGAAGGCGCTGGAGTGCCCGGCAGACGTGAATGATCCTGCCTTCAAGCCCATCGCTGAGCTGATGGATGCTGTTGACACCTATATCCCGACCCCGGATCGTAAGGCTGACCTGCCTTTCATCATGCCGGTTGAGGATGTTTTCACCATCACCGGACGCGGCACCGTTGCCACTGGTAGAGTTGAGCGCGGCCAGCTGAAGACTGGTGAGGAAGTTGAGATCGTCGGTCTGGCTGAGAAGGCCAGCAAGACGGTTGTTACCGGTATCGAAATGTTCCGCAAGATCCTGGATTACGCTGAGGCCGGCGACAACATCGGCGCTCTGCTCCGCGGTATTCAGAGAAACGAGATCGAGCGTGGACAGGTTCTGGCGAAGCCGGGTTCGATCAATCCGCACACCAAATTCCATGGTCAGGTTTATGTCCTGAGCAAGGATGAGGGCGGCCGTCACACCCCGTTCTTCAACAACTATCGTCCTCAGTTCTATTTCCGTACCACCGACGTTACCGGCGTCATCACTCTGCCCGAGGGCACCGAGATGTGCATGCCTGGCGATAACGTCGAGATGGACGTTGAGCTGATCACCCCGATCGCTATCGAGGAAGGCCTCCGCTTCGCTATCCGCGAGGGCGGCCGTACCGTTGGTTCGGGCGTTGTTACCAAGATCAACGGCTAATCGAACACAAGATTTAAAAAAAGGCTTGCCAATTTTGGCAAGCCTTTTTTGTGTATTCTGCCTGTCCTCTTTTGCCGGAAATGCGTTGACCGCTTTTGTTTTATGTGATACAATACAATGTACAAAGCAACGCTTTTTTATACATATTTTACAAAACGGATGGAGCTGTCACTATGGAAAAAACTTTAAGAAAATTAACTGCGCTGACACTTTGTATCCTTTTGGCTCTCTCCTGCTGCCTGCCGGGATTTACGGCCGCCGCAGCAGAGGGGGAGGAGGCGGAGACGCCGACCTATACGGCGCCGACCAACCTGCCGGCCATGTATGTCAACCTGGAGAACAATTTTCCGCAGGAAAATATTGATAAGGAAAATTGGGTGCCGGCCAACATCTCTCTGGTTGGGGCGGAAGGATATGACGACCTGATCGAAGTGGCCGGCAATATGAAGGGCCGCGGAAACTACTCCTGGTCGGCGGAGAAAAAGCCGTACGGCTTGAAGTTCAATAAAAAGACCGATCTGCTCGGCCTGGGAAAGGCGAAAAAGTGGGTTTTGATCGCCAACTATTGGGATAAAACCATGCTGCGCAACTACATCACCCTGACGCTGGCGGCCGACATGGGCCTGAAATACACGACCGAGGTGCGGTTTATTGACCTCTATGTCAACGGGGTCTATCGCGGGAACTACCTCCTGACCGAGAAGGTGGAGATCGGCAAGGAGCGCGTGAATATTGACGATGAGAACGGCGGCGTCCTGTTCGAAATTGAGCAGGAGTACCGGCACAATTCCGAGTGCGACTATTGCCATCAGACACCCAGCGGCGTACATCTGACCTATAAAGAGCCGGAGTACGAAAGCGATGAAGAGGGCGAGATTTTCAACACCGCCTTCATCCAGAACATGATGAACACCATGAATCCGATTCTGGACACCATCGACACCTCGCTGTCGCAGGGGTATGACGCCTACTCCAAATATATCGACGTTCAGTCGTTCGTAGACTGGTACATTCTGAATGAGTTCACCAAAAACTACGATTCTCAGTTTGTCACAAGCTGCTACTGCTACTATGATCCGAAGGACGGCCTGCTGCACATGGGTCCCGCGTGGGACTATGATACCTGCTACGGGAATCAGTCGGGCGACGGCTACGGCGTACCGGAGGGATATCTGATCTCGACCGGGTCGCCCTGGTACCGCATGCTCATGTCGGATGAGAGCTTCCTGAAACTGGTGAAGGAGCGCTGGACCGAGCTGAAAGCGAACGGCACCATCTACAGCTGCATGCAGAATATTCTGAACGGCTCCAAGCTGATCGCAGCGTCGCAGGTGCTGAATAACGAGGCCTGGCCGAATATGCTGCTGACCGACGGACCGCGCGGCGGCAAGCAGAACGTCTACTACACCTATAAGGAGGAGGTCGATTACCTCCGCAAGTTTGTTGCCATGCGTACCCTCTGGCTGGATGAGGAGTGGAACGTCTCGCCGGAGACTACGGCCAACAAGCTGGACAATATCAACATGATCGCCGGCGGCCTGCTGCTGGACAATTCCATGGCGATTGACGACAGCTATTTTACAAAGGCGTATGAGCTTTATACCAGCCTGTCGGATGAAGAAAAGGCGACGCTTTCGGATGAGATCAACCGTATGTTGGGCGATTATGAGGTATTTGCGGTTGAATCGGCGATCAAGAGTGCGGCGGCCATCACCTCCTACACCCAGAAAAGCATTGTAGAAAATGCCCGCCGCCTTTATGAATCCCTGTCGGAGGAGAAGAAGGCGCAGGTTACCAATTATGCGGATCTCCTCGCGGCGGAGGCGAAGCTGCTTGCTCTCGCGGCCGAGATGGGCATCGCCAACGTCTCGCAGAATGAGATTACCAGCCTGGTAGAAAAAGGTTCAGTCACAGCACCGACCGGATTTGGAGGAGAAGGGGTCGACAAGCTTTTTGACGGTCTGACCTCGACCAAATACTGCGTCGGATTCCAGAATTCTCTGACCATTGCGTGGGAGATGGCGCAGCCGGCGGCGGTCAGCGTGTACGCGCTGGCGACGGCCAACGACTCGCCCGAACGGACGCCCAAGGCCTGGAAGCTGGAGGGCTCCAACGACGGCGAAAGCTGGACGCTGGTTGATCAGGTGGATGACGCCGCTATGCCGGAGACGTATTTTACCTATAAGGAATTTTTCGCCGACGCGCCGGCCGTCTATTCTCAATATCGCATGACGATTACGGCGACGGCGGGGCAGTCGGGTGTGATGCAGTTCTCGGAGCTGCTGGTCGGCGGTTCGGCGGATGAAGCGGTTGAGGCCGTGATTCGCGCGATCGACGCCATCGGGCCGATCACCTCTCTGGAGCAGAAGGCGGCCGTTGCGGAGGCTCGTGCGGCTTACGACGCTTTGGATTCCGACAAAAAGGTTTTTGTCAACAACTATGCCTCGCTGGTTGCGGCGGAGGTCGCTATCCTCAAGCTGGAGGGCGGCAGCGCGGCACTGAATGCGGTGATCGCACAGATTGACGCGCTCGGCGAGATCACCTCGCTCGACAGCAGGGAGGCGGTCGGTGCCGCGCGTACAGCCTACGACGCCCTCACGGACGCCGAGAAAACGATGGTTACCAATTACGACGCACTGCTGGCAGCGGAGGAGGCCATCTCCACCCTGCAAAAGGACGCGGATGACAGGGCTGCCGCAGCGGCGGTGGACGCGCTGATCGACGCGATCGGAGAAGTGGTCTCCAAGGAGCAGGCGGAAGCGATTCAGGCGGCGCGTGCGGCCTATCGCGCCCTGACTCCTAAGCAGAAATTCTATGTGGAGAAGCTGGCGGTTCTGGTCGCGGCGGAAACTGCCCTGGGGCAGATCGACCTGCTCCCCAACGTGCTGGAGACGATTGGCTCGATCGGCGACCCTGTGACCCACCGCGACGGTCCTACCGTCCGCAAGGCGCGTGAGCTTTACGACGCCCTGCCGGAGGCTGACCGGGCTTCGGTGACCAATTATGCAGCGCTGACCGCGGCCGAAACCGCGCTGCAGGCACTCTATGACGCTTTTGACGTGCAGGTTCGGTTCAACACCGAGCGGAGCACCTTCTCTACCACACCGTGGATGGATTTCGCCAAGCTGAGTGAGGCGCAGCAGACCGCTACGGCCTCTGCCATGGCGGAGGAGATCGCCTATCAGTACAAGCAAAAGGGCTATCAGATGGGTCTTACCAAGGGCGTTTATCAGACCAGCAATCACGGTGGATACCTGATTGTGCAGAGCGACGTCCATGTGCTGGAGGGCGAGGTTACCTATACCGACAATGTCGGAAATCCGTGGGGCAGCGAGGGACGCTATTGGTCCTGCGTAATCGCGCCCTTTTCCGGAACGGCCTTCAGCGTGAACGGCTATCTTTCCTCCTCGGACTACGGGTATGAGATGCCGCTGTGCGACAGCTTTGTTTATGACGGCCATGTGTATCAGGTCTACAGCACCGGCGTGACCTATCATGAGGATATCGCACTGGTTCGGGATACCAACCCGGCCTTTGCTACCTATGACTTCTACCCCGGCAGCGGAGACGCGGCCAACAACAACACCTTTGCCTATGCTTACGCAAAGTATGCACAGGAAAATAAGTGGGCCGGCAAGGTGCTTGGTATTCCGTACGGCAATGTGGAGATCACGGCGGACGGCACGGCCAAGTATCAGCGTTTTTACAGCGCGGACGGCGACGCCTATATCCTGGCCGCGACAGAGACGGTTGCGGCGGCCGACGGCAGCAGCGCCGCCCCCGAAGGCGCTTACACCCTGACCGGAAAGATGCTGGAGGCCTTCCTCCTCCTCGGGGAAACGGATGCAGAGCGCCTGGCAGTGACCGGCGCGGCCGTTTCGAACGCGGAGGAGACGGAGGACGGCTACTGGATTCAGCAGTTTGAAAAGGGCGTTCTGGTTGTCCTCTCCGACAGCTCCTACTTTGTGCGAAATGAGGAGTATACGGCCGCGGTGAAGGATGCGGCGGACTTTGCCGCTGCGGCGGCCGCCCTCCCGGAGCTGGAGGCTATGGACGCGGACGATTATGCAAGCGCGCTGGCGCTGAAGCAGAAGTACGATGCATTCTCCGCTCTGACGCTGGCGCTGCTCTCCTCCGACGCGGTGCAAAGGATGAAGACGGCGCTGACCTGGACAAAGCCCCTGATTTTGGGAGACATGGACGGCGACGGATTTGTGACCGTATCGGACGTGGTTCTGCTGCGGCAGATTATCATCGGCGGCGCCCCGACGGAAGAGGAGTGCAAACGCGGCGATCTGACGGTGGATGGCGTGCTGACCGTCTCCGACGTGGTGGCGCTGCGCGGCCTGATTGTCAGCGGCGGTTAAAAGTTTTATCGAAAAACGGCGCTTTCCTCTGAATTTTGACAGAAAGGAGCGGCGCCTTCCCCGGATTTTTACAGGAAGAGGCAACAGCTTCCTTCGAAATCCGGAAACCGTAAAAATAAAAAGGCAGTTTGGTCGTATGCTGGCCAAACTGCCTTTTTTTCTTGCCCCAGGGAGGCAGCTTTTTTATCTTGCCCTATTCCGCTCTGCGTGACGAAAGAGTGGGCTGCCGGGCGGCATGGTTCGGTTCCTGTCAGCTTGAAAATGAGGAAAAATAAAAAATTCCTAAAATTATAAAATTTCCTCTTGACAAATCGCAAGATAGGCTGTATTATAATAACAGTAATCATTACTATTACTAATTGAGGGAGGTGAGAGGTTGGAAAAATATTCCCGCCAACGGGAGGCCATTCTGACCGTGCTGCGGGGGGTGAGCTGTCATCCGACCGCCGCCTGGATCTACGACCGGGTGCGGCAGGAGATTCCCAACATCAGCCTGGGCACTGTGTATCGCAATCTGGCCAGCCTCAAGCGTTCCGGAGAGATTATCAGTTTTACTCCGGCCGACGGAGTGGAGCGCTTTGACGGGGATACGGCGGCGCACGACCACATGATCTGCGTTTCGTGCGGAGAGGTTGTGGATATTCCGCATGTGGATATCGCTCCCTTGCTGCAGGAGGCGGAGGCGCGCTCTCACTGTACGGTTACCGGCGGTGAAATCCTCTTTCACGGGATCTGCTCGCATTGTCAAAAGGAAAAATAGTCGCCAAAAAGCAGAAAAATTTACTGCTGGCGGATATTTTTATAAGCCTTCGCATTCAGGAAAACACAGAATTTCCGAAATGCAAAGGCGGTAAAAAATTAAATTAATGGAGGAAAAAACAATGAAAAAGTATGTATGTCTTGTTTGCGGTTATGTTTACAGCGGGGATGAGGCTCCGGATACCTGCCCGGTTTGCGGCGCTCCGGCTTCCAAATTCCAGCTGCAGGATGAGAACGCCGTCTATGCCGACGAGCATAAGGTCGGCGTCGCCCAGGGGGTAGAGGCGGACGTGATCGAGGATCTGCGCGCCAATTTCGCCGGCGAATGTTCCGAGGTCGGCATGTATCTCGCCATGTCGCGGCAGGCCGACCGGGAGGGTTATCCCGAAGTGGCGGAGGCCTTCAAGCGCTATGCTTTGGAGGAGGCCGAGCATGCGGCAAAGTTTGCCGAGCTTCTGGGCGAGGTTCTGACCGACTCTACCAAGAAGAATCTGGAGATGCGCGCCGAGGCCGAGGCGGGCGCCTGCCTGGGCAAGAAAAAGCTGGCTACCCGTGCGAAGGAGCTGGGCTATGACGCGATCCATGACACTGTGCATGAGATGTGCAAGGACGAAGCCCGGCACGGCTGCGGTTTCGCCGGACTGCTCAAGCGGTTCTTCTGATTCCCGAAATTTCGGTAAAAGTTTTTATAAAAAACGGCAAAGCCGCCGGGTGGGGAGTTTCCCTCAACCGGCGGCTTTTTTTTCTGCTTTTGCCGTGGCACAGAGGGGATAAGTCCGGCCGAGCTGCTTTTCCCCCGGCCGGAGTATCTCCGCCGCCTCGGCCAAACCGCCTCTCCTCAGGCCGGAGCAGCCCGCCCATCTGTTCAAGATGACTAAGCATCCCAACCCGGCCGAACGGTTCACCCTGTCCCACCAACTCCGATCCGGCCGGAGTATCTTCGCCGCCTCGGCCAAACTGCCTCTCCTCCGTTTGTTTTACCGGGAGAATTTTCCGGCAGGCAGGCCGAGGGGGATCTATCTTCCAAAGCGGCGGCGCGCAGGGGAGGGCAGGGGCATCATCCGTGCGTGCCGGCCGCCGACTTGACGACTGCCGAAGGGGCGCTTTTCCTACGACCGGCGGCAATAGAACCGCAAAAAAGAACAGCAGCCAGGGAGATATTTCGTAAGGAAAGTGACATTGCCACAAATAGGCAGTGTCCCTTTGACACAAAAGCAGCTTGTATTCATATCCTATTATGAAATTCCGGTTTGGAGGATGTCCGATCCAACAATGCTTACAACGATTTGGGCGACCGAATATGTAAAGACGTACCTTATGCTTGTGAACATCTCTTTAATCCTCTCCTCATAACCTGAAATCATCATAACATATAAGTTTCCCCCGAAACAAAAAATAGTTAGATTTTGGTGTCAAAATTCGATACCATCGGTTAACAAGGGCAAACACGCCTGACAGTGCGTCTTCCCGACGCTTTTTGCCCTTTTCTCCTTGGCGGGCGTCAGCCCGCCTGCGTCTCAAAAACCAAAAATTACTCGAAAATCCATCGCTGGTAGGTGCTTTGCATTTCTGCCCGGCAAAACCTTGTATTCCCTTGTCAACCGATGGTACGCACTAAACATATAGGCAAAATGTGAGCCCCCTCCTTATGTGAGGCTCCCTTCTTACAGAAGCGGGCCTTACGCCCCGCTGTTATACTTTCAAAGGAATGCAGATGTTATAGCTATGTGTGAGCTGATAGGGGCGGTCGCCATCCCCGGTGGCAAGATAGAGATGGGTTGGGACTCCCTCTTCCAACAAAAGAAAGGGTCGTTCCAGGTTCGGCTGTGTAGTGGTACTGCCATCATCCCAGGAGATGGTACGGCTGTAAACCCTGCACGCGGGCTCGACTTCCCAATGGACACAATCCCTGCTTTCGGCGTAGAAACCGGCGCCCCATTCCCCGCTGATGCGCCCGTCAGGGTTATCATCCTTGATGAGCAGGCGAAAGCGTCCGTCGGAATACCACAGGAAGGGATCCTCCACCCGGCCTCCAAACCCCTCGATCGGACTGTCTGACAGCCGGTAGAACTCTCCGTCGGGCGAATCGGATCGTGCCGCGCCGATTTGCAGCGGAGCATCGGCGCAGGAACGGGACTTGTAGAGCATATAGGTACTGCCGTCCGGCAGAATAGTCACGGCGGGGTTGGTTGTGGCGGTACAGTCCCAGTGAGAGCAGTCGCGGGGAGGCAGAATCGGCTCATCGCGCCGTTCCCATGGACCGAACACACTGTCCGATACAGCCAGGCCAATCCGTTTGCGGTTCCACACTTCAGTAAAGAGTGCGTGGTCGTTATTGTCGGGGGAGATATCCCCAAAATAGGTTGTCCCCATGTAGTAGAGGTAATATTTCTCCTGGTACTTGGCAATAAAGGGGTTGTGTGTATTCCGTCCGTCGAAATAGCGGGGAGAGCGTTCTTCCAAAACGACCTGCTCCAGCCGGAACGGGCCTTCCGGCCTGTCGGAGGCCGCACGGACAATCCGGCAGTGATAAAGCCAGTTCGCCCCAAATCCCATGGAACGTTCCCAAAGGGAAGCAAACATATGGTAGCGGCCGTCTTCCCCACGGATTACGCTGCCGCACCAGATCATCTTATCCTTCATGCGAAATCCGCCGCCGCGCACGGCAGGCAGAAGTTTTCCCTGCAATGGATTCATGACATACCCTCCCGATCATTTTTGGCCAGTATAGCACCTTTTTGCGGTTCGCACAAGCGTTTTGGAAAAAGAATATTCCGCAGAAGGGGGAGAAGATGAAGTCACTTTGGCGGCAGGAATGTGGAATTCCGCCGTGGGGGCTTACACACAATATCCAGGCGGACATTGCGGTGATCGGCGCCGGAGTGGTGGGACTGACCATCGTTTATGAGCTGCAAAAAAGAACAGCCGCAAGGCTCTGACCTTTTCATCAGACCCTTGCGGCTGTTTTGCGTTATCTTTTTAAAGCTTACCGGTCGGAGGCGGAATCGTCCTTCGACTCTGCTTCCGGCTTCAATTCACCGAAGGCGCGGTCGCCGGAGGCTGCGGCTTCCGGAAATATGACCTCGCTTTCCATCAGTGCGCGGAAAGCCTCTCCATCAATCTTTTCTTCATGGAAAAGGATCTGCGCTACCTTGTGCAGCTTGGGCATGTTCGCTTTGAGAATGCCCAGCGCCTTGTCATACTGCCCGGTGATGATGCTCTCGATCTCCTTGTCAATATCGGCCGCAATCTGCTCCGAATAGTTGGGCGTGGAGGAGAAATCGCGCCCGAGGAAAACCTCGTTCTGATCGGTGCCGAACATGATCGGGCCGAGCTTGTCGCTCATGCCGTAGCGCGTGACCATCTTGCGCGCGATGTCGGTAGCGCGCTGAATGTCGTTGGAGGCGCCGGTGCAGATGTCATCCTGGGTCAGCGCCTCGGCAGCGCGGCCGCCCAGCAGGGAGCAGATATCCTCCAGCAAAGTGGTGCGGGAGATGTGGGTCTTATCCTCCGCCGGGAGGTACATGGTGTATCCGGCCGCCATTCCGCGCTGAATGATCGAAATCTGATGCACCTTATCCTGGGTCGGCAGATGATAGGAAACGATGGCGTGCCCCGCCTCATGATAAGAAGTGATCATCTTATCCTTGTCGTTGATGACATGGGAGCGCTTTTCGGTGCCCATGACAACCTTGAGGGTAGCCTCCTCAATATTCGGCTGGGTGATGGCCTTCAACCCCTGCCGCACGGCAAGGAGAGCCGCCTCATTCAGCAGGTTTTCCAGATCGGCGCCGGTAAAGCCGGCGGTCGACTGTGCAATGGTTTTGAGGCTGACATCCGGTCCGAGCGGCTTGCCGCGGGCGTGTACCTTGAGGATTTCCTCTCTGCCCTTGACGTCGGGATAGTTCACGGTAATCTGCCGGTCAAAACGGCCGGGACGCAGCAGCGCCTTGTCCAGAATGTCGGGGCGGTTGGTGGCCGCCATAACGATGACGCCCTCGTTCGCGCCGAAGCCGTCCATCTCCACCAGCAGCTGGTTGAGGGTCTGCTCCCGCTCGTCGTGTCCGCCACCGAGGCCGGCGCCGCGCTGGCGGCCGACCGCGTCGATCTCATCAATAAAGATGATGGCCGGCGCGTCCTTTTTCGCCTGCTCAAAGAGGTCGCGTACCCGCGAGGCGCCGACGCCGACAAACATCTCGACAAAATCCGAACCGGAGATCGAGAAGAAAGGCACCCCGGCCTCCCCAGCGACGGCGCGGGCCAGAAGTGTCTTACCCGTTCCGGGAGGGCCGACCAGCAGCACACCTTTGGGAATGCGGGCGCCAAGCTCGTTGAATTTCTTGGGGTTTTTCAGGAATTCAACGATTTCGGACATCTCTTCCTTTTCCTCGTCCGCGCCCGCAACATCGGCAAAGGTGGTTTTTCGCTTGTCGTCGGAGCTTTTCTTGATCTTGGCCTTGCCAAAACTCAGCGTTTTGTCGGTGCCCATGCCGCCGTTCATCCGCCGCATCATAAAGACCCAGAAGCCGATCATGACGGCGATCATCAGTACGCTCGGCAGAAGGCTGGCCAGCCAGGAGGCGCCGCCGCCCTTCTTGTAATCCACGATGATTGCCTTGGCGGGATCGTCGGAGTGGTTTTGCATATTGTCCTGCAAAAATTCCGACACGTCGCTGTAGAAGATGGAGACGTTCGCCACGTTGTAGCGGTGACGCACGCCGTCGGCGCGGGTGGTGTAGATCAACTCTCCGCTGTACTGATTGAGATCAATTTCGGAAATCTCGTAATTATAGAGCATCTCTATAATGTCGCTGTACTTTTTCTCCTCCGTTTTGCCGGAGCCGAACATAACAGCGGCGATCGTGATGATGAGCACGATCGGGATTCCGAGATAAAGCAGTACGTTTTTCAGATTTTTCAACTGCCTGTCACTCCTTTAAACACAAAGCTTTTTGGTCAGCCGCCGTAAACCGACGGCTTTAAAACCCCAAGATAGGGGAGGTTGCGATACCGTTCGTCATAATCGAGGCCGTATCCCACCACAAAGGCGTCCGGCACAGCCGTGCCGACATAATCGGCCTTGATATCCGCCACCCGGCGCTCCGGCTTGTCGAGGAAGGTGCAGATCCGGATGCTTTTCGGATTGCGGGTGCGCAGCATCTCGATTATGTAAGAGAGGGTCATGCCGGAATCCAGAATATCCTCCACTAAAAGCAGGTCATAGCCGGCAAGGTCGATGTCCAGATCCTTCTGAATCTTGACCACGCCGGAGGATTTTGTCCCGCTGCCGTAGGAGGAAACCGAAAGAAAATCAATCCGGCAGGGAATGTCGATCGCCCGCATCAGGTCGGCCATAAAGACCACCGAGCCCTTGAGCACGCTGACCATCAGCAGGTTTTTGTTTTCATAATCCCTGGAAATCTGCTGTCCCAGCCGTGAAACAATCGTATGAATTTCCTCTTTGGAAAGAAGAATCTCTTTTACATCATTATGCATTATGTGACCCTCCAGATATGTCATCGAACCCGATCAGCAGCACCGTCTCGGTGCTTTCGGTGACGGCACAGCGCGCGTCGGGGCCGAACCCCTCCACCCACAGGACGCCCTCCTCGTCGCAGAGGAGGCGGATCGTATCGCGCGCGGCCGCAGGGACAGCCGCCTCATTCAGCAGTTTTTTCAGGCTTTTCCGGCAGCCGCGTCCGGCCGGTGTAAAAGCGTCCCCCGCGCGGCGGGTACGAATTTGCAGGTTGTCACCTATTCTATCATAGTCGATGGCATTTTTTAATAACAAATTGTGAATTTTGTGCTTTGAACAGAGCTTTAGGGAAAGTGTTGTGTTTTCTGTCTGCCCCGTAGGGGAGAGGAGGTAGAGCCGCCCTTTGAGCAGCTCGGCCGCAAAGCCGGCCGGCAGCTCTCTGCGTCCGCTGCCCTGCCGTAGGAGGTCGCAGAGCACCTCGGTCTGCCGCGCGTCGAGGGTGAGGCCGCTTTCGGCGGCATACTGCCGCAGCGCGCGGGTGAGAATGGCCGGATGCTGCCCGTGCAGCCTTTCGACGCGGAGGAAGTCATCCTCCCTTGCCGCCGAAAGCAGGTCGTCGGCCGCCTGCTCGAGGTAGTCCGTATCGCGCCGCAGCCGGCCGCAGAAGCCGGAGATGTGCGCCTCCGCCTGCGGGTTGATCTGCCGAAGCTCGGGCATCACCCGGTGCCGAATTCGGTTGCGGCTGTAATCGAGAGAGCGGTTGGTGCTGTCCTCCACGAACGGCTGCCCCAGGGTCAGGAGGTATTCCCGGATTTCGTCTCCGCCAACCTCCAGCAGCGGACGGATGATCCGGCCGCGCACCGGCGGAATGCCGCGCAGCCCCTCGCCTCCGCTGCCGCGGATGAGGTTGAAAAGCGCCGTTTCGGCGTTGTCGCTGCGGGTGTGGGCGGTGGCAATTTTGCCGGGTGCTGCCGCCTCCAGAAAGGCGTAGCGCAGCCGCCGGGCGGCCTCCTCCGTGCCCTCGCCCGTCTCGCGGCAGACGGCCGGGATGTCCGCCCTCTCTACCGTGAGGGGAACCGTCAGCCGGCGGCAAAGCTCCCGGACGAAGGCCTCGTCCCGGTCTGCCTCTGCCCCGCGGAGACCGTGGTTCATGTGGGCGGCCGAAACGGTCAGGCCAAATGCCTCCCGTGCCTGCAAAAACAAAAGCAAAAGGGCGACGGAATCCGCTCCTCCGGAAAGAGCAACGGTTACATGGTCGCCCGTTTTCACCATTTCGTACCGGCGCAGCGCGTCGGTAAAAGTATTATTGATCGCCGCCATATCGATTATCCACCGAAACAAATCTTGTAAACTGGCCGTCCCAGGCAAGCTCGACCGTCCGGGTTTCGCCATGCCGGTTTTTGGCAACAATACACTCCGCCTTGCTTTCGTCCGGCGGCGGGGCGGAGGGGTCGTCTCCGGTGGCGTAGTAGGCCTCTCTGTGCAGGAAGAGGACGATGTCGGCGTCCTGCTCGATCGAGCCGGATTCCCGCAGGTCGGTCAGGGTGGGGCGCTTTTTCTGCCCCTCCGCGCCGCCGCGGTTGAGCTGGGCGCAGACCAGCACCGGAATGTTCAGCTCCTTGGCCATGATCTTCAGGTTGCGGGTAATGTCCGAAATCTCCTGCACGCGGTTTTCGGTCCGCCTGGCCGAATGCATCAGGCCGAGGTAGTCCACCACGACCAGGTCGACGTTTTTCAGCCGGCGGATCTTCGCCTTCATCTCGGGCACCGTGACGCCCGAGCTTTCGTCCAGATAGATCGGCGCGTTGCCGAGTACCTCGCCCGCCTTGGTCAGACGGCGCCACTCCTGCTCGGTGATTTCGCCGGTGCGGAGCTTTTCACTCTTGATCGACGCCTCGTTCGAGAGCATGCGCTGTGCCAGCTGATCCCGCGTCATCTCCATTGAGAAGAAACAGACCGTCCGCTTTTCGGCCACGGCGACATGCCGCACAATGTTGAGAGCGAAGCTGGTCTTACCCATACCGGGGCGCGCGCCGACGATGATGAGGTCGGATTTGTTCAGCCCCGTGATGGTTCGGTCAAGGTCGCCGATGCCGGTCGGGATGCCGATGTACTGCTCCCTCGTCTCCGGATTGCTGATCTTGGCAAGACGGTCGTAGGTCTCTCCCAAAATGACGTCCTTGATGTGCTTGAGGCCGGTGGTGTCCCGCCCCTGCCGGATATCGTAGATGAGCTGCTCGGCCGAATCGAGCATCATGCTCGCGTCCGAAACGCCCTCGCTCGCATCTTCGATGATCTTGCGGGCGGCCAGGATCAGCGAACGGATGTAAAAACGCTCTCGCACAATGTTCGCATAGGCAGTGATGTTGGCGGAGGAGGGCACAATCTGCATCAGCTGGGTCAGATAGGTTTTGCCGCCCGCCTCGTCATAAGTGCCGTTGCTCTTCAGCCGCTCGAGCAGCGTGATGAAGTCAATGGCATTGTTGAATTCGAACATCTCACTCATGGTGAGATAGATCGCCTTGTGCTGCGGAATGTAGAAATATTCGGCCTTCAGGATGTCTCCAACCTGCAAAATGCTGGCCGGGTCAATCAGGATAGAGCCCAGCACCGACTGCTCGGCCTCGGCCGAAAAGGGGAGAGGCTGGGTGCTGAGGTCGATAAATTTGCTGCTGTCGTTTTCGGCCACCGGCCGCACCTTCTTTCTGAAAAAAGCGGGGAGGAGTGCCTCTTTTTTTCGCTTTACTCGGTTACCTGCACCTTGACCTCGGCCGCGATGCCGGAGTAGAGCTTGACCTCGGCAGTGTAGTCGCCGTGCGCCTTAATATCGCCGACCGAAAGCTTGCGGCGGTCGACCTCCACCCCGAGGTTGGCCGCGATGGCCTCGCAGACCTCCTTGGCGGTGACGGCGCCGAACAGCTTGCCCGACGCGCCGGCCTTGGCGTGGATAGTCACGGTTTTGCCGTCCAGCTTCTGCTTTGCGGCTTCGGCGGCGGCCCTGTCCTCCGCGATATGATGGGCGGCGGCCGCCTCCCGGTTTTTCAGCTCATTCATAGCGGCGGCGTTGGCCTCGGTCGCCAGCTTGCGCGGGAAGAGAAAGTTGCGGGCGTAGCCGTCGGATACGCTGCAAAGCTCTCCCTTTTTTCCGTGTCCCTTGACATCCGCTAATAAAATAACCTTCATGATGAATCAATCCTTTCTTTAAAAAAGCCGGCTTTTTTCTATTTGCCCCTTTTTTCGTGCCTTTGTCAGTCTTTGGCTTTCTCCAGCTTATAGGCGTCGATCGCCTCTACCAGCCGGTTTACCGCCGCGTCAAAGCTGTCGGCCTTCAGCTGGGCGGCCGCCATGGTCTGATGTCCGCCGCCGCCGAGCGCCTCCATAATCAGCTGGACGTTGATATCCCCATAAGAGCGGGCGGAAACGTCAATCTCCTCCCCATTGCGGAAGAGGGTGAAGGAGGCGTGCACCCCGTCAATATTCAGCATTTCGTCCGCCGCCTGCGACGCGGCAAGGCGGGTGTAAGCGCTTTCCTCCCGGCAGACGGCGATGGCGCAGTCCTTGTACATCTGCGCGGCTGCGATAATCTCCGACTTCTGGCGATAGCCCTCCATACTGCCGGAGAAGAGCTTTTTCACCACAACCGGGTCGGCGCCCCGCCGCCGTAAAAAGGCGGAGGATTCAAAGGTGCGCACGCCGGTGTGAAGGACGAAGTTCTTGGTGTCCAGCATAATGCCCGAGAGAAGCGCCTCGGCCTCCATCCGGCCGACATAGTTTTCCCCGATGGTCTGAATCAGCTCGGCCGTCATCTCCGACGCGGAGGAGGCGGCCGTCTCATGATAAAAGATAACCGCGTTTCCGATGCAGTCGACCGCCCGGCGGTGATGGTCGATGACCACTACCGTTTTGGCGGCGTCGTACACCTCCCGGCAGTCGAGAAAATCCGGACGGTGGGTGTCCACCACGATCAGCAGGGTTTTCTTGTCCATGCGGGGAAGAAGGTCGCGGCCGTCGAAGGCGATCGGCTCGCCGTAATACTTTTCGGCCGCCTCAAGCAGGCCGGCGGCCATAGTGGTTTTGCGATCCATGACCACAAAGGCGTCCTTGCCAAGCTGCTTGGCAAGACTCCAGAAAGCGACCGAGGCGCCGAACGCGTCGAGGTCGGCGTACCGATGCCCCATGATGACGATGGTGTCCGAGCCGTCGATCAGCTCTTTAATCGCCGAGGCGACGATGCGGGCACGCACCCTTGTATGTTTTTCCACCGCCTTGGAGACGCCTCCGAAAAAGCGGTAGCTGTTGCCGATATCCTTGACCGCCGCCTGATCGCCGCCGCGGCCCTGCGCCATCTCCAGCGCGAGGTAGGCGGCCGTCTCACACTCTGCAAAATTGGCGCAGTTGTGGCCGACGCCGACCGAAAGGGTGGCCTTGCCTCGGCCGCCGAAGTCGAGGCCGCGCACCTGATCGAGCACGTCGAAGCGGGTTTCGATGGTGGTCTCCAGGCTGCGCTCCTCCATAATCAGCATGAAGCGCTGACTGGACAGCTTGCGGAGGATGCCGTGCGAGCCGGAGGCCCAGTTTTCCAGCACAGTTTCGATCGCGCCGCTGACTGCCGCCTTTTCACTCTCCTTGGCGTTTTTGGTGATCTCGTCCAGATTGTCGAGGGCAATGATCGCCACCACCGGGCGGGAGGCGGCGTACTCCTCCGCCGTGCGGAGGAGCTTTGTCTCATCCACGAAGAAGTAAACCGCCTGATTTACCCCCTCATAATTTGCGCTGCTGCGGAAAACCGAAAAGATCTTGTCGCCATAGGCAACCTGCGCCTGCTTTTTCTCTACCAGAGAGCGGCGCGCCTTCTCATCCATAATGCTGCCGATGTCCTGCCCGAGGAGGTCGCTGCCGTTCAGCATGTTCCGCCGCAGAGCGTCGTTGTACCAGATAATCTCCCCCTTGTCGGAGACGACCATCGCCGGCACCGAGAACTTGGTGAGCATGTTGGAGGAGGCCTCCATACTCTCGCTCAGGGTGCGGAAGGTGCGGCGGATGTAGCTTTGCATATTCAGCATGCGATAGATCGCGATGGCGGAGACGGTCACGGTAAAGACGAGCATGATGGCAAAGATGCCCTTGCTGAAGAAAAAGGAGATGATGGTCTGTGCGATCATCACGCCGATCATGACAATATATAAGGTGGAAATATTCCAGACATTTTTCCGTTTCAAGGAAAGGCCCCTCCCTTTTGCGAGGATCGAGAAATCAGACGTCCATGATGATCGGGAGGATCATCGGGCTGCGCTTGGTGCGCTCATACAGGAATTTGGAGATGCCGTCGCGCACCCGGGTCTTGATGGTGCCCCAGTCGCGCACGCCGGTAACATAGCAGTTTTCCAGCACGTCACAGGCAACCTCCCTGGCCTGGTCGAGCAGTTCCTCCGACTCTTTGACATAGACGAACCCGCGGGAAATCAGGTCGGGGCCGGAGACCACCTCTCCGGTGGAGGAGTCGATGGCGATTACCACGACAAAGAGGCCGTCCTCCGCCAGATGCTTGCGGTCGCGAAGAACGACGCTGCCGACGTCCCCGACGCCATAGCCGTCCACCAGCACACGGCCGGCCGGAACGGTGTCGACCACCTTGATGCCGCTCTCCCTTACCTCGATCACCTGACCGATGTCGGGAAGGATGACATTCTCCTTCGGCAGACCCATGGCATAGGCCAGCCCGGCGTGCTTGATCAGATGCTTCTGCTCGCCGTGGACGGGGATGAAAAATTTCGGCTTGACAATGCTCAGCATCAGCTTCTGCTCGCCCTGGCAGGCGTGGCCGGAAACATGCACGTCATACATCTTTTCATAAATCACGTCGGCACCGAGTTTCATCAGCTCGTTGACGACCTTGGAAACCAGCTTCTCGTTCCCCGGGATCGGCGTGGCCGAGATGATGACCATGTCGCCCGGGACAATCTCGACCTTGCGGTGATCGCCGTAGGCCATACGGTAGAGCGCCGACATCGGCTCGCCCTGACTGCCGGTCGTGATGATGACCAGCTGCTCCGGCTTATAGCGACGGATCAGGTCGATGTCGATCAGCACTCCGTCCGGAATTTTCAGGTACCCAAGCTCCGAGGCGATGCCGACCACGTTGATCATGCTCCGGCCGGAGACGGCCACCTTGCGCCCCGAGCGAACCGCCTCATCCACGATCTGCTGGATGCGGTGAATGTTGGAGGAGAAGGAGGCGATGATGATCCGCTGTCCGTTGTCGTCCGCCCGCTTGAAGAGGGTGGAGAAGGAGTCTCCGACAATGCGTTCGCTCGGCGTATAGCCCGGGCGCTCGGCGTTGGTCGAGTCGGATAAAAGCGCCAGCACACCCTCCTTTCCCAGCTCGGCGAAGCGGGCGATGTCCAGCGTATCGCCGTCGATGGGGGTGGTGTCGATCTTGAAATCTCCGGTCTGTACGATCAGGCCGGCCGGCGTCCTGATGGCGTAGGCCACCGCGTCGGGGATGGAGTGGTTGACATGGATGGCCTCGACCGAAAAGGCGCCGAGCTGCACCGTATCGCCCGGCTTCATCTCGATCAGCTTGGCGGAGGAATCCAGCCGATGCTCCCGCAGCTTTCCGGTAATCAGGCCGAGGGTCAGCTTGGTGCCGTAGACCGGCACGTTGAAGTCCTTGAGCAGATAGGGGATAGAGCCGATGTGATCCTCATGCCCGTGGGTGACGAAGAGGCCCTTTATTTTATCCTTGTTGTTCAGCACATAGGTGAAGTCGGGGATGACAATATCAACGCCCGGCAGATCCTCGTCCGGGAAGGCCATGCCGCAGTCGACCAGAATCATCTCCCCGTTATACTCATACAGGGTGATGTTCTTTCCGATTTCGTTCAGGCCGCCGAGCGGGATGATACGGATGGGCTTGCCCCCTTTTTTGGAGGTGGAGTTCCGCCTTTTTCCGCCGGATTTCTGCGTTTTTGCCGGCGCCGCTTCGTTTTTTTGCTCCGGTTTTTTCTTCTGCTGGTTTTTCTGTCCGCCGGCCGGAGTCCTGCTTTGCTCCTTATCGGGGGCGTTCTTCTTCTGCTGCGCCCCCTTGGAGGCGTTTTGCCCTTTCTGCGCCTTGCTCTGCCCTTTTTTGGAGGGATTTTGCTCCGCCTGTGCCTTGCCTTGCCCCTTGGAAGCCTTCTGCTCCGCCTGCGCCTTTTGTCCCTTGGCCGCATTCTGCCCTTTGAAAGGGCGGCCGCGCCGGGATTTTTGCTGCTTTCCCGTGGCGGCCGACTCTGCGGCCGCGAGCGTAGAATTGTTTGTGTTTTCGCTCATTCTATAATACCTTCTTTTCTCTGCGCCAAAAAATATTTAAGTTGAATTTTTTATAGGAAAATCCGATCGGAATCGTTTGGCTTTCCCAAAAGAGAAAAGCTGCCGGTCATCCTGATTCGACAACGGGCAAGGCCGCTTAAAGCGGGTCGGATAAGCCCTTTTGGAATCGTTTTTCCGTTTTCGGCAGGGACGAAATTCTTCCCTGCATTTCGTGTTCGTTTGCCGCCGCGGCGCAGAGCGGCCGGCTTTGAATTTTGTCCGGAAAGCGGGTGCTTTTTCCGCGGTTTTTGCGTTTTTCGCTTTCCCTTTGCGGGAGGAACTCCCTCGAATGAATACCGTGTTTTATGATGTGGCCTGGCTACGCATTTTCAGTAAGGCTGCCGTTTGCAGCAAAATCTGCAAACACGTTATCTTGTAGCCGGAAATCCCGGCCGACCGTGCTTTTGGTCGGGGCGGCCCTTTTTTCGCCTCCCCAAAAAGGGGAAAAGGCAAAGGCAAAACGCCCGATGCGGAATCGGGATACCGGGGTACCGGTATAAAAGAAAAGCCGACGCGCAGCATACGATGTCGGGCTTTTCATCGGGCTGAAATTGGGATGAGAAAAACCGTCCCGAAACGGCAGCTGCTCTGCCATTTCGGACGGCTGCACTGCCTTGTCTTTCGGCGTGCGGCAGTTACTGCTGCCGGCCTTCAGCCTCCATCCATATTCGCTTCAGCAGGGTGATCGGGGCGCGCGCCGAGGCGCGCGTTTTGCCCCATTTCTTTTGCCGAAACGTATAAAACCGAACATATTTATTCAAATCTAATTTTAACCAATATTCCCCTGTCTGTCAAGTCCCGCTGCGGCAGATTCGGCCGCTTGTCTTTATTATGGGATAAAGGCCCGGACTCTAATCAGAAATTGGCAAAAATAGATAGCCGCCTTTGGCTTACAATAATACCATCGGTTGACAAGGGAATACACGGTTTTGCCGGGCAGAAATGCGCCCATACTGCGTCAAGGCACTTGGAAATACGAACAGTATTCCCTGTGTGCTTTTCCTTGTCCAGACACATTTTTACTCCGGCAAAACTGCAAAGCACCTGCCAGCGATGAATTTTCGAGTGATATTTGGTTTTTGAGCCGCAGGCGGGCTGGCGCTCGCCAAGGTGAAAAGGACAAAAAGCGCCGGAAAGACGCGTTGTCAGGCGTGTTTGCCCTTGTCAACCGATGGTACTGTACCAAAATAAAAATTGAAAAAGGGGGGGAGAACAGGATGAACAGCAGCAGAAAACAGAAAAATACGAAAAAGCCGCAGAATGCCAATCGGCATTCCGAGGCGCCGCTCAATGACTTTGCAGCCCTGCAGGCCATTCTCCATATGGGGCCGAGTCAGTCGGATCCCGATGGCATGTATACCGGAAAGCCGGTCGGATTCGACCTGCCGATACAGGACGGCGACGATCTTTAAACGGATGTCTGCCGCCGCGTTTTATGAAAAAAGCACCGGCTTTTGGGTCGGTGCTTTTCCCGTCTTTGAAAAGCCACCCCGCCTCGCTTTGAAAATTGCCGGAGAACCGCCCGCACCATGGCGTTTTTGGATAGGCGGCTCGCAGCCCTCCCACAAAAAATTGTGGACAATCCATAAGATTGTTATTCTTTTCGCAATTTGCCGGATTATGGCTTGTTTTTTCTTCCCGGAATGGATATAATAGGAAAGGATGCGGTTTTCCGCGTTTTATGAGGATGTCATCAAACCGAAAGGAGCTCCAATATGAATTATTCACATGAAGTCGAAACAATGTGCGTAGTCGCAAAAGGCCCGCATCACGGTCCCGCCCCGATTCCGGAGGAGGGCCGCTGGGTCAAGGCAGCCGAAATCAAGGATATTTCGGGTCTGTCTCATGGCGTGGGCTGGTGCGCGCCGCAGCAGGGTACCTGCAAGCTCACCCTGAATATCAAAGAGGGTATTGTAGAGGAAGCGCTGGTGGAAACCGTCGGCTGCTCCGGCATGACCCACTCGGCTGCTATGGCGGCTGAGATTCTGCCCGGCAAAACCCTTCTCGAATGTCTGAATACCGACCTGGTCTGCGACGCGATCAACGTCGCCATGCGGGAGATTTTCCTGCAGTTCGTCTACGGCCGTACGCAGTCGGCCTTCTCTGAGGACGGACTGGTCGTCGGCGCCGGGCTGGAGGATCTGGGCAAGGGTCTGCGCTCGCAGGTCGGCACGATGTTCTCGACCAAGGTGAAGGGCGTTCGTTATATGGAAATGGCCGAGGGTTATGTCAACAAGATGGCTCTGGATGAGAACAACGAGGTCATCGGTTATCAGTTCGTCCGCGTCGGCAAGATGCTGGAGGATATCCGCCACGGCATCAGCCCGAACGAGGCGTATGAGAAGAACGTCGGTACCTACGGCCGGTTTGAGAATGCCGCCAAGTACATCGATCCGAGAGAAGAATAAAAACGTAACGGACAAGGAGGAAGAACTTTTATGGCTAACGAAGTAAAATTTGAAGGCAAAGAAAGAAGAATGGCCAAGATCGAAGCATGCCTTGCCGAGTACGGGATCGAGAGTCTCGAGGCGGCGCGGGAGCTTTGCCTGTCCAAGGGCATTGACGTCGAAGCGATCGTCAAGGGCGTGCAGCCCATCGCGTTTGAGAACGCTGTCTGGGCTTACACCATCGGTGTGGCCGTCGCTCTGAAGAAGGGCGTAACCAACGCTGCCGATGCGGCTGCCGCGATCGGTATCGGCCTGCAGTCCTTCTGCATTCCCGGCTCGGTTGCCGAGCAGCGCAACGTCGGCCTGGGTCACGGCAACCTCGGCGCCATGCTGCTGAAGGAGGAGACTCGCTGCTTCTGCTTCCTCGCAGGGCATGAGTCTTTCGCCGCGGCGGAGGGCGCGATCGGTATCGCCCGTACCGCCAACAAGGTTCGCAAGGTGCCGCTGCAGGTTATTCTGAACGGCCTCGGTAAGGACGCCGCCTATATCATTTCGCGGATCAACGGCTTTACCTATGTGCAGACCGATTATGATTTCCACACCGGCGAGCTGTCGGTCGTGAAGGAGACTGCCTTCTCCGACGGGGAGAAAGCAAAGGTTCGCTGCTACGGTGCCAACGATGTGCTGGAGGGCGTGGCCATCATGAAGAAGGAAAATGTCGATGTGTCGATCACCGGCAACTCGACCAACCCGACCCGGTTCCAGCATCTGGTTGCCGGTACCTATAAAAAATGGGCGGGTGAAAACGGCAAGGCTTACTTCTCGGTTGCGTCGGGCGGCGGCACGGGCCGTACCCTGCACCCGGATAACGTCGCGGCCGGCCCGGCTTCCTATGGCCTGACCGACTCGATGGGACGGATGCACGGCGACGCGCAGTTCGCCGGCTCCTCCTCGGTTCCCGCGCATGTGGAGATGATGGGTCTCATCGGCATGGGCAACAACCCGATGGTTGGTGCCACTGTGGCCTGCGCGGTCGCGGTTGAGGAAGCGCTCGCGAAGTAACGCAGACGCATAAAAATACCGGATTATCTTGAAAAGAGCCGCCTTTAAAAAAGGAGGCTCTTTTTTTTGTCAGGAGAACCCCCGACTGTTGGTCGGGGGATATTTTTTGCCCTCGAACCTGTTCCCCTGTTTTCGAGGGAGTAAAGCCCCCGAAATTTGCCTTCTTGCCGTACTCTAACCTCCTTCTCTAAGAGAGAGGCCTCCAGCCTCCGTCCCGATGGTCGGCGCCCTGGCTTTGCTATCCTGATGGTCGGCGCCCCGGCTTTGCTGTTTCGGAATTTGCCTTCCTGCCGCACTCTCCCCTCCTCCGGGGAGAGGCATCCAGTCTCCATCCCGATGGTCGGCGCCTCGGTGTTCGCTATCCCGATGTTTGCCGCCACTGGCTTTGCCATCTCGATGGTTGGCGTCTGGCAAACCCGCAGTCTTGCCGTCCAGTGTTCCAGAGCCTGCCGTCTCGATACCTCACCACTCCGGCGCCCGCTATCCTGGCGTTCGCCATCTGGCAAACCCGCCGCCCCAGCGCCCGGTGTCCCGGAGCCTGCCGTCTCGATACCTCGCCGCCCCAGCGCCCACTCCCGGTAAACCCGCATAAATACCGGCTTTTCCAGCCCCCTTCTGACGCAGTCCGCGCCCGGCGCAGGGAGGAAGCGCTTTGACCTTGCATTATTTATACTCCATTGGTTCCAAAAACGCGGTCACTTTTTTGTGCGATTTGCAATTGACAGGTTTGCGCGCTTTTCGGTATAATGATTGTGAAAGGATGGGCGTGCAAGGCCTCTCCTCCGCCACTTCCCCGTGCAGTAAATTTTGCAAAGCGGCGTCCGACCAAAACACGGCTGATTACTGTGTGTGATCACGAAAGGGGCTTAGACTTATGCGGAGAATTCTCGGCGCGATTTGCGTTTCTTTAAGCCTGATTTTGATGATCGGGGTGTTTTCCTCCCCCGCCGTTTGCGGCGCGAGCGAGGGATATGCCCTGGGCGATGTGGATAAGGACGGAAAGCTCTCGGTTTCGGATGTAGTAGCCCTCCGGCAGAAAATTGTGAGCGGCGATGCCACGGAGGAGGTACTTGCCTTGGGCGACATGGATAAGGATGGAAAACTCACGGTCTCTGACATTGTCCTGCTCAGAGAGAAAATTATCAAACAGGATGAAAACGACCCGCTGGTCGTAAGGATTGACGAAGGAAATTTTCCTGACCCGGTATTTATTCGTGATGTGCGAAAGTTCGATCTGAACGGCGACGGCTGGCTGTCGGAAGGCGAGATTGCAAAGGTGGAAGAGATTGATATTGATACGCATCCGGTACACGAGCCCGAAATCCACCCCACCCCCAGAGAAAAGATCTGCAGTTTACAAGGCATAGAATATTTCACGTCGCTGGAAAAGCTGCATGCAGGAAGCAATGCATTGACCGAATTAGATGTTAGTCGTAATACTCAGCTTACAACACTTGATTGTAGCTATAACAA